>ERZ1066137.257-NODE-257-length-44575-cov-15.809209_pt1 | contig 44575 bp, 37 predicted proteins | sample MGYA00382784_ERZ1066137 | MGnify/ENA primary metagenome ERZ1066137 (study PRJEB33369, sample SAMEA5778367) | biofilm metagenome | biome: Industrial cooling water; feature: Water cooling tower basin; material: Biofilm | place: United Arab Emirates | collected... | reverse complement strand
GCCCGTCGCCTCCGCGGTCCGGGCGTTCGACGCGGGCGCGCCGGCGGGCGCGCGGTCGGTGCGCCGTCGCATGGCTCAGCGGACAGGTGGGCCCTCGAGCCCGAGGTCGGCGACCCTGGCCCGGACCTTCGCCATGAACTCCGGGCCGGGGTCGGCCTTGCGGGTGCGGTACTTCGGGTCGCGCTCGACGAAGTAAGGGTGGCCCTCCATCGCCAGGTACTCGTGGTGGCCGATCAGGTGGGTGATCTGCGGGTACCTGGCCTTGAGGTAGCGGACCAGCGCGGCGTCGGCCTCGACCTGGGCGTCGGTCAGCGGGTGCGCCTTCGGCTCGCCGACGTTCTCGACGCCGATCGCCACGTGGTTGAGGCCGACGCAGTGGCGGGCCATGTGCGTCTCGGGCATCAGCCGCAGGATCGTGCCGTCGCGGTCGACGAGGAACTGCGACGAGACGTTGAGGTCGCCGGCGTCGGCGATCGTCTTGCGCGCGGACTCGATCGTCGGCCGGTCGAAGTAGCGCCAGGTCGCGTCGGCCGAGCCGCCGCCGGTGTGGTGGAGGATGATCATCCGCGGCTCGATCTCGACGCCGCTCGCCGCCGGGTCCTGGTGCTGCCGGCGGTAGGCGATCGTGCGCGCGATCCGGGCGTCGTCGTAGGTGATCGGCCGGTCGACGATCGCCAGCGCGGGGATCGGCGCGGGCGCCGGGGCAGGGGCCGGCGCGGGCTCGGGCGTGGCCGGAGGGACAGGTGCCGGAGGACCTGACGGATCGGCCATGGCCGTCGGGGCAGGCGCGTGCGGGGCAGGCGCGTTCGGGGCGGGCGGCGCCGGCGGGGCCGGGGCCGGCTGCGGCTCGCCGCAGCCGACGAGCAGCAGGGCGAGCGCCGTCAGCGGCGCGACGGGGCGGCGGGCCGCGGGCGGGCGGCCATGTCGCGTCGCGGTCCCCGGCGTCCGGGGCACGGGCGCGGCGTCACTTCGCATCGCCGCCTCCGCCGTTCTTCGCGCGGGCCCGCCGGTCGCGGCGCTCCCGCTTGGCCTCGACCTTGGCGATCCGCTTGGCGATCTGGCGCTCGGTCGGGGGCCGCCCGGGCAGCGCGGGCTGCTCGTCGTGGTGCTCCTCGAAGCTGCCGGGCAGCGCGCCGAGCTCGAACAGCGTGACCTCGCGGCGGGCCCGCTCGCCGACCCGCAGCGGGATGACCGCCGCGCCGATCCCGGCGCCGACGTAGACCGAGCCGCGCGGCCTGGGCTCGGCGCGCGTGCCGTAGAGCCCGTGGACGTACTTGTGGCCGATCAGCCGCCCGAGCGCGAGCTCGTTGAGGCGCGCGAGCGTCACCTGGCCCGCGTGCGTGTGGCCCGAGAGCACGAGCGGCACGCCCGCGGCCCACAGCCGATCGGCCTCCTCGGCGATGTGCGACAGCCCGAGCGACGGCACGTCGTGCCGCAGGCCGCGGATCGCCCGCTCGACGTCGGCGTGGCCGGTGTACGCGTCGTCGAGGCCGACGAGCTGCAGCGGCTGGCCGCGCAGGGTGATCGTCGTGTGCACGTTGTCGAGCACCTCGGCGCCGGCGCGCTGCAAGGCCTGGCGCACCTCGGGGCCGCCGGACCAGTGATCGTGGTTGCCGAGCACGGCGACGACCGGCGCCGCGTAGCCGCGGATCAGCTCGCCGAGCTGGTCGAGGAACATCTGGCTGTGGCACACGAAGTCGCCGGTGATGCACACGAGGTCGGGCTGCGCCGCGTTGACGAGCTCGACCGCGGCGCGCTGGACCTTCATCGGCGTGATCCGGCCGACGTGGATGTCGGTGACGTGCGCGATCCGAAGCGGCGCCGTCAGCTGGGCCGCGTAGGCGGCCGGGCCGGCGAAGCGGCGGACCTCGATCTGCGCGCTCGTGTCGAACCAGGCGAGCGGGTTCAGCATCCGCGAACGCGCGAGGGCGGCGGCCAAACCGGCGCCGGCGGGCTTGGGCGAGGAGGCGGGCACCGCTCGCCAGTATAGAGACGCGGCGCGCGGCGATCCACCGCCGGGGGCGCCTTGTCGCGCGGCGTTTGTCGGTGCTAAAGGGGGGAGGAGGCTCGTCGGCCGACGCCATGAGCGCAGCTCCTCTCCCTCGTCCGGCCCGGCGCCTGCAAGCCGCTCGCGTCCTCGGCGCGAGCGTGCTCAGCGTGCTCGGGGTGCGGATCGTCGCCGACGTGCACGAGGGCAGCTTCCTCGGGCCGCCGGACGTCCTCCTGTCGCTCGTCAACCTGTACAGCGCGGGCGTCGGCCTGCTCGCGCTGGTGGTCGCGCTCGGGCTGCTCGCCGGCCAGCGGTGGGCGGCGCTGTCGATGCCGCTGCTGCTGTCGCTCAACGTCGGCATGTTCGTGCCGGTGCTCGCGTACGACGTGCAGATCGGCGGGTTCTTGATCCTGTGGAACCTCGTGCTGATCGGCGACACCCTGTTCGCGCTGACGAGCCGCAACCCGCGGGCGCGCCGCGGCAGCGAGCGCGGCGACTCGGCGTGGCTGCAGCGCCACGGCGCGGCGGCGCAGCACCAGCTGATGGTCTCGCTGCTCGCGGGGCTGGCGGTGTTCGGCTTCGACATCCCGCACGTGTTCGTCCCCGAGCTGATCTCGCTCGTGTACTCGCTGGCGACGCTCGCGCTGGTCGCCCCGTACGCGCTCGATCTGCTGCTGCGGCGCCGCCGCTACCTGATCGCGGCCGCGCTCGCGCTGCTGTTCGCGCTCCCGGGCGCGCTGGCGAGCCTCGGCTCGCTGCTCGCCCTGATGTGGGCGATCCAGGCGGCGGTGCTGGCGGTGATCGTCGCGCGCGGCCCGGTGTTCGCCGACCTGCTCCAGAGCTTCTACAACCGGCCGGCGCTGCTGATCCTCTCGACCTTCGCGCTGCTCGCGTTCGCCGGCGCGCTGGTGCTGACCTTCCCGGCGGCGGCCGCCGGCGGCGCGTCGATCGCGTTCCTCGACGCGCTGTTCACCGCGACCAGCGCGACGTGCGTGACGGGGCTGATCGTGCTCGACACGCCGGTCGACTTCTCGACGTTCGGCCACGCGGTGATCCTGCTGCTGATCCAGCTCGGCGGGCTCGGCATCATGGTGCTGTCGACCTTCGCGGCGGTGCTGCTCGGCGGGCGGCTGGCGCTGCGCGGCGAGCAGGCGCTCGAGGAGGTGCTCGACCTGACCAGCCCCGGCTCGGCCTACGAGCTGACGCGCTTCATCGTCGTCTCGACGCTGCTGATCGAGGGCATCGGCGCGGTGATGCTGGCGGCCCTGTTCCATTACGAGTACGGGATCGCGCTCGGCGACGCGCTGTGGCGCGGGGGCTTCCACGCGATCTCGGCGTTCTGCAACGCGGGCTTCGCCCTGTGGAGCGACAGCCTGATCCCGTTCCGCGAGGACGCGCTGGTCCAGGCGGTCCACGGCACGTTGATCGTGTTCGGCGGGCTCGGCTTCCCGGTGCTGCTGGCGCTGTGGCTGCGCGTGCGCGGGTCCGAGCGCCGCCTGCCGCTGCAGGCCCGCGTCGTGCTGTGGGTGTCGCTCGGGCTGGTGGTCTCCGGCGCGGCGCTGTTCGCCCTGACCGAGTGGGACGCGTCGCTGCGCGGGATGTCGACCCTCGACAAGCTGTCGAGCGCGCTGTTCCACAGCGTCTCGCTGCGGACCGCGGGCTTCAACGCGGTCGACTTCGGCGCGCTCGAGCGCTCGACGATCCTGATGATGATCGTGTGGATGTTCATCGGCGCCTCGCCCGGCAGCACCGGCGGCGGGATCAAGACGACGACCCTCGCGGTGGTCCTCGCCGCGATCCCGGCGCTGATCCGCAACCAGCCGCGCGCGCTGCTGATGCGCCGCACGATCCCCCACGACATCGTCTACCGCGCCGCGACGATCATGACGATCGCCACCGCGGTCGCGGTCGTCGTGATCTTCGCGCTGCTCGCCAGCCACGACATGTCGTTCGAGAAGGCCGCGTTCGAGACCGTCAGCGCGCTAGCGACCGTCGGCCTGTCGATCGGCGCGACCGCCGAGCTCAACGCGCTCGGCAAGTGGCTGATCATCCTCACGATGTTCATCGGGCGCGTCGGGCCGATCTCGCTCGCGCTCGCGCTCGGCACCCCGCGCGGCTCGCACGTCGCGTTCCCCGAGGCCAAGATCATGGTCGGCTAGGCTCGCCGACCGCCTTTGTCCACCAGTCCCGGAGACACGTCCCCATGAGCGGAGAATTCGCAGTGATCGGCCTCGGGCAGTTCGGCCGCGCGGTCGCCCTCAGCCTCGTGCGCGAGGGCGCGGCGGTGCTGGCGATCGACCAGCTGCAGGAGCGGGCTCAGCTGGTCGAGGCCGAGGTCGACGCGGTCGCCTGCGCCGACGCGACCGACGAGCGCGCGCTCGACGAGCTCGGGCTCGAGCGGATGAGCTGCGTCGTTGTGGCGATGGGGGCCCGCGCCCGCGAGACGTCGATCCTGACGACCGCGCTGCTGCGCCAGCGCGGGATCCCGCGGATCATCAGCCGCGCGGCCAACGAGCTGCACGCGCGCGTGCTGCTGGCCGTCGGCGCCCACGAGGTCCTGAACCCCGAGCTGTTGATGGGCCAGCGGCTCGCCCGCAACCTCGCGCACCCGACGATCCTCGAGCAGATCGCGCTCGACGAGAACACCAACCTCGTCGAGGTCGCGACGCCCGAGCAGTTCATCGGCAAGACGCTCGGCGACGTCGACCTGCGCCGCCGCTACGGCGTGTCGGTGATCGCGCTGCGCCGCAGCGGGCAGGTGCTGCCGCAGGTCGCCCCCGACGAGCGGCTGCTCCGCGGCGACCGCCTGCTGATCGTCGGCCCGCCGGCGTCCGTCCGCCGCGTCGCCAGCCTCGCCTAGCCCCGAGCCGGAGCCCCCCGATGACCCTGCGCACCCGCCTCCTGCTCGGCTACGGCTACCTGATCGCGCTCCTGCTGCTCAGCGTCGGCACCGCGGCGTTCAACTCGCAGCGGGTGTCGCACAACATCCAGGTCGTCGTCAACAGCAACCTCGTCAGCCTCGGCGCGGCGGTCGAGATGATCGAGCAGATCGAGCGCCAGGACAGCGCGACGCTGGTCGGCCTGATGCAGCGCAGCGAGCCGACGGCGATGACCGACGCGGAGGAGCGGTTCGACGCGGCGATCAAGCAGGCGCTCGTCGCCGCGCTGACCGACGACGAGATCAACATGATCAACAACCTGCAGGAGAACTACGCGGCGTACCGCCACGCGCGCGAGGAGCTCCTGCGCAGCATCCCCGAGCAGCCGTACGCCGCCTACCAGGAGACGGTGTTCCGCGCGTTCGAGGAGCTCAAGCGCGACGTCGACGCGTACCTCGACGCGAAGAAGGAGGCGCTCGGGGCCGCCAACATCGAGGCGTCGCAGTCGGCGATCGAGGCGGCGGTGCTGCTCGGCGTGCTCGTCACGATCGCGCTGCTGTCGCTCGGGCCGCTGTCGCGCAGCCTGCAGCGCGACGTGCTCGGCCGCCTGTCCGAGGTCGGCCACGTCACCGAGGCGATCGCCGGCGGCGACCGCCGCCGCCGCGTCCGCGACCACTACCAGGACGAGCTCGGCCAGGTCGCCCGCCAGCTCAACGCCGCGCTCGATCGCCAGCAGGAGCTCGAGTCGCAGATGCAGGGCCGCCTGCTCGAGCAGCGCCGCGTGCTCGTCGGCCTGATGAAGCAGTGGCCGATGCCGGCGGCGCTGATCGGGATCGACGGCGAGCTGGTCGCGTCGACCCTGAACGAGGAGGACGAGGCCGAGCTCGACCGGATCACGCCGCGCGTCCGCATGGCCGCGAAGGTGCTGATGACCCGCCGCTTCGTCCGCGCCGAGGAGCTGTCCGCCGACGTCAAGGCGAGCGACGGGCTGCGCGTCGTGCAGATGCGCGCGCTGGCGTCTGGCGACAACCAGATCGCCGGCTGGCTGGCGTCGTTCGTCGACCCGCGCGTGACGCCCGGGTGCGAACCCGCTCCTGCGCCGCGCGAGGTCAGCGAGGGCTCGGTGCCGGCGCCCGAGGAGGAGGCCGCGGCGCCGCCGGCGGCCGCGCCGGAGCGGAAGATCGAGCCCGCCCCGGCGGTCTGAGCCGCCGGCCCGCGCGCCGGCTGGTGTACGATGCCGGCATGGCGCAGCAGCGGAAGTCAGGCCGCGGCGGGGGCGGCGGAGGCGGCGATGTCCTCGGCGACCTGCAGGGCAAGCTCCGGTCGGTGACCGGCGGCGGGTCGAGCTGGTTCGACTGGGTGTGGATCGGCGGCGCGGTGATCGCGGCGCTGGTGCTGATGACGACGTCGTTCACGGCGATCGAGCCGGGCCAGGTCGCGGTGCGGATCAACAACGTCACCGGCGGGCTGACGACGGTGACCCAGCCGGGCTGGGTGACGCGCCTGCCGTTCGGGATCCACTCGGTCTACGTGCTCGACGCGAGCCCGCAGACGTTCTCGATGCACGGCGCGCGGCAGGTCGACGACCTCAACGTCGGCGAGCTGACGGTCCGCGCCAGCGACGGCTCGAACTTCCACTTCTCCGACACGACGATCATCTTCCAGATCGCCGGCGACGAGGCGCAGAAGGTGATCCGCGACGCCGGCCAGGAGCGTGGCTTCCTGCGGTGGATGCGGCCGTACGCGCGCGCGATCCTGCGCGACGAGTTCGGCCGCGAGTCGACGATCTCGGTGTCGAACCCGACCAAGTTCGGCGAGGCGACCGAGCGCGCGAAGGCCCGCCTCAACGAGCTGCTCGGGGTCCACGGGATCGTGGTGACGCAGATCGTGACGCCGCGCCCGCAGTTCAACGACGAGTACGAGAAGCTGATCGAGGAGCGCAACAAGCTCGGCAACCAGCTCGAGGTGATCAAGAGCAACCTCGCGGCCGCGCAGACGACCCGCGAGCGCAAGCTCGCCGAGGTCAACCGCGACCAGAACCGCCTGATCCAGGAGAAGCGGACCGACCTCGAGTCGGCGCTGGCGACCGCGATCGCCGAGCAGGCCAACGCGACCCGCGAGGCCGACACGTACAAGATCTCGCAGGTCGCGACCGGACAGGCGGCGCTCAGCGCGGCCAAGCAGCAGGCCGCCGAGCTCCGCGGGCAGCTCGAGGCGCTCTACCGCGCCCGCCGGGCCGAGATCGAGGCGTTCCGCTCGCAGCCGGTCGAGCGCGTGATGGAGCGGATCGGCGAGCGCCTCCGCGGGGTGACGATCGCGATCGAGCCGTGGGCCAACGACGCCAACCCGTCGCGCGTCGAGGTCGAGAAGATCGGAGGTGGCCAGTGAAGGGGATCGTCCGGATCTGTCAGCTGATCGTGCTGTCGCTGCTGTTCCTGTGGATCGCGCCGACGTGCTTCATCTCGACGGTGCCGATGGGCGCGATCGGGGTCCGCAGCAGCAACGCGTCGGGCGTGCTCGAGTCGGACCTCGAGCCCGGCTGGCACCTCAACGTCGCGGGGTTCCACAACCTGACGCTGCTGCCCAGCCACTACCTGTTCCTCGACTACGGGACGGAGGACGGGCAGGGCCTGGTGATCCGCACCCGCGACAACAACAACGTGTTCGTCGACGTCACCGTGCCGTACCGGATCAAGCCCGGCGAGGCGCACCGGATCATGATGGCCGGCAACCACCTCGAGACCGGCAACGGGACGTTCCGCTTCCAGCGCCTGGCCCAGGAGACGACCGTCAGCGTGCTCCGCGAGGGGCTCGCCGCGCTGGCGAGCTCGGACTTCTACCACGCCGACAAGCGCCTGTCGGTCGCCGCCGATACGCTCGAGCGCCTCAACCGCGAGCTCGCGCCGCTCCACCTCGAGGCCCAGGGGGTGCTCGTCCGCGCGGTGTCGTTCCGCGAGGAGTACGAGAAGCAGCTGCAGCAGATCCAGCTCAACGAGCAGAACAAGCTGCTCGACGGGGCCCGCGAGCGCGTGGCCAAGCAGCAGCAGGAGCTCGACAACTACGAGCTGCAGACGAACGCGCTGGCCAACGCGCTCCAGCAGGACTGGATCAAGCGCCAAGCCGACCTCGAGCGCGCGTACCAGGTCGGCTTCGTCGACACGAAGGGCGACAGCACGCCAGGCTCGGCCCGCCGCGCGCTGGCGGCCCTGTCCGAGGAGGAGCGCACGAAGCTCCGCGCCGAGGCCGGTCGCGTGCTCGAGATCGAGGACGTCGAGAAGATCTCGGAGGGCTACCTGCTCGGGATCAAGAACATCGAGGCCGAGACGCTCGAGTACAAGCAGCGCGTCAACGCCGAGGCCGACGGTATCTCGCAGCGCCTGATCGCGGAGGGCAGGGCGGAGGTCGCGGCGGTCCAGGGCGAGTTCGAGACGAAGATCAACGCGCTGCTCGGGTCGCCGTCGGGGCGCGCGTACGTGGCGTACAAGAGCGCGGAGAACATCAAGTTCGCCGATGTGCTGACGTTCCAGAGCACCGACGGGATCCCGGCGGTGCTCCGGCTGCGGGAGTTCGCGCTCCGCTTCATGGGCGGGGGGTGACCTCCCGTTCGCAGCTCGGACCGAGGCGAGCGTCGCATTGGACCGCGGCGAGCGTCGCGGTGTGGCATCGCTGACGGCCGAGCACCGCCTCGCAGGCGGGCCGGGCATGGAGCCCTTGCGGGTCCGGGGACCGTCGCGCACTCGAGATCAGCGCAGCTCGAGATCGACGTCGATGCCCTTCTGCTTGCAGGCCTCGAGGATCGCGTCGGTGATCTCGTCGGCGTTGCGCACGTCGCCCGGCGGAAGCGCGAGGACGACGTGAGGGCGGCGGGACTCGAGCTCGGCCATCCGCTCGCGGTGCTGGAGGAAGCGCGCGAAGGCGGCGTAGCCGATGCCAGCGACGACCGAGATCAGGACGACGAGGGCGATCAGGACGGGCACGCCCCGTGATGATAGCAGGGGCGCGCCCGGCGACGGTCTCAGCCGCCGAACAGGCGGGCGAGCTGGCTCGCGCCGCCCTGAATGGCGGTGCGCTGCATGTAGAGCTCGAGGCCGGTGCGGCCGCCGAGCTCGGCCCCGCCGCCGGCGCGGCCGGGGCCGCCGTGGAGGGCCTGCGGGAATACGCAGCCGGGGCTGAACGAGCCGCCGGCCCCCTTCTCGTCGGCGAGCACGAGGCGGCCGAGCTGCGGGCCGAGCTCGGCGACGGCGCGGGCGACGAACTCGCGGTCGTCGCTGTAGACGGTGCTGACGAGGCTCCCGCCGCCGAGGCGGACGATCGCGGCGGCCTGCGCGAGGTCGCCGTCGTAGGGGAGCAGGGTGGCGACCGGGCCGAACACCTCGACGCGGTGGAAGCTGGCGGCGCGGTCGAGCACGGCCGCCGGGTCGGCTTCGAGCAGGATCGGCTCGAGGAAGAAGCCCTTGCCGGCGGCGGCCTCGACGAACTCGGCGCGCTGCGGATCACCGCGGACGATCCGCGCCCGCTCGGCGAGCGCGGACAGGCCGGCGCGGGCGTCGGTGAGCTGCTGCGCGGTCGACAGCGGGCCCATCTTGACGGCCTTGGCGGCCGGGTTGCCGGTGCGGCCGGCGATCTCGGCGAGGCGGTCGGCCAGCGCCTCGCGCAGGCCCGGCAGGAGCGCGGTGGGGGCGAGGATCCGCCGCGTCGCGGTGCACTTCTGACCTGCCTTTTGGGTCAGCTCGGTGACGGAGTCGCGGACGATCAGATCCCACAGCTCGCTGCCCTCCTGGACGTCCGGGCCGAGCACGACGGCGTTGAGGCTGTCGGCCTCGACGTTGACGCGGACGCCGTGCTCGAGGACCGTCCGGTGGCCGCGGATCTTGGCGCCGGTGTCGGCCGAGCCGGTGAAGGCGACGACGTCCTGCGTGCCGAGGTGGTTCAGCAGGTCGCCGGCGGGGCCCATCAGCAGCTGCAAGGCGCCGGCCGGCAGCACGTTCGCCTGGAGGATGATCTCGGCGATCCGGTGGGCGAGCGCGGAGGTGCTCGTCGCCGGCTTGGTCAACACCGGCATGCCGGCGAGCCAGGCGACCGCAGCCTTGCCGAGCATGCCCCAGGCCGGGAAGTTGAACGCGTTGATGTGGACCGCGACGCCGTGGCGCGGCTGCAGCACGTGCTGGACGCGGACCTTGCTGGTCCGCACGACGACCGCGGCCTCGCCGTCGACCAGCCACGGCGCGTCGGGCAGCGTCTCCGCGAGCTCGGCGTAGGCCGCGAGCACGCCGAGGCCGCCATCGACGTCGAACTTGGCGTCGCCGCGGGTGTTGCCGCCGCTGGCGACCGAGAGGTCGAGCAGCTCCTCGCGGTGGCCGTGCAGCAGCTTGGCGACGGCCTGCAGCAGGGCGCCGCGTTGCCGGAAGGACAGGGCCCGAAGGGCAGGTCCGCCGCCGTCGCGGGCGTGCTGCAGCGCCTCGCCGAGGCCGCGCGCCGGGGCCGCCTCGGCGAGCACCTCCTCGGTCGCGGGGTTGACGAGCGGGGTCCGGGCTCCGTCGGCGGAGCGCCACGCACCATTCAGGTAGCTCTCGAGCACGCGCATAGGCGGGCCGACCGTAGACCGAGCCGGCGCCCTGCGACAAGCGGGGCCGCGGCGCGTTCGGTCACGGGCGCCGCGAGAACGGGTCCCGCAGGTCGCTCGCGGGGGCGCTGGCCGGCCGCCGCGGGGCGCCGAACGGATCCTTGAGCGCCTCGCGGCGCGGCGCGGGGGGCTCGCCCGGGGGCCGCGTCGCGGGGCGCGACCACGGATCCTTGAGGTCGCTCGCAGGCGCCGGGGCCGGCGCCTCGCGCCGGGGGATCGCCCACGGATCGACGAGGCCGTCGGTCGGGGCGGGCGAAGGAGCGACGCGCTCGCCGGTCGGGGCGGGCGAGGGCTCGCGCGGCGCGGCGGCCCACGGATCGACGAGCTCGGTCGGGGCGAGCGAGGGTGCGACGCGCTCGCCGGTCGGGGCGGGCGAGGGCTCGCGCGGCGCGGCGGACCACGGATCGACGAGCTCGCCGCGCGCCGAGGCGGGCGCGCCTGTCTCGCCGCGGACCTGCCACGGATCGACGAGATCGGCCGGCGGGGCGAGCAGGAGCAGCAGGGCGAGCAGCGGCACGATCACCAACCTAGCACGCGCGCGCGGCGGAGGACATGTCCGCAGGGACAGGCATGAAATCGCTCGGCCGCCGCGAGTGACATGTCCGCGGGGACAGACGTGAGCTCGCGCGCGCGCGCAGGGGCCCGCTCACGCGAGGGCGCGCGGGTCGGTGAGCCGGCCGGTGACGGCCGAGGCGGCGGCGACCGCCGGCGACACCAGGTAGACCGGGCCGGGGGCGCCCATGCGGCGGTCGAAGTTGCGGTTGGTCGTGCTCGCGGTCGTCTCGCCGTCGAGCGGGATCCCGGGGCCGTTGCCGATGCAGGAGCCGCAGCCGGGCTCGGTGACGACGGCCCCGAGGTCGCGGAACAGGCCCAGGAGGCCCTCGCCCTCGGCGGCGCGGCTGACCTCGGCGCTCGAGGGCGTGACCGTGACGCGGACCTTGGGCGCGAGCGTGCGGCCGCGCAGCACCTCGGCGGCGGCCCGCAGGTCGGCGAGCGAGCCGCCGGTGCACGAGGCGATCACGACGTTGTGGATCGGCACGTCGCCGACGTCGGCCAGCGCCTTGCGGTTGCGCGAGTCGCCGGGGGTGGCGACCGTCAGCGGGACGTCGGCGAGGTCGATGTGGATCGTCTTGACGTACTCGGCGTCCGCGTCGGGGTGGACGAGCAGCGCGTCGATGTCGACGCCCGGGCGGCGGGCCTTGAGGAACGCGCGCACCGGCTCGCACGGCTCGACGACGCCGGTCATCAGGCCGCCCTCGACGGTCATGTTGGTCAGCACGCTCAGCTCGTCGACGTTCCACTGGTCGAGGCCGGGGCCGCCGATCTGGATCACGCAGGTGTCGGTCGGCGAGGTCCGCCAGTGCTCCTCGCGGAAGTACGGGTCGCCGATGATGTGGAGGATCAGGTCCTTCGGCGAGACGACGCCGCGCGCGTCGCCGGTGACCCAGATCCGCGCGGTCTTCGGCACGGTCACCGGGACCAGGCCGGTGCGCAGCGCGAACGCCATCGCGGTCGAGCCGACGCCGAAGGCGAACGCGTTGAGCACGCCGGCGGTCGGGGTGTGCGAGTCGGTCAGCACGATGATCGTGCCGGGGTTGGCGTACTGCTCGACGACGATCCGGTGGCACACGCCGGCGTCGTACTTCTGGCCGGGGCCGTGGATCCGGATCCCGTTCTTGAGGCTGGCGGCGACCATCTCGTCGCGCAGCTGGCGGGCCGAGTCGAGCCGCTGGCGCTTGACCTTGAGCGGGACGGTCGGCTGGTCGATCAGCACGAAGTGGTCCTCGAAGGCGGCGGCGAGGTCGGGGTTCTTGATCGGCGTGGCGCCCCACTCCTGCTCGTAGAGCGCCATCACCATGCCGCCGGTGTACTCGTGGACGCCGCGGAAGCCGACCTCGCACAGGACCTGGTCGCCCGGGGAGACCGCGGGGATGCCGTGGCGGTCGTCGCCGGTCCAGGTGCGCGCGGCGATGATCTTCTCGACGCAGTTGAGCGGGCGCGCCGGCGGGTCGGTGCGGTAGGTCGGCTGGACCTCGCCGGCGAGCAGGCGGGTGCCGTAGCGCAGGAGGCCGCCGTTTTGTACGACGGCGCGGAAGAAGTCGGGGAGGTCCTGCGAGAGCGCGCCGAGGTCGACGTCCTCGCCGGCCCGCAGCCGGTCGATCACCGAGAAGTCGGTGGTGAACGGCAGGCCGCTGTAGACCATGTTCTCCTGGAAGATCCGCTGGAAGCTGCGGGCGATCACCAGCTCGACGCCGGCGCCCTGGTGGGCGACGACCGCGACCTCGCGGCTACTGCCCGAGCCGTAGGCGTCGCCGCCGACGACGACCTGGAAGCCGCCGAGGCGGATGCTGTCCTTTTGGACCTGTTCCTTGAAGTTCTCGAGGAAGTACGGGCCGAGGATCGGGCCGGTGTAGCCGAGCGTGCAGGCGGCGCCGCTGATCATCGCGTCGGTGTTGACGCCGTAGTGCAGCGGCGGCGACTGGCTGGCGGAGAAGCCGAGGTCCTCGCCGGCGAGCTGGCGGGCGACGAGCTGCGGGTCTTCGGTGAGCCAGAGAATTCGGCCGCTGAGCTTCATGCCCAGGCGGATTAGCACCCGGGGCGGAGCTTCGGAAGGGCCGCCGGGAGGCCGGGACCGGCGTACGACGTGGTCCAGCTCACCGGCGCGCGGCCGGGGTGGCCGAGGCTGCCGACGAGGGGTATGGTCGCGTCCGATGTACGCACGTCCTCCTTCCCTCCTCGTCGCGCTCGGCCTGGCCGCGGCCACCGCCTGCGCAGGCGCCTGCGCCTCCAAGCCCGCGACCGACAGCTCCGCGCCCGCGGGCGCGCAGACCGACGATCCCGCGGTCCAGGCCGTCCGCGACGCCGACCCGGCGACCGTCGAGGCGCTGCGGGCGGCGATCGCCGGCGCCCATCGGTCGCCCGAAAACCGCGCGCGCGATCAGTACCGCCACCCGCTCGAGACGCTGCTGTTCTTCGGGCTCCGCAAGGACATGACCGTCGTCGAGCTGTGGCCCGGCGGCGGCGGGTGGTTCACCGAGATCCTCGCGCCGACCCTGCGCGACTCCGGCAAGCTGATCACCACCAACTTCGACACGAGCGGGCCGCCGGACGCCTACCAGACCAAGTCGGGCACCAAGTTCCAGACCAAGCTGGCGGGCAACACCGAGCTGTACGGCAAGGTCGAGGTCGTCACCGTCAAGGACCCGAAGGCCCTGGTGCTGGCGCCCGACGGGTCGGTCGACCTGGTGCTGACCTTCCGCAACACCCACAACTGGGTCGAGGGCGGGATCGAGGCCGAGATCTACGGGGCGGCGTTCCGCGCGCTGAAGCCCGGCGGGATCCTCGGGGTCGAGCAGCACCGCGGCGAGCCGGGGCCGGTCGACGACCCGAAGAAGGTCGCCGAGCGCGGCTACCTGCCCGAGGAGTGGGTGATCGCCCGCGTCGAGTCGTTCGGGTTCAAGCTGGTCGGCAAGTCCGAGATCAACGCCAACCCGCGCGACACCAAGGACCACGACAAGGGCGTATGGGCGCTGCCGCCGTCGCTCGAGAACGGCGACAAGGACCGCGAGAAGTACCTCGCGATCGGCGAGAGCGACCGGATGACGCTCAAGTTCGTCAAGCCGTGACGTGACGAAGCGCGAAGGCCAGGTCCCGCGGGGACCTGGCCTTCGGGGCAGGGCCGGCGCGGGCCTCAGGCGCTGGCCGACAGCGTGCCCTCGATGAACTTGGTCAGCGCGCCGAGGTTGCCGGCGCCGACCATCTTGTTGGCCAGCTTGCCGTCCTTGAAGATCAGCAGCGTCGGGATGCTCGACACGCCGAACTCCGCCGCGGTGTTCTGGTTGTGGTCGACGTCGAGCTTGACGATCTTGAGCTTGCCGTCGAAGGTATCGGCGAGCCGCTCCAGGTGGGGCGCGATCGCGCGGCAGGGGCCGCACCAGATCGCCCAGAAGTCGACGAGGACGGGGGTGGAGGACTCGAGGACGTCGCGCTTGAAGGTGCCGTCCGAGGTGTTGGTGATCTTTTCCGATGCCATGGTGTGCTCGATCGTGGGACCGTGGATGTTTGGACCGGGCTCGCGGCGGCGGCGCGGGGCGCCCGGCGCGGCGGTGGCAGGATCATGGTGCCGCCGGCCGGGGTGCGCAAGGGTTGTGGCGCCGGCCGCCGGCGGCTACCCTGGCCGGGACATGCCGCGGATCTTCGTCGCCCAGACCCTCGTCGACACCTGGCTCTCGACCGGGCGCGTCGCCCTCGAGCGCGACCTGCTCCGCCTGTCCGGTCCGCCGGCCGTCGACCTGTTCATCAACCCGGCGGTGTGGTTCGAGCGGATCGACGGCGGCGAGGCCGACCCCCACGACGTCGTCGGCCGCGTGAAGACGTCGCAGGAGCTGGCGCAGATGGGCGCCGATCACTATGAAGTCTCGGTGGTGCTCGGCGACTACGCGTACACCGTCCGGCCGGGGTTCATCGCCACCGTGGTCGACGCCCGCGGCTCCGAGGTCAAGCTCGACGGCCCGACGTGGGGCCGCCTGATGGCCCAGATCGAGGGCCTCGGCACGTCCTCGGAGGCGTGAGCCGGGCCTACGATCCACAACAATTCCGATGCTCGTCCTCTTCATCCTCGCCGCCCTGGCCTACGGCGCCGCGACCTTCGCGTACGCGCTCGACCCGCCCGAGGTCGAGTCGCGCGGCGCCGCCGAGCATCGCCGCGCGCGCGCGCGGATCTGGCTGGCGATCGCGGCGCTGCTCCACGTCGCCTGCGTCGGCGCGCAGTGCGTCGCCGGCGAGCACCCGTTCGGCTCGGTGTTCCTGGCGTCCAGCTTCGGGGCGCTGATCGCCGTGCTCGGGGCGCTCGTCGTGTCGCAGTTCCGCCGCGCGGCGACGCTCGGGGCGGTCGTGGCGCCGGTCGGCCTGCTCGGCCTGTGCCTCGGCGTGATGTTCGGCGCGGCGAGCGTCCACGACCCGCTGCCGGCGCCGACCGGCGCGCTGGCGAAGGCGCACATCGGCCTGGCGACGGTCGGCCTCGGCGGCTTCACCCTGACCGCCGGGATCGCGGCGCTGTACCTCGAGATGGAGCGCCGCCTGCGGAACAAGCGGTGGAAGCCGCAGCCCGGCGGGATGTCGCTGACGGGCCTCGAGCGCCTCCACTACCAGGCGGTGATGCTGGTGACGCCGGTGCTGACGCTGACGATCGTCACCGGCGTGCTGTGGACCGTCAAGGCCGGCGGCGTCGCGGCGATCGGCCCGCGCTGGATCGAGGTGGTGATGGCCGTCGCCGCGTGGCTGTGCAGCGCGGCGATCCTGGTGATGCGCGCGGCGTTCGGGGTCCGCGGCCGCAAGGCGGCGGCGCTGACCCTGGCCGCGTTCGCGTGCACGCTGCTGGTGCTCGTGTGGTACGGGGTGCGGGTATGACGGAGCTGGTCGCGGTCGGGCTGAACCACAAGACGGCCCCCGTCGAGCTGCGCGAGCGCCTGGCCCTCGGGTCAGCCGATGTCGCGGCGGCGCTGTCGGTCCTGCGCGAGCGCGCCGGCCTCGGCGAGGTGATGGTCGTGTCGACCTGCAACCGCGTCGAGGTCTACGGGGTCGCGCCGCAGTGGGTCCGCGCCGGCGAGCGCGTGCTGCAGGTGCTCGCCGAGCTGCGCGGGGTGCCGCTGACCGAGCTGGTCGCCCACACGTTCGTCCGCGGCGAGCGCTCGGCCGCCAGCCACATCTGCCGGGTCGCCGCGAGCCTCGAGAGCATGGTCGTCGGCGAGCCGCAGATCCTCGGTCAGGTCAAGGACGCGTTCGACCTGGCCCAACGGGAAGGTACGATCAGCAGCGTGCTCGACCGCTGCCTCAACACGGCCTTCCGCGCGGCCAAGCGGGTCCGCAGCGAGACCGAGATCGCCCGCGGCGCGGCGAGCGTGCCGTCGGTCGCGGTCGACCTCGCCCGCACGATCTTCGGCGAGCTGACCGGCTGCGGGGCGCTGCTCGTCGGCGCCGGCGAGATGGCGTCGCAGGCCGGGGCCCACCTCAAGGCCGCCGGCGTCGCCGAGATCGCCGTGGTCAACCGCAGCGAGGCCCGCGGCCAGGCGCTCGCGCAGGAGCTCGGCGGCCGGTTCGCCCCGTGGGACGCGCTCGACGCGGAGCTCCGCCGCGCCGACATCGTGGTGACGAGCACCGGGGCGACGACGCCGGTGATCGACCGCGCGCTGCTCCGCCCGGTGATGAAGGCCCGCCGCGGGACGCCGATCTTCTTCGTCGACATCGCGGTGCCCCGCGACGTCGATCCGGAGGTGGCCCGGCTCGAGCAGGTGTTCCTCTACAACATCGACGACCTGCAGGGGATCGTCCACGACAACATGCGCGCCCGCACGGCCGAGGCCGATCGCGCGGGGGCGCTGGTCGAGGAGGAGGTCGCGGAGTTCGTCGGCTGGCAGAAGTCGCGGGCGATCGGGCCGATCCTGAAGGCGCTGCAAGGTCAGGCGAAGGCGATCGTCGAGGGCGAGCTCGGCCGGGCCCGCGGGAAGCTGCAGGCGTTGACGCCGGAGCAGCACAAGGCGGTCGAGGCGCTGGCCCACGGGATCGTGCAGAAGCTGCTGCACAGGCCGATGACGGCGCTGCGGCAGGCGGCGTCCGGAGGCGAGGCCGATCTGGCGGGGGCGGTGCAGCAATTGTTCGGGCTCGAGGTCGGGCGCGAGGAGGCTGCTCCGGTCGCGGCTCCGGCGCTGGCGCAGGCCGAGGTCGCGGAGTGAGCGGCTCGTAGCCCGCAGGGCAACGCGTCGAAGGCGGCTCACAGCAGGGCAGGTATGTCCTCCAGGACAGGCCTGGACGGGAGCCGGGTGCGCGAGGGTCAGCTCGCGGCGTGCGTGTGCGCGAGGCGGTCGAGGACGCTGTCGGCGCCGAGGCGGAGGAGGAGCTCGGCGAGGGCGGTCCCGAGGTCGGCGGCGGCGGCGTGCGGGCCGACGCGGGTGGCGGTGAAGCAGGGGCGGCCGGCCGGGTCGGCGATCACGCCGCGGACGTGGAGCTGGTCGCCGTGGAGGGTGGCGTGGCAGCCCATCGGGACCTGGCAGCCGCCGTCGAGGCGGGCGAGGAAGGCCCGCTCGGCGGCGGCCATCGTCGCGGCGGCCGGGTCGCCGAGCGGGGCGACGAGGGCGCGCGTGCGCTCGTCGTCGACGCGCGACTCGAGCGCGAGGATCCCCTGGCACGCGGCCGGGCAGAACTGTTCGGGGTCGAGGCGGGCGTCGATGCGGGCGTCGAGGCCGAGGCGGACGAGGCCGGCGGTGGCGAGCAGGATCGCGTCGTGCTCGCCGGCGTCGAGCTTGCGCAGGCGGGTCGGGACGTTGCCGCGCAAGGGCTGGATCTCGAGGGCGGGGTGCAGGCGGCGGGCGAGCGCGGCGCGGCGCAGGCTGGTGGTGCCGAGGCGCGCGCCGGCCGGCAGCGAGGCGATCGAGAGGTCCGCAGGGACATGTCCGTCGGGGCAGAGCGCGGCGCGCAGGCCGGGGCCGAGGACCAGGGCGTCGCGCGGGTCCTCGCGCGGCGGGGTGCACACGACGGCGAGGCCGGGGTGCAGGCGGCCGGGCAGGTCCTTCATGCTGTGGACGGCGAGGTCGACCGAGCCGTCGGCGAGGCGCTCCTCGATCGCGTTGACGAACAGGCCCTTGCCGCCGATCTGGTTGAGCGGGCGATCCTGGATCCGGTCGCCCTCGGTGGTGATGTGGACCAGCTCGACGACGAGGCGCTCGCCCCAGGCCGCGCGCAGGCGGTCGCGGACGTGGTGCGCCTGCCAGAGCGCGAGCTCGGAGGCGCGGGTGCCGATCCGCAGCGGGCGGTCGAGGTCGGGGGGCGGGGCGGTCATGGGCCGCACTCTACCTAACTCGGGCGCAGGCGCACCGCGAGAGTGACGGGGCCGGGCTGCTCGCGCAGGCGGAAGCCGCGGGCCTCGTCCTCGACGCAGGCGCGGAGGGCGGCGAGCCGGGGCGCCGGGATCCGGGTCTTCGGCGGGCGCGGCGCGACGGCGGCGAGCCGACCCTCCTCGAACCGGAGCTCGACGTCGACCGCCTCGCCGGGCTTCAGCGGGGCCTCGAGCTCGGGCAGGCAGCGGACGAGCTGCCGCGCCAGCGCCTCGAGCCGCTTGTGGTCGCCCTCGGGCAGCGCCGGGGCGCCGGGCGGGAGGACGAGGCCGGCAGAGGCTGTCTTTTGGAACAGGTCGGCGCGGACGTCGAGGCGGCGGCGCTCGGCGGCGACCGCCTTGTCGGCGATCGGCTCGGCCGGCGCGGCGGCCCCGGGGGTCCAGGCGACGACCTCGTAGCGGCGCTGCGGGCCGCCGACGAGCGCGCGCAGGAGATCCTGCAGCTGCTGGTAGAGCACGTCGTCGCCGAGGGTGAGGGTGATCATGTGCTCGCGCGGGTAGGCGTGGTCGAGCCGCGCGAGCCGGGCCTCGAGGTCGGTCGGGCTCGGGAGGAGATCGAGCCAGCGGCCCTCGATCGCCAGCCGCGGGCCGCGGCCGGTCAGGTGGACGCGCAGCCGGGCCTTGGCGATCGCGGCGGCGGCCGGGCCCTGGTCGGTCGGGCGGACGATGTCGAGCGGGAGCGCGGCGATGATGTCGCCTGTCCCTTCGGCCACCCGCGGCTCGCGCACCGCGGCCTCGACGCGAACGACGCGGGCGTCGATCAGGAGGCGCAGCAGGGCGTTCAGGGCCGGGCTCGGCAGCATCGGCGGGGCGACCAGGAGCACCGCGCCGCGGCCGTCGCGCGCGAGCGCGGCCTCGAGCGCGCGCTTGAGCGCCGGGTCGGTCCGCTCGGCGGTGCGGGCCTGCGGGCGCCCGAGGTCGACCGTGATCTCCTTCTCGGTCGCGGCGACGATCGGGGCGAGGCTGTCCTTTCGGCCAGTCCCCGCGGGCACCCGCAGGACGTCCCACCCGCCGTCGCGCGCGGCCGGCAGGGCGGCGAGCACCGTGCCCTGCAGCTCGGCGTCGCCGCGGTCGCGGCGGGCGACGACGCTCCGCCAGCGGGGCAGGGCGGACAGGACGTCGCGCTCGCCGGCGAGCAGCGACCAGAGGTCGGTCGGCGTCGGCCACGGCGGCTGGGCGTGCGCGGCGCGGTCGTCGAGCCAGTCGGCGAGGCTGTCCTCGCGGACATACAGGCCGTGGAGCGCGACCTCGAGGCGGCGCTCGGGCGCGGCCGCGGCGGCGCCGGCGAGGCAGCCGCGGACGTGGTCGTAGAGCCGCCAGCGGGCGTTGTCGGCGGCCCGCGGGTGGCCCTGCTCGGCGACGTCGCGGTAGGCGGCGACGCGGACCGAGAGATCTTCGGCGCCGGCGATCAGCCCGAGATCGGCCGACAGCAGGGTGATCGCGCCGGCGAGGAAGCCGCGGGCGTCGTCGTCGAGGCCGGGGCGGAGGTCGAGCGCGAGGGCCTCGGTGAGCAGGCGCGTCTCGGCCTCGCGCGTGGCCTCGGGGCCGCGGCCCATGGCGGCGCCGCCGAGGGCGGTCCACAGCGACTCGCGCGCGCCCTCGTCGCCGGTGAAGCGCGCGGCGTCGAGGAGGTCGAACAGGCGGTCGAGGCGCGCGACCCCGGCCCACACCCCGGCGGTCGCCGCGGGGATCTCCGCCGCGGCCAGCGGATCGGCGTCGATCCACGCGACCGGGCCGGCGTCGGGGGGCGGCGCGCTGCTGCCCTGCGGGCGACAGCCGAGGTTTCCAGCGGCGAGGGTGCTGGCTGCGGCGAGGACGAGGGCGAGGGTGGCGCGCGGCACGGGGAGCCTTGGCTTGGGGCGAGCCATCCGCGGCGCTTGGCCGAGACCGGAGGCCGGAGGATGGCTTAGCATACGGGCGTTTGCCGAGGGCAGGGGGATCGCAGATCGGCGAAGCCGCGGGCGCGGCGGGGCGCGGCCTTGGTCGCGCGGCGGCGGTCCTCGGGCTCGCGGCGACCTTCGCGGCGCCGACCGTGGCGCGGGCGACCGAGGTGCGCGCGGTCGCCCGCACGCTCGGCGAGGGCTACATGGTCCAGGTGCCAGGTCCCGAAGGACAGCTGCTTTCGCGCCGCCGGCTGGTCCAGTACGTCAACCTCGGGGTCTACGAGCTCCTCGGGCCGCGCGGGGCCGACGAGACGCGGCGCGCGTGGGAGGACGGGCAGCTGCGGATCGTGACGTCGCTGCGGCTGCGCCACGACTTCGGCAGCTACAACCGCGCGGGCGACGACATCGCGGGGCGGCTGGTCGGGTCGATCGACGGGCGGCAGATCGACGTGCTGTTCGCCTACTTCGAGGGCGAGAACCTGCGCAACACCGTCGACTTCCGGCTCGGGCGCCAGTTCGAGATGAGCGGGCTCGACTGGTTCGCATTCGACGGGGCGTGGACGCGCGTGCGCACGCCGGTCCACCTCGCGGTCGAGGCGTTCGGCGGGCTGCAGGTCGACGGCACGGCGCTGTTCGGGCTGCCGACGTTCGAGCTCGACGGTACGCAGGGGCGGGCGCGCGACCGGTCGTTCTCGCCGATGGCCGGCGCGGGCGTGTCGCTGTGGGGGCTCAAGTGGCTCGACGCGCGCGTCGCCTACCGCCGGACGTTCACGCCGGCGGCCTTCAACCGCCGGATCGTCGATGACGACGCGAGCCTCGGGCTGCCGTCCGGGGTCGACCAGGAGGTCGTCAGCGCGACGTTCGCCGGCAACTTCGCCGACGGGCGGATCAGCCCGTACGGCGCGCTGCGCTTCAACCTCGGGACCGGGCGGCTCGACGACGTCGCCGCCGGGCTGCAGCTCGCGTTCACGCGCGAGCACCTGATCCGGGCGCTGTACATCCGCACGCTGCCGATGTTCGACCTCGACTCGATCTTCAACGTGTTCAACGCCCAGCCGTTCGAGGACGCGCGGCTGGTCTACGAGGTCCGGCCGGCGCCGCGCTGGACGCTGGCGGCGCGCGGGCAGGTCCGGTTCTTCCGCAGCGAGACGACCGCGGCGCTCGGCACGGCGCCGGCGCGTACCCTGTCCCTCGGGTCAGGCGGCGGGGCGACGGCGAGCTACCGCGGGCGCCGCTTCTCCGGCCGGCTCGACGGGTTCGGGCTCGGCGGCGAGGGGGGCGCGCGCGCGGGCGGCAGCCTCGACACGCGGACGATGGTGTGGTGGGACCGGCTCGCGCTCGACGCCCGGATCTACGGCGTCTACTACCGCGACGAGGTCACGGCGGCCCGCCAGGGCTACAGCGTCGCGCTGCAGCTCGGCTTCAACGCTCAGCTGTGGCGCGGGATCCACCTCGCGGTCCTCGGCGAGGAGATGTTCACGACGTTCTACTCCCAGGCCTTCCGGGTGTTCGGCGCGCTGACGGCGGACTGGTCGGTGCGGACGCGGAGGTGACGATGACGATCGACCGGCGCAACCAACGTCACGACCACGCGGCGCGCCGCGGGCTCCTCGGGGGCCTGGCGGGGCTCGGCCTCTTGCTGGCCTTCGGGGCAGGTCTCTACGCGCAGGCGGGCGGCGGGCTGACCCGCGGCGAGGTCCCGGCGACCGCGCCGGTGACCCACGGGCCGGTCCGGGGCGGCAGCCCGGTGTACCCGGAGCAGGACATCCCGCTGCGCTTCAACCATGGGCAGCACCTGTCGCTCGGGCTCGCGTGCGCGCGCTGTCACAGCAAGGTCGGCGACAGCACGAAGACGGCCGACTTCAACTTCCCGACCGGGGCGGTGTGCGACAGCTGCCACGGGCCGCAGCACCCGCGTCCGGCGAGCGAGCCGGCGCGCTGCGAGGTGTGCCACACGCGCGTGACCGACGGGCGGGTGCTGGCGACGCTGCGCGCGCCGAAGGCCAACCTCAGCTTCTCGCACAAGCAGCACCTGGCGCTCGGGGCGAGCTGCCAGTCGTGCCACGGCGACATGTCGAAGGTGCGGCTGGCGACGGTGCTGCAGCTGCCGAGCGAGTCGAGCTGCCTCAAGTGCCATGACGGGGTGAAGGCGACCAGCCGGTGCGCCGCGTGCCACCCGGCCGACTCGAACGGCAAGCTGCTGACGCGCAGCTTCGGCGACCGCGTCGCGCCGGCGCTGGTGCCCCGCGGCGCGAGCGCGTGGGGTGCCGCGCACGACCTCGCGTTCGTCGAGGACCACCGCGGGATCGCCAAGGCCAACCCCGGCCTGTGCATGCAGTGCCACACCGAGCAGTCGTGCACCGACTGCCACGCCGGCTCGGTCCGGCCGATGCGGATCCACGCGGCCGACTACATGACCTCGCACGCCCTCGACGCGCGCGCGAACACGCAGGACTGCCAGAGCTGCCACCGCCTGCAGACCGACTGCCTCGCGTGCCACCAGCGCCTCGGCATGGGCGAGGGGCCGGACAAGAAGTTCGGCGTCGGCTCGCCGCTGCGGTTCCACCCGGCCGGCTGGGACGGCCCGCCCGAGTCGCCGCAGAGCCACGCGTTCGCGGCCCAGCGCAACCTGGCGACCTGCGCGAGCTGCCACACCGAGGACAGCTGCCTCGCGTGCCACGCGACCGCCGGCGCGGCGACGCCGGGCCTCAACGTCAGCCCGCACGGGCCGGGGTTCGCCGGCTCGATGCGTTGCTCGGCCCTCGCGGCGCGCAACCATCGCGTGTGCCTGAGGTGCCACGAGCCGGGCGATCCCCGCAACGAGTGCATCTGACGGCCTGACCGGAGGGACAGGCACGGACGGAGGCTCAGGCCGCGGGCTCGCGGCCGGCGGCGCGGGCGAGCGCGGCGCCGAAGGCCGCGACGTCGGCGTGCACGCGGATCAGCTCGCCGGTGCGCGACAGCTCCTTGGCGATGTCCATCGTGAGCTTGACGTACTTCGAGCCGACGAGGATGTGCACGCGGGCGAGCGCGGCGCGGTGGCGGTGAAACCACGCGGTCCAGGCCTCGCGGACCGCCGTGACCGCGCCGAGGGCGTCGCGGGTGTCGATGAACAGCTCGATCCGGCCGAAGCGCAGCAGCTCGGCCTGGATCAGATCGAAGGGGCGGTCGCCGAATTCGCCGCGGTCGTAGCCCTCGATCCGCACGACGAACACGCCCGGCAGCGGGCGCCGGAGCTGGAACACGCAGCGCTCGCTGGCGAGGCGGCTCGCGCCGTCCGGTCGGGTCTCCTGATCGATCACGCGGCGAGCATGGCACGCGCGGGGCCGCGTCGCGGCGGGCGGCGGGCGTGGCGCCGCCTGCCTCGCCGAGCCCAGGGGTTGCGAGTGCGCGGCCGGCGTCTGCGCAACGAGCGCGTCGTCGGCCGCGCCGCCGAGCGGTCCGGCGACATGTTCCGAGAGCCAGGTGCTCGCCGCCGCTCAGGCCGGCGTGTCGAAGTCGACCGCGAACCACATCAGCAGCGCGGCGCCGTCGCGGCGCGTCCACAGGGCTGGCCCGAGGAACAGGTCGGGGGCGACCTCGCGCAGCTCGTCGCGGATCCGGGAGACCGGCCACGGGTTGCCGGTCGCGGCGTAGTCGATGCGGACGCACGGCTGTCCGTCGAGCGCGCTCGGCTCGACGCGGGTGGCGAACGGGGCGCAGGTGAAGCGGCGGCCGAACAGGACGACGCGGTTGGTCCCGCGGCCCTCGGTGGCGGCCTGCGACCAGAAGCTCTTGCCGTCCCACGGGAACGCGGGGTGGCCCGCGGCGGCGCGGACCAGCCGGCCCGGCGCGCCGCGTTCGGCCCCGCGGACGGCCAGGACGCGGCCCTTCGGCCGGCCGTCGAGCTCGGTCAGGTCGTCGGGGACGGCGCCGCGCCGGTACAGCTCGGCGAGCGCCGCGCTCGGCAGGGCCGCGAGGCGCTCGAGCGAGAGGATCCGATCGAAGGTCGAGGCGGAGCGGGCGGTCGCGGCGGTCATCGCAGGTCCTGACGCGAAGAGAAGGGGACGATCGCAAAGGTCCCGGGGGATCGGGTCGAGGTCAAGCGGGCTCGGCCGGAGCGAAGAGATGTGAGAGGCCGCCCGACCGCGGCGTGATCATTGCAGGACTCGAACCTGCAGTGTTTCGATCCTTAGTCGAACGCCCTACCAGTTGGGCAAAATGGGGTAGCCACGGGTCCACGTGGCGGCCTCTCGCCCGTCACGGTAGGCGAGCCGGGCAGGGCGGTCAACGGGGCGCGGGCGCGCAAGCGAGAGGCCGCCCGACGGCGGCTGTGGTGAACATTGCGGGAGTTGAACCCGCGGCCTTCCGATTATCAGTCGAACGCCCTGACCATCTGGGCGAAATGCTCGCCGCGTCCACGTGGCGGCCTCTCGCGGACGAGCGTAACCCCGCGGCGGTGCGCACGGCAAGCGTGGATCCTGGCGCGTGCGTGCGCCTGGCCCACCCTGGCGGCACGTCTCGCTCGACTTCGGGCTGACCTTCGACGACCCGTGGGTCCACGGGCGCGCGGTTCGCCGACCCGGACGCGCCGTTCCAGGTCCAGCCGGTGTGGACGCGCGGCAGCCGGGGCTTCACGCTCGCGGCGACGCTCGGGCTGTCGACCGGGTTCTGAGGGGCCCGAGCGGGCAGGAACGGAGGGCCAGCGCCCCGAGGACAGGACTCCAGGGACAGGCACCCGAGGACAGGTCCCCGGGGACAGGGCCGAGCTTCAGGACGCCGGCTTGGCGCAGGTCTGGCGCTGGGCGTCGCTGCACTCGCAGCTGGTGCCGACGCCGCCGCACGAGCCCTTGAGGCGCTTGCCGGCGAAGATCGCGCCGACGGCCATCCCGAACATGACGGCCCCGAGCACGGCGATGGTGAGGAGGATCGTGGGCATGTCAGGGACTGAGGGTGGCGGACGGCGGGGCGCCGCGCAAGGCCGTGAACGCGGACGTCGCCCGGGGCACGAAGCCAGCTTCGTCACGCACCAGGAACAGCGCGGCGAGGCCTTCGCGCTCGGCGAGGGTGAGGCCCTCGTCCGGCCCGAGGACGTTCAGGGCGGTCGCCCAGGCGTCGGCGAGCGCGGCCGTGCGGTGGACGACGCTGACCGAGGCGAGGCGGTGCGCGATCGGGCGGCCGGTCCGCGGGTCGATCGTGTGCGAGAGGCGGACTCCATCCTGCTCGCGGTAGTTGCGGTAGTCGCCCGAGGTCGCCAGGGCGCCGTCGCGCAGCGGGACGACTTCCTGCACGGCGCGCGCGCCGACCGGGCCGTCGGGCCGCTCGATGCCGAGGCGCCACGGGCCGCTCGGGCCGTCGCCGCGGGCGCGGAACTCGCCGCCGACGTCGACGAGGTGGCGCGGGAAGCCGAGCGCGACCAGGCGGTCGGACAGCGCGTCGGCGGCGTAGCCGGGCGCGATCGCCGAGACGTTGACGACCAGGCCCGGCTGGTCCTTGCGGGCTGTCCCGGCGGACAGGTCGACGTGCAGCTGCGACCAGCCGACGCGCGCGCGCAGGGCCGCGAGCTCGGCCTCGGTCGGGGGCGCCTCGCGGGCGACGCGGCCGAAGCCCCAGGCGTCGACCAGCGGGGCGACGGTGACGTCGAACGCGCCGCCGGATCGCTCGCTGACCTCGCGGGCGAGCGCGAGGACCTCGAGCAGCATCGTCGGGGCGGGGAAGGGGAGCGTGCTCGCGTGGGCGTTGAGCGCGGCGAGCACCGAGTCGTCGCGCCAGTTCGACATCTGGCGGTCGATCTCGGCCAGATCGGCCGCGACGGCCGCGGGGATCGTCGACGGGTCGGCGGCGCCGTCGGCGAGCGCGGTGACGCGCCAGGTCGTGCCCATCGTCGGGCCCTCGAACACGTGGACCTGCGGGCCCTCGGGGGCGGAGCGCGCGGCCTGGCCGCCGGGCGCCGGCTGTCCCGAGGGCCACATGCGCCAGGCGCTGAGCGCGACGAGCGTTAAAAGGGCGAACGGGAGCAGGACCGGCGCCCAGCTCCCGTACTTCTGTCTCAGCGGATCAACCACCGAAGTCGTCCATCAAGATGTTCTCGGGCTCGACCCCGAGATCGGTCAACATCTTGATCACGGCCGCGTTCATCATCGGCGGGCCGCAGATGTAGTACTCGCAGTCCTCGGGGGCGGGGTGGTTCTTGAGGTAGTTGTCGTAGAGGACCTTGTGGATGAAGCCGACGTAGCCCTTCCAGTTGTCCTCGGGCTTGGGCTCGGACAGGGCGAGGTGCCACTTGAAGTTGGGGAACTCGCGCTGGATGCCGTCGAAGTCCTCGACGTAGAAGGCCTCGCGGAGGCTGCGGGCGCCGTACCAGAAGGTGACCTTGCGGTCGGTCCGGAGGCGCTTGAACTGGTCGAAGATGTGCGAGCGCATCGGCGCCATGCCGGCGCCGCCGCCGATGAACACCATCTCGTTCTTGGTGTCCTTGGCGAAGAACTCGCCGAACGGGCCCGAGATGATCACCTCGTCGCCGGGCTTACGGCTGAAGATGAACGAGCTCATGATCCCCGGCGGCGCGTCCGGCAGCTTCGGCGGCGGCGTCGCGATGCGGACGTTGAGCATGATGATGCCGTACTCTTCGGGGTAGTTCGCCATCGAGTACGCGCGGACGACCGTCTCGGTGCAGTTCGAGACGTAGCGCCACAGGTTGTACTTGTCCCACTCGTCGCGGTACTTGTCCTCGATGATCATGTCCGAGAACTTGGCGACGTGTGGCGGGCACTCGATCTGGATGTAGCCGCCGGCGCGGAACGGGACCACCTCGCCGGGCGGGAGCTCGAGCACGAACTCCTTGATGAAGGTGGCGACGCCGTGGTTCGAGCGGACCTTGCAGGTCCACTTCTTGATGCTGAAGATCTCGTGCGGGAGCTCGATCTCCATGTCGCCCTTGACCTTGACCTGGCACGACAGCCGGCAGCCCTCGCGGGCCTCGCCCTTGCTGATGTGACCGGTCTCGGTCGGCAGCATCGAGCCGCCGCCCTTGTGCACGATCACCTTGCACACGCCGCAGCTGCCCTTGCCGCCGCAGGCGGACGGGATGAAGAGCTTGTTGTTCGACAGGGTGTTGAGCAGCGTGCTGCCCGCGGGCACCCGCATCGTGAGCGACGGGTCGCCGTTGATCCCGATCGTGACGGCCTCGGTGCTGACGAGCCGCGCCTTCGCGCCCATCAGGATGAACACCAGGGCCAGGATCACGAAGGTGAACATGGCCACGCCGAGGATGATGATGGTCGTCATGGGTGTGTGACTCCTCGGTTGTGGGTCAGAGCTGGATGCCGGAGAAGGCGAGGAAGCCGATCGCCATCAGGCCGGTGAGGATGAACGCGATGCCGAGGCCGCGCAGGCCCTCGGGGACGTTGGAGTAGCGCATCTTCTCGCGGATCGCGGCGAGCGCGACGATCGCCATCGCCCAGCCGATGCCGGAGCCGAGGCCGAACACGGCGGCCTCGCCGAAGCTGTACTCGCGCTGCTCCATGAACAGCGAGGCGCCGAGGATCGCGCAGTTGACCGCGATCAGCGGCAGGAACACGCCGAGCGCGTTGTAGAGCTTCGGCGCGTAGCGGTCGACCGCCATCTCGACGACCTGGACGACCGCCGCGATCGTGCCGATCTGGACCAGGAAGCTGAGGAAGCTGAGGTCGACGCTGGCGAAGCTCGGGTGGACCCACGCGAGCGCGCCCTCCTTCAGCAGCGAGGTCAGGATCAGCTGGTTGAGCGGGACGCAGACCGCGAGGACGAAGATGACGGCGGCGCCGAGGCCGATCGCCGTCTCGACCTTCTTCGACACGGCGAGGAACGAGCACATGCCCAGGAAGAACGCCAGGGCCATGTTCTCGATGAAGATCGCTTTGATCGCGAGGTTCAGGTAGTGCTCGAACACGGGACCACTACTCCTTCTCGACCTGCTCGGGCTTGTAGGTGCGCAGGATCCAGATCATGACGCCGATCAGGAAGAACGCGGACGGCGACATCACCATCAGGCCGTTGGTGTAGTACCACCCGCCGTCGTTGACGGTCTGGAAGATCTCGATGCCGAACAGCTTGCCGGAGCCGAACAGCTCGCGGACGAAGCCGATCAGCAGCAGGACCATGCTGTAGCCGAGGCCGTTGCCGATGCCGTCGAGGAAGCTGATGCCCGGCTTGTTGGCCATCGCGTAGGCCTCGGCGCGGCCCATGACGATGCAGTTGGTGATGATCAGGCCGACGAAGACGCTCAGCTGCTTGCTGACCTCGAAGACGAACGCCTTGAGGACCTGGTCGGTGACGATCACCAGCGAGGCGATCACCGTCAGCTGGACGATGATGCGGATGCTCGACGGGATGTAGTTGCGGATCAGGCTGATAGCCAGGTTGCTGAACGCGGTGACCGTCGTCAGCGCGATCGACATGACGAGCGCGGTCTCGAGCTTGGTCGTCACCGCGAGCGCCGAGCAGATGCCGAGGACCTGCAGCGCGATCGGGTTGTTGTTGAAGAGCGGGTCGAAGAGGACGCCCTTGGTCTTCTTGTCCATGAGTTAAGCACCCCCCCCGGCCTTGAACTTCTTCAGGTACGGCCCGAAGCCGTCCTGGCCGAGCCAGAACTTGACGAGGTTGGACACGCCGTTGCTGGTGATCGTCGCGCCGGACAGGCCGTCGACGTGGTACGGGTCGTCCTTGGCCGGGCCGGCCTGGCCCTTGATCACGCTGATCTGCGGGACGCCGCTGTCGTCGTAGGCCTTGCGGCCGGGCCACAGCGCCTTCCACTTCGGGTTGTCGACCTCGCCGCCGAGGCCCGGGGTCTCGCCGTGCTGGTAGAAGGTGATGCCCTCGATCGTCCGGGCGTCGTCGTCGAGCGCGAGGAAGCCGTACAGCGTCGACCACAGGCCGTAGCCCTCGATCGGGAGGATCAGCTTGTCGACCTTGCCGCCCTTGACGACCTTGTAGACGAGCGCGTTGTTGGGCAGGCGCAGGACCTTGGCCGGGTTCGGCGGGGCGACGACGCTGGTCGCCGGGTCCTTCTGGGCCTTGCGCTGGTCGAAGGCGAGCGCGTCGATGCCCTGCGCCGGGGTGCCGGTCTTGAGCTCGACGACCTCGACCTTGATGTTGTCGCTGAAGCGCTTCTTGATGTCGTCGGCGGTCAGCTTCTCGCCGTCCTGGATCAGGCCGGCGACCGAGAGGACCTGCTTCTGCTGGTCGAGCTTCTTGTTCTCGGCCTGACGCTCGCCGAGCGCGACGGCGGCGCTGGCGACCCCGATCCCGCAGACGACGCAGACGAGGGCGGCGAAGCCGATGGTGTAGCCGGTGCTATGCTGCGCCATAGTGGGCGATCCTCCGCTTGATGTTGGCCTGGACGATGAAGTAGTCGATGAGCGGGGCGAACATGTTCATGAACAGGATCGCCAGCATCATGCCCTCGGGGTAGGCCGGGTTGATCACCCGGACGAGGACGACGAGGACGCCGATCCCGAAGCCGTAGAGCAGCTTGCCGCGGTCGGTGAAGGCCGAGGAGACCGGGTCGGTCGCCATGAACACGGCGCCGAAGGCCCAGCCGCCGAGCACGACGTGCCAGGCGAACGGCAGGGCGAACATCTTGTTGGTGTCGCTGTCGACGGCGTTCAGCAGCGAGGCCATCGCCAGCGTGCCGAGCGTGACGCCGAGCATCGTCCGCCACGAGCCGACGCGGGTCAGGATCAGGATCGCGGCGCCGATCAGGCAGCACAGCGTCGAGGTCTCGCCCATCGAGCCGGGGATCGTGCCGACGAACGCGTCCCACCAGGTGTAGCTCCAGCCGGCCGAGCCCTGCATGACGTTGGCCGGGTCGACGGCGGCGCGCGCGAGCGCGGTCGCGCCGGAGACGCCCTGCGGGAGCGAGGCGAGGTTGGCCGCCACCCACGGCTGGTCGCCCGAGATCTGCGCCGGGTAGGCGAAGAACAGGAAGGCGCGGGCGGTCAGCGCCGGGTTGAGGATGTTCATGCCGGTGCCGCCGAACACCTCCTTGCCGAGCACGACGCCGAAGGCGATGCCGAGCGCGACCTGCCACAGCGGGATCGTCGGCGGGAGCGTCAGCGGGAACAAGAGGCCGGTGACGAGGAAGCCCTCGTTGACCTCGTGCTTGCGGACGATCGAGAACAGGACCTCGCAGTGGCCGCCGATGAACATCGTGACGATGTAGACCGGCAGGAAGTACAGCGCGCCGTGGATGAAGTTGGCGAGCACGTTGCCCGGGTCGAAGCCGAGGCCGAGCAGCTGGTAGACCGCGGTCTGCCAGTTGTCGAGCGGCGTCGCGCCCTTGGCGATCATCAGGTGGGCCTGGAGGCCCGTGTTGTACATCGCGAACAGGACGCACGGGATCAGCGCGATGACGACGGTCATCATCATGCGCTTGAGGTCGAGCGCGTCGCGGACGTGGGCGTCGCGCTTGGTGACGTCCGGCGGGGTGTACAGGAAGGTGTCGGCCGCCTCGTAGAGCGGGTAGAACTTCTCGTACTTGCCGCCCTTTTCGAAGGAGTGCGACACCTTGTCGAGTAGTTTTCTCAACATCTGCGGTTAGCCCTCTTTCTCGATCTCGTTGAGGTTCTTGCGCAGCGCGGCGCCGAAGTCGGCCTTGCCCGGGTCGACGAAGGTGCAGAGCGCGAGGTCCTCCTCGTCGAGCTCGAGCGCGCCGAGCTGGATGGCCCGCTCGGTGTCGCCGACGAGGAGAGAGCGCAGCAGGAAGGTCGGCATGATGTCGAGCGGCATCACGTTCTCGTACATGCCGATCGGCACCATCGCCCGCGGTGAGCCGTTGGTCGTGGTCGTGAGGTCGAACTTCTTGCCCAGCAGCTTGCCGAGGAAGCCGACGTAGACCGGGATGATGCTGAACTTGTTGCCGCCGGGGGCGAGCCAGCCGAGCAGCTCGCGTTGGCGGCCCTCGGCGAGCGCGCTGACCTGGTTGTGGTAGCGGCCGAGGTAGCCGTCGAGCTCGCCGACCGCCTTGCGGCCGCCGAACAGCGAGCCGGAGACGACGCGGTTCTCGCCGGCCTTGAGCTCGCCGGCGGTCAGCTCGTCGAGGCTCGCGCCGATGCGGGTCGACACGAGGCGCGGCTTGCCGACGACCGGGCCGCCGAGGGCGACGACGCGCGCGACGTCGAGCTCGCCGGTGGCGACGAGGCGGCCGACGGCGACGACGTCCTGGTAGCCGACGTGCCAGACGACGCGGTCGCGGTCGACCGGCTCGAGCATGTGGATGTGCGTGCCGACGAGGCCGGCCGGGTGCGGGCCCTCGAACACCTCGACGCGGACGTTCGAGGCCGGGCCGGCGTCGATCGCGGTGCCCGGGCCCTTGCACAGGTAGGTCTTCGGCGCGAGCTTGCTGAGCGCGACCAGGCCGCGGTGGAAGTCGGCCTCCTTGCCCTTGAGCACGACGCCGACGTCGGCGCTGAGCGGGCTGGTGTCGATCGCGGTGACGAACAGCGCGCGCGGGGTCGACTCGGGGCTCGGGACCTTCGAGAACGGGCGCTGGCGCAGCGCGGTCCACAGGCCGGACTCGACGAGCAGCGCCTTGACCTCCTCGGCGGTCAGCTGCTCGGCGGGCTTGCCGGTGTACGCGGCGAACGTGATCCTGTCCTCGGGGCCAGGCTGGCCGGCGAGCTCGCGCTCGTTGAGGGCGATCCGCAGCGAGACGAACGCCCGCTTCTCGCCGCGCTCGATCGCGACGACCGTGCCGGCGCCGGGCGCCGTGAAGCGCACGCCGGGGGTCTTGCGATCCTCGAACAGGAGCTGGCCGCGCTTGACGAGGTCGCCGACCTTGGCCTCCATGCGCGGCTTCATGCCGACGTAGTCCGCGCCCAGGAGGGCGATGTGGCGCACGGGCGCGGCGGCCTCGATCACCTGCTGCGGTGCGCCGGTGATCGGGAGGTCGAGTCCCTTCTTGATCCGATGTACTGCCATGGAGCGCGTGTCCTCTGCAGTCGAGCTGCGGGCCGGCGCGGCCGCGTGAGGGCCCGTCCGGCTCGCCTTGGGGGCGTGTACTATGTTCGCGGGATTTTGCGGAGTGTGGCCGCCCGGCTGCGGGTGTGCGAGGGGTCACAAGACCTCGGATCGCGCGGGGCGCCGGGCGTCTGCGCAGGCGGCGTCGCGCCTGCGCGCGGGGGTCACGGGAGGGTCTGAAGGCGGTCGTACCGCATGTTGCGACGGGCCGGCCGGAAGCCGGCGAGGCGGATGTGGTCCTCGATCTCGGCGGCGGTCATCATGAACCGCGCGCCGGCCTGGCTGACGACGTTCTCCTCGATCATCACCGAGCCGAAGTCGTTGGCGCCGAAGCGGAGGGCGACCTCTCCGATCTCCGGGCCGAGCGTCGGCCAGGAGACCTGCAGATTCGGGATGTTGTCGAGGTAGAGCCGCGCCAGCGCTTGCACACGCAAGTAGCGGAGCGGGCTGGTGTCGTCGCGCAGCTTGAGGCGGGTGCCGTCGGCCTGGAACGGCCAGGTGATGAACGCCGTGAACCCGCCGGTCTCGTCCTGCAGGCTGCGGAGGCGGTCCATGTGCAGGAGGATGTGCTCGGCGGTCTCCTGGAAGCCGAACACCATGGTCGCGGTCGTCTTCATGCCGAGGCGGTGGGCCTCGCGCATGACGCCGAGCCACTCGTCGGCGGTGTTCTTGAACGGGGAGATCCGGGCGCGGATCTCGTCGTCGAGGATCTCGGCGCCGCCGCCGGGCAGCGAGTCCATGCCGGCCGCCCGCAGGCGGACGAGCACGTCGCGGACCGGCATGTCCTCCTTCTGGGCGATGTGGATGATCTCGGTCGGCGAGAGGGCGTGCAGCGCGAGCTTGAAGTTGGCCTTGGTCCAGCGGAAGAAGTCCTCGTACCACTCGAGCCCGAGCTCGGGGTTGAGGCCGCCTTGCAGGAGGATCTGGACCCCGCCGAGCTCCTCGGTCTCGCGGAACTTCCTGGCGAGCTCGTCGCGCGTGAGCACGTAGCCGCCGCGGCCGCCGGGCGGGGTGTAGAAGTTGCAGAACTTACAACGGGTTACGCAGACGTTCGTATAGTTGACGTTGCGGTCGATGATGTAGGTGACGACGCCGTCGGGGTGGAGGGTCCGGCGGCGCGCGTCGGCCGCGGCGCCGAGCGCCATCAGGTCGGCGTGCTCGTAGAGGTAGATGCCCTCGGCGAGGTCGAGCCGGCCGCCGGCGGCGGCGCGCGCGAGCAGCTCGTCGGCCTGCATCGGGCCGCGCTGGCGGCGGGCCGCGGCGAGGACCTCGGGGGCGGCGCTGCCGGCGAAGCGCAGGTGGACCGGGTCGTCGGGGTCGAGGCCGGGGATCGTCAGCAGGCCGGCCTCGCGGCCCTGCGTGAGGAACTCGACCAGGCCCTCGCGCTCCTTGGTCGAGAGGCCGTAGCGGATCGTGCGCCGGAGGTAGTTGGCGTAGGCGTTGTCGGTCAGGAGGTCGCGCGCGGGCGCGCCGGCGCGCACGAGGCCGTCGCGGTAGGCGTGCGCGAGCTCCTCGGCGTGCTTGAGGCCGTAGGCGCGGGCCTCCTGGAGGGCCGCGACGTGCGCGGGCGTGAGGACGCCGGGGCGCGCGGCCCAGACGGCGAACACGAACGGCAGGCCGGTCTGCTCGAGCCAGAGGGCGCCGAGGTCGTAGACGTGGGCGAAGCGGTCGTGCAGCGCCATCGCGGCGTCACCGATCACCAGCGCGGCGTCGCGGCCCTGCACGCGCGCGGCGCCCTCGCGGTGCGGGGCGTGGGCGTAGGCCGGGGCGAGGCCGCGGGCCCGCATCAGCAGCTGGATCAACACGGCCGAGGTCCGCGAGGCGGCGTCGAGGTGGATCGTGGCGATCTGGTCGAGCGGGACGTCGCTGACGAGGATCACCGAGTGGACGTCGCCGCGGCAGCCGATGCCGACCTCGGGCACGACCTCCCACTCGGGGTGCGCGGCGCAGGCGGCGATCGGGACCAGGGCGACGTCGCATTCGCCGGCCTCGAGCCGCCGCGCGCACTCGCTGGGCAGGACGAGCTCGACGTCGAACAGCGGGGCGCCGTCGGCGTGCCGCGGGACCTTGTCGCGCGGGAGCAGGTGGCCGAGCAGCGGCTGTACCAAGGGCCAGGCGTTGAGGAAGGAGACGGCGCTGACGCGCAGCGGAGCGGACATGCCGCGCGCGAGTGTACGGGAAAGCGAGGGCGCCCGCGAGCGAGTGCGCCGCGGCGTCGCAGGCCGGCGAGGGGGCCGCGGAGGCGCGCGCGGGGCCGCGAGCTCGCGGGACAGGGAGCGCGTCGGTCGGCGCTGGCGCGCGGGACAGATCACGCGCGGCGCTCGTGCCGGAGCGGGCGAGCGACGTGCGAGTCGTACGCGGGGCGGCGGCCGGGGACGGGTGCGCCGGCGAGGTCGCGCGGCCGGGTCGATCGCGGCGAGGGCGGAGACCGGGCTCGACGCTCGCGTGGCCTTCGGGCCAGGTGAGCCTGGCTCGCGCCGTGCCCAGGGTCCAGCGGCGCTGCCTCGCGCAGGGAGCGTCGTCGCTGGCGGCGACGAGGCCACGCGAGGTTGCGTCGCTGGGCACGGCGCTACAGGGACAGGCGGTGCTCGGCGCGGGCGCTCGGCCTGCGCTTGCTGCGGACGTCGAAGCGGACCGAGAGGCCGACGTCCCAGTACGGCTGCAGCAAGATCTTCGGGGCGGTCATGCTGGTGCCGAAGATGCCGCCGCTGCCGTGCAGGTCGACGTGGCGGGCGATCCGGAACTGGATGCCGCCCTGGACGACGCCGTAGGTCGTCGGGGGCAGGCCGTCGGCGACGGTGGTCTGGACGCGGCCGCGCGCGAACACGGAGAAGAAGGAGAGGTGGTAGCCGGCGCCGCCGCCGGTGTAGGCGCCGACGGCGAAGCGGTCGTACCAGCGCCGGCCGTCGCAGTCGGCTCGCCCCGGATCGCCGGGACACCACAGGCTGCCGCCGGCGCCGACGCCGACGCCGAGCTCGCCGTCGAGGGCGCCGTGGAACTTGCGATCGCGCTTCGGGGCGTAGGTGAAGCGGCCGCCGAGGTAGCCGAGCGCCCAGGTGCGATAGAGGAAGTCGGCGCCGACCTCGACGTTGGCCCAGTCGCGCACGGCGTAGGCGAGGTAGGGGCCGCCGGCGCCGGGGCCACCGGCGCCGCCCGGGACGGCGACGCCGCCGCCGACCTCGAGCTGACCCTCGCGCAGGCGACCGGGGGTGCCGTAGCCGGGGCTGCGGACCGCAGGACCGAAGGTGCAGGCCGAGAGGGCGAGGAGCGAGGCGAGGCGGCGGATACGGCGCATATGCAGACGAGGGTCGCAGGTGCGCCGGGGGAGTCAAGGGACAGGTCGTTTGTGCCAGGTTGAACGGTGTTCCGAGGGGCGGTCGCGCGCGGTCGTGCGCGCCGGTAGACTCGCGGGCATGGTGCTCGCTCCCGCCGCGCTGTGGACCCGCGCCCGTTCGGCCGCCGCCGACCGGCACTCGATCGATCGGCTGCAGGTGCCGTCGCCGGTGCTGATGGAGCGGGCGGCGCTGTGCTGCGCGCGCGAGGCGCTGGCGCTCGGCGGCGGGCGGCCGGTGTGGTCGCTGTGCGGGCCGGGCAACAACGGCGGCGACGGGGTCGCGCTGGCGCGGATCCTCCACGGGTGGGGGGTGCCGGCGCGGGTGTTCCTGCTGGTCGCGCCGCGGCCGGGGTCGGAGCTGGCGCAGCAGGTGGCGCTGGCGCGGCGGCTCGGGGTGGCGATCGCGGACGGGCTGCCCGAAGAGACAGGCGAGGCGGTGATCGTCGACGCGATGCTCGGGACCGGGGCGACGCCGCCGCTGCGCGCGCCGTTCGAGGCGGCGGTCGCGTGGGCCAACGCGCAGGCGGGGCCGAGGCTGGCGGTCGACATCCCGACCGGGATCGACGCGGACACGGGCGCTGCGCCGGGCCTGGCCTTCAGGGCAGATTGCACGGTGACGTTCCAGCGCAGCAAGCCGGGGCTGCACGTGACCCCCGGGCGCGCGTTCGCGGGGCGGGTGGTCGTCGCCGACATCGGGTTGGTCGCGGAGGACAGGGTCGAACAGGCAGGGCTGATCGATCCGCGCGAGGTGGCGACGTGGCTCGCGGGGCTCAAGGCCGGCGGGCACAAGGGGGAGCGCGGGCACGTCGGGATCGTCGGCGGGTCGGCGGGGACGCCGGGGGCGGCGGTGCTGGCGGGGGCGGCGGCGCTGCGCGCGGGCGCGGGGCTGGTGACGATCGCCAGCGACGACCGCGAGGTGCAGGCGCAGCTGGTCGCGCACCGGCCGGAGCTGATGGTCCAGCCGCGCGGCGAGCGTCCGGTACCTGGCGCGGGGGCCCTGGTCGTCGGGCCAGGTCTGACGCGCGCCGAGGATCGCGCGGGGCTGGCGGCGCTGTGGACGGACGACCCACGGCCGGCGATCTGGGACGCGTCGGCGCTCGGCGAGATCGCCGCGCCGGTGGCCGCGGGGCGGGCGCGGATCCTCACCCCGCACCCGGCGGAGGCGGCGAGGCTGCTGTCCGCACGGACAGGTGAGGCGTGGACGGCGGGGTGGGTGCAGGCCGACCGCGTGGCGGCGGCGCGGGCCCTCGCGGCGGTGACGGGCGCGGTCGCGGTGCTCAAGGGCGAGGGGACGCTGGTCGCCGAGGGGGCGCGGCTGGCGGTGTGCGTCAGCGGCGGGCCGGCGCTGGCGACCGCGGGCAGCGGGGACTGCCTGGCGGGGGCGATCGGGGCCCTGCTGGCGCGCGGGCTGCCGGCGTGGGAGGCGGCGTGCGCCGGGGTCCACGTCCACGGGGTCGCGGGCGACCGGCTGACGGTCGGGGCGGTCGCGCTCGAGGTGGCGGACGCGATCGCGGGGGTGCTGGCGGCGCCGCCGGCGGACCACCCGCGGTTTCCGCGAGGGGCGCTCGGGTAGAGTCCGCGGGACCGTCGAGGAGCCCCGCGGCGCGGCCCGAGAGGTGGCCGGCGGCGAGCGAGCGGCGAGGCGCGCGAGCGGGGCGCCGGTCGGACCCGGAGCCGCGGTCGGGCGCGGGGCTGGCCGGGGCGCGCGGAGATGTGGCACCTTCTCGGCGTGCTCGCACCTGCCGGGTCGATGCGCGCCGCCGGGCGCGGGGGAGAAGTGGTTCGCAGCCGATCCGCGCGGGAACCCGGGCGGGGCGGGCGTTGTCTCGTCGCCATGCGAACGTTTGCAGGGATCGTCGGGGTCGCGGGGCTGCTGCTCGTCGGGGCGTGCGCGGAGCCGCCGACGGCGCCGCCGCCGGTGCTGAATTCGGCGAAGGCGCCGGCCGAGAAGGCGACGCCCGATGAGTCGCTGGCCGACCGCTACCTGGCGGCGAAGGAGCGGATGGCGGCGCTGATGCCCGAGGACAGGGACGGGCCGAAGCGGCTGATCGCCGAGATCGGGCCGGGGCTGCGCGAGGTCGCCGAGAAGGCCGCGGAGGTGCCGCTGCGCGCCAACGCGAGCCTGCTGCTCGGGACGCTGTACGAGCGGTCCGGCGACCGGCGCTCGGCGATCTCGTTCTACCGCCAGACGGCGGCGCTGGTGCCGGCGGAGATCGAGCCGCGGCGGGTGCTGGCGCTGGCGCTGGCGGCCGACGAGCAGTTCGCCGAGGCGATCCCGGAGCAGGAGGCGGTGATCCGCGACGATCCCGACGACCTCGAGGCGTGGCTGCTGCTCGGCGAGTTCAACGTCAAGGCGGGCCGCGCGGACGACGGCGCGAAGGCGTACGCGGCCTACGAGCTGCGGCGCAAGGGGCTGATCGACGGGCTGACGCTGCAGAACAGGGACGGGACGTGGGTGATGCCGGTCGACCAGCGGGCCGCGTGCGCGCGGGCGCTGATCCCGGCGCGCGACAACGGGACGGCGCTGGCGCTGCTCTACGCGCTCGACCGCGAGCCCGATCCGGCCGTGCGCCAGGCGATCGCGGAGGCGATGGGCACGCAGCGGCTCGCCGGCTACAAGCAGGCGCTGACCGCCAAGGCGGCCGCCGAGGCGCACCCGGAGGCGAAGGCGGCGATGCTGTGGGCGCTGCAGGAGATCGAGCGCGATCCGCTCGACGCGCGCCCGGGGCCGACGCCCGACGGGGCGTCGGGGACAGGTCCCGGCGGACCGGGCGCAGGGGGCATGGCGGAAGGGACAGGTCCAGGCGGACAGGGTGCGGGGGGCATGACGGCCGGGACAGGCGCGCAGGGACAGGCGGGCGCTGCGGCCGTTGGGACCGGGGCGCCGGGCGGGGCGAAGGGGCAGGCGGCGAGGGGGGCGACGACGACGACGGACGGGGCCGGGGCGCCGGCGCCGACAGCGACGCCGCGATGAGCCGACCGCCCGCTTCGCTCGAGGTCGAACGGCTGTCGCACCGCTACCCGGGGGCGCCGGCGCCGGCGCTGCACGCGGTGTCGTTCAAGGTGGCGCCGGGCGAGCGGGTGGGGCTGCTCGGGCCGAACGGGGCCGGCAAGTCGACGCTGATGCGGATCGTGTGCGGGTTCTTGCCGGTGCAGGCGGGGCCGGGGACGCGGGTGGCGGTCGCCGGGCTCGACGCGGCGACGCAGTCGCTGGCGGTCCGCGAGCAGGTCGGGTACCTGCCCGAGCAGGTGCCGCTGTACGTCGAGCTGCGGGTGCGCGAGCACCTCGACTTCCGCGCGGCGATCAAGCGGGTGCCGCGGCGCGCGCGGCCGGCCGAGATCCGGCGCGTCGCCGAGCTGACGGGGCTCGCGCCGATGCTCGAGCGGCCGATCGGGCACCTGTCGCGCGGGTATCGGCAGCGGGTCGGGATCGCCGACGCGCTGCTCGGGGCGCCGCCGCTGGTGGTGCTCGACGAGCCGACGGTCGGGCTCGATCCGAACCAGGTGCTCGAGATCCGGGCGATGCTGAAGGCGCTCGGCGGCGGGCAGACGCTGATCTTCTCGTCGCACATCCTGGCGGAGGTCGAGGCGCTGTGCGATCGCGTGGTGATCCTGGCGCAGGGCCGCTGCGTCGCCGACGAGCCGGTCGCGGCGGCGCTGCGGACCAGCGAGGTCAGCGTCCGCTGGGACGGCGAGCGCGCGGCGGCGGAGCGGGCGCTGGCGGCGGCGGGGATCGAGGCGGCGCGGGTGACGTGGGGCGCGGGGGCGGAGGCGACGGTGAGCTGTCCCGCGGGACAGACGGCCGAGGCGGTCGCGGCGGCGATCGGGCGCGCGAGCCTCGCGGCGGGGGTCGCGGTGGTCCGGCTCGAGCTCGGGCGGCGGCGGCTCGAGGAGCGGTTCGCGCGGGTGACGGGGGCGAGCGTGGAGGCTGGCCGCGAGGACATGGCCGAAGGGAGGGGCGCGGCGTGACGCGGGCGTGGCTGTGGGCGTGGGGGGCGTGGCACGTGGCGCGCAAGGAGCTGCTGTCGCTGTTCGTGACGCCGCTCGCGTACCTCGTCGGGACGCTGTTCCTGCTCAACCAGGGCTACAACTTCGCGCTGCTGCTGCGCGTGCTCAACGACCCGCTGGCGGCGCCCGGGCCGGTGATGCAGTTCTACTTCGGCGGCAGCTTCTTTTTGTTCTGGCTGCCGGTGATCTTCATCTGCGCGGCGGTCAGCATGCGGCTGGTCGCGGAGGAGCGGCGGCTCGGGACGCTCGAGGCGCTGCTGACGGCGCCGCTGTCGGCGTCGCAGATCGTCGCGGGCAAGTTCGCGGGGGCGTACCTGTTCTACGCGGCGCTGTGGCTGCCGACGGCGGCGTTCTACGTGCTGCTGATCGGGGCGGGGGCGCGGCCGGAGGCGGGGCCGGTGCTCGCGGGCTACGTCGGGGTCGGGCTGGTCGGGGCGAGCTTCCTGGCGGTCGGGCTGCTGGCGAGCGCGATCGCCCGCAGCCAGCTCGCGGCGGCGGTGGCGACGTTCGTCGCCTGCACGATCGCGGTGATGAGCGGCTTGCTCGAGGGACAGGTGCAGTCGGAGTCGGCGGCGGCGCTGGTCCGGGCGACGAGCCTCCTGACGATGATGCAGGAGCTGGCGCAGGGGATCTTCGATCCGCGGTGGGTGTACCTGCACGCGGCGGTGACGGCGGCGCTGCTGCTGGCGGCGATCGTGGCGGTCAGCCCGCGGCGGCGGATCGAGCACGCGCTGCAGGTCGGGCTGGCCGCGGTCACGCTGGCGAACCTGGCGATGTTCGCCGGGCGCCACGCGGAGCGCGGCGACTGGACGGCCGGGCACGTGTACTCGCTCAGCGAGCGCGCGGCGGAGGTGCTGAAGGGGCTGCCGGCGGCGGTCGAGGTGACGGCGATCGTGCCGACGACGATCGGCGGCGGGCGCCCGAACCCGCTGTACGCGGAGCTGCGCGAGGTGCTGACGCGGATGGCCGCGGCGGCGCCGGGGCTGCGGGTCCGGTTCGTCGATCCGGATCGAGATCATCAGGAGGCGGCCGCGGCGATCGCCGAGTTCGCGCTCGCGGGGCGCGAGCTGGCCGACGGGGTGGTGCTGCTCCGCTCGGGCCAGGGAGCCGCGCTGCGCAAGGCGCACCTGCTGCCGACCGACCTGGTGACCTATGCGACAGGTCCTGATGTTCAGGTGACGGGGCCGCGCGTCAAGGAGTTCCGCGGCGAGGAGGCGCTGCTCGGCAAGCTGCTGGCGGTGACGGATCCGCGGCGGGTGGTCGTGTGCGCGACGCAGGGGCACGGCGAGCCGGCGCTCGACAGCCTCGAGCCGTACAGCGGGTTCGCGCACCTGCGCGACCTGCTGAGCGACGCGGGGCTGGTGGTCCGGATCGCCGATCTGGCGGCGCCGGACGGGCTCGCGGGCTGCGACGTGCTGCTGGTCGGCGGGCCGCAGGGGCCGCTTCCGGCCGACCAGGTCGCGCAGATCGAGCGGTTCGCGCTCGCGGGCGGCGACGTGCTGCTGCTGGCGGGGGCGGTGATCCTGCGCGGGCGCAGCGAGCTGGCGCCGCACGGGCTCGAGCCGCTGCTCGTGCGCTACGGGATCCGCGTCGGCGAGCGGGTGGTGGTCGATCCGACGCCGATGGCCGGGGCGACGCCGTTCTTGGCGTTCACGCTGCAGAACGGGTGGGGCGACCACCCGGCGGCGGCGAGCCTGGTCGGGCAGGCGATCTCGCTGCTGCAGGTCCGCGAGCTGACGGTCGAGCCGCCGGCGACGTTCCTCATCCAGACGACCGAGCGCGGGTGGGCCGAGGCCGATGTCGCGGCGTTCACCCGCGGGGAGGCGCCGCGCTTCGAGCCGGCGGCCGACCGCGAGGGGCCGATCGCGGTCGCGGCGGCGTCGGCGGTCGGCGGGTCGCGGGTGATCGTGGTCGGGTCGTCGGACTTCGCGCTCAACGCGATGCTGCGCGAAGAGGTGGTGTACGACCGCGGGCGCGACTTCATCCTCAACGCGGTCGGGTGGCTGAGCGAGCGCGACGCGCTGCTCGGGCTGCGGCCGCGACCGCGCGAGCACGTGAAGCTGGTGCTGCACGAGGACCAGCTGGCGGCGATGAGCTGGATGTGCCTGCTCGGGCTGCCGGGCTTCGGGGCGCTGCTCGGGTGGATGGTGCTGTGGAGGCGGCGCGCATGAGCCGGCCGAGCCCGATCACGTGGGCGCTGCTGGCGGCGGCGGTCGGCAGCGGGCTGCTGGTCCGCTTCGATCCGTGGGCCGGCGGGGCGACGGCGCCGCCGATCCTGAGCACGCAGTCGGCGGCGCGGCGGGTGTTCCCGGCGCTGGCCGAGCCGGAGCTCGCGCGGGCGACGATCGTGCTGGCGCGCGCGGGCGAGGAGCCGGCGCGGCTGGTGCCGGGCGAGGACGGGCTGCACGCGCTGTGGGTCGGCGAGCGGCGGCTCGGGTGGGTCGACGCGGAGGCGCTGGCCGGGCTGTGGAGCTCGCTGCGGATGGCGACGACGCTGCGCGCGGTCGCGCAGGGGAGCGCGCTCGGGCCAGCGCGCGGGGAGATCGCGGTCGAGGTCGACGGGCGGCGCGCGGCGGTGACGCTGCACGGGGAGGCGAGCGACGGGGTCGGGGTGTACGGGGAGCTCGGCGAGGCGGGCGCGTGGGTGGTCGAGCCCGAGCTGGCGGCCGCGCTGGCCCAGCCGGCCGAGGCGTGGCTGTCGCGCCGGCTGCTGCCCGTCGAGACAGGTGACATCGAACAGGTGCGAATGGGCAGCCTCGAACTGGCGCGCGGGGCCGACGGGCTGTGGCGGGTGCAGGCGGGCGGGCCGGCGCACCTGCTGGCGGAGTCGGCGGTGGCGCTGCGGCTCGACCGGATCGTCGCGGCGGAGTTCGAGCCGCTCGCGGCGGCGGAGGCGGTGAGCGATCCGGCCTGGCTCTCGGTCCAGGAGCGCGGGGGCAGGCGGTTCGAGGTCCGGCTCGGGGGCGCGTGCCCGGGCGAGCCGGGCCGGGTGCTGGCGGACCGCGGGCCGGGGCTGCGCGGGTGCGTCGACGCGGAGATCGCGGCGCCGTGGCCGATCGCCGATCCGGAGGCGGGGCTTGTCGAGCCGCAGCTGGTGCCGTACGCGTACGGTCGGGTGCTGGCGATCCAGCAGGAGGCGCCGGCGAAGCGGCGGCTGCGGCGGCTCGGCGGCGGCTGGGTGATCGAGGAGGGCGGGGCGCTCGTCGAGGTGTCCGAGCCGGAAGTGTTCCGCTGGTGGAGCGCGCTGCAGCGGGCGACGGTGGAGCCTGCTGACCCGAAGGACAGCCTGGAGGCGGGGAGCGATCTGACGATCGAGACGGACAGCGGGCAGAGGCTGCGGCTGCGCTGCTCGGGCGGCGAACAGGCGGTGTGCCGGCGCGACGAGGGGCCGCCGGTCCGGGTGACGCAGACCGAGCCGCTCGAGCTGGCGTTCGCGCGCGAGACGTTCGCGGACAGGCGGCTGCTGTCGTTCGGATCCGGCGAGGTGCGCGAGCTCGAGGTGCTGCCAGGACCGGCGGGCCAGGCGGTGCGACAGAGCGTGCGCCTGGACCTCGGAGTGTGGCGGCTCGACGCGCCGAGCCACCCGGACGGGGCCGCGGCGCTCGACGAGGTGCGGCTCGAGGCGATGCTGGCGGCGCTCCAGGCGGCGCGCGCGGAGGTGTGGACGGCGACGCCGCCGACGGCGCCGCTGCGGACGATCCGCGTCGAGCGGAGCGGCGCCGAGGCGCTCGCGCTCGAGCTGTACGACGGGTGCGTGGCGCATGTGCCAGGGCAAGCGCAGGCGGCGGCGATCGGACGGCCGCAGTGCGAGGCGCTCGCCGACGATCTTCTTTATCGGGACCCGCTGCGCTTCTGGCTCGGGCAGGCGCGCCGCGTCGAGCTGACGGCCGGCGAGCGCTCGGCGACGGCGCTGCGCGATGCGGAGGGCGGGTGGAACCAGTCCGGCGATCCGGTGCTGCTGGCGTCGCTGGCAGGCTGGGAAGAGTTCCGCGCGCAGCGGATCGTGCGCGGGGAGCCGCGCGGGGCGGCGGCGATGACGGCGAAGATCCACCGCGCCGGCGCTCCGACGGTGACCGTCGAGATCGGGCCGATCGTCGAGGGGGGGGCGGCGTGGGTGCGGATCGGCGGGGCCGAGTGGTTCTACGCGGGCGGGTGACGCGCCCCGGGGCCGATGCGAGGGACGCGGGGCCGCGGGGCGGTGCTGGGCGCCGATGCAAGGACGCGGGGCCGCGGAGGACCTGGTGGGCGCGTCCCCGGGGCGGCGAATCGGGTCCCTCGCGGGCGGCGGGTGCCCCTCCGTTTCACGTGCTCGGCGGCTCGCGTGCACACGGCCGACATTACGCCGAAGTCATGTTCCAAGAGACATGTCCCTTGTTCGCGCCGGGCCGCCTGCGCGCGCTGAAACGGACTCCTCCCCGCCTGCGTCCCAATTCGCCGCCCCGGGGACGCGCTCCGAAAGGCCTGGTGGGCCCCGCGTCTTGGTGCGCGGAAAACGTCGTGTCGACGGAACGGTCAGCCTCGGGCGACGAGGTCCGGTCGCGGAGCTCGACGGCACAGCCTGGCTCATCGCAGAGCGCGGGGCGCCGGCGGAGAGGGGAGCGCTGCAGGGGAGCGAGCGGGGCTTGGCGCGGGGCCTGTGAGAGCCGGCGGAGAGGGGAGCGCTGCACGGGAACGAGCGGGGGCTCGTCGCGGAGGTTGTGAGGGCCGGCGGAGACGGGAGCGCTGCAGGGGAACGAGCGGGGCTCGTCGCGGAGGTTGTGAGAGCCGGTGGAGAGCGGATCGTTGCACAGGAACGAGCGGGGCTCGTCGCGGAGGTTGTGAGAGCCGGCGGAGAGGGGAACGTTGCGGGGTAACGAGCGGGGCTCGTCGCGGAGGTTGTGAGAGCCGGCGGAGAGGGGGATCGTTGTACGGGAGCGAGCGGGGCCCACCATGGCCTTTGCAGTGTTTTGGCTCAGCTGGTTCGGGACAAGCCCCGGTCTGGTATAAGCAGGCCG
>ERZ1066137.256-NODE-256-length-44703-cov-19.364137_pt1 | contig 44703 bp, 38 predicted proteins | sample MGYA00382784_ERZ1066137 | MGnify/ENA primary metagenome ERZ1066137 (study PRJEB33369, sample SAMEA5778367) | biofilm metagenome | biome: Industrial cooling water; feature: Water cooling tower basin; material: Biofilm | place: United Arab Emirates | collected... | reverse complement strand
CCGTCCATCGAACTACGTGATCACTGCGCCATCCCTCAGCGCGGCGCTTCTCACGCGCACGGGCTGGTCGGTGAGGATGAACGGGGCGAGCTGCGCCTCATCGGCCGCGACCCCGTGCAGTGCGACCACCAGGGGCAGCGCGGCGGACGGGTCGGCGGCGCCCAGGACACGCTCGACCGCCACCCGTCCGGGGACGAGCAGCGGCACCTGCGACGGCTCGACGGGCAGCGCGAACTTCCCGTCGAGCGCGAACTTCCGCCGGGCCCACACGCCCGCGCCGAGCATCCCCGCCGCGAGCCCTGTCCACATGATCGCACGCTTCATCGCTGTTCCTCCCTCGGTGTCTGGTCCCCGTACTCTTGGCGTGATGGCTCACTCTGAACTTCGCGCCTGAACGCGGGCACGGCCGCGCGCCTCGTGAGCGATGCAAGGGCGCCCGGCGCTTGCGCATCCTGGTCGACGGCGCGTCCCCTCGTCCCCTTCAGCGCGGCTTCGGCGGCCCGGGCGGGCCGGGCGGCGGGGGCGGCGGTGAGGGCGTCGGTACCGGCTGCGGCGAGGCGACCGAGGCCGCCGCGAGGCTCAGGACGACGCCCGCCGCGAAACCGCGGTGCAGCGAGGTGATCGGCCCCATCGAGACGATGTGCGTGTCCGAGATGCCGGCCCACCGCGCGCGTGGGTGCAGGGCGGCGGTCAGCGTCCACGGCTGGACCGTCACCAGGAACACGTGCTCCGGGTCGCCGGCCATCCGCAGGATCTCGTTCATCGCGGCGGCGACGTCGGGCACGTACTCGAGCACGCACGCGGCGTAGACGACGGCCGAGTTCGCGGCGATGCGCGCGACCGGGGCGTCCTGCAGCTCGTGCGCGCGGACGACGGTGGGCGCGCGCGTGTGGATGATCTGGGCGTAGTGCCGGCCGAACTCGTAGACCCGCAGGGCGCGCGAGAGCGCGGACTCCTGGTCGGGCAGGATCACGACGCAGGGTCGTCCGAGCCGGCGCGCGTGCTCGTCGGCGGTGTGGAACAGGCGGCGGCGGTTCTCCCAGCGGGACCACGTGGCCATCGCTTCGGCGAGGACGACGCCGCCGAGACCGAACCTGGCGAGGGTGCGGGTGTTGGTCATGGTTGCGGGCCCTTCTCGCGCCGGGTGCGACGCTTGGTCGAGGGCGGTGTGGGCGGTGTGGGGGTGGTCGCGGCAGCGGCACGGGCGACTCGCGCCTCGATGCGCTGGAGGTCGCCCACGGCCTCGGCGAGCGCCGGGCCGTACTGCTCGACGGTCTTCGTCGCGTCGTCGGACGCGTCGTCGAGGATGGCGGCGGCGGCTTCGAGGGTCCGCGCGTCCGCCTTGGAACCCAGGGCCCGCATCATCTCCGCACGGTGGCGGAGCACGAGCGAGACGAGCCTGGACGTCGCGATGTCGAGGTAGAGGGCGCGCGTGGTCAAAAAGGACGTGGGCTGGGTCATGGGCGTTTCTCCTCGGTCATTGCTCGTGGACCGCCATGCGGGCGAGCACGTCGTCCAGCGCTGGGCCCAGGTGCGGGCCGATGCGTGCTCGAGACGCGGCCGATCGTCACCGCGGCGATGCGCCTCGAGGAGCGGCAGGCGATGGTCGGCTTCCGTCGCCTGCGCGAGCTGCAGGCGATCCTGAAGCGCTTCCTCGACGTCAAGAACGCGTCGGAGATGGCGCGCCTGGGCCAGCTCAAGAAGCCCAAGGCGTCGTCCGAGCTCGTGCTCGTCGACCTCGACGAGCGGCAGCGGGCGAAGACCGGCGCCTACGTCGACATGTACCGCGTCAAGATCGCCGAGGGCGCGTCCGGGACGTTCCACCTGGGCCTGATCACCCGCCTGGGGCTCGTGGCGATCCACCCGAACCTCGACGAGGGCTACAAGTTCGACACGGCCCTCGAGGGCGGCGAGGCGGAGGACGGCAAGGAGCTGCCGAAGATCGAGGACTACAGCTCGCCGAAGTTCCGCGCCGTCGCCGAGCGGGTCGTCGCGCAGTCGGCGTGCGGCCACATCATCTTCCTTGAGACGCTCGCCGGCCAGGTGTGGCTGCGGGAGACGCTCGTGCAGGCCGGGATCCCGCGCCGCCGGATCGCGTTGCTCAACGCCGAATCCGCGCCGTCCCCGTCCGACCGCCGCAACATCGCCGGCGCGTTCAACCGCGGCGACTACACCGTCGTGATCGCCAACGCCGTCGCCGGTGAAGGGGCCAACCTGCAGCGCCGCACGTGCGCCGTCCACAACGTCGACATCCCCTGGGACCCGATGACCCGCCGCCAGCGCAACGGCCGGGCCGACCGCCAGGGCAACGAGAACGAGGCGCTGATCGTCTACGACTACGTGAGCCGGCGGTCCGGCGACGGCCCGCGCCTGGCGAAGTTGCAGGGCAAGAGCCACTGGATCGAGGAGGTGCTCGAGAGCAAGGACGACGTCGCCCTGAACCCCGCGGCGCAGGTCAGCCTGTCGCCGATCGAGCTGCTCGCCGAGCTGACCGAAGACGCGAAGGAGACCGCGGAGCTGCTGCGCCGCGTCGAGGAGGAGCGGCGCCAGCGCGAGCGCAGCCGCCTGCTGCGCCAGGTGGCGTCGCTCGTCCGCTCCGCCGACGCTCGCTACAGGGCCGCCGAGCGCGCCGCCGATCCGCTCGAGGCGGCCCGGCTGCGCGAGGAGGGCAAGGCGGAGCTCGAGGCGCTACGCGGCGTCGACGCGGGGATCTGGCCGTTCTTCGAGCAGGTGCGGACGATCGAGCGCCAGCCCGTGATCATCTCCGACGCGGGCGTGCCGTTCTGGGACGGCCTGCAGCTCTGGTCGCAGCGCGGCGGCAAGGCCGTGTACATGGAGTTCGGCCGCCTCGAGGACGGGCGGATCGGGCAGCGCGTGCTCGGCGAGGCGACCTGGACGTCGGCGGGGACCGAGCTGCTCTCCGAGATCCCCGTCACGACCGCGAGCTACACCGGCGGCTGGCCCGAGGACATCGACGCGACCAGCGCGGCGATCGCCGCGGCGCTCGATCGGCTCGGCCAGTCCGGCGCGTGGGAGGACCTCGGCTGGACCCTGGCGAGCGAGCGCTTCCTCGAGTTCTGGTGGCCGCGGTTCGCCGACGTCGTGCGCGACCAGCTCACGCGCCGCACGTGGTCCGGCCGCGACGAGCTGTACCCCGCGCTCGCCCCGGACGGCAGCCTCCTGCTCGTCCCACCGACCGGCCTCAAAGGGATGCGCCTGTTCTCGCCGGGGCTCGCCGGCTTCGAGCAGTTCGTGCGGCTCGCCCGCGCCAGCGCGTTCAAGCTGCCCGAGCTGCGCGCCGCGGCCCGCGTGTGGTTCGAGCGGGCCGTGCCGGCGGGGGTCAAGGCGGAGCCCGAGCGTGCGCCGGCACCGACCGCGCGCAAGACGACCGCCCCCACGGAGACGAGCGCGCCGAGCGACGCCGCGGCACGGGCCACAGCCGCGGCGGCGATGACGTTCCCACAAGTCCTGACGCCGCTGCACGAACAGGACCCTATTTCGATCCGCACGCTGACCGCGACGATCGCCAGCCTGCTCGCCCACGTCGACGTCGAGCCGCTGCGCAGCGGCCACGGCTACCGCGGCGTCTACCTCCGCTCGCGCAAGGACACCGGCATCTTCGAGGGGCTTCCAATCGGCTCGGTGCTCGCCGAGGTCAACCTTCTGCACGACCGCGCCCCCGAGCGCGTCGACTTCGAGGAGCTCGCCGCGACCCTGCGCGAGCTCGGTAGGCCCGTCAGCCAGCTCCAGGCGATCAAGCGCTACGTCTACCCACTTCTGCGCGACGCGAGCGAGGCCGCCCGCGCCGAGGCCCCGCCGCGTGGCACATCCGCGCCGGAGACCCCGACGCCCGCGCCTGCGCCTGCACCCACGCCTGCGGCAGCACCGGCACCCGCACCCGCCCGACGCATCGGCCACTTCTGGCGCGTCGCCGATCGCCTCTACGGCGACACCGCCCTGATCGAGAGCCTGCAGGGCGCCGGTTTCCGGGCCGAGCACGTGGGTTACGGCCTGTTCCAGCTCTCCTCGCCGAAGGGGAAGATCAGCTTCGACCCCGTCCGGGACGAGCGGATCTTCGAGGAGCAGAGCGGCCGTCTGCACGTGCTCGACGCCGAGGGGATCGATCTCGCCTCCGTACTCCCTGAACTCGAGGCCGGTGGTCTTGCGGCGTTCGGCGGCACCTGGGAGACGATGCCGACGAACTTCCCGCCGCGGACGGGGCCAATCCTCGCGTCGGTCGAGCCACCGACGGAGGTTGACGCGTCGACCAGCCCGCCCGCCGTGGACGATGCGGACGATACGGACGACGCGCCGACCCTCGGGGCCGTCCCTGCAACGGCCGGCGGGCTGCAGTTCACGATCGACCCGCGCGAGCTGCAGGGCGCGATCAACCTGCTCCGCCGCGTCTCGGTCCTCTCCGACCAGCACCTCGGCCTGGTCGAGATCGAGTGCAACCGCCACGTGATCCTCCGCGTCGGCGACGCGTCGCAGTTCGTCGAGCTGCGCTTCGAGTCGACCCGCTGCCTCTCGAGCGGGAGCGCGACGGTGCAGACGCGCCGCCTGATCGATGCCGCCAAGACCTTCGGCAAGGCCGTGATCACCGTGCAGAAGGCCGCCGGCGACGCGCGCGTGACCCTCCGCGCCGGCGAGCGCGAGGTCTCGCTGCCGACGCAGAGCTACACCCCCGCCGCGCTGCCGACCGGGCGCACGCAGGTCCTCAGCCTCGGTGGCGACGTGCTCGCCGACCTGCTCGCGCGCACCACCTACGCGATGGCCGGTCCGAACCGCGAAGATCTCGCCAGGCTCCACTTCGAGGCGCGCGACGGCCGGCTCGTGCTCGTCGCCACGGACGGGCACCGGCTCGCCGCCGCGAGCACCCCCGCCCCGAACGCAGCCCCCTTGCACGACCTGCACATCGCCGGGCCGACCGCCGAGCGGCTGCACGCGCTCGTCGAGGAGGCGATCAAGGTGGCGCGTCCCCGCGGCCGGGGCGCGGGGGCCAAGGCCGCCCCGATGATGCACCTCGAGGTCGAGCCCGGCGGCTCGCGGCTGCTCGTCGTCCGCACCGAGCTGTTCACCTTCGCCGCCGCGCACACCGGCGGCAGCTTCCCGCCGTATCACCGCGTCGTCCCGAGCCCCGACGCGCTCGACCTGATCTGCGTCGTCTCGGCGCGCGAGCTGATCGACGCCCTGAAGCCGAGCGCCAAGGGCCAGGTGCGGATCGAGTTCGGCGCGCCGCTCATGATCCGCAGCGTCGCCGCCGACGATGAGCCGGAGATGAGCGCGACCGTCCGCGACGTCTTCTTCGACGGCCCGCGCCGCCGCACCCGGCTGCGCGTCGCGCTGCTCTTGCCCGCGCTCGAGTCGATCGCCGGCAGCGACAACTACGTCGCGCTCGCCACCGGGAGCGAGGCGCTCGGCCCCGTGATCGTCACCCGCTGGCAGCCGGACACCCTGCCGAAGAACCGCCGCGACGCCCTCGGCAGCGCGCGCGAAGCGATGCAGTCCCACAACCTCGCGCTCGTCATGCCGATGCGCGAATAGGAAACGAACATGCTGGACCGTACGTTGCTCACTCTTGGCGCCTTTCGGCTCGATGCCGTCGTGCTCGGCCGTGGCGAGACCTCCGTCGAAGTGCTCGGAAACAAGGCGATCGCCGTGATCCTCGTCAGCGGCCAGGCCCGCTGCAACGGTGTCGAGCTGATCCCCTGGCGCTCGATGTCCGTCTCCAAGACCTACCGCCTCGAGGCGCTCGAGCCCTGCATCGTCGCCCGCATTGCGGTCGACGGGCCCCAGGCCGTCCACCTGGGGGAACGTCCGTGACGGCCGAACGCGCCAAAGGCCGCGTGCTGGCCCGCCTGCGCCCGTCCGTGGTACAGGGGCGGTTATGCGCACGCTCCATCTGCTCCCGCTCGCTCTCTCGGCTCTCTTCGCCCTGTCCGCCTGCAAGGGCGGCGAGGGTGACGGCTCGTCCTCGACCGGCGAGGAGCCACGCTGCTCGGAAGGATGGGGCGACGGCCCCGAGGTCGACCCCGACTTCCCGCCGTGCGGGTGCAACCCGACGCAGTGCGAGAACGGTGGGACATGTCGCTTCACAGGTCTTGAACCGGCGACCTGGACGGCGAGCCTGTGTTACCCCCCGTGTGCATGTTCGAACGCCGGCGAGGACGATTGCTCGCAGAACAACTGCCCGACGCTCGGCGACATTCAGCCCTTGTGCTCGGCCGGTCGCTGCGAGGTCAGGTGCGACAACGCCAATCCCTGCCCGAGCGGCTACGTGTGCTCGGGCGACAACACCTGTCAAGTTCAACTGGAGTGAGATCCGATGGTAGCGCTACGGTACGGTACGCAGGAGTTTCAAGAGGTCTTTGGGACAGACCTCTCCGATCTCGAGAGCTTCAAGTCCTCGCTGCCGTCGTACCAGGAGATCCAGCTCTCGTGGTGTGATCCGTCGATCCGCGCCTCGCTCGGTCTCGACCGCTTCGAGACCATCGCTTCCAACCAGGCGAGGGACCTTCGGCGAGGTGCTCGTGGCCTGCTGTTCGATCTCGCCGGCGACCTGGGGACGGAGGCCGCCAAGTTTGCAAACTTCCCGACCGAGAAGCTCGCGGGCTTGCGCGCCTGCATCCAGAGCAGCCCCATCCTCGGATCGCTCTCCGAGTCCGACGTCGCCTCGATCTTCAACGCCCAGGACGCCGAAGGAGCGCTCAAGGCCGCTGCGAACGTGGCCCTGGGCGTCGGGCTGGCCGCGGTAGGGACTGCGATCCCGATTGTGGGCCAGATCGGCGCGGCCGTCGTCGCCCTCGGCAAAGCCATCCATGGTGTGATGAGCGCCCAGAAGAAGGCGCTCGATCGCCAGGAGGCAGCGGTGCGGGAGGCGCTCTACAAGACCTTCCCCCCGCTCCAGTCGGCAGACAGCGTGACGGACTCGGGCATCGTCCAGAATCAGCTCCGCCCGATCATGGCGTCGAACGACTGGACGCCCATCTTCCTCCCGCGGTTCTCGGGCGAGTGGGTCGGGATCGAGCGGGACAAGGGCTTCGCGTTCGCCCCCGGAAAAAAGGTCTCGTGGAGCGACGAGTTCGCCGGCGACAAGGGAGAGGCGTTCGAGCCCAGCGGCGGCGTCGGCTTGATCCCCGGGACCTCGATCCTGACCTCGGTCATCCAGGTCAACCTCGACCCGCGCGGCGCCGCCTTCCAGAACTTCCTGAAGGGCGGGGCCGATCCGCGTGGCGCCGGCTCCGCCATCAACCCCATGAGCGGCGCACAGTACGTGATCGACACCGGCTCGTTCTACGTCGCCACTGCGCGCCTCGGCGCGCTGGCCTGGGAGTGGGCGACGCGAGTGGGGTCGCCCTACCTATACCGGCTCGACGCGGTGCGGATGCATGCGGCCTGGAAAGCCTACTGCGACGCGGGGATCGAGTACCTGCGCGAGCGCGTCTTCCCCTGGTACGCGAAGCTGGTGCAGGCGCGTGCGGACGGGGCCGCTGACAACATGAACCTCGAGGGCTTCTTCGGCGCCGCGGTCTACTACGGGGTCGGCTCCTGGGCGTGCCACCACACGGGAGGCACCAACCCGAACCCAATCTTCACGCGCTTCGACGCGCCGTCCGGCTGGTACCGCGAGCAGATGAAGCGAACCAAGCTGTATCCCGGCAGCGTCCACTCGGGCGCCTTCCTCCCGATCCTGAGCGAGCCCAAGCCCGGGTTCCAGGCGTGCATGGGCACCATTTACGAGCGCAACCCGGCGATCCGCGACGTCCTGAACAAGCTGCAAGAGCGGCAGCGCTCCGACCTCCGGCGCACGCTCGTGTGCGCCTACGTCCGGCACACGGACGCGGCGTTCGCGGGCGATCCAGCGCTGGCGAACCTGCTCGGCGAGATGCGCAAGATGCTCCTGACGAGCTCAGACAGGTTCCAGGTGAACATCCTCGACGTGCCCGAGGGAGAGACGCACAACGGGCAGGACTGGCGAGAGCAACTGCTCAAGTCGGGCGTGCCCGCGCTTCCAAACAAGTTCTTGGCCCCTGGTGGCCTCAAGCTCGGAACAGGCGAGGCAAGCACCCCACCCCAACTTCCGCCGTTGCGCTTCGGGGACCCGGTGCCCGGCGCCTGGAAGGATAGTCCGAGCCGGCGCGTCGAACGCGACGAGCCCGAGGTGATGGGGAGTCCACCCTCGAGGACCGATCCCCGTTCGGCCGAGCTTGGCTTCGGTCAGAAGCTGGCCTACGGTGCGGCTGCATTCGGCGGGTTATTCGCCGCCGGGTGGGCGCTCAGCAAGACTTGGAAGCGTGAGCCTGGACCAGCATAGCCGTATACACTCAATCTCGGTAGGGTTCGGAGCGTTTCCAGCGTGGCGCGCGGTGCGCACGGTCTCTGGCGGAGCCCCGGCATGAGGCAAGACCAACGCTTACATCGCAAAGCCCGGCACAACATCAAGAATTGTTCGTAGATGATGCTCGCAGACGCTCCTGTACGACAGGGGTAGTGATACATCACACGTCGAGCCGCAGCCAGCTCGGAACCATCGCAGTCTAATATTGCCCTTCCGCCAACGAGAAATGTCCAAGAAAGCCCAGAAATCGACGAAGCCGCAAGCCAGCAAGACACAACAGGACGTCCGGCTGGGCCAAGCCCTGCTTGTCCGTGCAAACTGCTTCGATTGGCTGGCTCAATGTCGGTCGCGTTCGATTCAAGCAATTGTCACCGATCCACCTTACGGACTGCGAGAGTTCAGCGAAGTCGAGAAGCAGAAGCGAAAACATGGGACAGGTGGAGTGTGGCGAATCCCTCCAACGTTCGACGGCTGCCAACGCATGCCGCTTCCGCGCTTCACAACTCTTTCCTCAGACGAGCAACGCGCCCTATCCAGTTTCTTTGCTGAGTGGGCCCGACTCGCGCTCCGTGTGCTAGTCCCGGGAGGGCACGTAATCATAGCTACGAACCCTCTGGTGTCTCACTTCGTGTACGCTTCAATGCTCGACGCCGGCTTTGAGAAACGAGGAGAGATCATCCGTCTCGTCCAAACCCTTCGGGGAGGTGATCGACCCAAGAATGCTCACGAAGAATTCCCCGAGGTGACGGTCATGCCACGTTCCGCCTGGGAACCGTGGGGGTTGTTTCGCAAGCCCTGCGTTGGGCCCGTTCGAGACAACTTGCGAAAGTGGAAAGCAGGTGGATTGCGCCGCGAGTCTGAGTCACGTCCTTTTACCGACGTTATCCCTTGTTCACCGACGCGCCCTGCCGAGCGAGCTCTTGCGCCTCATCCTTCCCTTAAACCTCAACATTTTATGCGTCAAGTAGTTCGAGCAGCTCTCCCGTTGGGAACTGGTGTGGTACTCGACCCTTTCATGGGAGGCGGCTCTACGATTGCGGCCGCCGAGTTCAACGGCTACAGGAGCATCGGTGTAGAATCCGATCCTGCGTACTTCTCGTTGGCGGTCGCCGCAGTGCCTCGCCTCACAACCTTCTCAGGGCGCAAAGCCCGCACGCGTGCTCAGTGAGCGCGCTCCGCGCAAGATGCGCGCGCGCCACGCGTTGTATCTCGTGCTAGAATACTTGGTATGGCAGCGTCAGCCCCACTCGAGACCCGGCGAGCAGACCGACTAACGACGTTTCGAGTTGAAGATCTGATGAGGATGCTCGGTACGGGCGAACTGCGCGTGCCGCATCTTCCGGGAGGCGACTCTTGGAAGTCTAAGGAGGCTCTGGAACTTGTAGATAACATAATTCACGGATTCCCCATCGGCCTCTTCGTTTTCTGGGTCCACCCCGCCGAGGCAGAGTTCGTGCAGTATGGTCAATTCGAAACCACAGCCCCTAGGCGACAAGACGCGATATGGATTCTTGAGGGCCAACAGCGGATTCTGCACTTGGCACGCGTACTGCTCGGGCACAACGCAGCAGAGGAGGACGTTCCCCTTAGCTATGACCTGGAAGCAGAACGGCTCATTCGTTCCCGTTCAACTTCTTCTGCTAACCCTTGGCTGCCTCTGACTTACGTTCTTGATGAGGTTAGACTTCAGGACTGGTTATACGAAAGAAAAGACAGTCTTTCTCGCGAAACCCGCCAGCGGGCCTTCAACATCGGACGGACCATCAGAGATTTTCAGATCCCATGTATGCTCATCGATGCCGACGAGCAATACGTTCGGGAGTACATCCGTAGACTTCATCGGTTTGAGGGAGACAAAGCGGGCCAAGAAGCTCTCGATGCGATAATTGGAGCGTCTGGTGAACGTCGTTCGCCCGCTGAAGCCCTCTCACTACGACTTCTCAGTGCAGGGTTTGGCGAGTTTGATCCTAGTCTGCTGAACTCGCTGCTCCGAGCTATCCTTGGCGAAGACATCGGCAGAAGCGGCCCCCTAGATCTCAGTCCCGAACACGAAGCACAGTCCTACAAACTTCTTGAGAGGGCGGTAAAGCGGGCGATTTTGTTCCTTCGTGACGATGCTGGAATCCCGCACATGTCATTGCTCCCCTATGAGATGGCACTTGTGACACTTACCCGGTTCTTCTTCTTGCACCCTTCTCCGAGTGGGCGTACTCGAGACCTATTGTCGCGGTGGATCTGGCGAGATGCGCTCGCCCAACAGCACAGCGGCGACATTGGGTCAAAACGGCGCGCGCTTCGCGCGATTGATAAGGACGAAGACCGCTCGGTGCAGCGACTTCTCGGCCAAGTGAAACGAGGAGAACTGATTGTACCTCCTATCAGTGATTTCCGCCTTCGGGAGGCGCGGGGAAAGTTGCTGGCCCTCGTCTTGGTTGAACTCGGCCCCTTGCATCTACGAACTGGAGAATCTCTTATCATCGATACAGATGTTCGTCCGGATTTTCTCCAGACCATTTTCCCCAATCATTTATCCCATTCAAAAAGCCTTGCCAATCGGATCATCCATCCGAAGATCGAGCGACTTTCAACAGCGCTTGCGGACGTTGGAGAGGCATCGATCCTTGCGTCTCATGGGATTAATCGCCGCGCTCACGCTCTTCTTCGAAGTGGTGACAAGGCCGGCTTCCTGTGTGAACGTGGCGAGACCCTGAGGCAAGCGGCCGAGGACTTATTTGCACGCCGAACGCGGTGGGATGAGCCAGATCATATACCCGTGTGGGCACTTACCGTGCCGGAGGATGAGTAGATGGCATTTGAAGTACTCCTTGGAAACGTGAGTGTTGGGCGCCTCGAACAACTTGCAGACGGTCGAGGTACGAGGTTGCGGCTCCATTCGGACTATCGCCGCGCGGCATTTCGCCCATTGCTCGGCCAACAGTTTATTTCCTACCGCGAGGAATACCGAAATCCGTCGCGCCTGATTCATTTTTTTGAGCATTTGCTGCCGGAGGGGGCGCTTCGTAGTATCCTGGTTTCTCGAGAACGACTCGATGGGAACAAGGATTGGCAACTTTTAGGGCTACTTGGACGAGACCTTCCGGGAGCGGTTAGGCTTATTCCGTCCCTGGACGAGGACTCCGGGGAATCCCAGCCTCCATCGACCCCGCAGCGAGACTCAGAACTTGCCGCAGATGATCCTCCGACGCGAGCGACTGTGCCGCATGAGAAGCTGCGTTTTTCACTTTCGGGGGTGCAATTAAAGTTCTCAATGAGCTGGATTAATGAACGGCTGGCTTTCCCCGCTGATCACAGTGATGGTAAGTGGATTGTCAAGCTGGGGGATGCGGCTCACCCGGATCTGCCAGAGGTTGAATGGTCTATGATGGAATGGGCGCGTCGCTCTGGGCTAGCAGTTCCGCAGTGCAGGCTTGTGCCGCTTGAGCGTCTGGAGGGCGTGTCCGAGGACTATACTAGTCATGGCGGGCGGTTTTGCTATGCCATTGAGCGTTTTGATCGCTCGGGGGTTAGTCGGGTTCATATAGAAGATTTTGCTCAGGTCTTTGCGGCCGACGATAAGTATCAGGGGCACAGTTGCGAGACGATTGGTAGCGTTGTTAATGGTGTCTGTGGTCAGGATGACTTTCGCGAGTATGTCAGGCGGATCGTCTTTAATGTTCTTTGTGGTAATGGGGACGCTCATCTCAAGAATTGGTCCTTAATCTACCCCGACGGGGTGCACGCCCGACTTAGTCCTGTGTATGATCTGGTGTCAACAATTGCCTTTGACTACGAGAGAAAGCTTGCTCTTAATTTTAATCGTTCGAAGCGTTTTGAGGATGTGACCGTGATAGGCTTTCAGCGCCTTGCTCGCAAGATTCATGTAGACGAGCCCCTCGTGAGTGCATGGGTAAAGGAGGCTGTTGCACATTGCATGGATGCATGGGCGTCGATTCGAGGTGAGCTTCCCCTCGCGCCGAAGCGCCGAGAGCGAATAGAGGAGCATCACGCGCTACTCCGGAAGGCGCGCTCCTCCCTGCTTCACACATGACTCGACAGGGTCTTCTGCGTAGCGAGAAGCCGCCACAAGGCTCATACGGCGTGAGCCTCTTGAGGCCGGACTAGTGCCGGGCCCGGGGTCTGACGATGCCGCCTCGCGCAGGGATCGTCGTCGCTGGCGAGGCGGCGAAACGAAGTTGTACTGGGCCGTACTACGAGTTTCGCCAACGAAGCCAGCGGCGACGAGACCAAGCGAGGTGGTATCGCCAGGCCCCGGGCGCGGCACTAGCCGAGGCGGGGCAGGTTTACCCTGCTGGTCTCGGACTCCTTCTGCTTCGAGGTCAGCGAGTCGGAAGACATGCAGCGGCTGGTTTTTAGGCCGAGGACGATCCCGCTGTTTCGCGGGAAGGGGGGCCTTCTGGGAGAACGGCCGGGTCTCGGGCTTGAAATCGCGCTCGACGACGAGTTCTAGCCCTAGAGTCAGGTCCTCGCCGGAGCTTCGCCCGTGCCTGTAGACAGGCGGCGGATCGCTACGCGTCGATGGTCCGCGGTCGCGTGCGTGTAGATCTGCGTGACCTGCAGGCTGCTGTGCCCGAGCAGGTCCATCACGACTCGCGCTCCGGAGCCGCTCAGCATCAGGCGTGAGGCGAACGCGTGGCGCAGCGCGTGAGGGCCGTACGCCGGGACGCCGGCGTAGTCGGCGACCTGGGCGATCCGACGTGCGAGGAGGTAGTTGCGGCAGGGCTGGCCGTCGTCGCGCACGAGCACGTGGCCGGTCGGCTCGGAGATCCGGCGGAGCGCGAGCAGGGCGGCGCGCAGACGGTCCGAGAGCGGCACCTCGCGGGTCTTGCTGCACTTCGGCGCGCGCTCCTCGCCGTCGGCGAAGTTGCGGCGGACGAACAGGGTGTCCATCTCGAAGTCGACATCCTCCCAGTGCAGGGCCGTGATCTCGCCGGAGCGCAGGCCGGCGTCCCCGCCGAGCAGGATCGTGAGCAGGTGCTCGGGCCCGAAGGTCGCGGCGCTGGCGACGAGGGCCTCGTACTGATGGGGCGTGTACCAGTGCCGTTCGCGCACCTCGGCGAGCGGCTTGACCTTGGGCAGCCGGACCTTGTGGCCGAGCCGCTCGGCGCAGCGGAGCATCGCCATCAGGCTTCGCACGATGAGGTTGACGGTCGACGACTTGTGCTCGGCCAGGTGGTTGCGGAGGCTCAGGAGCGCCTTCTCGTCCAGCGCGTCGAGCCGCCGGTCGCCGAGCACCGGCAGGATGTGCTTGTCGAGCATGACCCTCCGGTTCTTCAGCGTGCACGGGCTCTGACGCTCGCTACGGCCGAGCGCGAGCCACTCGGCCGCGAACTCGGCGACCGTGGGGGCCGCACGCGCATCCTTCTTCGCGCTGCGCTGCCCCTCGCGGATGACCTGGAGCATCCGGGCCTCGCCGATCCGCCGGGCCGCCGCCTCGGTGTTGGCCCCGCGGGCCTTGCGTCGCTCGCGGTAGACCTTGCCGTCCGGCAGCTCGACCCGGAAGTCGTACTGCCAGTGCGTGCGGCCGTGCTTCCCCTCACGCGCGTAAACGTTTACTTCGTGCATCTCATCCTCCATCGTTTCACGCCGCCGCGCGCGCTTGGGCACCACGCCCACGATCCGTTCCCAAAACGTTCCAAAACTTCGGCGTGATCGCGGTCCAGACCGGGGACTGGCGGGTCCTGGAGACGGGCGAAATTGTCCTGCAATTTCGCGCATCTAGCGGAGATCGTCTCCGCAGCCCGGGGCCCGGGAGCGTCGGTCTGGGTTACTGCGTGCAGTATCGCGAGAGCGACTGGGCGTTCGTCAGCCGGCTGCTCGAGGAGGACGGCATCTGTTACTTCTTCGAGCATGCCGAGGACCGGCACGTCCTCGTGATGGCCGACCACAAGGGCGCGTACCGGCCGATCCCCGGCGATCCCGAGGTGTGGTTCAACCCGGTCGACGGCGCCGTCGAGGACCGCGAGCACGTCCACGAGTTCCGGTTCGGCGAGCAGATCCGGTCCGGGCGCGCGAGCCTGCGCGACTTTTACTTCCCGCTGCCCGAGCAGCGGACCGATGTCCACGAGCAGGCGAAGAAGGACGCCGACCTCGAGGTCTACGACTACCCCGGCGAGTACCGCTTCCCCGCCGGCAACGACCCAGACCGCGGCCAGGGGATCGTTCGGCGTCGGCTCGAGGCGACGCAGGCGACGCGCCGCAGCGGCGCCGGCAAGGGCGACTGCATGCGCCTCGTCCCCGGCCACACCTTCACGCTGATGGGCCACCGCCGCGCCGAGCTGAGCGGCGAGTACACCCTGCTGACCGTGCAGCACCGCGGCCAGCAGCCGCAGGTGCTCGACCAGGACGGCGCCGCCGGCGAGTTCGCGTACGAGAGCCGGTTCACCTGCATCGAGCGCCCGGTCGTCTACCGCCCGCCGCGCGCGACCCCGCGGCCGTTCGTGCGCGGCCTGCAGTCGGCGGTCGTCGTCGGCCCGCCGGGCGAGGAGGTGCACACCGACGAGCAGGGCCGCGTGATGGTGCAGTTCCACTGGGATCGCCAGGGCCGCTACGACGAGCACAGCTCGTGCTGGATCCGCGTCAGCCAGCTGTGGGCCGGCCCGGGCTGGGGCGCGATGTTCCTGCCGCGGATCGGCCACGAAGTGCTGGTCGACTTCCTCGAGGGCGACCCCGACAAGCCGATCATCACCGGCCGCGTGTACCACGGCAGCAACCAGGTCCCCTACCCGCTCCCGGCCGAGAAGACCAAGAGCACGATCAAGTCCGACAGCTCGCTCGGCGGCGGCGGCTACAACGAGCTCCGCTTCGAGGATCGCAAGGGCGCCGAGCAGATCTTCATGCACGCCGAGAAGGACCTCGACATCCACGTCAAGCACGACCGCATGGAGAACGTGCTGCACGACCGCCACCTGCGCGTCGGCGACCAGGTCAACGGCAAGAAGGAGGGCGACTTCAACGAGCTCGTGCTGCGCGACCACCACGTCCGGATCGACCGTCACCAGCACGTCCACGTCGGCGGCGACGACTACCTGCGGATCGGCGGGCTCGACGGCGACGGCCACCAGCACCTGATCGTCGAGGCCAATCAGTACGCGCTCGTCCGGGGCGACGCGCACCGGCACGTCGAGGGCGCGAGCATGCTCAAGGTCGACCAGACGACCTCGGTCACCGTCGGCGACTCGGCCCACGTCAAGATCGCCAACAACACCGCGGTGGAGTCGGGCGAGGAGATCCACGTGCGCGCGCCGAAGCTCGTGATCGAGGCCGGCCGCGGGATCACCGTCAAGGGCCCCGGCGGGTTCATCACGATCGACGCCTCGGGCGTGATCATTCAGGGCCGCCTCGTGCGGGTCAACAGCGGCGGCGAGGCGCTGTCGGGCAGCGGGTGCGCCGCCGCCCCGCCCGAGGATGCGCGGGCCGCCGCCCCGCAGGCGCCGCGGCCGGCCGATCGCGGCGCGGAGGCCAAATAATGCCACCGAGCGCGCGGATCACCGATCATCACACCTGTCCGATCCCGACCCACGTCGGCGGTCCGGTCGCCGTCGGCGACCCGACGATCATCATCGGCAACGTGCCCGCGGCGCGGGTCGGCGACGGCCTCGCGTGCGCGTGCGGGCTCGACCTCGTCGCCCAGGGCGAGGCGACCGTCCTGTTCGGCAACATGCCCGCCGCGCGGCTCGGCGACGCGACCGCGCACGGCGGCGCGCTCGCGCAGGGCTGCCCGACGGTGCTGATCGGCTCGACCGCGCAGACCGAGGCGCTGCAGACCGACAAGCCGTTCTGCGAGCAGTGCCAGCGGAAGAAGCTGCCGCCGGAGGCCGAGGGCTTCCCGCCGGTGATCTTCGACGCGCACATGCACATCCAGAGCGGCAACTGCGCCCCGCTGCCGCCGATCCGCGCCAAGGCGCTCAACATCCCGATCTCGCGCGGCGCCGGCAACTTCCTCGCCGGCATGCCGCTGATCGGCTCGCTGATCGTCGGCGACATGGGGGACATCGCGCCGGAGCCGACGCAGGTGATCGGCGCACGGGTCGTCAGCGAGAACAACGGCATCGACTTCCTCGTCGGCGGCGCCGCCGGCTACTTCGTCGGCATCTCGATCGTGCTGACGATGGACATGGACTTCTGCCACCTCGACGGCTACGACGGCCTGCACATCTACCAGGAGGACGCCGAGGGCAACCGCTACTACCGCAGCCGGCGCGACGGCGTCCACCCGTACGAGGACGGCCCGAAGCACGTGCTCGACAGCAACGAGGACCTCCCGCTCGACGTCGAGGAGGACGAGCGCCAGCCCGAGGAGGGCCCGACGGAGACCAGCCGCCAGCTCGACCGTTACCTGCAGGACCTGCGCTCGAACTGCTACGAGACGTGGAACCAGCAGCGCCGCCGCACCGAGCAGGCCGCCGCGAGCAACCCGCTGCGCCTCTTGCCGCTGTACCACTTCGAGCCGCGGCGCTACATCTCGCACGGCGGCCCCGACGTCGCGTTCGCCAACATGGTCGAGCGCGGCGGCCTCTACGTCGGCATGAAGATGTACACCTCCCAGGGCTACATGCCGAAGGAGACGACCGAGCGCGGCAAGAAGACCGGCGAGATCCTGCAGCGGTTCTTCGCCCGCTCCGCCAGCGAGGGCCTGCCGATCCAGACCCACTGCACGCCCGAGGGCTGGTACACGCACCACCGCCGGCTCTACATCGACGTCGCCAGGAAGGAGGAGCAAGACCGGTATCGCAGCCTGCTCGACGGCGGCCTGAGCGACGACGCGCGCCTGCTCTACTTCCAGGAGCACTGCGTCCACCCGCAGGCGTGGAAGCCGGTGATGCAGGACAACCCGTCGCTGCGGCTGTGCCTCGCGCACTGGGCCTCCGACGAGAAGCTGTGGCGCGACCGCGTCGCCGACTTCAAGAAGCCGACGCTGTCGCGCGAGCAGATGCGAGAGCTCGAGAAGTGGGCGATCCCGCGGTACGGCGCCCGCTACCACAGCAACCTGCACGAGATCTGGCCGCAGTCGCCCTTCCCCGACCACGCGATGCCCTCGGTCGACGCCAACGGCAACGTCTACGGCAAGAGCTGGATCCGCACGATCGTCGAGCTCTGCCGCGACTACGAGCACCTCCACACCGACCTGTCGTACCTGCCGATCTTCAACACCTTCAAGTCGTGGGAGGGCGAGGACGTCCCGTACTGGCAGACGATCGCCGAGATCATCCAGGAATTCCCGCACATGGTCGACAAGCTGATGTTCGGGACCGACTGGTACATGATCCTGATGGACAAGCTCGGCTACCGTAAATGGTACGAGGACACCATCGCCGCGCTCGAGCGGGTGCAGGAGGCGCTCGGCGGCCAGTACTCCGCGCATTACCTGTTCCACCAGTTCGCGATCATCAACCCGATCCGCTTCTACCGGATGGACAAGATCGTCGACAAGCTGAAGACCAACTACGCCGCCGCGATCGGCAAGCTGCAGGACGGCGACAAGGCGCGCATGCTCAGCGACCTCGAGCGCCGCCACATGGTCCTCGCCGCCGCCTGCGAGCGGGCGCGCCTCGCCAAGATGCAGGCCGCGGTCAAGCAAGGCCCGCTGCGCTTCACCGACCCGGAGGGCTGGCTGTGATCGTCCGCCCCGGCCCCGAGGTCCAGCTCACCGAGCGGCTGGCGACCGCGTTCCACGACTACCCGCTCGACGAGGCGCTGGTCGCCTGCGTGCTCCCGGTCCACCGCGCCGGCGCCGCGGCCGTGATCTCGTACGAGGGCGCGCTCTGCCCGCTGCACGTCGACGACGACGGCGCCGCGATCCTCGAGATGATCGGCGACGTCGTGCCCGCGGTCGCCGGCGGCGAGCTGGCGGCGATCGCCCCGGCCGCGCGCGGCCAAGCCTGCGCGTATTTGCAGAGCCGGCGGCTGATCCGCTACGACCTCGCGCAGCGCTCCCGGCAGCTCGTCCGGCTGGTCCGCGGCGATCAGGCGGCGATCGCCGCGATCTGGCTCTCGGACCAGGAGGACCGGATCGCCGTCCAGGTCGAGGACACCGGCCGCTACGACGAGGGCGGCCTGGTGCTCCACCGGCTCGACGTGTTCACGGTCGGCGAGGCCGGTGGCGCGCGCGTCGCGAGCGTGCCGCTGCCGCGCGAGCGGGCGCCGGGGCGCGGGTGGGCGGCCGGCGCGGGGCTCGTCGCGATCGCCGGCCCCGACGGGCTCGCGGTGTCCGACGGATCGCTGCAGCCGCTGCGCGACCACCCGCTGGCTCGCGCCGCCCGGCTCGCGCTCGACGAGGCCTCGGCGCGCGAGATCCACGATCTGCGGATCCACCCGCGCGAGCCGCTCGCCGTGCTCGTCGCCTGCACGCGCGACGTGTTCGGCCTGCGCGACTTCACGGTCTGGCGCGCGACCTGGGACGCCGCGGGGCCAGTGGTCCGCCGGCTCGCGCAGGTCCACGCGATCGGCGACCTCGCGCTCGGCAGCTTCGCGCCCGGGCTCGACGCGATCGACCTGCGCGTCGTCGTCGGCGACGTCGTCCGCCCGCTGCTCGCCGTCCGCGGCGCGACGCTGTTCGACCTCGGCCCCTCGCGCGGGCTGCAGGGCGCCGGCTGGTCGGGCCCGCCGCTGCGCTACCTCGCGTTCGAGCGCGCGGCCGCCAAGGTCGTCGTCTGGACCTTCCCGGAGCTCGACGCGTGACCGCCTCGCAGCATGCGATCGTGACGGTTTGCTGGGGCCCGCTCGAGGGCACCAAGGCGGCGATCGCCCCCGGCGCCGCGCTGACGGTCGGCCGCGGCGAGGCGGCCGGCCTGCGCCTGCCCGACGACGCCGCGCTCGCGCCGATCCACTTCGAGGTCCGCTGGGACGGCGCGCGCGCCGAGCTGCGCCACCGCGCCGGCCTCGAGCTGACCTTGCTCGGAGGACAGGCGATCGAGGTCGCCGCGCTCGCGCACGGCCAGTGGATCCGCGCCGGCGGCACCGACTTTTTGTTCCACCTCGAGGCCCACACGCCGCCGGCCGCCCCGCGCGAGCCCGCGGCGCTCGCCGCCGCCGAACAGGCGCTCGCGGCCCTGCGGCGCCGCCCCGGCACGCTCTACGCGATGCTCGATCTCGCCCGCGACTCGCGGATCGCCGAGCTGCTGCGCGAGTCGATCGAGCCGTGCCGCTCGCTGTTCGACGGCGTCGAGGGTGCGCGGCTCGCCGAGGCCGCGCCGCACGTCGCCCGCGTGGCGCCCGGCTCGCGGCTGTGCGCCGACCTCGTGCGCGAGGGCTGGGGCCTGCGCTGGGGCGCCTGGCTGGCCAGCGAGCGCCCGCTCGCCGAGGTCCGCCGCCACCTCCGCAAGTTCCTGCTCGTGCAGCTCGAGGGCTCGCCCGCGCCGACCTACTTCCGCTTCTACGATCCGGACGTGCTCCGCGTGTACCTCGGGACATGTACCGACAGCGAGCGCGCGCAGTGGTTCGGCGACGTCGCCACCGCCTACCTCGGCGAGGATCCGTCCGCGCCGGACGGCTGGTGGATCGAGCCCGCGCGGCGCTAGCGGACGATCTCGAGCAGGCCGTCGATCCGGGCGATGAACACCGGCAGGCTCCACTCGGTCGCCTCGGCGGCGCGGCCGCGGAAGACCGGCCGGCCGTCGCGCGTGCGCGGCTCGATCACCCGGCCGCGGCAGCACGGGCGCAGCTCGAGGTCCTCGTCGTGCAGCGGCGCGACCGTCCACGCCCCGCCGTCCGACAGCGCGGCGAACTGCTGCTCGAGGTCGCCGCGCACCTGGGCCGGGTCGCCGCCGTAGAGCGGCGCGAGCTCGGCGATCTTGATCCGCTGGCGCCCCAGCAACCCGGCGATGTCGCCCTCGACCAGGTCGGCGTGGATCCCCGCGAGGAACATCCGCAGCTCGTGGCTCGTCGCCGCGTCGAGCGTCAGCACCGGGGCCGACTCCCACGCCCACGTCGGCCCGGGCGGCAGGCGGAACCGGTGGACGAGCCGCAGCGGCAGCGCCGGCGGGGCGTCGGCGCGCGGCACGAACGACAGCTCGCCGCGCATCACCTCCTGCCCCTGCGGGACGACCTCGCCGAGCGGGCCCTCGCAGCGCTGGACGATCAACCGCCGCGGCGACAGCGGATCCGCGGTCACCGACGGCGGCGCGATCGCGTCGACGCGGACCGTGATCTCGTTGTCGCCGCCGACCAGCCACTCGGACACCGTCGGCGTCGCCGTGTACGGCGCGTCGACCGGCGTGCGCAGGATCGGCGCGTCGTTGACGAACAGCTCGCAGGCGTAGCCGTGGATCGAGACGTTGAGGTAATCGACGAGCACGCGGTCACCCGATCAGTGTGCGCTCCCAGATCGGCCGCTTGGCCCACAGCGTCGCCGACCGGGTGGTGCTGAACAGCAGCTTGCTGCGGGCGGTGAAGGTCCCCTTCCCCTCCGACAGCTCGATCTTGGCCTTCCAGGCGAACGGCGCGAGCTCGATCTGGGTCCCGCCCTCGAAGCCCGCGGTGATCTTGCCGACGACCTCGACCCAGTCGCCGAGCGCGCCGCGGACCCCGATCTCGCCGGCGACCTGCGGCGCCGCCGAGATCGTCGCCGCCGGCCCGGTGCGGTCGGGGTCGGCCTCGCGGGCGCCCGAGATCTTGAGCTCGCCGGACAGCGCGCCGTAGACCTGCGCCTTGGCCCCGAGCAGCTCGAGGCCGAACGCGAGCTCGACCTTCGCGGTGACGACCGTGACCGCGACCTCGATCTTGTAATATTTGTAGACGGTGTGGTCTTTCTTCCACTCCTTGTAGCCCCACTCGTACTCGAGGCTCCCGCTGCACACCTCGACCTCGACGCTGACCGACCAGCCGATCCGCGGCGTCCGGTTGGCCAGCGCCTTGAAGAACTCGATCAGCCCGAGCACCTGCTTGCGCAGGTCGGCGATGAATTCGATGAACTCGGCGATCTTGAACGACGAGGAGATGTCCTGGCCGTTGTGCGTGATCTGGAAGCTGCGCGCCGTCTGGCCGGCGACCGAGCCGACGGCCGGCCCCCCCTCGATGTGGTTCCGCGAGAGGTCCCGGCCGCGCAACGTCGCCAGCGTCTGCGTCTGGGTCACGCCGCCGCGGCGGTTGGCCGAGCTCTCGGTCTGGCGATACAGGTACGAGGAGCCGGTCTCGCGCGTCTCCTCCGACCGCGAGTCGGCCGTGCGCCCCCACCCGCTGCTGGTGCCCGAGCTGCGCGTCGTTCCGCGCACCGCGCCCTCGGTGTAGCCCGATCGCGCCGCCTCGCGCTTCTTCACCGACGGCAGCGACAGCGCGAGCTTGAAGGTGTCCTTCGGGTAGACGGCGATCGTGTGGGTGAACCGCTTGAAGGCCTTCTGGTTGGCCGGGCGGGCGCCGCAGGCGACGATCTCGAGCGCCCACGGCGACGCGCGCGGGAAGAAGAATTGCCGCAGCCCGGCGACGAACGGCATCCGGCGCAGGTTGGCGATCCGGTTCTCGAACCACTGCGGCTCGTACTGGACCTGCACCTCGTGCCGCGTCCCGCGGAGCACCCTCGGCGCGCCGTTCACCGCCGGCGGCGTCAACGTGAGCAGCGGGTGGCCCGGATGGAAGCCCGGCCCGCCGGACACGGTGATCGTGACCTTGTCGCCGGCGAGCACCTCGAACCGATCGGTGACGAACGGCCGCCGTCGGTTCGGCGAGCGCACCAGGTTGTGGCTCAGGCGCCCGGTCGCCGGATCGAAGGTGAAGGTGACGTTGGCGATCTCGCGCTGGTCGTACTTGAGGCAATGACCGCACTTGATCTCGATCTTGCTGAAGTCGCACGGAGGGTTCGGCGCCGGCCGGTGCTGCTGGCAGGTCGCGCACGGGGCCCGGGTCGGGTTCCCGGCCGCGCTGCGCAGCGCAGCCGGGGCGGGCGGGCGCGGCGGGCTCACGCGGCCTCGCTCCCGTGGATCCGCTCGAGCAGCGCCATCGGCTCGGGCCAGCTGCGCAGCGCCTCGAGGTCGTGCATCACGCCGAGCGCGTCGGGCGAGTCGGCGAAGCGCTCGTCGAGCCGCGAGGCGACCTCGAGGTGCCGCAGCAGCGAGACCTCCTCGACGAGGCCGAGCTGCTCGCCGCGGCCGATCCGGCGCTCGACCCACGCCGCGAGCGTCGCGTCCGCCGCCGCGGCCCACCGCTCCGGGTGGACCCGGCGCAAGTGGTCCGCCGCCCCCGTGAGCAGTCGCCGGCGCGACAGCGCGGCGAGGGCGTCGATCTGGCTGCGGCGGATCTTCAACATGGCGCTTCGGACAGGCCCCGACGAGGCGGCGAAGCACCATAACCGACGGCCCCCGGGCCGCCTACGCGGCGTCTCGAGCGTCGCGGACCCGCGCCGAGCCGTCGGGACAATCGCGCCGCCGCGGCCCGTCCGCTGCACCGCCCGATTTCGCCCTTTTGGACCCGGTCACGTTCGAGTACGCTCATGCGCGCCCGCGCGCGTGCGGGCGAAAGGACGACGTCATGACGACAATCAAGCAACACGAGCCCGGCACCGTGACCTGGGTCGACCTGATGACCCCCGACATCGAGGGCGCGCGCCGCTACTACGGCGAGCTGTTCGCCTGGAATTTCGCCATCGGCCCGGCCGAGACCGGCCACTACACGATGTGCACGGTCCACGGCGACAACGTCGCCGGCATGGGCCAGATGCCGCCGGGCGCGCCCTACCCGTCGACCTGGACGATCTACTTCGGCGCCCGCGACCTCGACGCCTCGGCCGCGCGGATCCGCGAGCTCGGCGGCCAGGTGATGATGGGCCCGATGGACGTCATGCGCGAGGGCCGGATGCTGGTCGCGCTCGACCCCTGCGGCGCGGCGTTCGGGCTGTGGCAGCCGGGGCTGCACCACGGGGCCGGCCGCGTCGACGAGGCCGGCGCGATGGTCTGGCGCGAGGTCAACGTCCGCGAGGTCGCGCCGGCGCGCGCGTTCTACACCGGGCTGTTCGGGCTCGAGGCGCGCCCGCTCGAGTCGCCCGGGGTGGTCTACGAGACGCTCCACCTCGGCGCGAAGACGGTCGGCGGGATCATGCAGATGGACGCGAGCTGGCCCGCCGACATCCCCGCGCACTGGATGAACTACTTCGCGGTCGACGACGTCGACGCCGCCCTGCGCCGCAGCGAGAACGCGGGCGGCCGCACCTGCGTGCCGGCGTTCGAGACGCCGTACGGCCGGATGGCGGTGGTCGCCGACCCCTGGGGCGCGACCTTCTCGATCATGACGCCGCGGACGCCGGGCTGACGCGCGGCCGCGACGTCGAGGTCCCCGCGCCGCGCCGCGACGAGGCAGGCAGGCGGGGACCAACGGCGCGCGAGGCGGCGCCCGTCAGGGCTTGTGGAACAGGACGACGCGGTAGCTGTCGGTCCCGTCGATCATCTTCTCGTACAGGCGGGTGCCCGGGTTGCGGTAGAAGTTCTCCATCGCCATCCGGGCCTCGTGCGCGCGCTGGTTGCCGAGCACGGGGATCCGGAAGCCGAGGAACTTGCGCAGGCAGTGGTCGACGTAGGCGTCGACGCGGCCCTTGTCCTCGTCGCGGGCCTGCACGGCGTACTTGGTCACGTCGTACTCCTCGATCTTCTTCATGCCGAGCGACTCGAGGAACTCGTAGCAGGGCTTCCAGGTCGGGTCGGGGATCGCGTTGCCCCACACGAAGTACCCGCCCTTCTTGAGGATCCGGTGCATCGTCTTGAAGAAGCGCTGGTCCTCGTCGGTGCACACGCCGGTGCGCTCGGTGACGTGCGTCTCGCACACCGCGACGAAGTCGGCCGACTCGTCCTTGACGTCGAGGCGGGTCGCGTCGGCGTGGGTGGCGATCAGCCGCCCGCCGAGCTCCGGCACGAACTTGCGCCGGCAGGTCTCGATCGCCGCGCGCTGCATGTCGACCGCCTCGTACGTGCACTTCGGCAGCACCTTCGAGCACACGTGGTGCGCCCCCGCCCCGGTGCCGCACCCGAGCTCGACGACGTGGACCTTGCCGTCGCGCGCGCGCACGTACTCCTTGACGGCCGCGAACTCGAACAGCCCCGTGTACGCGTTCTTGCCGAACCGCTGCGGGTCGGTCGGGCTCGTCGTCGGGTTGCCGGCGCCCCACTCCTTCGGCCACGCGTAGCCCCACGTGTTGAAGGTCAGCTCGTACGGCTGCCCGGTCTCGCTCTTGACCACGCCGACCGAGCGGTACAGCGAGTACAGCAGCGAGTAGATCGACCCCTTGTTGTAGTCGGCCTCGGAGACGTCGCCGTCGCGCCGCGAGATCTTCTTCTTGCGCTCGCCGAGCTTGCTCAGCACCCAGGCGCTCAAGATGAACTGGAGCTGCGTGTTCGAATAATCTGTCTTCGAGTTCAGGTTGGTCAGGATGTCCATGGGTCCTCGGCGCCCTCGCGACGAAAGCGCCGGACCATAGAGCGTTTTCCCCCGCCCCCGCAAGCCGGGCGCGGTCACGCGAGCCCGGCCGCGTCCGTGAGGACACCGGCGCCGCCGGCCATCCCAGGCGCAGATCCGCGCCCGCGAACGTGGACGGCCCGACGGATCTCCCACCTCGCACCGGCGATGTCGCACCCGGAGGACGGCGACACCGGGGTCAGAGCCGCCCCGCCTTGGTCGCGAGCGCGAGCAGGTCCATCGTCAGCGCGACCGCGTAGTGGACGGCGACGCCGCCGACGATCGACCCGGTGCGCAGCGCGAGCGCGCCGAGCATGATCCCGGCGACGAGCGAGCCGAGCGCCTCGGGCACCGGCTTGCTGAAGTGGATCATGCAATACGGGAGCGCCGACACGAGCACCGCCGCCTCCCCGAACGATCGCCGGATCGCGAACAGCAGGTAGCCGCGGAAGAAGAACTCGAGCGCGAAGAACTGCGCCGCGTACCCGACGTGAAACAGCGCCCACAGCTCCGGCCGCTCCGCCGCGTGCTTGTACAGCGGATATGTCCGGAGAAACGCGTCGTCGCGGGCGACCGCGAACATCGGCAGCAGCACCACGACGTACATCAGCGGATAGACGAAAAGGTACGGCCGCCACTGCGGCAGGCGCAGCCCGTAGTCCGCGAGCCGACCCCGTCGCACCTTGATCAGCGCGGCAGGTACCGCGAAGTACGCGATCACCGACCAGCCCGCCCACCACAGCAGCCCGGCGAGCGCGCCCTCCTGGTCCGACAGACCTTGCCCGAGCGCCATGCGCGAAAAGACACTCGGCCGCGCGGCGAAGTGGATCAGCGCGAGCAGCAGCGGCGCGACGACGAGGGCGATCGCCGTCTCCCGCTCGACATCCAGCGCGCGCCACAATGTCGTATTCTCGTCCACCGCCGCGACTATACCCCCCCTCGGCGGACCTCGACAACCTTCGTCGACGCTGCGATCCTCGCCGAGTGCGTATTCGACGATGGATGGATGGTCCGTGGGTGCTCGTGCTCGTAATCGCCGCGGCGTGCAGCGGGAACCCGGAGCCCGAGCCGATGATGATGAGCGCGACGGCGCCGCCCGCGACCACGACGCCCCCGGACGCGACCTCCGATCCGGGCACCACGAGCGGATCGAGCTCGAGCGGCACCACCGCCGTCGACACCACCGCTGCCGACACCACCGCCGTCGACACCACCGCCGCCGACACCACCGCCGTGGGCACCACCGCCGCCGGCACCTCGACGGGCGGCCCTGACGACGCGCTCTGTCAGCTCTATTGCGACACCTTCTTCGCCAACTGCACCGGCCCGCTCAACCCGTACACGGACGAGGCCGAGTGCCTCGCCGTCTGCGCCATGTGGGAGCCCGGGATGGAGGGCGACTTCAGCGGCGACACTGTGTGGTGCCGCCTCACCAACGCGCAGTACGCCAAGGACGCGATGAACCCCGACTACCACTGCCCCGAGGCGAGCCCGGACAGCCAGATGTGTATGTGAGCACTCCGCGCGCCGGGGCTCACGGGCAATCGACGCCGTCGGCCGGGTGCGCCTGCAGGACGGCGTGGAGGGTCGCCTCGATCAGCGCGCTCGCGTCGTCGACCGGGAGACCGAGTCCGACATGGATGTGGCCGGCGGCGACGTTGTGCGCGGCCTGCTGGTTGTAATACAGGCCGTGCAGGCCGAGGAAGCCGGACAGGAAGTTGCCGCTCGTGCCCTGGTCGACGACGACGCTGGTCACGCCGAGCGGATCGGTCGCCGCGACGATCGCGTCGATCGGGAGCTGGCTCGGCAGCGTGTTGCCCTGGCGATAGGTGGTGATCGCGGCCCACGAGCGCGCGTCGATCGTCGCCTCGGTCGGGAATTGCTCGGCGCCGTATTTGTCGGACGCCCAGTCCATGGCGGGATCGCCGGGATTGTTCACGCCGTGCCCGCCCTCGATCGCCTCGATCTCCCAGCCGATCTTGCCGCCGCGGCTGGTCGTCACCAGGATCACCGGCTGATAGGTATCGACGATCCGCCAGAAGTCCGCCGAGGTCGCCTGATAGTCGACGCGCAGGTCGTAGTCGGGCGAGCCGACGGCGCCCTCGTCGCCGATCTGATCGTTCGTCGGATCACCGTCGGGCGGGAACTCGGGGAAGAACGCGTGGACGTCGTACCCGTAACCGCCCCAGTCCGCGCCGATCCAGCCGTCCGGGTTCTGCGTCGGATCGGTGCTCCAGGGTCGCAGCATCTCGTTGGTCGGCGGCCAGTAGCCCATCAACACCACGTTCTTCGTGCAGCCCGTCGAGCCGGTGGTCTCGCCGCCGGTCGTGGGCTCGCCGCCGGTCGTGGGCTCGTCGCCGGTCGTGGGCTCGCCGCCGGTCGTGGTCGTCGACGAGCTCGCGGGCTCCCCGGTCGTCGCCGGGGTCGCGGTGGACGAGCTGCCGTCACCCGGGAGCGGCTCCGCCGGTTCGCCGCAGCCGGCCAGGCACGCGAGCAGCGCGGCGAGGGGGCCGTGGAGGGAGGTGTGCTGGCGCGTGGCGTGCGACATCGCTGCACCATACCCGGACCCGCGACCGCCGGCACGTTCGACCCAAAAACGGCGTCGGGCCGGAGACCGTCCCGGCCTCGCCCCGCGCGAGATCGCCCTGACCGCTGCGACGCCGAGCCTGTCGTCCCGCATCCGTGGACTTTCGACGGCCCGGGCGGCCGACCACAATCACCAGGCTGACCGGCCAGGCCCGATCGCAACGGGGAACACCTCCATGATGAAGGCAGGCATCGGCTACGGCAACCACTCGGACGCGTACGCGCTGGGCCGACAGGTCGCAGAACGTGCCATCGCCCAGGGCGACATCACCAGGCCGGACCTCGTGCTGGCGTTCTGTAGCGGTCAGCTCGACCCCGCGGCGTTCTACGGCGGGCTGCGCGCGGTGCTCGGCGAGCGGGCGCCGATCATCGGTGGTTCGGCGATCGGCATCATCACGAACGCCGATCTCTCGTACGAGGGCTCGCCGGCGGGGGCGGCGGTCCTGCAAATGGACGACGTCGACGTGCGGGTCGCCGCGGCGTCCGCCATCGACCGCGACGAGCTGCGGGCCGGCGGCGCCCTGGGCGCGCAGCTCGGCGACGATCCAGCCGGCCGCCTCCTGTTGATGTTCTATGACTCGGTGAAGGTGCCCCCCTCGCCGACGACCCCGCCGATCATGAACGCCTCGCCGCCCTTGATCGCCGGCATCGAATCGGCGCTCGCCCGCGGGATCCCGATCGTGGGGGGCGGCACGCTCGGCGATCACGCCTTCAGCCCGACCCATCAATTCTGCGGCTCGTTCGTCGGGCAGCAGTCGGCGGTGGGCGCGCTGTTCCGCGGGAAGGTCGCGCCCTACGTGCAGGTGATGCACGGCTGCACCCTGAAGGACGGCGTCTATCACACGATCACCCGCATCGACGGTCCGGTGATCCACGAGATCGACGGGCGGCCCGCCGCCGGGATGATCGACGCGATCTACGGCGATCAGGGCTGGCGCGACCAGCTCCCGGTGCGCCGCCTGACCCTCGGCGTCAACCACGGCGACAAATTCGGCGACTTCCAGGAGGACCAGGTCGTCGCCCGCCTGATCGTCGGGGTGGTGCCCGGGAGCGAGGGCGTGGCGCTGTTCGAGCCCGACCTCGAGTCCGGCACCGAGATCCAGTTCATGCTGCGCGACGGTCAGATGATGATCGAATCGGCGCGGCGTAACGCCGGCCGGCTGATGCAGCAGATCGCGGACGCCGGGCACAAGCCCCGGCTGGCGCTCTATATCGATTGTGCCGGGCGCGCGGCGCAGATCTCGGACACGCTGACCGAGGAGGCCGCCGAGGTCCAGGCGGTGATGAACCAGCATCGGGTCCCGCTGCTCGGGTTCTACTCCGGCGTGGAGGTCGCGCCGCTGTGCGGGCGCAGCCGCGGCCTCGACTGGACGGGCGTGCTGCTGGTGCTGGCCGAAGAAACGTAGGACGATGACCTCCGAGCAGGAATCGGCGCTCCGGAACAAGCTCGAGCAAGCCGAGCGCAAGGCCGCCTACTATCAAAAGCTCGCGCAGGAGTGCGGCGATCGGCGGCTCAAGGAGGCGGAGGAGCTATCGCGCCTGATCGGCCAGCTGCGGGCGAACGAGCAGGAGCTCGCGCGCACGCGTGACGAGCTGGAGCAGCGGGTCCACGAGCGCACGGCGGAGCTGGAGGCGACCAACGCCCGCCTGGTGCGCGAGATGCAGGAGCGGCAGGCGATCGCCGACGAGCTGCGCCAGGCCCACGCGGCGCTCCAGCACAGCTACGCCGCGCTGGAGGACGAGCGGCGCACGCTCGAGACGCGCGTGCAGGAGCGGACGCGGGAGCTCGTGCAGATCCAGCAAGAGCGCGTGCGCGAGCTCGCCACGCCGCTGATCCCCCTGCGCGACGATGTCGTGCTGATGCCGCTGATCGGCACGATCGACCGCGAGCGGGCCCAGCAGGTGAGGACGACGCTGCTCGAGGGGATCAAGGCGCACCGCGCGACGACGGCGATCCTCGACATCACCGGCGTGCGGTCGATCGATCTCCAGGTGGCGCAGGCGCTGGTGCAGGCGGCCCGGGGCGCCCGACTGCTCGGCGCCCAGGTCATCCTCACGGGCATCCAGCCGCCGATCGCCCGGGCCCTCGTCGAGCTCGGGACCGACCTGCGGGGCATCGTGACGCACAGCTCGCTGCCGGCCGGCATCGCCGACGCGCTGCGCGCGCAGCATTGACATCCGCGGAGCTCCCCCTAAAGAACAAGCCAGGGGCCAGGGTGCGTGCATTACTGGGACCAAGATATCGCGCATTTCGTCGGCACGAGCCCCTATCTCGCCCTGGCGAGGCCCGGCTCCGCGGCCCGGTTCCTGCGCTCCCAGGTCGAGGCCGGCGACGAGTGCGAGGCCTCGCTCCGCGCCTACCCCGACCTCCGGATCGAGCCGCTCGCGTTCTTCTATACCTGCCTCCAGAGCCTCGGCGCGCTCGATCAGCCCTTCCTCGCGGCGCTCCTGGCGAACCACACCTTCCGCGGCGTCGTCTGGGGGAGCTTCCTCGCCATGCTCCAACCGAGCGACGCGTTCGTGGGCGCCCTTCGGGACGCCGGCCCGCGATGTCCCCATCAGGCATGGATCGTCGATTGCGCCGTCGCGGCGATCGAGGGGCGGCCGCAGGTCCCCGAGCACGACGACGTCGCGGTGCTCGCCGCGCGTTGCCGTCGTCTCCTCGACGGGATCCCGCGACCCGTCGTGCCGCTCCGCCCGCGCCCGACCGCGGCGGAGTTCGCCCGGATGGCGCGGGAGCGGGAGCACGTCCGCGCCTGTTATCGGAGCGGTGGCGCGGACGCGGCCCTCGCGGCCATCCGCGGCACGCTCATCGGGTATTACGCGCAGGATTACCGGCAGTGGGTGCGCTCGGGCGCCCGCGAGGCCGCCGCGTCCTCGCGGGTCGTGCCAGCATCCCCCTGAGCTCACCGCCGGGCGACCGTCGGCGCCTGGGTTAGGCCAGGATCTGCGTTCACGAAGCCAAGGCGGCGACGTATCATGCAGCTACGCCTGCGCGATCCGGAGATGGAAGTGTACCGCCGTCCCCGCCGCGAGGCCTCGCGCCTCGTACCGTAGCTCGACCCGATCGCCGTCGCGTGCCGCCAGCGGGCCCGTTGCGCTCGTCTCGACCTCCACGACGAGCCCCGGCAGTTCCCAGCGATCGGGCCGCAGCGCGGCCAGATCGATGTCCGGCGCCGAGATCTGGAACACGAACGCCAGGTCGCCGCCGTCGCGGGACATGCATGCGATCGTCAGGCGGCGCTGCTCGGCCCACGCGTCGACCGGCGCCGAGTGTCGGAGCCTGATCCACCCGACGGCGTCCGCGGCGACGAGCCAGTGCACGGTCACCGGATGGAACTGCTCGCTCGGGCGACGGCTGCCCGACGCGTCCTGGGCGCCCAGCATCACCTGCGGGCCGAGCCACGCCGTGGCGACCCGCCGCGGCGCGGCCGCGATCTCCCGCACGACACCTCGCTCGCCCTGGAAGGCCTGCAGGTGCGCGAGGACCTCGCCCGGAACCCGCGCGCCGAGCAGCGCGATCAGGGGCGCCATCGCCAGATCCCACGCGAGCTCGAACGGCCGGTCGAGCTCGGGGAACGGGGCGCGCGCCGAGCCCGTCGACAGCCAGATCCAGAGGCCCAAACCGGCCGCGTAGCTGCGCATGTCCATGCCGTAGCTGCGGTCGTACGGCCCGGCGAGGTTGCGCATGTCGGCGTGGTAGAATTCCCCGATGTCGCGCCAGAGCGCGGCCTCCATCGCCGTACCGGCCGCCCGCAGCGACGGCGAGGCCGAGTACGAGCGCCAGAGCGCCAGGGCGCACAGGTCGACGCCGTAATAGGTCGGTGAGTTGTATTCGTCGAAGGTCCCATGGACCATGAACCGCTGGACGAGCTCGTCGGCCAGCCGCTCGGCCTCGACCTGCCAATTCGGCTCGTCGAACCGTGCGCCGCCGGACTGCAGCAGGAATACGGTCATCAGCGCGATGTTGGTGTACACGGCCGGAACCCCTCGCGCGAGCGTCCCGACGATCGCCCGCCGCAGCGCCGCCTCGATCCGGTCGACCGTATCCTCGGGCAGCCTCGCCTCGTATTCGAGCAGGACGACGGCCAGCGCCACGCCGATGAACTCGCGCCAATTCGGGTCATAGTCGCGCCACTCGACCGGATCGGGCGGAGGCGCCGGCTCGTGGGGTGAGCGGTACCAGGAGCCGTGATACGGCCGCTCGGACGCGTCGAACTGGTAGCTCAGCAGCGTATCGAGCGCGACGCGGGCGCGCGCGACGTCGCCGTCCGCGTCGCGCAGGAGCAGCCCCAGGGCGTACCACGCCGTCTCGCGCACCAGGTGAACGGCGACGTCCAGCCGGCCGTAGGTATAGAATATCCCGTCGGGCATTCGTAGGAGCCCGGCCGACGGGTCCCAGCAGCGATCCATCCAGTGGAGCGATCGCTCGGCCAGGTCGCGCGCGACGGGATCGAGCTGCTCGAGACGAGTGTCGGGCATGTGCACCTCCACCCTCGGAGGTACCCCGGACACGCCGTCCGGGCCGCACCGCGTGGCTCGGCCCCCGGCGGGGCGCCGATACAGGCCCGGTGATGTCGTCGAAGGCGCCGACGCGTGCGGGGGAGGCGCCGGACGGCGGCGACACCGGCGACCGCGCGATCGCGCGCGGCCCCGGTGACACGATCGAACCGTCGCTCTGCGCTAGTGCCGCGCCCAGGGTCTAACGGCGCCGCCTCGCGCCGGGATCATCGTCGCTGGCGAGGCGGCGAAACGAAGTTGTACTGGACCGTACTACGAGTTTCGCCAACGAAGCCAGCGGCGATGAGACCAAGCGAGGTGGTGTCGTTAGGCCCTGGGCGCGGCGCTAGTTGACCACGCACACGCCGCCGCCGCCGGGGCCGGCGTGCGGGCAGTGGGTCGCCGGATCGCTCATCGCCGGCGCGCCGCCGTGGTACAGGCGGCAGCCGACCGAATCGCCGTCGGTCGCGTCCTTCACCCCCGGCCACCAGCCCGCGCACTGGTTCAGGCAGTCGGCCTCGTCCTGGTACGCGTTGAGTTCGTCGACGCAGTTCTTGAGGTACTCGGTGCAGTACTCTTGACAGGTCGGCGCGGCCGGGTCGATGCACACGCCGGCGCCGTTCGGGCTGGCGTGCGGGCAGTGCACGTTCGGGTCCGCCTGATTGGCGACCGTCACGTGGTACAGGCGGCAGCCGAGGCTGTCGCCGTCGGTCGCGCCGAGCACTCCGGTCGGCCACTGCGAGCACTGGTCGAGGCACGCCTGGGTGTTGTCGTACTCGTTGAAGTCGGCGCAGCCCGACTCGAACAGCGCGCAGTAGCTCTCGCAGCTCAGCTCGCCGCCGTCGGTCGTGCTGCCGCCCATGGTCGCGGTCGGGTCGGTCGTCGTCGGGCTGGTCGTCGTCGTGGTCGCGTCGGTCGTCGTCGCGTCGGTCGTGGTCGCGTCGGTCGTCGTCGCGTCGGCCGTCGTCCCGGCCGTCGTGTTGCCCGTCGTCGCGGTGCCGGTCGAGTCGGTGTCCCTGCCGTCATCGCCGCAGGCGAACAGGCCGAAGACGAGCACGGGGGTGAGAATCCAAGAAGCAGTACGCATCCGAAGGTGTCCTTGTAGGGTGTCGCGTGAGGATAACGCAAACGGCCCGCGTGTGGTGCGGCCTCCTCGTACGCTCCCGTGCATCGATCGGATCGGCGTCGACCGGGCCGCGAATACGACTGCGCGCCCTCGGGTTCGTCCGCGCCGCGCGGGAGCGCCGAGGCTCCGTCGGCGCGCCGCGGCGCACCGTCGCTGCGCGAGGGGCTGCGGCGCCGCGGCCGGTCTCGCCGCCGCGAAGGCGCGTCAGTGCGAGTGATCGTCGCCCGTGTAGCGCGGGTTGATCGCCAGGCAGAGCGAGACCTGCTCCTCGGCGGCCGCCTTGTTGCCCAGGGCGGTATGAGCCTTCGCGGCGACGTCGTGCAGCCGCGCCGTGCGGTACGGCGAGGCGAGCGCTCGCTCGACGACCGCGAGCGCCTCGGCGGCCTTGCCCGCTCGCAGGTAGGCCCGCGCCAGCGTCACCTGCGCGTCACCGCCCGGGCGCGCCGCGTGGTTGGCGAGCGCGAGCTCGAGCGCCTTCTCCGGCGCGCCGAACTGCAGGTGGTGTTGCAGCGCGTGGCCGATCGCCGCCTCGGGGAGGCGCGCGAGGAGCTGCTCCCACCGCGCGGCCGACCGCGCGATCAGCTCGTCGGCCCGCTCTCGCTCGCCGGTGTGTCGGTACAGGCCCGCCAGCGCGTCCATGTGCTGGGGCAGCTCGGTCGTGCGGACGAGATCCTCGTAGATCTCGATCGCCTTGCGGTGATCGTCGCGCCGATCGTAGACCTCCGCGATGTGCTCCTGTACCAGCCACCAGCCGGAGAGCTCGGCGTCGGCGTCGTGCAGGTGCCTCAGCGCGTCCCGCAGCTCCCCGCGATCCATGGCGACGATGCCGAGCTGCAGCTTGAGCCAGGCCCGGCGCTGCGGATCGTTCGCGCCGGTCGACGCCAGCGCGGCCTCGAGGAGCCCCGCGGCCGCGAGCGGGTCGCCGGTCTTCGCGTGGTAGAGGGCCAGGTCGGCGTTCGCCAGCGCAGGCGCGACCGCGGCGACCGCGGTGAGCTCGTCGAACGCGACCTCGTAGCGGCCGCGCTGCAGGGCGATCTGCGAGCGCAGCACCCTGGCGACCGCCTGTTCACCGCCCCGGGGGACGGCGCGGCGGTCGAGCATGTCGAGGTACGTCTCGGCGACGTCGAGCCGATGAATCGAGAGGTTGAAGCGGGCGGCGAGCAGCAGCGGGCCGCTGCCGGCGGGGGCGAGCGTGAACGCCTCGTCGAGCACCGCCTGGACCCGCTCGAAGTCGTCGGCCTGATTCGTCAGGCCGGCGCGCTCGAGCAGCGCGGAGCCGAGGTGCATCCGGGTCAACCAGTCGCCGGGGCGAGCGCTCGCGCGCCGCTGCAGGCCGTCGACGCGCCGGTCGATCGACTCGAGCAACGACGCATAGCTCGCGCCCGCCGCGGCCGCGACGCGAGGCGGCGCCGCGACGCCGGCCGGGGCCGGCGCGGCGCCGCGGAGGTCGATCTGCGAGGCGGCCGCCGTGACGCCGAACGCGACGATGGCCGAGACGATGGTCGTCTTGAGGTGCATGACTGTCGCCTCCGTGGCTGGCGGGACCGCGTCGGTCGCTCCCGGCGAGGTGCACGCCGGGGAGCGACCGACGCGCTCCGTGACGGCTAGGGCGCGTGCGGAGGCGCCAGGTACGGGAACTCCGCCAGGAAGGGCACGTCGTTCTCCGGCGGGTTGAGCGGCAGGTCGGCGAACAGCGACAGCGGCTGGTTGGGCCCGAGCTTGAGCAGCACGGCCGCGAAGGTGATGTCGACCACCGGATCCGTCAGCTTGCGGCCGTTCGGATACGCGGTCGGCATCGTGGGATCGTACTTGATCGCGTCCGGGATGATCACCGGCCCCGCCTGCATGACGCTCTCGTCGAAGGTCGCGGGCACGAGGCCCAGCGCCATCAGGTCGTCGTCGAGCGCGGCGTGGAAGAACATGATGCTCTCGGCGATCTCGGGCAGCCACATGCCCGCCACGTCCTCGACGGGGTTGCTCGCGTTGTAATCGTCGCGGATCGAGATGTCGGAGCCCATCTTGAAGCCCAGGCCCTGCGCCGCGGCGATGCCGGCCGTGCCGGCCTCGACCGCGCCGTGGCGATCGATCTGCGTGTACGCCTCGTACGGATCGTCGGCGAAGGCCCACCCGCCGTCGCCGCCGGTCGGGTCCGTCGTCGGGTCCGTCGTCGGGTCCGTCGTCGGGTCCGTCGTCGTCGGAGTGGTGGTGGTCGTCGTCGTCGGCTGGTCCGTCGTGCCGCCGGTCGTCGGATCGGGGGCGGTCGTCGCCCCGGACGGATCCGTCTCGGTGGTGTCGCCGCCGTCGTCGCCGCACGCGGAGAGCGTCGTGAGGAGCAGCGCCGCGCCGAGAACTGCGTGAATGGAGGTGTGCTTCGTCATGGTGGCCTCCCTACTCCTTCCTCGCCGCGGTCGCCCAGACCTGGATCGGGTTGGTGCCGGCCGCCAGGATGTCCGTGTCGATCTGGATCGCAGCGGCGGTGACGTTGAGCCCGGCCAGGAAGTCACGCGTGCTGTCGAACATCACCATCCCGGAGTCGAGCATCTCCAGGTACCCCTGGGCGTCGAAGAAGAACGGGTCGTCGGCGTGCCCCGTCCACACCCGCGCGAAGCGACCGACGTCGAAGACCGTCTCGACGGGGCCGGCGACCTGCGGGTCGGCGCCGGGGACGCCCTCCCACCGGACCCCGAACTGATCCTGCGCGTTGACCCCGTAGCGCCAGCGGATCGCGTGGTCGGCCTCGTTGTCGCCGTCGTTGTCGACCCAGATGGTGTAGAGGGCCTTGGAGTCGAACAGCGGCGCATCGTCCGGCTGCGGCCGGCTGTCGTTGAAGCCGGCCCAGCAGACGATGATGGTCGTGGTCTTGCCGTCGCCGCTGTCGAAGACGTAGAGGTCGGTGATGTCCTGCGCGGCGTCCATCTTCACCAGCGGAGCCTCGTCATGGTCGGATGCGAGCACGGTGGACGCCCACCACCCTCCTCCACAGACGGCCGCGACTGCGATCGCCGCGAGCCCAGTTTTCGATCCCGTATTCTTGCGCATTGGGTCTCCATCGTAAGGTCGGCCGCGCGCGAGTCGCGACCGGCGACATGTCGAGGCATGTTACTCCGCTGGAGGTCTTCCGGATCTCCGCCCCGACACACGACGACGAAATTCTGATCGGCCGGTCGAGGCGCGTCACAGGAGCGCGCATCGAGGCGGCCGCGGGAGCGGATCCACCGCGCGAGCGCGAGAACGAGCGCGAGCGCGAGCGCGGCCGCCCCGGGCGATCGCGGGCCCGCCGAGGTGGCCTGGCCCTTGAGACATGTGACTCCGGCGGTCAGCCGCCGAGGAACACGCGCTCGACGAACCAGTACAGGCCGGCGACCACGATCGCGGCGGAGATCCAGCGGGCGCCGCGGACGCGGCCCCACGCGGGAACACGGGCGAGCGCGAGCAGGACCGGGAGGACGACGGCGAGCACGAGCAGCTGGCCGGCCTCGACGCCGAGGTTGAACAGCAGCAGCGCGAGGCCGACGGCGTCCGGCGGGACGCCGATCTCCGCCAGCACCCCGGCGAAGCCGAAGCCGTGGACGAAGCCGAACGGGAGGGTGATCTTCCAACGGCCGGCGGCGTCGGCGACGAAGAAGTTCTCGACGCCGACGTAGGCGATCGACAGCGCGATCGCCGGCTCGACGAACGCGGCGCCGGGCGTCCACAGGCCGAGGGTCGCCAGCGCGAGGCTGAGCGAGTGGCCGAGCGTGAACGCGGTGATCACCGCGACGAGCGAGCGAAGGCGGCCGCCGACGAGCACGAGGCCGAGCAGGAAGACGAGGTGGTCGGTGCCGATCAGGATGTGCTCGACGCCGAGCCCGAAGTAGGCGGACACCGGGTGAGCCGGCGGCTCGCCGGCGGTCGGGTCGCCGGCCAGCGGCACGGTCGCCGCGGGGCTGCGGCGGTGCAGCACGAGGTCGGCGAGGCTGTCCTCGGGGCCAGCACCGGGGCGCCGCACCTCCGCGAGGTGGCGGTGGCCGGACGCGAGGTCCTCGAGCAGCGGGAGGCGCAGCGCCAGCTCGCGCCCGGGGGCCGGGCAGGTCCAGCGGGCGACGACGACGGCGCCGTCCTCCTCGGTCAGCCCGCCGCGCACGACCGCGCCCGCGCAGTCCCGGCCGTCGACCGCGAGCGCGACCCGCTCGACGACCCGGGCCTGCAGCGCCGCGGCGCCGGCGGCGAGGTCGGCGTCGTCGAGCGAACCGTCGCCGCCGCGGTCGAGCGCGGGCGCGAGCGCGAGCAGCTCGGCGCGGGCGAACGTCAGCTCGCCGTCGACGGCGGGACCGGCCGCGGTGTAGACCCCGCGCGACAGGCCGACCTGGTGGGCCCCGGCGGGCCGCGGGGCGAGCAGACCGAACAGACATGCCCCCAGGGCCATGGCCCCGAGGGCATGGCCCCGGAGCAAGAGGAGTCGCGGGGCGAGGTCGAGCATGGCTTTCGGGGCAGGCGGCGGCCGCGGCCGCAGCATAACCGATCCGGGCCGGCTCCGGAGCCGAGGTGCGCGCTCGAGTTCGTGCCCCCGCCCCGGCTGCCCGTCGGCAGGCCGACGAGCGGCTCGATCAGCGCGGCCTTCCAAGAACGCGGCGAGGACGAACGCGCGGGCTCACGACGAGCGGGCGACGCGATCGATCCGCGGCACGAGCCCGTCGACCACCAGGGCCAGCGCCCGCATCGCCCGGGCCCGCCGCTCGCGGACCGACGCCTTCCCGGCGACCACCGCCGACACCATCGCCAGCACGGCCAGCACGTCGCTCGCCGTCAGATCGGCGCGCACCGCCCCGTCCGCGCGCGCGCGCCGCAGCGGCCCCGCCAGCAGCCGCGTCACCCGGCCCGCCAGCGCCGCGAGATCGGGCGCGCTCGGCCCGGTCAGCAGCGCCGGCACCAGCGCGTGCCCCTCGATCTGCTGCTCGACGATCGCCGACAGCAGCGTCATGAACGCCCCCGGCCGGCCCCGCAGCGCGCGCGCCAGCGCCTCCAGCGTCGCCAGGTTGTCCTCGCAGATCGCCGCCGCGAGCGCGAAGCGATCGGGGAAGTTGCGGTACAGCGTCGCGCGCCCGACCCCGGCCCGGCGCGCGATCGCGTCGAGCGGCGCCTCGAAGCCCGCGGACGCGAACACCTCGCGCGCGGCCGCGAGGATCCGCTCGCGGTTCTCCCGCGCGTCGCGCCGGCGCGCCGGCGATCGATCGGGCTCGTCGTGCACCGCGCGAGTCTACCCCGCGCGCCAAGTGGACACCACTGTCCGCTCCGGCCACACTCGTCCTCGCCCCGCGAGAGCCCAGCCCATGGATCCCACGTCCGCCCCGACCCTGCCCACGCGCGCCCCGCTGCTCGAGCGCATCCGCATCGGCCTCGACGCGCTCGACCACCTCAAGGACGATCCGGGCGACCCCTACCAGGCCACGCTGCTCAACATCAGCCTCGACAGCCGGGTCTACGCCGCCCTGGCCCGCACCTGGCGCGCCAGCCCCGAGGGCCGCCGGCTGCTCGCCGAGCGCCCCTCGCTGCAGGGCCCCGAGCTCGACCTCGAGGCCCTCGCGCGGCTCCCGGAGGGCACCTTCGGCCACGCCGTCGCGCGCTACTTCGCCGCCAACGGCATCACCCCGTTCGTCACCCCGTTCCGCGTCGACGACGACCTCGCCTATATCAGCAAGCGCTACCGCGAGACGCACGACCTCGCCCACGTCGTCACCGGCTACGGCACCGACGAGCTCGGCGAGATGGAGCTCCAGGCGTTCGTCCTCGGCAACCTCGGCATCCCGTCGGCCGCGCTGATCCTCGCGTTCTCGACGGCGATGCGCCTCCGGCGGACCGGCCTGCGCGACCTCGCGCCGTACCTCGCCCGCCTGCGCGCCGCGTACCGCCGCGGCCGCCGCTCGCGCGAGCTGCTGAGCGTCTCCTACGAGCGATTGTGGGACAAGCCCGTCGCCATGGTCGCCGAGCTGCTGTGCGCGCCCGCCTGACCCCGGATCCGAGGCGGTGCCCCGTGGCTGCGGCTCGGCTCCCCGCGGGCCGGGCCCCATCCGTCGTCGACGTCCTGGTTGACTTCGTGACCCGCGCCCGGGTCAGATGATGCTCATGCGTCCCCTGCCTCTTCGATCCGCGCTCGCCGGTGTGGCGCTCGTCGCCGGCCTTCACGCGCGCGAGGCCGCGGCCTGCTCGACGACCGGGCCCGCCCCGTGCGTGGCCGACGGCGCGTGGGACTCGCTGCAACCGTACAATGCGGCCGCGATCCCGAGCGACGGCTTGCTGGTGCTCGAGGCGTCCGGCAGCAAGGACCTGCAAGACTTCCTCGATCGCGTGACGCTCGACGTGACGCTCGACGGTCAGCCGGTCGCCGGCGCGCTCGAGGGCGCGGGGGTGAAGAACATCCTGCTGTGGCGCCCGGCCGGGCCGCTGGCCGCCGGGACCTACGAGGCGACCGGCCTGCTCGACAACGCGGGCTGCCTCGAGTCCGACGCGCTCGACTTCGAATTCGTGGTCGAGGACGCGCCGTCGACCGCCCTGCCCGCGCCGACGCTGACGGCCGAGCAGCAGGTGTCCGTGTCCGGGCCGATGGCGCTCGACAACCTGGTCTGCTGCGACGGCGCCGTCCCGGCCGAGGAGGAGAACAGCGCGGCGTGCGGGCTGGTCGAGGTCGTGTGGTCCGAGGGGCACTGCGCCCGGAAGGAGGGCACCGGGCAGCTGTCGGTCTACCCGAAGGCCGATCCCGGGGTCACGGGCGCGACGGCGGGGCTGCTGCGCTTCACGTGGTCCGTCGACGGCGCACCGGTCCAGGACACGCTGACCCCGGACTTCGGGCACCGCGACGCCGGGCCGTTTTGCCTCACGGTGCGGGTGACGAACATGGCCACCGGAGAGTCCGTCGAGTCGGCGCAGAGCTGCCACGATCGCGGGCCCGACGATCCGCAGCTCGGGCCGCAGTCGCTCGATCCCGCGGCCGAGCTCGCGGGCATGTGCAGCACGCCGCTTCAGACGTGCGCGTTGACGCCGACCGGCGACGCGTGGGATCCGGAGAACTGCACCCCGTGGCCGGACGGAGGCGCGGACACGGGAGGCGGCGCCACGGACAGCTCCGGCGGCGGCACCACGGACAGCTCCGGCGACAGCGCCGGCACGGCGGGCGTCGACTCCGGCGACAAGGGCTGCGGGTGCGCCAGCGACCAGGGTGGCGGCGGGGGCGTGCTCGCGCTGCTGCTCGCCGGCGGCCTGCTGCGGCGTCGCCAGAGACGCGGCACGCAGGATGGTCGCGCCTCGACGGTCGTTCAGCGCCCCTGAACCGCGCCGACACCTCGACGAGCGCGGCGACGCTCCGAGATGCGGCAGGCTCGCCGCTCAGCCGTCCGGGAGGAGCGCGCGCCACTCGTCGGACTCGGCGACGCGCTTGAGGATCGCGTTCCGCTCGGCGAGGAAGCGGCGCAGGTACGCGGCGAGGAACAGGACGTCGGCGAGGCGACCGAGCGGGCCGAGCGGGCTGGTGTAGTCGAAGACGTCGCGCATCGTCGTCTCGCCGTCGGCCTCGGCGAAGAGGTGGTCGTGGTCGAAGCGGGCGAAGGCGCCGCGGACCATGCTGTCGCGGAAGCGGTGCGGCGGATCGAACAGCGTGATCTTGCTGGTGAGGCGCTGGCGGACGCCGAGGTGACGCGCGCGCCAGGTGACGTGCTCGCCGGGGCCGAGCAGGCCGCGGGTGCGGCCGCCGACGGCCTCCTCGCCGGTGCGGCGGGTCGAGAGGGTGTGCAGCTCGACGCTGCGGGCGAGGTCGAAGCAGCGCGCGATCGGGGCGCGGATCGTCGTGGTGAGCTCGAGGATCGGCATCGGGGTGCGTGGGACAGGCGCGGGGTCACGCGCCGTCGGGGGCGACGAATTCGACGAGCTGCCAGCGCCGGACGAGCGCGTCGGCCCAGGAGTCGGCGTCGATCTCGAGCAGGACCGCGTGGGCGGTGCCCAGGCCGACGCGCAGGTGCGCGAGGCGTTCGGCGAGCTCCTCCATCGTCGGGTTGTGACCGATGACCCACACCGTCGCGGCCGCGTCGGAGAGGCCGGCGACGACGTCCGCGACGACCTCGCGGGTCGCGGCGTAGAGCTGCGGCGACGGCTCGGCGACCGGGAGGTCCGGCCACTCGCCGGCGCACGCCTCGGCGGTCTCGCGGGTCCGGCGAGCGTCGGAGCAGAGGATCCGCTCCGGCGCCCACCCGAGCGCCCGCAACCGGCGCGCGGTCGCGGCGGCCTCGCGCCGGCCCGAGGGCTCGAGCGGGCGCTCGTGATCGTCCCCGTGAGCGGGCGGGACGGCGCGGGCATGACGGAGGAGGACGAGCCGGAGGCGCATGCCGCCAGGGTACCGCGTCGCCGCGGGGACGGCCCACGAGGATCCACGCGGCAGGCTGCACGTCGTCACCACCTGCGTCACCGCGCCGGGCGCGGGCGAGCGCTCGATCGCCTCGCGTCGGCCGCGATCATCCGCATCGCCGTCGCGCGCCCGCGCGACGCCGTGCGCCCGACGCCCGCGGCGCGTGTCGACCTCTCCACGTCCGGTCTGCGACGCAGGGCGCCTGCACACGCGGCGCGCCGCCGGAGCGCTCCGCGGCGGCGTGTTACCCTCGTCGCCGCTTGGCGGGTCCGACGGACACGGGGGCGGGCTTCTCCGAGACCCTCGCGGGCAACTCGCTCGCAGCGACGCCGCCGCTTTCGGCCAGCCTGCTCGGCGCGACCCAGCTCGGCGCGGCGAGGACCGTGAGCCCGGACGCGCGGATCGCCGTCGAGGCGCTGCGGCGGGTCGGCCGCTTCGCCGTGCTGCGCGAGGTCGGCCGGGGCGCGATGGGGGTCGTCTACGCCGGGTACGACGAGGAGCTCGATCGCCGGGTCGCGATCAAGCTGGTCGCCCTCGGCGACCGCAGCGACCCCTCGCTCGGCCGCACGCACCTGCTGCGTGAGGCCCAGGCGCTCGCCCGCCTGACGCACCCCAACGTCGTCACCGTGTTCGAGGCCGGCGTCCACCGCGATCAGGTCTTCGTGGTGATGGAGTACGTCGAGGGCGTCGACCTCCAGCGCTGGATGTCCGCCGAGCTGCGCGGCTGGCGGGAGGTCGTGGCGACCTTCCTGCAGGCGGGCGAGGGCCTGCACGCGGCCCACAAGGTCGGGCTCGTCCACCGCGACTTCAAGCCGAGCAACGTGCTCGTCGGCGAGGACGGCCGCGTCCGCGTCGCCGACTTCGGGCTCGCCGCGCACCGCGACGGCGCGGGCGGCCCGCCGGGCACATCTGTCTCCGGGGACATGTACGGCGCGAGCGCCTCGCGGACGCGCTCGCAGGAGCTCGCCGCGACGATCGCCGGCGCGGGCGCGCTGGTCGGCACGCCGGCCTACATGGCCCCCGAGCAGTTCCGCCACGAGGCGGCGACCGCCGCCAGCGATCAGTACGCCTTCTCCGCCGCGCTGTTCGAGGCGCTGTACGGCCACCTGCCGTTCGCCGGCGAGACCCTCGCGGAGCTGATCGAGCAGGTGCTCTGCGGCGAGCTGCCGGCGACGCCGCCCGACCCCGCGGTCCCGGCGTGGCTGCACGCGCTGGTCCTCCGCGGCCTCGCGCGCGACCCGGCAGCGCGCTTCCCCGACATGGCCGCGCTGCTCGCCGAGCTCGCGCGCGACCCCGAGCTCGAGCGACGCCGGCGACGCCAGCGGCGCGTGCAGATCGTCGCGGCCGTCGCGCTGACGCTGCTGGTCGTGATCGGCGGCGCCGCCGTCTACCGCGCGGTCGTCCGCGGCGCCCACGAGCGGCGCGCGACGGCCCGCCTCGAGGCGCTGCGCGAGCAGCTCGCTACCCTCCAGGCCGAGGGCCGCGCCGACGAGGCCGCGCGGGCGTTCGCCAGCTTCGTCGCGCTCGAGGACAACCGCGGCACCGCCGCGCTCGGGCGGGCCTACCGCGAGTGGGGCGAGGCGCAGACCGATCACGCGGCGGCGATCGACGCGTTCGCGGCCGCGTACGTCCACGCGCGCAGGGAGGACGACCTGCGCGCCGCGCTCCGCGGCCTCGCGCTGCGGCTGGCCGCCCGCGGCGACGCCGACGGGGCCGCCGTCGCCCTCGCCACCCTCGACGCCCAGGCCCCGGCTCGCCCCGCCGATCCCGAGCTGGACGCGCTGCGGCTGACCGCGGCGCTCGAGCGGCGCGACCTCGCGGCGGCGCTCGCCACCCTCGCGCGCCGCGATCCGGCCGACCCGCGGCGCGCCGCCGTTCCTGTCCTCGAGCACCTGTCCCACGCGACAGAGACCCGGATCGCCGACCTCCCGCGCGTGCAGCGGTACACGACCCACAAGCCGCTGCTCCTCGGCGACCCCGACGGCGACGGCCGGCCCGAGGTATTCGCCCCCGCGCCGGGCCGCGGGCCCGACGTCGTCCAGGTGCTGCGCGGCGACCCGACCCTCGCGAAGATCGCCGAGGTGCGGGTGCCGACGCTCGTGCGCCCGGACGGCCTCGCCGTGGCCCCGACGCTGCAGACCGGCCCCTGGGCGCTCCCCGCGAGCTTCGGCGGCCCGCCGCGGCTGCTCGTCGAGGCCGCGAACCCCGGCGGCGAGCCGCGCGCCCAGCGGATCTACGCGGTGCTGCCGTTGACGCCCGGCGCCGCGCCCGAGCACGTGTGGACCGACAGCCCGACGACCTCCGTCGTCGGCGACCTCGACCGCGACGGCGCCCCCGAGCTGTACCTCGGGACAGGCGCGTACAGCCGGCACCTCACGCGGCTGCGCCGTGACCCCGGCGGCGCGTGGCTGCGCGACTCGCCCCACCCGCGCACGGACGCGACCGAGTCCGACATCAACGCCGTCGCCGTCGGCGACCTCGACGGCGACGGCGCCCCGGAGCTCGTCGCCGCCGTCGGCGCGTGGAAGGCCTACGAGCTGCGGGTGTTCCGCGCCGACGCTCGCGGCGGCCTCGAGCTGGTCGCGCGCAAGACCCTCGGATCCGTGGCCAGCCTCGCGCTCGTCCGCGCCGACGGCCGCGTGCAGCTCGCGGCGATCAAGCGCGACGAGTACCCGAGCGCGCCCCGCTTCCCCGCCGGCCGCCACTTCGGCCCCCAGGCCGGGCTCTACCTGTTGGAGCTCGTCGGCGGCGCGCTCGAGCAGCGCGCGTTCTTCCCCTCGCGCCCGGGCGAGGAGTGGTTGATCGCCGAGGCCGCCGACCTCGACGGCGACGCCCGCGACGAGGTCGTCGTCACCGGCATGAGCGACGTCGTGGTGTTCCCCCGCGGCCCGGAGGGCCTCCTCGATCCGCTGCGGATCGCCGGCGGCCCGGCGCTGCTCGTCGGCGACCTCGACGGCGATCCGGCGGCCGAGCTCGTGGTGCCGATCGCCGACGACCGCTTCCTCGTGCTCGGCGCCGGCGAGGCCGCGACGCCCGCGCTGCCGCGCTCGCTGCCGACGGCCCGCGCCGTCCGCGAGGACCTCGACGACCCGGCGATCGCCGAGGTCTGGCGCCACGCCGAGGACCTCGCCGCGATCGGCCTGGTCCGCCGCGCCGCCGACGAGCTGGTCGCCACGTCCGGTCTCTCGCGCCATGTGCGTGAGGACATGCTCCTGCGCGCAGGCGAGCTCTACGCCGCCGCCGGCGACCACGCGGCGGCCGCCGAGCAATTCGCGGCCGCGGCGGATCGCCGCGATCTCGCCGCGAAGGCGCTCGCCGGGGCGATCCGCGGCCGCCGGGCGCTGCGCGAGTTCGCGGCTGCGGCCGCGCTCGCCGAGGCGAGGGCCGCGC
>ERZ1066137.254-NODE-254-length-44879-cov-21.217674_pt1 | contig 44879 bp, 26 predicted proteins | sample MGYA00382784_ERZ1066137 | MGnify/ENA primary metagenome ERZ1066137 (study PRJEB33369, sample SAMEA5778367) | biofilm metagenome | biome: Industrial cooling water; feature: Water cooling tower basin; material: Biofilm | place: United Arab Emirates | collected... | reverse complement strand
GGCCGAGGGCGCGCGCGTGCGGGCTCGGGTCGCCGAGGGCGGCCGGGTCGGCGCCGGCGGCGAGGCGGTCCGCGAGGTCGCGCGCGGCCGCGGCCGGGTCGGCGTGGCGGTCGCGGGCGGCGAGGACCTGGGTGATCGCCAGGCGGGGTGGGGCGGCGTAGCGCGCGGGATCGGCGTCGCGCAGGGCGAGCAGGGCGGCGTCGTCGTCGGGGCCGGGGTCCGCGAGCGACTCGTGGACGAGGCGCAGCTTCTGGATCAGGCGCCGGCGGACGATCGGGTCGTCGCGGTCGAGGCCGAGCCGCAGGGCCTCGTGGTAGAGGCGATCCTCGTCGAGGGCGGCCTGCAGGGTGGTCGCGAGCTCGCCGGGGGTCGGCGGGCGGCCGAGGCGGGCGACAAGGCCTGAGCGGGCGGCGTCGAGGCGTGCGGCGTCGACGACGAGCTCGGGGCGCGCGTCCGGCCGCACCGCGGCGTGCAGGCCGAACAGGCCGAGGCCGAGCACGGCGAAGGCGAGGAGGGGCTCGTGACCGAGGGCGCGCCAGGACACTGCGCCGGAGTGTGGCGAGGCCGGGGTTCGTCGCCAAAAAATCGGCCGACCCGGGGTGCCGGGGGCCGTGAGGGTGAGGCGCGGTGGCTCGAGCGGCCGCCGGGAGGAGCCGGATCGTGTACGCTGCCGCGATGTCGCTGGCAGGCGTGGCGAAGGAGACGGTGGCGATCGTCGAGCGCGGGTCGTACACGAGTCCCTCGGGACAGGTGGTGTCGATCGCGGCGGCGATCGAGGCGGCGCGCCGCGGGACGAGGCTGTACCGCCCGGAGGAGCTGGCGGACCTGCCGCTGCCGCCGGCCGGCGCGGGCGCGCCGCGGATCGAGGTGTGGGCCGAGACGACGGCCGGGGCGGCCCGCCGCCTGGTCGAGGGCGAGGGGCTGGCCGACGTCGCGGCGCTCAACTTCGCGTCGGCGAAGAACCCCGGCGGCGGGTTCCTCGGCGGGGCGAAGGCGCAGGAGGAGGACCTCGCCCGCTGCTCGGCGCTGTACCACTGCGTCCGCGAGGCGCGCGGGTACTACGACGCGAACCGGGCCTGCGACTCGCTGCTGTACACCGACCACATCATTTATTCGCCGGGGGTGCCGTTCTTCCGCGACGAGCGGCTCGATCTGCTCGAGCGGCCGTTCTGCGCGGCGATGGTGACGGCGCCGGCGCCCAACGCCGGCGAGCACCTGCGCCGCCACGCGAGGGGGCACGCGGAGATCCGCGAGGCGCTGGTCCGGCGCGCGGGCCACGTGCTGCGGGTGATGGCGCACCACGGGCACCGGACGCTGGTGCTCGGGGCGTGGGGCTGCGGGGTGTTCCGCAACGATCCGAAGGAGGTCGCCGCGGCGTTCGCCGGGTGGCTGCGATCGGAGGCGTTCGCCCGGGCGTTCGCGCGGGTGGTGTTCGCCGTGTTCGATCGCAGCAAGGATCGGTCGACGCTGCGGGCGTTCGAGCTGGCGTTCGCCTGAGCGGCGGATCGGGGGGCGCGCGAGGCCGCGCTTTCTGGTATGCGTCGCGCATGACGAAGGCGAAGAAGGGCGCGGGGGGGCCGACGATCCAGCCGTTCGGCGACGTGACGGAGAAGCAGCTCCGGGCGCTCGGGCCCAAGCTCGACAAGCTGCGCGACATCAACGGGTTCAAGCACAACGACCTGCTGTGGAAGCACACCCACGACGCCGGCGGGCTGCTGTGGCACCTGGTGCGGCACGGGCTGACGCTGGTGTCGGTCCAGTCGCGCGGGAGCCTGCGGATCCTCGGGGAGAGCCTGCCGGAGTGGTTGACGGCGGCCGACATCGTCGCGGCGCTGAAGCGGCTGCCGCTCGACATGGGCGCGCTCGACAAGGGGCAGGCGGCGAACTACACGATGCTGACGCCGGGGGTGCTCGCGGACGTCGATCCGATGATCGTCCGCGCGTACCTGCTGGACCGCGCGGCGCTGCTGGCCGCGCGCGAGGAGCTGCCCGCGCACCTGCAGCTGGCGATCGACTTCGTCCGCCGGCGCGCGGGCGAGGCGATCGACCCGCAGGCGAGCGCGGCGAGCCACGCGCACCTGGTCCAGTACCACATGGAGCACTCGCTGACGCTCCACATCGACGTGCCGCGGATCGCGGACGGGAAGCCGGTCGAGGCGCGCCTCACGGACGAGGCGGAGGTGCAGGCGCTCGCGGGGCTGTTCGCGCCGCCGGATGCGTGGGCCGAGCAGGTCAAGGCGTGGCTGCTCGCGCGGGTCGCCGAGTTCCGCTCGCGCACCGACGATCTGACCCGCAAGGCGCTGGTGGCGATGCCGCTGCTGACGCTCGCCGAGGTGATCTATCTGTTCGGCGACGGCTGGTGGTCGCCGCGGCTGGTGCTCGCGGCGCTCGACGCCCGCGCGGACGCGCCGGCGAACCTGTTCGCGGCGGCGAACCTGCTCGCGGCCGAGGGCACGGCGCCGTTCCGCGTGACGGTCCCGCAGATCAAAAAGGTGGAGCCGGCCCGCGGCGGCGCGGACGAGGACGAGGACGACGAGGACCGCGGCGGCGACGACGAGTACGGCGGCGAATACGACGAGTACGGCGCGACGGACGGCGAGGAGGCGGTCGAGGAGGAGGAGCCGCGCGAGGCGCTCGGCACCGACGAGCGCGTGCGATCGCTGGCGGAGATCCTGACGGTGGTCGGGATCGAGCGCGCGGCGCGGGCCGGCGAGGCGGTGCCGCCCGAGGTCGACGCGCGGTTCGACCTCGACCGCGTGTTCGAGAGCGACCCGGAGTACGTGGTCCGCCTGCGCGCGGCGCTGACGGCGATCGGCCGCACGCGCGCGCACGCGGTGATCCGCCGGGTGCTCGCCAAGGAGTTCTTCTACAACAAGGCCGGCGCGATCCTCGACCTGCACTTCGAGCCAGGTCTCGTGGAGCAGGGCCTGAAGCGCATGAACGAGGGGAAGTACGCGCCCGACGCCGGGCTGCTCGCGTTCTGCGAGCCGGCGATCGTGCCGGCGCTGATCAAGGCGCAGGCCGAGGCGCCGACCGGGAAGGACCTGCTGCACGCGGCTGCCCTCGGCGAGGCGATCCTGTACATCCTGGCCCGCGCGTCGGCGGCCGGGAAGGCGTGGGATCCGGGGCTCGACGCGCAGATCCAGCTCGACCGCGTCCGCTTCTCGTACGGCGGCAGCAAGGTCGAGCCGGTGCTGGCGATGCTCGACCGGCTGCCGATCGAGCGGTACGTGACGGTGCTGGGGGCGAACCTGGGGCGCTGCAAGGAGGATCCGTGGCGGCTGGTCCGGGTGCTGCGCGCCGACACGCCGCCGGCGCTGATCGAGACGATCGTGCAGGCGACGATCGCTCGCCGCAGCACGCTCGAGTCGGGCGGGCTCGGCGACCGACTGCGCAAGCTCGGGAAGGCGATCGTCGAGCCGCTGCTGCGGGCCCTCGCCGAGGTGCCGGCCGAGAATTCGTTGATGCGGGCGCTCGAGCACGCGCTCGATCCCGAGGCGTTCGCGGCGGTCAAGGCGGGGCTCGGGAAGGCGATCGAGACGCCGGAGCAGGAGCTGCGGCGGCTGGCGGCGAGCGTGAAGGGGCCGAAGCTGCGGATCTACCGGCTGCGCCGCGGAGAGGCGGCGCCGGCGGCGGACAGCGTGGGCCGGATCGGGGGGACGCCCCGCGGGGTGCCGGAGGCGGCGGTGCCGAGGTTCGAGGATGAGCCGATGGAGCACGTGATCACGCTCGACCTGCAGCAGTTCCCCGAGCTGGCGGCGCGTCGTCCGGGGGTCCGCGCGCTGTCGCTGTACCTGCCCGATCCGGGCAACGCGGAGCACCACGAGTCCGGGGCGCTGGTGTGGGTCCGCGAGGAGGAGCTGTCCGCTGCGCCAGGTTCGACGGAGGGGGCGGCGACGATCGTGGTCGAGGCGTTCGAGGTGCCGGCGGCGATCTTCGAGGTCGAGAGCGGGTCGGAGCTCGAGGCGGCGGCGCAGCGGGTGCGGTCGATCGTGTACGGATCGGCGGGCTATGTGCTCGGAGGGCCGCTGTGGCTGCAAGACGGGCCGGCAGGGGGCGATCCGTCGTTCTTGTTCCAGTTCGACGAGAGCCTGTGCCACATCAACCTCGGGGATAGCGGGGTGATGTATGTGTTCGAGGGGCACATGACCTGGCAGTGCCATTAGGAGCCTGCGCGAGAAATCGCCCGAGCAGGGAGGCGGGGCCTGGGAGGTCTCGAGGGCGCGGACGAGGGGCGGCGCGGGGCTCGAAGCGACAAGCCCCGCGCCTGGTGCGTCCGCGGGTCAGCCCGGCGGGTTGACCACGAGGTTGAGGCCTGCGCCGGTCATGTCGGAGTAGGTGTACGGGAAGTTGAGGCCGCTGACCACGAGCACGGTCTCGTACGTGTCGGGGTCGACCTTGTAGGCCCAGCCGCCCTGATCGACGACCCACACGAAGCCCTCCGCGTCGATGCTGACGCCGACCGGGACGTTGGAGCCGGGCAGCTCGACGTTCGGGTTGATGAACGACTTCGTCAGCGTGTCGACGACGGTGATGCCCGCGGGGAAGCCGTTGTGGGCGATGAAGGCGCGGCCCTGCTTGTCGACCTGGATCCCGCGCAGGCAGCCGGGGCCCATGCCGACGTAGGTGAACTCGCCGGTGTTCGGGTCGAGGTGGTTGATCACGCCGTCGCAGCCGGCGATCCACACGTCGCCCTTGGCGTCGAGCGCCATGCCGTAGAAGGACTCGAAGCCGGGCGGCTGGTAGACGGTCGGCTCGAGGGTCACGGCGTCGATCTTGGCGGCCGGGCCGGACGACCAGCCGGTGACGAAGAAGTCGCCTTCCTTGTTGACGGCGCCGCCGTAGGGGCCCCAGTTGTTGCCGCTCCACGGGATCGTGACCGTCTCCTCCGTCTCGCCGGTCGCCCCGTTCAGGCGCTCGAAGATGCCGAGGTTCTGCGCGAGGTCGTAGTAGCCGACCCACAGCGGCGGGTTCTTGAGCGGGCACTGGTCAGGTCCGAGGGCGCCGACCCAGGCGAGCGGCCGCGGGCCCTCGTTGTAGGCGAGCGGGTCGGTCGGGGTCGGGTGGTGCCACAGGACGCACTCGTCCTCGCCCCACGCCTTGACGTCGGCGAGGCCGGTCGAGGTGTCGATCACGCCGTTGCCGTTCTTGTCGATGCAGTCGGCCTCGCGCGCGGCGATCTTGGTGACGCCGCCGTTGCGGTTGGCGACCGCGGCGTCGCCGTAGAGGTTGACCGAGGTGCGGCTCGGGCCGTTGTTGATGTCGCCGATGCCCTCCATCGTCGGGGTGGTGACGAACCGCCCGACCTCGACGCCCGCCTCGGTGTCGATCTTGCTGACGGTGCCCTCGACACTGTTGGCGATCCAGATGTAGCTGAACTCGAGATTACCCATGCCGCCGCCGCCTCCGCCGTCGCCGCAGGCGCTGACCGGCGGGGCGTCGGGCTGACCGCCGAGGTCGAACTTGAGGCCGCCGCCGTCGGTGGTGCTGCCAGCGGTGTCGGCGGTGCCGCCCGTGCTGGCGCTGACGCCCCCCGTCATGGTGCCGCCGCCGTCGGTGAGGCCGGTGGTCGGCTGCTCGGTGGTGCCGACGCCGGTGGTCGGCGGGAGCGTGGTCGCGCCGGTGCCGCCGGCGCTCGCGCTCGCGCTCGTTCCGCGCTCGTCGCCGCAGGCGAGCAGGAGGACGAGCGGGGACAGGACGAGCGAGGGCAGGACGCGCGAGGACAGGACGCGCGAGGACAGGACGCGCGGGGACGGTCGGTGACGCGCGGGGAAAGATGAAGGCGTAAGGTGCATGCAGGAGCATGGGCACCGTCGCTCGGGTCGCGCAAGGGGCGCGCAGGCAAAGGGCTGTGTGCAGGGCCTCGTGCGGCGGATCGGCGAGGCGCGGAGGCGCGCGCCCGAGCGGCGCAAGTGGCCGCGAGCGCGGGCCAGCTCGCATGGGGCGAGAGGCGCCGGGCGAGCTGGGGCACCGGAACTTCGGGCGAACGGGGGATGCCGGGGCCCGAGTTCTGCCTCGCTCCGTGGTCGCGGCCACACCACGAGCACCCGTCGCACGCGGAGCAGCTGGCGGCGGTGCTGCCGGCGGCGGGGGTCGGGCTGGTCGCGTCGGCGATCCTCGGCGCGCTCATGCTGCGGGCGCTGAGCCGCAGGCTCGAGGAAGAGGGCTGATCGCGGCGGTCGCGGCGATCGTGATCCGACGGACGTCGTCGCGTACCCGCTGCCGAGCCGGGGCGACTCTCTGACGACGATCCACGTGGCGATCCTCGCGGGGCCGCGGCTCGGGCTGGCGGCGCTGCGGTGCCGGGGCGGTCACCTCGATCGCGTGGTCGAGCCGGGCTGTGTCTGTACGTCCCGATGACGTGGGCGGCCGAGACGCTGCGCGTCGGGGTGTGTCGCTGACGGGGCGCGGGCGCGGAGAGAAGGACGACGCGGGGTCGAGATCCGCGGGGCTTGCGGCGGGCCGCGATCGCGCCTGGAGAGAGCCGAATCACACGCGCCGGGGCGCGCGTGTGAAGGCCGCTGCGCGCCGCACAGGCCGCCCAGGGACGCCGTTCCCGGAGCCAGCGCCGCGCGCGTTGCCGGCGCGCGCGCGTGTCTTGAGTTATCTTACCCTCCTCCGCTCCCCGGGCGCCGCGTCCGCGGCGCATAACGATCGCCGAGCGTACGAGGGACCGATGACCGAAACGATGACGAGACACCAGGAGCTGCAGCGGTTTGTCGACGAGTGGGCGGCGCGCTGCAAGCCGGACCGGATCGAGTGGTGCGACGGCTCGCAGACGGAGTACGACCGCATGCTCGAGCTGCTGATCCAGGGCGGGGCGGCGATCCGCCTCAACCCGGAGAAGCGGCCGAACAGCATCCTCGTGCGCTCGGACCCCCGCGACGTCGCGCGCGTCGAGAGCCGGACGTTCATCTGCTCCGTGGCGCCGGAGGCGGCGGGCCCGACCAACAACTGGGAGGACCCGAAGGTCATGCGCCGCAAGCTGTTCGCGCTGTACGACGGCTGCATGCGCGGGCGGACGATGTACGTGATCCCGTTCTGCATGGGCCCGCTCGGCTCGCCGATCGCCCAGATCGGGGTCCAGCTCAGCGACTCGCCCTACGTGGTCGCGAACATGAAGATCATGACCCGCATGGGCGCCAAGGTGCTCGAGGAGCTCGGCGACGACGGGCGCTTCGTCAAGGCGGTCCACTCGGTCGGGCACCCGCTCGCGCCCGGCGAGCAGGGCCCCGCCTGGCCGTGCAACCCGGAGAACACGTACATCACGCACTTCCCGGAGGAGCGCGCGATCCTGTCGTTCGGGTCAGGCTACGGCGGCAACGCGCTGCTCGGCAAGAAGTGCTTCGCGCTCCGGATCGCGTCGGCGATGGCCCGCGACGAGGGCTGGCTCGCCGAGCACATGCTGATCCTCGGCGTCGAGTCGCCCGACGGCAAGAAGACGTACGTGACCGCGGCGTTCCCCAGCGCGTGCGGCAAGACGAACTTCGCGATGCTGATCCCGCCGAAGGAGATGACCGGCTGGAAGGTCACCTGCGTCGGCGACGACATCGCCTGGCTCAAGCCCGACGCGGACGGCAACCTGCGCGCGATCAACCCGGAGGCCGGGTTCTTCGGGGTCGCCCCGGGGACGTCGATGGTGACGAACCCGAACGCGATGCTGTCGTGCGCCCGCGACTCGATCTTCACCAATGTGGCCCTGACCGACGACGGCGACGTGTGGTGGGAAGGGATGACCCATGAGCCGCCGGCGCACCTGGTCGACTGGACCGGGAAGGACTGGACGCCCGGCTGCGGCCGCAACGCGGCCCACCCCAACGCCCGCTTCACCGCGCCCGCCCGCAACTGCCCGGTGATCGACCCGCAGTGGGAAGACCCCGCCGGCGTGCCGATCAAGGCGATCATCTTCGGCGGCCGCCGCATGAACGACGTGCCGCTGGTGTACCAGGCCTACAACTGGTCGCACGGGGTGTACATCGGCGCGACGATGGGCTCGGAGCAGACCGCGGCCGCCGAGGGCCAGGTCGGGGTGCTCCGCCGCGACCCGATGGCGATGCTGCCGTTCTGCGGCTACAACATGGGCGACTACTTCCGCCACTGGCTGTCGATGGCCAAGCGCGTGAAGGAGCCGCCGCGGATCTTCCACGTCAACTGGTTCCGCAAGAAGGACGGGAAGTTCATGTGGCCCGGCTTCGGCGAGAACATGCGGGTGCTCCGCTGGATCGTCGAGCGCTCCCGCGGCCAGGCGATCGGCGTCGAGTCGCCCCTCGGCTGGGTGCCCCGCTACCGCGACATCGACTGGCGCGGGATGGACTTCACCGAGTCCCAGTGGAACGAGCTGATGGACTACTCCCGCGACCGCGTGAAGAAGCAGACGCTGTCCCACGAGGAGCTGTTCCTCGAGCTGTCCGAGCACCTGCCGAAGACGATGATCTTCGAGCGCGAGCTGCTGATCAGCCGGCTGTGAGCCGGTGAGCCCGGAGGGCCCCCGCGGGCCTCGGCTCGCGGGGGCCTTCGTGCGCTCGGAGCACGATGCGGGGGGTCGGCGCGGGGGCGGACGCGGCGAGCTGGGTTCGGCGCGTTGCTGATTGCCGGATAGCCCTCGCGAGCGGGCGGGGATGCGGGGGTCCGCCCAGGCTTCGCGGATGACCCCTCCTTCGTCGGGGTCATCCCGCTGCAGATGGGCGGACCCCCGCATCCCCGCCCGCAGGCACGGACTACCCGTGAGAAGCGGCTCGCCGGTCGTCGGCTCCGTTCGAGGCTGTCTCTTCGACCAGACCGGGGCGAGGAGCGGGCGCTCCTTCGTCGCACCCGATCCTCGCCCCCGCCGCGGGACGGATGCTCGTGCCTCGCACCCGTCCCACGGCCCTCTCCAGGCCCAGCCGGCTGCGCGTCGGACCGCGACGAACGTCCGCGCAGGTTCGGGCGCGAGACGAGAGCGCCGGGTTATGCGGCGGTGATGGGCCAGTGCTCGTCGGCGGGGGAGATGGGCGGACCGGCGAGCACCTGCGGAGGTTGGAGTGGCGCGACGGTGATGGGCCAGTGGTCGTCGCGGGGGAGCTCGTCGGGCCGGCGAGCGTCCGCGGAGGTTGGAGTGGCGGGGCGGGGTGGGGCTCGTCGGGCGCGACGGGGTCGTCGCGGGGGAGCTCGTCGGGGTCCGAGCAGGCGCCGGGTGGGGCAGGAGAGGGCCGTGGTCCGGGCGCGAGGGACGAGCGTCCGGAGCGCGGCGGGGGCGAGGATCGGGTGCGACGAAGGAGCGCCCGCTCCTCGACCCGGCCTGTGCATCGGGACATGTCCTGGAGCGGAGCCGAGGACCGGCGCGTGGGTTTTTCAGGAGGCTGCCGGGCAGGCGGGCGGGCATGCGGGTCGCCGCCCATCTGCAGCGGGATGACCCCGACGAAGGAGGGGTCATCCGCGAAGCCTGGGCGGCGACCCGCATGCCCGCCCGCCTGCGAGGCCGTCTCCGCAACAAACGATGCCAGGCGCACCGGGGCCGGCGCGGTCCGATACGCCGTCGCGGTCGGCGCGGTCCGACACGGGCCCGTCCGAGCTCACTGACCGCTCGAGTTGGCCCAGCGGATCAGGAACTGGATCGTCCGGTCCTTCTGGAAGCCCTGGAAGAAGCGGACCATGTCGTCGTAGACCTTCGGGTCGCGGATCAGGCGGCCGACCGTGCCGTCGCCGCGCTCGACGCCGGCGACGATCTTCTGCAGGTTGTCGAGGGTGTCCTCGACGTCGGCGACGAGCTTGCCCTCGGGGTCGTAGATCAGGCGGGCGAACCAGCTCTTGCTCGCGGGGTCCTTGACGCTACGCAGCGAGCCCGAGACCTCGGCCATCGCGCGGCGGCCGCTGTCGACGGCGGGCTGCATGTCGGTGTCGACCGTGGCGAGGCCGCGGCGGGCCTTGACGAGGTAGCCGTCGAGCGTCGTCGCGCTGGCGCGGACGCCCTGCATGCTGGCGGTGAAGTCCTGCATCATCGACTCGTCGTTGAGCAGGGCGCCGAACAGGCCCTTGCCGGCGGCGGTCGCGGCGAGGCCCTCGTTGAGGCTGATCAGGCGGCTCTGGACGTTGCGGACGGTCTCCTCGTTGCCCATCTCCGAGGCGAGCTCGGCGATCCCGCCGATCGCCTCCTCGACCTTGACGAAGCCGCCGTCGAGGCGCTCCTTGACGGCGTCGATCGTCTCGGTGAGCGTCGGCGTGCTCTGGATCCGCGTGCCGGGCTGGATCGGCTGGCCGCGGCCCGAGGAGAGCTGGATCAGCTGGTCGCCGAGCAGGCCGTTCTGCGAGATCGCGGCGCGGCTGTCGTCGCGGATCCGGTGGAGGCTGTCGGCGAAGATCGAGAGGGTGACGCGGATCCGGCTGTGCGAGGCGGTGTAGCCGTCGCACAGGCCGGTCGGGCCGGTCCACAGGACGCGGCGATACCGGCGGCGGAACTCGGGGGTGACGCACACCTCGCCCTGGTTGCACTGCGAGTCCTCCTCGCAGGGCGGGTGCAGGTCCCTGTTGAAGGTGTAGAGCTCGAGCTCGGCGCACCGCCGATCGGGGGCGCAGAACATCGTCGGGTCGCAGTCGTCGGTCCGGCCCTGGCCGAAGCGGCCGCGATCCTCGGTGTCCGGCGAGCAGGGGTACTCGATCTCGATGATCTCCCGCCTGTCGACGAGGCCGATCTCGATGCCCTCGATCTGGACCGCGTTGCCGCGCTTGAGGCCCGAGACCTGGGCGAAGTCGGCGTAGACGGTGACGCGCTCGCGCCACATGTTCTTGTTCTGGCCGACGACGAAGATCAGGACGACCAGCAGGACCGCGCTCACGATCACGGCGAGGCCGACGATCTGGTTGAGGCGGCTGTCGTTGCGGGCGGCCATCGACGCGGGGCCCTCGCAGGATAACCTCCCGCGGGGCGGGCTCGCGGCGTAAAAGCGCGGGCGGGCCGGCTCCAGGTGTCGCGCAGACGCCGCAGAGACGTCGCTTGTCCGGCCGCGGCGGACGATCTATGAGACCGCCCGTCATGATCCGTTCCGCGCTCGTCACCGCCGCTCGCCTGTCCCTCCTGTTGCTCGCCTCCGCGTGCGGGCCCGATGGGGGAGGATCGGCCGCAGGGACCGGAATGGAGGCGACGACGGGGGCGGGGAGCACCACCGGCGAGGCGACGAGCAGCGCGGCAGGGACGAGTACGGAGGCGGAGCCGACGGGCGGGACGACGGAGGAGGCGAGCACGACGTCGGGGGCGAGCGCGACGTCGGGGGCGAGCACGACGTCGGGGGCGAGCACGACGGAGGTCGGGACGAGCGAGACGACGGCGGTCGACACGACGGGCACGAGCGGGGGGCTCGGCGAGGCGGCGGTCGCGGCGGTCGCGGCGCTCGAGCAGGTGGTCGCCGGCGTGACGTGGCCGAGCGAGTCGGACTACCCGTGGACGGTGTTCGCGCTGCCGGGCGCGGCGCCGGTGACGGCGGACAATTTGAAGACGCTGGTCGAGCCGTTGATCGTGATCGAGGACGGCGAGCCGCCGCTCGCGGAGCAACTGATCGAGGAGGAGCCGTGGCAGGACCGGTTCGTCGCGCTGACGACCCCGCAGCCGTGGTGGAGCGACGCGGAGTACGCGCGGGCGGAGCAGTACGCGGCGATCCAGGCGACGCTCGAGGTGCATCTGGTGAACCTCAAGCTGTTCCGGATCGGGCCCGACGTCGGCGGGACGCCGCTCGGAGCGATCGACATGTTCGTCATCGGCGAGACGGCGGACGGCGACCTGGTCGGGATCCAGACGGTGTCGGTGGAGACGTGAGCGGGGCGTCGCGCGTGCACAGGCGCGCGAGGTTGGCGAGGACCCACCGGTGCGCGGGGCCGAGGACGGTGTCGGGGCGGAAGACGGCGGAGAGGTGGAGGGTGTGCTCGTCGTCGCCCCAGGCGTCGGGGCGCAGGGCGACGAGCTGGCCGGCCGCGAGGTCGGCCTCGGCCATGTAGGCGGGCAGGTTGCCCCAGCCGAGGCCCGCGCGTAAAAGCGCGTGCTTGGTGTGCAGGTCGGCGACCCGCCAGGTCCGCGGCGAGAGCACGGCCTGATCGGGGACGCCGACGTCGTCGCGCTCGCTGAGGACGATCTGCACGTGCTCGGCGAGGCGCGCGGTGGCGATCCGGCCGGGGTGCGCGGCGAGCGGGTGCGCGGGCGCGGCGACCGGGACCATGCGGATCGGGGCGAGCGCGGCGCGCTCGAGGCCGGGCAAGAGGCCGGCGGGGCTGGCGACGCCGAGGGTGGCGGCGCCGGCGAGGACGCGCGTCGAGACGGCCGAGAGCGTCTGGGTGTCGACCCGCAGGGCGACCGTGGGGAACGCCGCGGCGAAGTCGCGGCAGAGGTCGACGAGGGCGGACAGCGGGAAGATCGCGTCGACGCACAGCGAGACGGCGGCCTCGAGGCCCTGCGTCATGCCGGCAGCGAGCCGCTTGAGCGCGTCGGCCTCGTCGCACACGCGCCGCGCGGCGCCGACGATCGCGCGCCCGTGATCGGTCAGCGCCGGGATCCGGGCGCTGCGGTCCCAGAGCGTGACGCCGAGCTGGTCCTCGAGGTTGGCCATCGCCTGGCTGACGGCCGACTGGACGCGCCGGAGCTTGCGCGCGGCGGCCGAGAAGCTGCCGGCCTCGACGACGACGAGGAGCACGCGGAGCTGGTCGAGCGTCGGATCGGGCACGCGGGGGAGCATCAGAAAAGCTGATGGATCCTGTCAACTCTTGGCCGATTTACAGGATGGGCGACCGGTGCCACGGTGAACGCGTCATGATCACGGTCCGTCCCGCCAACGCTCGCGGCCACGCCGACCACGGCTGGCTCGACTCCCACCACACCTTCTCGTTCGCCAACTACTACGACCCGCAGCACATGGGCTTCCGCGCGCTCCGGGTGATCAACGAGGACCGCGTCCAGCCCGCGCAGGGCTTCGGCACGCACCCGCACCGCGATATGGAGATCATCTCGTACGTGCTCGAGGGGGCGCTCGCGCACCGCGACTCGATCGGCACCGGGTCGATCATCCGGCCCGGGGAGGTCCAGCGGATGAGCGCGGGCTCCGGCGTGTCGCACAGCGAGTTCAACGCGTCGCGCAGCGAGCTCGTCCACTTCCTGCAGATCTGGATCCTGCCGGAGCAGCGCGGCATCAAGCCGGGCTACGAGCAGCGCGCGTTCTCCCAGGAGGAGAAGGACGGCCGCCTGCGCCTGGTCGCGTCGCGCGACGGGCGGGACGGCAGCGTGACGATCCACGCCGACGCGTCGCTGTACGCGGGGGTGTTCTCCGAGGGCCAGCGCGCCGAGCTGCCGCTGGCGCACGGCCGCCACGCGTGGATCCACGTCGCCCGCGGCCAGGTCCACGTCAACGGGCGCGCGCTCGCGGCCGGCGACGGGGCGGCCCTGTCCGAGGAGACATCCGTCCGCGTCGAGGGGGTCGAGGGCGGCGGCGAGGTGCTGGTGTTCGACCTGGCCTGAAGGTCAGGGTCGAGGTGGCCGCCGCGCCGGTGAAGATGCGCCGGGGTCCGACCCGGCGTGACGGCCCTGGGCGAGCGCGAGGATCGCGTCGCGCAGGGCGGCGGCGGCCGGCGGGAGCTGGCCGCCGCGGCGCCACAGGAGGCGGTAGGTGACGCTGCCGAGCTCGCGCACGGGGCGGGCGACGACGCCGCGCGGGAGCTCGCAGACGCCGTTGACGATCGCGACGCCGAGGCCGAGGCCGGCGAAGCGGAGCATCAACGGCCAGCCGTCGGCCTCGAGCGGGGGCTCGGCGCTGCCGGCGAGGCCGGCGAGGGCGCGCGCGACGTGATCGCGGTGCGACTGGCCGGCCGGGGTGAGGATCAACCGCTCGCCCGCGAGGTCGGCGAGCCGGACGAGGCGCTTGCCGGCGAGGCGGTGGCCGTCGCACACGGCGACGCACAGGGGGGTGCGGACGAGGTCGCGGGCGACGAGATCCTCGGGGACGAGGTCGAGCACGGCGACGGCCAGCTGCGCGGCGCCCTCGCGGACGGCCTCGGCGGCGTCTTTCGCCCCGCGGGTGAGGAGGCGCAGCGAGGCGGCCGGGACGTCGCGGGTGAAGGCCCGCAGCGCCGGGCCGAGCAGGTAGAGGTAGGAGCCCTCGCCGGCGGCGAGCACGACGGCCTCGCGGCGGGTCTCGCCGCGCAGGTCGCCGAGGAACTGCTCGGCGCGCGCGAGCTCGTCGCGCGCGAACGCGGCGACCCGCACGCCGGCCTCGGTCAGCTGCAGGCGCCGGCCCTCGCGCTCGTACAGGGCGGCGCCGACGTCGTCGGCGAGCCGCTGGATCCGCTCGAACAGGGCCGGCTGCGACAGGCCGACGGCGCGCGCGGCGTGGGTGAAGTTGAGCGCGTCGGCGAACGCGACGAAGGCAACGAGCAGCTCGCCGTCGAGTATCGGGATCGCCGATGGCATATTGGGAGATTCTAGTCGACGCCGATAGTCGCGGGCGCCACGATCGAGGCATGGACACGACGAACTTCGACGACGACAGGGGCGCCTCGGCGGCGTGGTGGGCGAGGACGCGCGACGACGCGCAGCGGCTGATCGAGTGGCTGTTCGACCAGTACCGCGGGGAGGTGACGGCGGCGGACCGGATCCTGCGGCTGCGCGACGTGTACGCGGCGCCCGGCAGCCGCGCGCACCGGCTGCTGACGGCGATCGCGGGGCAGGAGGCCGAGCACGCGGCGTGGGTGGCCGAATTGCTGCGCGCCCGCGGGTGCGCGCCCGAGGTCCGCGGGGCGGCGGAGGCGCGCTACTGGCAGCGCACGCTGCCCGGTATCGCGGACCTCGAGACGGGCTGCGCGGTCGGAGCCCACGCGGAGCGGATGCGGCTGGCCCGGATCACGGCGATCGCCGCCGATCCGACGGCGCCGGCGGACATCCGGGCGGTGTTCGCCCGGATCTTGCCGCAGGAGCAGTTCCACGAGCGGGCGTTCCGCTCGCTGGCGACGCCCGAGAGCCTCGAGCAGACGCGCGCGGCCCACGAGCTCGGGCGCCGGGCGCTCGGGCTGGTGGCGTGAGCCGCGGGCGGCCGAGGATCACACCTTGAGGTGGTGCTCCTTGAAGAACTCGCGGGCGAAGGCGACGAGCTGCGGATCGGTCGGGTGATCGCTGGTGCGGACGGCGAGGACCTTGCGCGCGAGGTCGCCGTGGTGGTGGTGCTCGAGGTGGTGGACGAACTGATCCTTGGCGACGCCGGGGCCGAGGACGACGAGCGCCTGGGCGCCCCGCAGGTGGTCGGCGACCTGATGGTAGAAGTGGCTCGAGTCGTGCGCGGCGTCGGCGGTGTGGCTGGTGTGGTGCTCGGGCTCGCGCCGGTGATGGGTGTGGTGCTCGACGGACTCCCCGGCGAATGTGAAGACCTTGGCGGTGTGGTGATCGATCCAGACGATGGTCGCGCTCATTGGTGTGCCGGGAGGATGCGCTGTCGCGGATGCGGCGGGCTCGGCAAAATCTGCGGCGGGGATGGCGGAGGGCGGGAAGCTTTGCCGGCGGGAAGTGCGAGGGCGGGGCTGGTGCCGGGTGTGCCGGGTGGCGGCTGGCTGGCGTTGGACGCGCCGCCGCCGCATTCGCTGCTTCCATGGAATAGGTGGACTCGCCGAGGATCCAGCGCGCGAACCCACATGCGGGCGCCGAGCACGAATCGTGGCGGGGACCCGCCGACCGCGCGCCCAGGCTCGAAGCACGATCATGCCTCGCGCCCAGGCTCGAAGCACGACGAGGGCCCTGTGCCGGCGCCCGGCGCCAGGGCCCTGCGCCTGCGCCCGGAGCCAGGGTCAGCGGAGCATGGTCCAGCGGACGGCGCCGGGCATGTGACAGTCGTGGACCGGCTGGACGCCGTCGAGCGTGCCGGGGTCGGTGGAGAAGATGTCGGCGGAGTTGCTGGTGATCGCCACGCCCTTCCACGGGAAGTTCGGCAGGCCCTGGCAGCCGTAGCCGACCTGGGCATGCTCGTCGATGTGCCAGGCCCCGGCGCAGCCCTCGATCTTGCCGACGTGCCACGTGCAGATCTTCTTGTCCATCACCTTGTTGCCCTTGAGCTGGGCCTCCTTGTACGTGACGACCGTCCAGTTGTTGCAGTTGTTCGGGCCGGCGGAGCCGTTGTAGAGGTTGGTCGCGGCGGTCAGCAGATAGTCCTGGCCGCGGCAGTCGATCCGCATGTCGGTCGCCAACGACTGCAGCGAGGTCATCGTCGCCTTGTCGTAGCGGAACCGCTGGTTGGCGGGGTCGGCCTGGTTGGCGGGGGTGTCGTTGTAGTACGCGCGGCCGATCGTGAACGCGCCGAGCGGGCTGCGCTCGATCACCGTCCAGCCGCCCCCGGCGGTCGTCATGTCGCAGTAGGCCTTGAAGGCCGGCTTGCCGCCGGCGCCGTCCGTGTCGATCGTGTAGACGCCATCCTTGGCCGCGGGGACGTCGGCGAGCAGGTCCTTGCACGTCGCCGGGATCGTGCAGGCGCTCGAGCAGCCGTCGGCGTCGGCCATGTTGCCGTCGTCGCACTCCTCGCCCATCTGCACCACGCCGTCGCCGCACGCGGCCTTCTTGCAAGTGTTGCGGCAGGCGTCATTGTCGACGTCGTTGGCGTCGTCGCACTCCTCGACGCCCTCGTGGACGATGCCGTCGCCGCACTCGGCGTTGACACAGGTGGCGAGGCAGGCGTCGGTGCCGATGTCGTTGGCGTCGTCGCACTCCTCGACGCCGGCGTGGACGAAGCCGTCGCCGCAGCTGGCGTTCAGGCAGGTGGCGAGGCACGCGTCGGTGTCGTCAGCATTGCCGTTGCTGGGGACGTCGCGCGCTGGCGGGCTCAATTCCCGCGTGTACGGCACTTTGATCCGCCGGGTCCGGAAATTGAACCAAAATCAGTCCAATTTCATCCCGCGGCCGGAGATCGCGTTGTCGCGCGAGGCGCCGTAAAAGACTTCGAGGCGGGACCGATCCCAGCAGCCGCGCGGCCGCCGCTGCTCCCGCGGACGGCGGGCAGTCGATCCCCAGATGTCCCCGCGGGACGGCCCCAACCGGCGAGCGCGAGCGTGCAGCCTGTCACATGCATCCTATCCGGGTGGACAGACCGCGACCGCCGCGAGCTCAGCGCGACGGCAGTCGCAGTGCATCAGTTCGGATCCTTCGGCCGACCGACACGCGCAGCCGGGGTCGCGTCGAACGAGCGTCGTTCGTCTGGGCGGGCCGGCAGTCCGAAGACATAAGGGCTCGACGTCGCCGAGGGAACGGCCGTCGTCGCGTTCAGCAAGTGTGCCGAAGGTTCGCGGCTGGTCGCGATTCAGCCCTGAAGACGGGCGAACGCGCCGTGCGGCGGATGCGCCCTTCCGCGGGTGACATCGTCCGCGGCGCGCGCTAACCTGAGCACCGATGCGCCGCACCGCGCTCGCCGCTGCCGTCGTCCTCGCACCCGGGTGCGGGGACAGTCGCGCGTCTGGCTTCTCGACCGGGCCGGGCGTCACGTCTGCCCCGCAGAGCACAAGTAGTTCCAACGGCTCGACTTCCGACGGCGGCGTGGAGGACAGCTCCGCGGCCGCGAGCGCCAGCTCCGCCGGCAGGCTCGACATGGGCCCGCCGCCCGACTTCGGGCCGGTTCAGCCGCCCGGCTGCAAGGGGAAGATCGACTTCCTGTTCCTGATCTCGAGCCTCGGCACGATGAAGACCGAGCAGGAGCAGCTCCTCGCCAGTCTGCCCGGGTTCCTCGCCACGATCACGGCGACCTTCCCCGACTTCGACACGCACATCATGGCCGCCAACCCGCTCAACAAGTGGGCCGGCTGGACCTGCGAGCAGCCGCACCTGTGCGGCCAGACCGGCACCTGCGGCCCGAACGCCCCGGACTACGTGTGCGGCCCCGACACATGGCTGACCGTGACCGAGTGCGACGAGACTCTCGGCGCCGGCCTGACGTTCAACGCTGGAGCCTACGCGACCAACGAGCGCTGCGAGCTTTACGGCGGGCACCGCTACATCACGATCCCGGGAGAGTCGGATCCGGCGGCCGCGTTCGACTGTATCGCGCGCGTCGGGTACTCCGGCGGCGATCCGCTGATGGGCGACGCGCTGGTCGCCGCGGTGTCGCCGGAGTTGAACGGTCCCGGCGGCTGTAACGCGGGCTTCTTGCGGCCGGACGCCCTACTCGTCGTCACGATGATCACCGACACGGAGGACGATCAGTCGACGCTAAAGCCCGTCGACTGGTACGAGGCGGTCGTCGCTGCCAAGGGCAGCGCCGACTCGGTCGTCATGCTAATGATCACCTCGCAGATGCATGAGGGGGAGCCGCCACCCGGCTGCGTGACGGTCGATGACGACGGCAAGGCTCTGCTCCGCGACCTGATCAACCTGTTCCCGTACCGATTCGAGGGAGACACGTGCGCGCCGACCTACGTGCCGTTCTTCGAGCAGGCCGTCGGCCTCGTCGGTGAGGCGTGCGACAGCTTCATCCCGCAGTGAGGCCCCCGGCGGCCGTCATCGGCCACTGCTACGGGTGCAGGTGGAGGGCCCGCGCCTCCGAGACGCCGCCGAACGTCCGGTAGCCGCCCGCGTAGATGCGATCGAACGGCCCGACGGCGGCGCCGACGGCCTCAGAGGGCTCCTTGCTGGCGGGGAACGGTGCGCTGAACGGCTCGCTGTTGCTGTAGAGGACGCGCCCGAGCACATGGCCGCGCAGCGCGGTACCCTCCTTCACGGTCGTGGCGACGACCACGACGGCGTGCTCGCCCACGTCGACGGCGTTGCCGCGGGCGATCGCGGCCGGCGGCTCCGGCCGGAACCACGGGCGCGTACCGGCGGCGGTGTAGAGCGCGGTCTCGACGCGCTGCACGTCGCAGGCAGTGTTGCAGCCGGTGCCAGTGACGAGCACGCCGTCCGGGTGCGCGGCGGCGCCGTAGAGCATGCTCTGCGTCCACGCATCCACCTTGGGCGCGATGATCACGGGGTCGAGCATGGCGCCGGTGTCGACGTCCATGCGGACGATGAGTCCGCGCGTGCGTATGTCTTGCAGCTCATGCTTCCCGTTGCTGAAGCCGACAATCCATGCGGCGCCGTCTCGCACGACGACGTCGGTCGCAAAGTCGGAGAAAAGGTGCGGCGACTTGTCTGGATCGGGTAGATAGTCCCACATCTTTCCGCTGAGCACAGGGACGAGCGCGCCGGTCATGCGCCAGACCACGACGTCCGCGTCGCCGAACCCGGTCCCAACGAACCCCGCAGCGAAGCAGCCGCCGGCCCCGTCGCTGTCGACGGCCATCACGGTCGGTCCGGTCTCGGTCGGCGCCTCGATGCCGGTAGGCTTTCCCGCCGCGTCGAGCAGCACGATCCGCGGCCGCCACTTGTTCAGCGCCTCGCGCACGTTCATCGCCACCCACAACTGACCGTCCGGCGTGACCGCGACGTCGAAGGCCTCGCCCTGGCGGTCGTCGAGCACGATCGTCCCGCCGGGCCACAGCTCCGCCCCGGTGACGCCCGAGCGCTTGCGGATCGCCGGCCGCGCGACACCGCCGCTTGCCAGCGTCCCGACCTCGAGCACGTCGCCCTCGGGCGTGACGACGATCCGCCGCGTCCGCGAGTCGGTCGGCCCAGGCATCGTCCACGCCGGGCTGCCCGGCGCGGGCGTACTGACCTCGAACGGGGCCGCGAGCGCGTGGGACAGCTCGCCGCTCTCCGCGATGACCTCGAGCACGTGCACGCCCGCGTCGACCGACCCGTAGATCGGCACGACGCCCGAGTACACGCCGCCGCCCTCGTCCGTCAGCGGACCGAGGTCGGCGCCGTCGAGCGTCGCGCGGACGGTCGCGGCGTGCTCGGTCGTCGCGGTGAACGGCACCGGCCCGGCGACAGTCACCTTGGCCGGCATGTCGACCGCGAGCACCTTCGGCGGCAGCGCCTCGCCGCCCGTGGTGCTCGCGCCCGCGTCGATCGTCGTCGCGCCGGTGCTGCCGGTCGTGCTGCCGGTCGTGCTGCCGCCAGTGAGCGCGTCGCCGGTCCCGCTGCCCTCGCCGCTCGTGGTCGTCGGATCGTCCGAGCTCGGGCCCGTCGACGCGCTCGGCGGTACCCCTGTCGTCCCGCCGGTCGACAGCAGCGGGTACATGTCCGCCTCCGCGAGGTTGCGCTCGAAGTCGTCGCCGCATGCGGCGAGGGCGAGGGGCACGGCGAGCCAGGCGCGGGAGATCATGGCCTACCGTACCACGGGCGTATCCGCTCCGGTCCGCGCCGCGCGACGGCAGGAGCCACAAGGCGGCGCGGCGTCCGAGCGGGGAGGAGTGACCGCAGGCTCGCAGTCACCGCCCGGGGGCCGGGCGAACGACGCTGCCGAAGGCACCCCGGTCGGGGCGACACCGCCGGCCGGGCGCAACACCGCGGCCGCGCAAGCGCGGCGGTCCGGTGTCCGAGACAGGCGGCGTCATTCTGATAGCCATCCGAGATCCGATAGATATCAGAAACGCATGGTCGGCCACCCTTCCGCGTCCAGGCGCGGCAGCGCTTCGCGGCCGCGTCCGGTGACCCCGGCGGCCGTCCCGTCCCGGAGCCACCGCCGCTGCAGTTCGTCTCGTCGATCGTCGTCGTCTCGCCGCCGCCTGTCCTCTGCGGCGCCGACCACCGGCACGACGACCAAGCAGCCGTGGACAGTTAGAAGTGCCCGCCGAGCATCACCCCGGCCCCGTGCGGCCCGCCGTACGGCGACACACGGGCGCGCTGTGACATCGCGGAACGCCGGCTCCCCCACACCGCGAGGCTCACCCCGACCACGGCCGACACCGCGATCGACACCCCGAGCCCCACGGTCGCGGCCTCGGTGCGCGCCTCGATCTCGCGGAGCTCGTCGATCCTCGCCGCCTGGCCCGCGGTCTTCCCTCCCGCGGCCTGGACGTCGTCGAGGATCCCCTCGAGCCGATCGCCGGCCCGCTCCCGGTAGATCCGCACGCCGGCCAGGACGCCGCCCATCAGGCCCGCGACCCCCAGCAACACCCCGCCGGCGATCACGCGGCCCGACGTCTGCGGCGTCCCCGGCGCCCGCATGGCGAGCTCCCGTGGCGCCGGTCGCTCCGGAGGTGGTGCCGTCTTCGTCGGCGCCGGCAGCGGGCGGTCGACCCCATCGCACGACACGTCCGGATGACTCGCCGCCAGCATCTCACGCGCCCGGCTGCGGAAGTCGGCCGCCTCCATGGCGATCGTGCCCGGCAGGCCCGGCCGCCGCAGCACCTCGCCCGCTGCGCCGATCAGCACGCACAGGTGCTCCGCGGCCCCCGTGCGCAGGTAGGCGACCTCCCGCCCGATGCCGACGAGCGTCAGCAACTCGCCGACCGCGTCGACGTCCGTCGCCCTGGCGAGTCGCCGCTCGGCCAGCGTCACGGCCTCGAGCATCTGCGCGACCGGCGACGGCGACGCCGTCAGCGCCGGATCGCCGGCGCTGATCGCCGCGAGGATCGCCGCGTTGTCGGCGTCGGGCGACATGCTCGCCACCTCCGCCGGCTTGTTGGACAAGGCCGGAGCGGCCAGGGCCGGCCCCGACAGGAACAAGGACAGCAGCGCCACGCGGCCGTGCATACCCTGTTTGTATCACCACCTGCACGACGCGGCACCGCGATCCGCTCACTCGTGGCACGCTCCGGGGTGATGGACACCCCGCTCAGCCCCGCCTCCGATCCCCGCCTCGGGCGGACGCCCTGCTTCGAGCCCGAGCCCGACCTCGCCGGCACCATCCTCGGCGAGCGCTACAAGGTCCGCCGGCTCGTCGCGTGCGGCGGCATGGCGAGCGTCTACCTCGGCAAGGACGAGCCGTTCCGCTGTCACGTCGCGCTCAAGGTGCTGCGGCGGCCCGACCCCGAGGCCCGCCGGCGATTTGCGATCGAGGGCGAGGTCCTGAGCAACGTCCACAGCCCGCACCTCGTCCGCGCCTTCGGGTCGGGGACCACGCCCGACAAGCGACCGTACCTCGTGCTCGAGCACCTCCCCGGCGAGACGCTCGCCGCCCGGTTCGCCCGTCGCGGCCCGCTCCCGTGGCGAGAGGTCGCCCAGATCGGCACGCAACTCGCCAGCGCCCTCGACGCCCTGCACGCCGCCGGCGTGATCCACCGCGACGTCAAGCCCTACAACGCGATCGCCGTTACCAGGCCCAAGGGACAGCTCGACGTCAAGCTGATCGACCTCGGCCTCGCGCGCGTCTCCGACGGCTTCCAGCAGGCCCAGGACGAGCAATTCACGCCGGTGCTGCCGCGCCACCGCACCGACCTCGGCCGCGTGCTCGGCACCCCCGAGTACCTCCCGCCCGAGGCCGGCGCGCGCGAGGCCGACGCCGGCTTCGACATCTACGCGCTGGCGACGATGCTCTACCAGCTCTGCACCGGCGCCTTCCCGCGGCGCACCGGCATGCAGCCGCTGCACCTCGCCCGCCCCGAGTGCGACGCGCCCGCCGAGCTCTCGCGCCTGCTGCTCGCCGCGCTCGCGCCCGATCCGACCGAGCGCCTGCCCTCCGCCGAACGATTCAGCCGCGGCCTCGAGGCGATCCTCGCCGCGCACCCCGAGGTCCGCGCCCCCGAGCACCTGCTCGGCGGCTGCTACGATCGCCTCGAAGTGCTCGGCGTCGGCCGCAGCGCCGCCGTCTACCGCGCCTCGGATCGCTGGCTCTCGCGGGAGGTCGCGCTCAAGGTGCTGCGGCGCGAACACCCGCGCGCCGACGACAAGCTGCGCTTCCGCCTCGCCGCCAAGATCCTCTCCGCGCTCGACCACCCGAATATCGTCGACATCCTGCACGCAGGGATCGCCGACGGGCAGATGTTCGTCGCCACCGCGCTGTGCCCTGGCGCGACGGCCTCGGAATTCGTCAGCCCCGCCTCGCGCCTGCGCCCCGACGAAGTGATAGCGATCGGCAAGCAACTCGCCAGCGCCCTCGCGGCCGTCCATGCGATCGGCGTCCTCTACCGTGACCTCCATCCCGGCAACGTTCTGATCGCCCGCGGCGGCGAGCCCCGGGCCATGCTGTTCGACTTCGACGCCGCCCAGGTCTCCCCCGAGTTCTACGCCCATCTCGACGAGCGCTACGCCACGCCGCCCGAGCAGCGGCAGGAGCCGGCGCAGGACATCGACCTGCGCCGCGCCGACTACGTCGCCCCCGAGGTCCGCGCGGGCGGCCCCTACACCGCCGCGAACGACGTGTTCGCCCTCGGCCTGCTGCTCTACCGCCTGCTGACGGGCGCGCGGCCCTTCCGGCCCGAGGGCGGCGAGCCCACGCCCGCGCGCGAGCACTGCACCTGCCCCGACGCCCTCGACACGCTCCTCGGCAAGATGCTGTCGCCCGTTCCGCAGGCTCGCCCGGTCCTGGCGCAGGTGATGGCCGACCTCGAAGACGCCCGGATCGAGCTCGCAGGCGAGCCCGAACCGCCGCGGCCCTCGCCGGCCCAAGGAACAGCCTCCCACGTCGACATCGCAGCGAACGTAGCCGAGCCCGAGCTCGCAGCCGCGCCCGCGCCCGCGCCTGCAGCCGAGCCCGTGCCCACAGCCGAACCCGTGCCACGAGCCCCGACACGTTCATCCCTGGCCCTCCCGACGCTCGTCGCCGCGTGCCTGGTCGTCGGCTGGGTTTTCGGAACGGTCGTCTTCCCGGGCCGCGAACACCCCGCCGAGCGCGAGGACGCGGCACTCGCCGCGCCCGCTCGCAACGACGAACCGCGCGCGGTACCCGAGCCCGAGAACGGGGAGAACGAGCTGTGCGCATTCCCCGAGCCCGAACCGACGGCAGCGCCGCCGGCGAGCCCGGACGTCGACGCCGCCCTGGAGCCGCCCCGACCACGCCGCACGGCCCCTCGCGCGCCTGCACGGACGTCCGCGCGCAGCGAGCCGATCTCCAGCGCGGAGGCGGAGACCGCCGCCAGCCGCGTGATCGCAACCCTGCGCGCGTGCCCCGAAGTGCCGGGCGTCGTCGTCGCCGACCTCGAACTCTCGCGCGGCCGCGGGACCGTCACCGCCCTCAACCGACACGCCGTCTCGCCGGCGCTCCCCTGGCACGCCTGCGCGAAGGCGGCGCTCGAGTCGGTCGCCTACCCCACAAGCGAGGCCGCGAGCCGCGTTCGTATTCGCCTCCAGCTTCGTTGAAGCCGACCTGACGAACAGTGACTCATGGCCGAGCAGTTGTGTCTCGTGTCAAGCCATCGGCGACCACGGAGTGCCCGAGGCGACGATGGCGTTGAGGATGACGACGAGCTTGCGGATGCACGCGGTCATGATGGTGTGGAAGGGCTTGCCAGCGGCCTCGAGGCGTTGGGCGAAGGCGCGGATGGCCGGGTTGTGGGTCCTCGCGCTGAGGGCTGCCATGTGGAGCAGAGACCGCAGCGCGCGCCGGCCGTCCCGGACGAATCTCTTGCGTTCCCCCTTCCCGCTGTCCTTGTTCATGGGCGCGACCCCCAGCAGCGAGCTGATCTGCCTCCGGTGAAGCTTCCCGAGCTCGGGCAGGCCACCGACGAGGGCGGCCGCGTTCACCGGCCCGATGCCTGGGACAGACCGGACCAGGGCCGCCTTCGCGGCGTCCTCTGGGGTCGCCTCGAGCGCCTTGGCCAGCTCCTTGTCGAGCTCGTCGATCTCGGCCTGCACGGCCTCCAGCAGCCGCTCAATTCGGGCACGATTCTCCCGCGAGGCGTGCTCCAGGCGGTTCTTGTAGGCGGTCCGGGTTGCGACGAGATCGCTTCGCAGGCCACCAAGCTCGGTCACCCGCCTCTGGTTCTCGGTCGGCAGCGGGAGTACCTCGGGTTGACGCACCTCGGCGAAGTACGCCAGGACCAGGGCATCGATCCGATCGGTCTTGGCCTTACGCCCGATCCCTTCCGCGAAGGAGCGAACCGCTCCGGGCGGCACGATCACCGCCGGAAGTCCGGCCGCCCGCAGCGCCAGGAACACCCGTTGTTCGTAGCCTCCGGTCGCTTCCATGACGATCCGGTCGGGCTCAAGCGCCTGCACGCGCTTGATCAGCTCCGCTACTCCCTTGTCGGTGTTCGACGAGATCCACGCCTCCTGAGCCCGCTTCGGCGGGGCCGGGTGCTGGCCTACTTCCGTCTTCTTCACCGCGACGTCGAGCTTGTCCTTCGCTACGTCGATCCCGATCCAAATTGTTCGCTTCATGGTTCACTTCCTTGTGGTTGGCGCCCGTCCTCCCTCCCAACCTTGTATTCGAGCTCAGAAAGGGCTTCTCGCAGTTGTTCGGGCTCGTAGAGGACAGACTCGACTCCGGGTACCTTGCTCGCGATCGGGTTGGTGCCCTAGGGACCCTCGGTCTCCCGGAGTCGTTGGACAGGAACTTGTCGCCGATCTCTCGGCGTTCATACAAGGGACCCGTTTGTGCCCGCAACGGACGCCCGCGCGCCGCCTTGCTGTCGCTTGCCACGCTCGCGCGGCTCCACGCGGCTGTCGCTCGCCGTGATCGCGCGGCCGCCGGTGTTGCAGGCGGCCACCGCGATCGCGCGGCCGTAGACACGCGCTCGCGGTGTCGCTCGGCGGCGGCCGCCTTACTCGCCGTCGTGCGCCGCCGGTGTTGCTGATATCAGCGAGCTATCATGGTAGATATCGGCAACAGCATCAGTGAATGATGTGCGGCGAGGCGCGTTTCGCCCGAGGGCGATGGCGTGATGGAGAGGGGACATGGTCACCGCCCGCCGGACGGCTCGAGCAGCCGCTGCTCACGGCGCGCAGAACGGGCCGTCGGCTTCCCAGGCCACTCCGGTCACGTCGAGCGTGTGGCCGTTGCCGCTGGCATCCGCGGACTCATTGCCCATGCCCTCGAGCGTCGGGAAGAACGCCTTTGCGCCGGGCGCGTACACGCCTTGAGCCAGCTCGGCGACCTCGGCGTCGCTGAGCTGCTTGTCGTAGACGACGACGTTCGCGACCGCTGCCTTGGAGGTGAGCTGCAGGACCCCGTCGACCTTGACCGCACCGAGGGTGAACGGCAGGTCCTTGATCGCGGCGACCAGCCCGTTGCCCTGCTGGCCGAAGTCCACCGACTGGCCGTCGACGTAGAGCTCGCCCTCGCCGGTCGCGGCGGTGTAGGTCACGGCGATGTGATGCCACTTGTCGTCCGGCTTGGCGTCGGCGAAGCCGAGGTCGAGGAACTCCGCGTTGAGCCCGGTCTGTAGACGCGCCGTGACGCCCGACGCGGCGCCGACGGAGAGGGAGTAGGTGTAGTGACCGCCGAACACGGACCCCTGCTTGGCCGCGATGATGCCCTCGGGCACGCCGACCTTGGCGCGGTACCACGCCCCGAGCGTGACCGAGGTGAAGTTCAGCGTGCCAGGATCGGCCGCGAATGCTGCGCTGGCGCCCTCGAACCGGAGCGCCGAGCACTCCTTTTCGCAGTTGATCGTGCAGCCGTCGCCGGCGAACGCGTTGCCGTCGTCGCACGCCTCGTTCTCGTCGACCGTGCCGTCGCCGCACACGGGGTCGGGCGCCGTGGTGGAGGACGAACTCGCGTCGCCGGTCGTGTCCGAGGTCGTGCTGGCGTCGATCGTCGCGGTCACATCGCCGGTGCTGGTGTCGCCGGTCGTCGGCCCGCTCGTGGTGTCGGCCGACGTGCTCGATCCTGTGGTTCCGGTCGACGAGGGATCGACCGTCGAGGCGGTTCCGGTCGTGGGGTCGTCGGTCGTGTCGGTACCGCCCGTTGTCGCCGAGCCGGTGCTGGGGTCGGTGTCGCTGCCGGAGCCGCGGCCGCCGGTGCAAGCCAGGAAGGAACAGAAGACAAGAAAGGAGTGAGGTCGCATCGTCGCGCCCTAAAGCAACCTGCGTGCCAGCGGACACGGGCGACGTGACATCAATCGTCACGCGCCCCGGTCGGTCCCTTCGGAGCGAGCGCGCCCACGGTGAGCGCTCGGTGGGCGCCCGCTCGGTGCGCGGAAACGCGCATGTCCGGCAAACCCTGTTCGCCGCCGATGCTGCTACCCTCCGCGCCGACGCCGCAGCACCCCGCTTCCGCGGATGTCCCCCTCCATCTCGCAGAGGAAACTCCGTGCCACACCGCGATCCAGAACGGTCGACCCTCCAAGGCAGCTCCGTCCAGCTCGCGGCCGGCGACGGCGCGTCCGCGATGGTCCCGGCGCTCGCGCTGCTGTGGTCGCGGGAGGAGCCGGGGCGGGTCGGCGAGGTCGTGTGCCTGCCGCGGGCCGCGCTCGACGTCCCGTTCACGATCGGCCGCGCAAGCGAGCCTGGTCCCGACGGTGCGCTGCCGCTGACGTTCCAGCAGTTGCGCCCGGGCTCGCGGGTCGACACCGGGCCGCTGCGGGCAGGCGACGTGTCCCGCTGGCAGTTGCGCGTGCGCCTGTTCGCCGGCGACGCGCTGCGTGTCGAACAGATCGGACGCGGCACCGTATGCGTCAACGGTCACGCCGTCACGCGCGCGGCCATGGCCCCCGGTGACGTCGTCGAGCTGCGCGGGCGGTTCGCCCTGCTGTACACCCGGCGGCCCGTCGAGTGGCCGCACGGCGAGCAGCCGGGCCGGCCGTTCGCGTTCGGCGACGCCGACGAGCACGGCCTCGTCGGCGAGTCTCCGGCAGCGTGGTACCTGCGTCATCAGCTCGCCTTCCTCGCCACCCGCGACGAGCACACGCTGGTCCACGGGCCGAGCGGCGCCGGCAAGGAGCTGGTCGTGCGGGCGCTGCACGCCGCCTCGTCGCGGGCCGCGGCCCCGCTGGTCGCCCGCAACGCCGCGACGATCCCCGAGTCGCTCGTCGACGCCGAGCTGTTCGGCAACATCGGCGACTATCCCAACCCGGGCACTCCCGACCGCCCCGGCCTGCTCGGCGAGGCCGACGGCGGCGCGCTGTTCCTCGACGAGCTCGGCGAGCTCCCGCATGCGCTCCAGGCCCGCCTGCTGCGCGTGATGGACGGCGGCGAGTACCAGCGCCTCGGCGAGGCCCGCCGCCGCCGCGCCGCCGTCCGCCTCCTCGGCGCGACCAACCGCGATCCCGCCGCGCTCAAGCCCGATCTGCTCGCCCGCTTCGTTCACCGCGTCCTTGTCCCGGGCCTCGACGAGCGCCCCGAGGACGTGCCCCTGCTCGCGCGCCACTTGCTGCGTCGGGTCGCCGCCGGCCCCGGCCCGCTCGGGCGCTTCCTCGTCGGCGGCGAGCCGCAGCTCGCCTCCGACCTCGTGCTCGCGCTGGTCCGCCGCCGCTTCATCGCCCACGCACGCGAACTGCTCGAGGTGCTGTGGCAGGCCGTCGCCGCCAGCCCGGGCGCACAGTTGCAGGCCCCGCCGGGGCTCGCCGCCCCCGCGTCTTCCCCCCCGCCCGACCCCGACGACGGCCCCGAGGCGCTGCGCCGCGAGCAAATCGTCGCCGCGCTCGCGGCCGTCGGCGGTGTGCGTGAGCAAGCCTGGCGCGCGCTCGGCCTGCAAAGCAGGCATCAGCTCAAGCGCCTGCTCAAGAAGTACAACATCACTTGAAGCCCGTCCCTGCGTTGCCTTCCCCGAACGCGTCACCCGAGCTGACCGTCACCGACGGCGGTACGCCGGACACCCCCGCCGAAGCGGACGTCGCGCCCGCGGAGGGGCGCCTCGGTCGCTTCATCCTCCTGCGCCTCCTCGGCGAGGGCGGCATGGGCGTCGTCTACACCGCGTGGGACGAGCTGCTGGATCGCCGCGTCGCGCTCAAGCTGGTCCGTACCGACCACGACGGCGACGCCTACACTCGGATGCTGCACGAGGCCAAGGGCCTCGCCCGCCTGTCGCATCCCCACGTCGTCCAGATCTACGAGGTCAGCGCCGCCGCCGGCCGTCTGTTCATCGCCATGGAATACGTCGCCGGCAGCACCCTGCGCGCCTGGACGGCCGCGCAGCGCCAGGCCGGCGCGGACCTGCGGACGCTGCTCGACATGTACGTTCAGGCCGGCCGCGGCCTCGCGGCTGCGCACGCGCAGGGCCTGGTCCACCGCGACTTTAAACCTGACAACGTGCTCGTCGGCGACGACGGCCGCGCCCGCGTGGTCGACTTCGGCCTCGTCGCTCTCCGCGACGCTCCCCACGACTCCGAGGGCGCTGGTGACGCAGCGCCGCTCGACGCCGGCCTGACCCGCCGCGGAGCCGTGCTCGGCACACCCGCGTACATGTCCCCGGAACAATTCGCGGGCGGTCGCGCCGACGCTCGTTCCGACCAGTTCAGCTTTTGCGTCGCCCTCTGGGAAGCGCTGTGCGGCGCGCGGCCGTTCGCCGGTGGCACCTTCGCCGAGCTGCGCGCGAGCGTCGTCGCCGGCCCTCCGCCCGAGCCCGCCCGCCCGCTGCCGGCATGGTTGCTCGCAACCCTGCGCCGCGGCCTCGCTCGTCGCCCCGAGGACCGCTTCCCCGGCATGGACGAACTGCTCACCCGGCTCGCCCACGATCCCGAGGCCGGCCGCCGCCGCCGCCGGAGTCTCGCCCGTCTGGCCTTCGGAGCAGCCGTGGTCGCCGCCGTGCTCGTGCTGCTCGCGCTCGACCTGCGCCGCCGCTGGTCCGAGCACCAGCGCGAGCGCAGCGCCGAGCTCGCGCGCGCGGCCGCCGAGACGCGGATCCGTGAGGCCCTCGCCGCCGATCACCCGGCCGCTGCCCGCGAGACGTTCGCCGCGTTCGTCGACGACCCGCTGCACGAGGGCACCGAGGCGCTCGCGCTCGCCTGGCTCGACGAAGCCGACCGCCGCCGCGCGGCCGAGGCCCTGGGCGACGCCCGCTCGGCCTACGCCGCCGCCTACGCCGCCGCGCCGACCGAGCCGCTGCAGACCCGCGCCCTGCACGGCCTCGCCTACGTGTTCGCCCGACGTCTCGAGTGGCGCGCGCTCGCCAACCTGCTCGCCCTCGTCGACCGGCGCCACGCCGCTGTCCGCGAGGCATTCGCCGGCCTGCGAATCGACGCCGCGCTGGCCCGCCGCGACCTCGCCGGCGCCCGGGACCCGCTCGCTGGTACGTCCCACCCGCTCGCCGCGCTCGGCCCGGCCCTGCTGCCTGCGACCGCGACCCGGCACCGGCGGATCGAGGAGATCCAGGTCGGCGACGACGACGTGCTTCTGGTCGAGCGCCGCGCCGAGCGATTGATCCTCCACCTCGCCCGCGCCGACGCGGCGCTGACGACGACCCGTGAGCTCCCGTTGCCGCCCGAGGTCCGCCTGCTCGCGTTGACCGCCGGCGATCCGCGGACCGTCGTCGCCTACGATCCCGCGGCCGACCTCAACACCGTCTACCGCGTCGAGCCCGCGGCGCTCGTCCCACTGCACCGTTGGACCGGCCCGCGCGCGTTCGCCGGAGCTCGCGCCGACCTCGACGGCGACGGCGAACGCGAGTTGTACTTCGGGACAGGCGTCGGCCTCGAGGTGATCGTCATCGAGCCTACCCCCGCCGGTGGCTACACCACTCGCGTCGTCTATGATCCGACGGACACCCTCGATTCGCTCGCGCACGGCCTCGTCGCGGTCGACCTCGACGACGACGGCCGCCAGGAGCTCGCCGCGAGCTTCACCGGCTGGCGCGCCTACGACGTCCGGATCCTCGCGCGCGCCCCCGGCGGCCGCCTGCGCACCGTCGACCGTGACAAGCTGGGCACCGTCTACGGCCTCGCCCCGCTGCGCACCGCCGGCGGCCCGCGGCTGGTCGCCAAGAACTTGCACCGCGACGAGGCCCCGCTGGTGTTCCCGCCCGATCACCCACATGGCGAAACCGAGGGTCTCTACCTGTACGGCTTCGACGGCCGCCACCTCGTGCGCCGCGGTCACCTGCCGCTGCGCCTCCCCGTCGACGGCAACGCCGCGATCCCGTGGGCCCCCAGCGCCGGCGACGTCGACGGCGACGGTCGCGAGGACATCGCTATCGGCTTCGCTCAGAGCGGCGCCGAGCACACGCTGCTGCACCTTCAGGGTGCCGATGGCGACTTCACCCCGGCGCTGCTCGGTCACCTCCAACTGCTCGGCCTCGCCCAGCTCGACGATGACCCTGCGGTCGAGCTGATCGCCGGCGTCTCCGACCCCGACGGCACCGCGCGGGTGTGGGTGCTCGGCGCGGGCGAGGACACGCTCCCAACGGCTCCTGTCGCCTCGGGCCCTGCCGACGCGCTCGTCGACCCGGAAGACCCGGCATGGACCCGCCAGTGGCGCCAGGCCGCCGACCTCAATGATCTCGGCCTCGAGGCCGACGCCGCCACCGCCTTTGAAAAACTCGCCCGCCGCTCCGCCGGCCCCGATCTGCGCGCTCACGCGGCGCTGTCTGCCGGCCGCCTGCGCGCGCGCACCGGCCAGTTGCGCGTCGCGCTCGCCCTGCTGCGCGACGCAGCTCGCGCCCCAGCGCTCGCCGCCGTCGCTCGCCGCGAAGCGCTCGCGCTCGAGCTGCGCCTCGGCGACCACGACGCCGCGCAGGCGAGCGTCGCCGCCCTCCAGACCGAGGGCGTCCGTGACGACGCGCTCGCCCGCCTGGCTGCCGTGAGCGCCCGCGCCCGCTCCGAGCAGGTCGCGCTGCGCTTCGCCGGCCCGCTCGACCCGGCGTGGTGGATCGGCGACCCGCTCGGCCTGCGCCACGAGCCCGGCGACGACGCGCTCGAGCTTGCCACCAACGGTGACGGTGTGCTTCTGTCGCTGCCGGTCGACTGGTCCGGGGACCTCGTCGAGCTCGCGGTCGACATGGAGCTCGACGAGCTCGAGTACGGCGCGCGGCTCGAGTTTTCACTCCGCAGCGAGGCCGACCCGGCCGCTGCGCCGCTGGCCGGGCTCGGTTTCGGCATGACCGGCACCTTCCGGGGCGGCCTCGCTGTGACCCGCCGTTGGCTCTGCACGGCCTTCGGCCGCGAACTCGACCGCGTCGTCGACCCCGCCGCCGCCGTGCGCACCGCAGAGGCGGTGCGCCTCGATCTGCGGGTCTCGGTGATCCCGGCGCTCGACGAACTCGGCTGCGAGGCCCACGAGCGCCTCCATGACGTGCGCACCGGGCAGCGCGAGCCGCTCGCCGGTCCGCTGCCGCCCCCCGGACGCTATCATCTCGACATCGCGGTCCGCGGTGGCAGTTTCGCGTGGCTTCGGGCGCGCCTGTACGGCATCACGCTGCGCGGCGTCCGGCTCGCGGTGGTCCCCGAGGGCCCCCGCGCGTTTCTCCATCGCGCGCTCGTCGCGGCCGACTTCCACGCGACGCTCGCCGCCCTCGACACGGACACGACCGACCGACGGGATCAGGTGTGGAGGGCTCACGCCCTGCTGCAAATCGGCCGCGGCGAAGAGGCGCGTCGGCTGCTCGCGGGTCTACTCGTCGGCCCTGCTCCCGCCGAACTGCTGCTGCTACTCCGCGCCCACCCCGAGCTGTACGCCCCACTTCTCGCCGAACTGGCCGGCGACCGTTATCCGGCGCTCGTGCAGGCGACCTGGCGTGCGGCTGCCACCAACCACCTCGACGACCCCCGCCCGCGCCGCGCGTTGCAAGCCGTGCTCGCCCCGCTCGACGCCGACGCCCTGCTGGCGACCGCCGACCCGGATGCCCTCGCTGTCGCCTGCGACCTGTTGCGGTGGCGGGCCGAGGTGCGCGCCCGCACCGGCGACATCAGCGGCGCTCGCCTCGAGCTCGAGCGCGTACTCGCGGCCACCGCACGCCTGCCCGCCGACTCCCCGCAGAGTCCCGGCCGCTGGGTGCTGTGGCTCGAGCTCGCCTCTCTGGCCGCCCGGGAGGGGAGGGTCGACGATGCTCGTTCAGCCGTCGGGGCCGCCCTGGCCGCCGGCCCCATGCCGGCCCTCGTCGGCGACATCGTCCGCGCCCGCCCCGAACTCGCTCCCCTCGTCCCGTGACCGCTGCAGAACGTCACGTCGGCGTTGTTTGCCCCGGGCTGCAGGTGAGCCGATCTGTGCCGCGTGCTCGAGGCCGGATGCCGGCGCTGCCAGCTCGCGCGGCCGCGCTCGCCGTCACTGCATGACCGAGCGTCGCGCCGCGGCCCGGGGGCCGGGCGCGAATGCATCGTCTTGTCGCGCATCGATGTTGCCGATATCAGGGTGATCGCTGGAAGCGATCGAATAGGAGCGTTGACCATGACCATCATCGCCGTGCACAACCACAAGGGCGGCATCGGGAAGACGACGATCTGCGCGCACCTGGCCTGGCGGGCGAACGACCTCGGCATCAAGTCCCTGGTGATCACGCTCGATCGCCAGGGCGACGTGTTGCGCTGGTTCCACAAGGACAAGAAGATCGAGAAGAAGCAGCCGGTCCGGAACGGCCTGATCACCGGCCTCTTCTCACCCGAGCAGATGCCCCCGGACGACGTCCTCGAGGGCTATCCGCTCGTGCTCGTCGACACCCCTCCCGAGGCCGGCATGCCGGACGCGATCGATCCCAACCTCTGGATCGTCCCGGTCGACAACCGCACGGCGATCGAGAACCTGATGTCCGTCGTGCCGCTGATGACGCCGAAGGCGCCGTGCTACGTCGTCTTCTACACCGCGGACGCGGCCGGGATCGCGACCCTCCGCGGGCTCCAGCAGGCCGCGCGGCACGTCCCGAAGGTCGAGTTCTACGACGAGGTGGTCCCGTTCAACCCCGCGCTGCGCCGAACCCAGGGCTACTACGAGCCGGTCTGGAAGGTCCCCCACGGCGAGGGCACTGCGGGACATCGCGCGATGGTTCGGTTCTGCGACGCCGTCCTCGCGCGCGCCGGCTTGATCGACGCCGACGACGACGGGAGCCAGAACTGATGGGCAAGGGCCCGAAGTTCGTCCCCGAGGGGTTCGACGGCACCTACGCGCCTCCTGGAGCCGACCCGGACGCGCTCCGGGAGATCCGAAAGATGCAGCGGGAGGATCGAGGCGAAGCTCCGCCGCCTGCCTCCAAGGGTGGAGCGGCGGGGAGGCGCGCGCAGGAGCGCCGGCCCCCACCGCCCGACGAGGGCGTCGAGGACGACGAGAGCGACGACGAACCTGAGGATCCTGCTCCGGCCCGCCGTGCCCGTCGTGGCGGTCGACCGGCCAAGGAGAATCGCGCGCAGCGGGTCGTCCGCCTGACGGCGCAGGTCGACGCCCGTCTGCGGCAACTCGCCGAGTTCCGCGGCATCGACCTGAACGCGGCCGTCAGCGTCGCCATCACCGAGGACTGGCGCCGAGTTTTTGATCTCGAGCCGATCGCAGGTAGACGTCGATAAACGATCCGCGCGGACGACGATCCTCCGCGCGTTCTCGCCTCCTTGGCAGCCCGCCGGCCGGCGTTATCCTCCTGTCTCATGGCGTCGAACGAGGACGGCGGCGGTTCGGGATGGGGCAAGGCGGGCATGGCCCTCCTTGCTTTTGGTGCTGCTCTGGCCGGTTACAAGCTCACTCGATGGTTGGCATCGCAACCTGTCCCCCTGCCGACACCTCCCCGGCCGGTCACGGAGGCGCAGCCCTCCCCGCGCCGAGAAGATGACCCGCCCACGCGAGAAGGCGAGCTCGACGAGGACCGTGAGGTGAGGCGCGCACCGAAGCAGAAGGCGAAGCCGGCGCCAGCGCAGAAGGAACAACGCGTCCGGGCCCCTCGCCGTGGACCTGTCTTCATCCCGGAACCCGTCGAGCCAGTAGTCGAGCCGCCGGTCGTGGTCGAGCCGTGGATGACGGAGTGGTCGAAGGAACTCGCCCAGAAGGTCCGGGAGGCTGACCGCAAGCGCAAGGCGTAGCCCGCAGGCCGCCCCTGACGATGGGCTGGGGGGGTACTCGGGCCGACGACCGGCGACGGAGCGGTGGTCGCTCACCGCATGCGTTCAAGCAATTCCGCGAGCTGATCTGCGTCGATCGGCTTGGTCATGTGATGATCGAAGCCGGCTTCGCGGGAGCGGCTGCGATCTTCGGCGGTGCCCCAGCCGGTGAGCGCGACGATCACGGCGCCGGCGACGGTGGGATCGTCGCGCAGGCGAGCGGCGACCTCGTATCCGGTCATGCCGGGGAGGCCGATGTCGAGGAGGACCAGGTGGGGGCGGAATCGCCGGGCCAGGTCGAGGGCCTCCGGGCCGCTGTAGGCGGTCGCCGTCTCGTTCCCGAGGAATTGCAGGAGCAGGTCGAGGCTGTCGGCGGCGTCCCGGTTGTCGTCGACGACGAGCACGCGCAGGCCGCGGGGCGCCGGGGCGGGCTCGCCGTCGCGGCTCAGGCGCGCCGTCCGCTCGATCGGCCCGGCGGCGAGCGGGAGCCGCACGACGAAGGTGCTGCCCAGCCCGAGGCCCCGGCTCTCGGCCCATACCGTGCCGCCGTGCATCTCGACCAGCTTGTGCACGAGGGCGAGGCCCAGCCCGAGGCCCCCCTGAGAGCGATCGAGGCTGCGCCCCACCTGCGTGAACACGTCGAAGACCCGCGGCAACATGTCCGGCGGGATCCCGATGCCGGTGTCGGTGATCCGGACGACGACGTCGGGCCCGTCGCGCTCGGCCGTGAGCTCGATGTGCCCGCCGTTCGGGGTGTACTTGCAGGCGTTGCCGAGGACGTTGGTGAGGATCTGGACGAGCCGGGTGCGGTCGCCGTCGAGCGGCAGCGGCTGGTCGGGGACGCGGCGCTCGAACCGGTGTCCAGCGCGCGCGAGGCCGGGGCGGCACATCTCCGCGGCGGCGTCGATGACCTCGCGCAGCTCGAGCCGCTCGACGCGGAGGTTGATCTTGCCGCTCGTCACCCGCGAGACGTCGAGGAGGTCGTCGACGAGGTGCACGAGGTGGCCAAGCTGACGCTCCATGAGCTCGATCAGCTGCCGGTGCGAGTCTAGGGTCCCGCTGAGCCGCAGGACGGCGAGGCTGCTCAGGAGCGGCGCGAGCGGGTTGCGCAGCTCGTGGGCGAGGGTCGCCAGGAACTCGTCCTTGCGCCGGTTGAGCTCGCGCAGATCGCCCTCGATCCGCTTGATCGCGGAGATGTCGCGGTAGGCGATCACCCCGCCGACGACGTCGCCGGCGGGGCCGCGGATCGGGCCGGCGTTGCAGAGGATCGGGACGAGCGAGCCGTCGGCGCGGCGGACCATCCACTCCTCGTCGATCACGACCTCGGCGCGGCGGACGGCGCGGGTGAGCGGGAGCTCCTCGGGCGCGGCGAGGGTGACGCTGTCGCGGTGGTAGATGCCCCAGGTCGCAGGGTGGGCCGCGTCGGGGATGCCGGTGAGCGTGTCCGGCGGCCGGTCGATCAGCTGGAGACCATGGCGGCTGACCATCCGGATCGTGACGTCGGGGGCATAGGCGACGGTGATGCCCTCGGGGACGTAGGCCATGATGCCGTCGAGGATCCGGCGGGCTTCCTCGGCCTCCTCGGCGCGCCGATGGGCCGCCTCCTCGGCCGACTTGAGGTCGTGGATATCGGTGCTGGTGCCGACCCACATCACGATCCCGCCGTCGTCGTCGCGCATCGGCACGGCCCGCGAGAGGTGCCAGCGGAACTCGCCATCGCCCCGCACGAACCGGTGCTGCGACTGATACGGCTCGCCGCCGGCGAGCGAGGCCTCCCAGGCGCGGGCGCTCTCGGCGACGTCGTCGGGGTGGAGTTGCCGGAGCCATCGCCGGCCGCACAGGTGCTCGAGCGGCTGGCCGGTGTACGCGAGCCAGCCGAGGTTGCAGTCGTCGACGTCGCCGGTCGGCGTGGTGGTGAAGATCTTCTGCGGGATCGCGTTCATGACGAACCGCAGGCGCGCCTCGCTGGCCCGGGCGGCCTGCTCGGCGCGCTTGAGGTCGGTGATGTCGGTGCCGACGGCGACGATGCCGACGATCGCCCCGCGCTCGTCGCGGTACGGCGACTTGGTGACCTGGAACAGGCGGCCCACGGCGCGCTCCTCGAACGACTCGGCCCGGCCGGCGCTCATCACCTGGCGATCGTGGGCCATGATCGGCGCGCCGATCTCCGGGCCGAGCAGCTCGAGATCGTCGCGGCCGAGCACCTCCGCGAGCGGCCGGCCGTGCACGGCGAGGGTCGCGGGGTTGCTCAAGAGATAGCGCCCCTCGAGGTCCTTGACGGCGATCAGGGCGGGCGTGCTTTCGCCGACGGCGTTGAGGACGGCGGTCGCCTGCAGGAGCGCGCGGTCGGCGAGGACGCGCTCGGCCTCGGCGCGGACGCGATCGTCGATGTCCTCGGTCGTGCCGTACCACCGCACGATCCGGCCGTCCGCGTCGCGGCGGGCGGTCGCCCGGCTCCGCATCCACCGGAACTCGCCCGCGGCGGTGCGGACCCGGTGCTCGACGTCGTAGGGCTCGCCGGTGGCGATCGAGCGCGACCAGGCGGCTTGCATGCGCGGGCGGTCCTCCGGGTGCGGAGCCCGGATCCATCCGCCGCCGAGCGCCTCCTCGTGGGTCATGCCCGTCAGCTCGAGCCAGCGGTGGTTGAAATCGGTGATGTTGCCGTCGGCGTCGGCCGTCCACGGGATCTGCGGGTTCAGCTCGACGGAGTGGCGGTAGTGCTCCTCGCTGGCCCGCAGCGCTTCCTCGGCGTGCACGCGGTCGGTGACGTCGAGGCCGCTGCCGACGACGCCGAGGAACTCGCCGGAGGACGCGCTCCGCGGGTTGCTGTAGGACTCGATCCACCGCCAGGCGCCGTCGGCCCGGCGGAACCGGGCCCGGTCGGAGAACGGGGCGCGCTGCCGTAGCGCGGCGTCGAAGGCCTCGAGGTAGCGGACGGCGTCGTCGAGGTGGATCCTCGCGCGCCAGTCGAAGGTCCCGGCCTCGTCGTCGGCCCAGCCGAAGAACCGGCGGTGGGCGCGGTTGAGGAACTCGAGCGCGCCGTCCGGGCCGGTGACCCATATCATCAGCGGGCAGGTGTCGGCCAGCAGGCGGAAGCGCTGCTCGCTCTCCCGCATGGCATCCTCGGCGCGCTTGCGGGCCGTGACGTCGAGGAACGCGGCGACGGCCCCGTAGACGCCGCCGTCGCCGTCGCGCAGCGGCGCGGTGTTGCCGAGCAGGTGCAGGCGGGCGCCGTCGTCGAACACGAGCTCGACCTCGCAATCGCGCACCTCCTCGCCGCGGGCGGCCCGCTGGAGCGGCAGATCGGCGGGCGCGATCGGCCGGCCGGCATGGTGCACCTCGAAGTGCGTCGGGGCCTCGCCGGACGGGGCCGTCTTCGACTGGTTGACGCCCGGCGGGAGCCGCAGCAGCTCGGCGGCGGTGCGGTTGCCCTTGACCTCGCGGGCGTCCCGCGTCCAAGTCGTCCAGACGATGGCCGGCACGGCGTCGAGCACCGTCTCGAGCTCGCGCGCCCGCTGGCGCTCGCGCGCCTCGCTCACGCGCAGGGCTTCGGTCGCGCGCCGCTGCTCGGTGACGTCGGTGAAGGTGACGACGACGCCCTCGACCGCACCCTCGGGGGTCAGGTACGGGACGACGCGCCGCAGCAGGTGGCCGCCGTCGAGCAGGTCGACGAGGTCCTCGATCGGCCGCGGGGCGTCGCGTACCGCGGCGAACGGCGGCAGCGGGGGCATGAACTTCGCCCGGTGGGTGAAATCTTCGAGCGGCCTGCCGGCGTCGTCGGGGCGGACGCGGTAGACGCTCGACGCGGCGGGCGTGACTCGACGGATGTTGCCGCCGCGGTCGAGGAAGAGGGTGGCGATCTGGGTGCTCGTCAGAAGGTTCTCGAGGTCGGTGTTGAGCCGGACGAGCGAGTCGTTGGCGGCCTGAACCTCTTCCTTCGAGGTCTCGAGCTCCTCGTTGGCGCTCTGCAGCTCCTCGTTCATCGACAGGAGCTCCTCGTTGCCGCTCTTGAGCTCCTCGTTGGCGGCCTCGAGGTCCTGGACGGTCCGCTCGAGGTCCTCACGGGTGGTCGTCAGCTCGCGCTCGAGCTGATCGATCAGCGCGGCGGCCTCCTCGCTCGGCGGGGCCTTGTCGGCGGCGTCGCGGGCGATCGGCAGGCCGATGTCCTGGAACACGACCAGGAACAGCCCCGAGTCCTCGCCCATCTGCGGCATCGGCTGGACGGTGATCATCACCCGCTGGACGCCGCCCTCGATGCGCAAGAACAGCCCGTCGTTGACGACCTTGCGGCGGTGGGTCACCGCCTCGGCGAACGCGGCGCGCACGCCGACACGCAGGCCGTCGCGGACGAGGCGCGTGAGGCTGTTGTGGAAGTTGCCGGACGAGACCGACAGGTACTTCTCGAGGTTGCCCGAGGCGCTGACGAGCTGGCCCTCCTCGTTGACGACGACGGCTTTCGGGGCGAACTCGTCGAGGATGATCCGCTGCATCAGCAGGTAGGTGTCGTGCTCGCCCGCTGGCGCCGACGCGGTCGGGCGGACGGGGGTGAGCGGGCCGCTGCGGCCGGTCAACAGCCCGGGCGGGCGGATCGCCGTCGGCAGCCGCCGGGACAGGCGGTGCTTGGCGTCGACCGGCCGGAACAGCTCGCGGTGGCTCGAGAGGTTCTCGCTCGGGCCGAGGAACAGGAACCCGCCCGGCTTGAGCGCGTAGTGGAACAGCGGGATCAGCTTCTTCTGGAGGTGGGTGCCGAGGTAGATCAGGAGGTTACGGCAGCTGATCAGGTCGAGGCGGGAGAACGGCGGGTCGTTGATCAGGTTGTGGACGCTGAACAGGACCAGCTCGCGCAGCTCCTTGACGACGTGGTACTGCTGGCCCTTCTTGAGGAAGAACCGCTTGAGCCGCGCCTCGCCGATCTCGTCGGCGACGCCGATCGGATAGACGCCCTGGCGGGCGAACGCGAGGGCGTCCTGGTCGATGTCGGTAGCAAAGATCTGCACGTCGGGCGGCGGACCGGGGAGGGTGTCGAGTTGCTCCCGCACGAGCATCGCCAGGGTGTAGGCCTCCTCGCCGGTGGCACACCCGGCGCACCACATCCGGATCGGCTGGTCGGGCTGCCGCTCCGCGAACAGCCGCGGGAGCACCTCGCGCGCGAGGGTGGCGAACGCGTCGGGGTCGCGGAAGAAGGCGGTGACGTTGATCAGCAGGTCGTTGAAGAGCTGGGCGGCTTCGGTCTTGTTGCTCCGCACGCGCTCGAGGTAGGCGGTCGCGGAGGGCAGGCGGAGGACCTGGGTGCGGCGCAGGACCCTGCGGACGAGCGTCGAGGTCTTGTAATGGCGAAAGTTGTGCCCGGTCGCGTCGAGCAGGAGGTCGCAGAGCGAGGGCAAGACGTCGGCGATTTCGCGTTGTTGGACGGCGTCGTCCCGGCGGGCGTCGGCGACGTGCGCGGCGTAGGCGATCAGCTCGCCGCCGATCGCCTCCGGCGGAAGAATGTAGTCAGCCGCGCCCGTGCCGATCGCGCTCTGCGGCATGCTGTCGTGCTGGGCGGTGGCGGGATCTTGCACGAAGGTGACGCCGCCAGCGTCGGCGACCGCTTTGAGGCCGAGCGCTCCGTCGCTCCCGGCGCCCGACAGGATCACGGCCGCGGCGCGACCTGCGCAGGCTGCGCCGATGGACTGGAGCGCGCGATCGATCGGAGTTCGTCGCTCGGGGACGGTCTCGAGCGGGATGAGCTGGAACAGCCCGTCGTGGACGGTGACGACGCTGTGCGCAGGGGCGGTGTAGACGTGGTCCCGCGCGAGCGGGGCGCCGTGGACCGCCTCGAGCACCGGGAGAGCGCTGTGCTTGACCAGGACGTCGGGCAGCAGGCTGCGCGCCGACGGGTCGAGGTGGAAGACGACGATCAAGCTGAGGCCCGCGCCGGGCGGGGTGGCCCTCAGAAGCGCCTGAACGGCCGACAGACCCCCCGCCGAGGCGCCGACGCCGACCACGAGGGTCGGTTCGTGCTCGTTCTCCGGAGTTCGCGCTGCGCCCATGGGCTTCCATACCGCGTTCGGGGAAGGCAGTTCAATGACCGTCGAGCGACACGGGGACGCGAGGCCGCGTTCCGCCCGTGCTCCGGACACCAGGGCGCGTGACGGGCGTGACGGGCGCCGGTGACATCCCGGGCATGGTACCACCGGGGGGCCGGCGGCCTCGGCATCTGCCAGCTCTCTTGCGTCGGCGCGAGGTGGTGCGTATTTCGTGCTGAAGCTCGCCGTTGTCGCGCCGCGATCGCGCGGTCGTGTCGCTCCCGGCGAGGCGGCTGTTGCTCTCAGTGGCGCGACCGCTGGTCTCGCTCCCTGCGAGCCGCTGTCGCTCGCCTGGCCTTACGCGCTCAACAGCGCCTTGATTGTCGCCGCGTCCACTGGCTTTGTGAGATGGTGGTCGAAGCCCGCTTCGAACGCTCGGCGGCGATCCTCCTCCTGGCCGCGCCCGGTCAGCGCGATCAGCTGCAAGGCCCCGGCCCATGGCTCCTGCCGGAGCGCGCGCGCGACCTCATGGCCGGACACGTCGGGCATCCCGATGTCGAGCAGCGCCACCTCGGGCCGGAACAACGGCGCCAGCGACAGCGCCGAGCGGCCGTCGTAGACGACGTGCACCACATGGCCGTACAGCGACAGCAGCAGCGCGAGCGTGTCGGCGGCATCGCGGTTGTCGTCCGCAATCATCACACGGCGCCCGGGATGAGCGGCTGGCGCCGGCGCAGCGGCGTGCTCCGCCACGTCACCCACCACCCGAACTGGCAGGCGCACCACGAACGTGCTGCCGTGACCCGGTCCCTTGCTAGCGACCTCGACAGCGCCCCCGTGTAGTTCCACGAGGCCCTTCACGAGCGCGAGGCCGATGCCGAGGCCGCCCTCGGCGCGGGAGTCACCTGTGTGCGCCTGCGAGAACATGTCGAACAGTCGTGGGAGGGACTCCGAGGGAATGCCGATGCCGTCGTCGCGTACCTCGATCCGCAACCAGGGACCGTCGGCCACTACCGCCAGATCGAGGTTTCCGCCGGGGTCGGTGTACTTCGCCGCGTTCGTCAGCAGGTTCGACAGCACCTGCGTCAATCGCAACGGGTCGGCGTCCAGCCACGTCGGCGCCTCGGGCAACTGGACGTGCAGCCGATGTCGCTGGCGGTCGAGCAGCGGCCGCACCGCCTCGAGCGCCGCGTCGACCACGTCCGTCAGCTTGACCTGCTGGCGCTTCAGCGTCAGCTTGCCCCGCGTGATCCTCGCAGCGTCCAGCAGGTCGTCGAGCAGCCGCGCCATGTGTGAGACCTGCCGCTGGATCACCTGACATGCCCGGGCGAGCCGTTCAGGACTCACGCGCGGGTCGCCGACCACCTGCGCAGCGGTGCGGATGGGCGCGAGCGGGTTGCGCAGCTCGTGCGAGAGCGTCGCCAGGAACTCGTCTTTGCGGCGGTCCGCCTCCTGCAAACGCTCCTCCGCGAGTTTCTGGGCCGTGATGTCCGTGTGCGCGCCGACCATCCGAACCGGCCGCCCGTCCGATGCGCGTAGCGCCTTGGCGCGCGACATGAGCCAACGCCACCCGCCGTCGCGGTGGCGCATACGGAATACGTTCACGTACTCGGCCGACTCACCGGCGAGGTAGCGGGCGAGGGTCGCCTTGGTGGCTGGCAGGTCGTCGGGGTGCACGTGGCGCAGCCAATTCTCGTAGCTGCTCTCCCACTCGTCGGGCGTGTAGCCGAGCATCGCGATCCAGCGCGGCGAGTGGTAGACGACGCCGGTGACGAGGTCCCAGTCCCAGATGCCGTCGCTCGTGCCCGCGAGCGCGAGCGCGAGGCGTGCCTCGACGGTCCTGCGATCCTCGATGTCGATGCAGGTGCCGATCCACTCGACGATCTCGTCCGGATGCGCGTCGTCCGACACGTCGCGGACCGGTACACCGCGCGCGATGACTGTCCGCCAGGCGCCGTCGTGCCGGTGCAGCGAGTACTCGACCTCGTAGGTCTCCCCGGTAGCGAGCGCCCGGCGCCACGCCTCGGCGACCGCCGGCCGGTCGGCCTCATGGATTGCGTCCATCCAGCCGAGGCCATGCGACTGCTCGAAGCTCTGGCCGGTGTAGCGCTCCCACTCGGGACACGGCTCGTCGATACATCCCGCCGCGTTCACGCGCCAGATCACCTGCGCAGACGCTTCGACGAACGAACGGTAGCGCCGCTCGCTGCGGCGCAGGGCCGACTCGACCTCGCGCTGTGCGCTCTCGCCGCGCACGCGGTCGGTGACGTCGTAGCCGCCCACGAAGATGCCGATCACCCGGCCGCCGTCGTCGCGCAGCGGCTCGTAGAGCAGGTCGATGAAGCGCGAGCGGTCCGGCCGGTCGAGGCGGATCGGCAGGGCGCGCGCCTCGTACCGCACGCCGGTGGCGTATACACGGTCGAGCAGTTCGAAGAACCCTTGGTCGGCGATCTCGGGAAACACCTCGCGGACGGTGCGGCCCAGGAACTCGCATCGTCCGGCGATCTGGACGTAGGCGTCGTTGACGTACTCGAAGCGGTGCTCGGGGCCGACCAGCAGCGCGCAGAAGCCGGGCATGTGCTGCAACATCAGGCGTTGCCGCTCGCGTTCTGCGGCCTCGCGCCGGGCGGCGAGCACCTGCCCGGTCGTCTCGGTACAGGCGCAGAACATCCCCTCGATCGACTCGGAATCGCTGCGCACCGGCGTGTATGAGAACGCAAAGTGGGCCTCCTCCGGATAGCCGTGGCGGTGCAGCGTGAACGCGATGTCGTCCATCTGGGTCGCAACACCGGCGAAGGCCCGCTCGAGGATCGGGCCGACCTCGTCCATGATGTCAAACCAGACCTCGCGGAACGGCTTGCCGAGCGCGGCCGGATGCCGCGCGCCGCAGATCCGCGCGTAGGTGTCGTTGTAAAGCATCGTGCGCTGCGGACCCCACGCCAGGAACATCGCCTGGTTCGAGCCGAGCATCACCGCTACCAGCGTCCTCAGCGCTATGGGCCAGCGCTCCGGCGCCCCGAGCGGCGTCGCGCTCCAGTCAAAGGAGCGGATCAGTTCGCCGCACTCGCCGCCGCCGGTGAGGAAGCCAGGGGAGAGCAGTGGGTCGGGCCACGTCGCGGACATGGCGAGATCATGTCACGAGGAGGCAACCGACGTTCGTTCGGAGATGACGCACGAACGGCGGCCGTGTATACGAGAGATTATTCGGCCGGGGCGGCGGCCTGTCGGCGGCCGTCGCCCCCCGCGCGAGGCTCACGCAGGCGTGATGGCGCAGCGCTCCGGCTGCCAGCGTCAACACCTCACCGAAAACCACGCCTTCGGAAGCTCTGGGGGCGCGGCAGTGAGCGACAGCTCACGAGCAACCGCCCGTGCTTGTCGAGTCCGGCGACCCGCTGCCGCCGACCGCGCTGGCGAGGCTTCAGGACTGGCGCTTAGAAGCTTACCGAGGGCCCGGACGCGTGGGCGGCCCCTTTGGCGACTTCATCTTCGACCCGGAGCGGCCGGCGCGGACGATCACCTTGCTTGTCAGGTTGACCGCGTCGCGCAGCACGTAGTCGGCGATGTGCGCGTAGCGCTGGGTCGTGCGGTAGTTCTTGTGGCCGAGCATCTTGCCGACGACCTCGAGCGGCACGCCGTTCATGATCGCGTCGCTGGCGACCGAGTGCCGGAGGTCGTGCAGGCGCACGTCGGGCAGCCCGGCCAGCTTGCGCGCGTGGGCCCAGCTCCGGTCGAGGCTGTAGAGCTTCTTGCCGCGCTTCGAGCACACGACCAGGCCGCGCCTGGGGTTCCCCTTCGCCGCCGCGATCTCTCCGAGCAGCGCCATCACCTCGTCGGAGACAACGACGTCCCGCTTGCCGGTCTTCGAGTCGACCAGGCGCAGCACCTTCTGCCGCCAGGCGACTTGCTCCCACTGGAGATCGCGGATCTCGTCGCGCCGCATGCCCGTCAGCATCAGCAGCCGCACGCCCCAGATCGCCTCGCGGCCGATGTGGCCGGGCTTGCCGGACGGGATCCGCTCGGCCGCCGCCAGCACGCGCTCGATCGCCTGCCGCTCCTCGGGGTTTAGGAAACGTTCGACAGACTTCTCTTCGAACCGCTGCACGACCTCGGCCGGGTTGCGGCAGGTCGTCACGCCCCACTGCTCGGCCTTCGAGTACATCACGCTGAGCACGCTCTTCATGTAGTTCGCCGCACACGGCATCGCCTTCAGCTTGTTGTGGACGCGCTGGACGTCGGCCGGCGTCACCT
>ERZ1066137.250-NODE-250-length-45112-cov-16.720510_pt1 | contig 45112 bp, 34 predicted proteins | sample MGYA00382784_ERZ1066137 | MGnify/ENA primary metagenome ERZ1066137 (study PRJEB33369, sample SAMEA5778367) | biofilm metagenome | biome: Industrial cooling water; feature: Water cooling tower basin; material: Biofilm | place: United Arab Emirates | collected... | reverse complement strand
CGTGGCTTGAGGTACATGTCGATATGTTTCTGTTCGAAGCGCCTGGCGAACTCGCAGATCGTGGGCGCCTTCGAGCCGCTCGGCGGCGCGGTCTCGGGCGCCGGCCTGGCGGCCTTCGGGGCGCCGATGCTCACCGCAGCGCCCTGCTGGGCGAGCACGACCATCGCGGTCTTGCGCGCCTCGTCAGTCCCGAACTCCGGCGACATGAGTCCAAGCCGGCGCCGGTGATCCTTCCCTGCGGCGTCCCGGTACCTGGCAAAAAACACCTTCTTGCCACTCGGAAGCACCCGTAGAACAAAACCGGGCAGAGAGTCGCAGGTGATCTCGTACTTGACATCGCGCGGCTTTGCCTCGCGGGCTTGCGTGTTCGTGAGCATGGCTACCCTCCAGACACCCTACAGATCGATCCAAAATCGAACCCGCGCAAGGCCGAAAATGGCCCTGTCCTAAGAGACACAATCTAACGAATTCGCGCTCCCTCGGCCCAAATCGACCATGTATACGACATTGCCGTCGTCGCACTCGTCGACGCCCATCTGGACGACGCCGTCGCCGCACTTGGCGGTCTTGCAGGTGTTGGTGCAGGCGTCAGTGTTGACCATGTTGCCGTCGTCGCACTCGTCGACGCCCATCTGCACGATCGTGTCGCCGCACTTGGCGGTCTTGCAGGTGTTGGTGCAGGCGTCGGTGTTGACCATGTTGCCGTCGTCGCACTCGTCGACGCCCATCTGGACGATCGCGTCGCCGCACTTGGCGGTCTTGCACGTCGCGGTGCAGGCGTCGGTGTCGGTCATGTTGCCGTCGTCGCACTCCTCGACGCCGTCCTGGATCGCCATGTCGCCGCAGACCGCGCTCTTGCAGGTGCTGAGGCAGGCGTCGTTGTCCTCCATGTTGCCGTCGTCGCACTCCTCGACGCCGACCTGGACGATGCTGTCGCCGCAGCTCGCCGGGGCGCACAGGTTGGTGCAGGCGTCGGCGTCGTCCATGTTGCCGTCGTCGCACATCTCGCCGGGGCCGACGACGCCGTCGCCGCAGATCGCGGTCTTGCAGGCGTTGGTACACGCGTCGGCGTCGTCCTGGTTGCCGTCGTCGCACTCCTCGCCGGGGCCGACGATGCCGTCGCCGCAGGCCGCGGCCTTGCAGGCGTTGGTGCAGTCGTCGGCGTCCTCGGTGTTGCCGTCGTCGCACTCCTCGACGCCGACGAGCACCAGGCCGTCGCCGCAGATCGCGGTCTTGCAGGCGGCGGTGCAGGTGTCGGTGTCGTCCTGGTTGCCGTCGTCGCACTCCTCGCCGTCGTCGACCGTGCCGTCGCCGCAGGCCGGCGCCGGGCCGGTCGTCGCGGTCGTCGGCTCGTCGGTCGTCGGCGCCTCGGTCGAGGTCTGCGAGGACGTCGCGTCGGTCGTCGGCCCGCCGGTCGTGCCGTCGGTCACGGTCGTCGGCGTCGTCGTCTGATCGCCGGTCGTGCCGACGCCCGAGCTCGTGCCCTGCATGCTCGCGGTGCCCACGCTGTCGTCGCCGCAGCCGGTGCTCAGCGTCGCGAAGGCCAGTCCACCCGTTGCCACCCATCGAAATACGAAGTTCATTTCATCAGTGTCGCGCCGGGGACGGCGCACGCGCAAGCCGGCGGAGCGATGCACCGACGCAGGCGGGGCGCGTGGGCGCGAGCCCGCCGGCCGGACGCGGACGCGGAGGTCCGCCGATGGGGCGTCAGCGGCGTTCGCCGAGGCCGAGGCCGATCGCGGCGCCGATGCCGAGGAAGGCGAGCGAGAAGCTGGCGACGCCGTGCTGCTCGGACGCGCCGCCGAGCACGAGCGCGACGAGCAGGCCGAGGACGATCACGAAGCCGAACGCGAGGACGAGCGAGGCGTTGCGCACCGCGGCATGCTACCGGAGGAGGACGATGCACGCGCGCGCGCTGGACGAATTCTGTCGCGGGGTGGAATCGATCCTCCGCGAGCTCCACCCGGCCGGTGCGGACCTCGAGGTGGCGGACGCGCTGGCGGAGTTCCGCGGCGCGCTCGCCGTCGTGTCCGATCCCGAGAGCCATGACCTCGAGGACAGCCCCGGCGGGAGCGTCTCGCGGGCCGACGCGCTGCGGATCCGCGCGAGCAAGTTCATCGCGGCGCAGCTGCCGGCCGGCGCGTTCGCCGAGCCCGCGGTGCGACGGAGGATCCGCGAGGCGGTGCGGGCGCTGGCGACGGCGGCGCTCGGAGAGCTCGCGCCGAGCGCCTACCTCGATGCGCCGGGGCGACGCGAGGCGGAGTGAGCGGCGTGATCGCGGGCTTCGTAGTCCGCGCCGAGCACCGACGCGAGCGTGGTCCCGACCTGCGATCGGTGAGCGGTGTGGTCGCGGGCTTCGTGGTCCGCGAGGACGGCGAGCGCGTCGGTGTGCGTGCCGCAGTTGCTCGGGACGACGAAGATCGGCGAGCGATCGCTCAGCGCGAGGCGGCGGCGCGGCGGGTCGCGGGGCGGGCGCGGGGCTCGGTCGGCTCGGCGCGGCGGCGGGCCTTCGGTTCGTCGCCGCGGGCCGCGGCGGCGCGGGCGCGGGCCTCGGCGGCGAGGCGGGTCTTGACGCCGGCCCACGCGCAGATCGGGCACTTCGCCGGATCGTGGCGCAGGGCGGGGCAGTGCTCGCGGCCGAAGTAGATGATCTGGAGGTGGAGCTTGTGCCAGTCGCGCTCGGGGAACACGGCCTTGAGGTCGGCCTCGGTCTGCTCGACGTTGCGGCCGTCGGACAGGCCCCAGCGCGCGGCGAGCCGGTGGATGTGGGTGTCGACCGGGAAGGCGGGCACGCCGAAGGCCTGGACCATGACGACGCTGGCGGTCTTGTGGCCGACGCCGGGCAGCGCCTCGAGCGCGGCGAAGTCGGCCGGGACCCGGCCGCCGTGGCGCTCGAGCAGCAGCTGCGCGAGGCGGCGGATGTTCTTCGCCTTGGCCGGGGCGAGGCCGCAGGTGCGGATGAAGCCGAGGATCTCGTCCTCGGTCAGCGCGGCCATCGCCTGCGGCGTCGGGGCCCGGGCGAACAGCGCCGGGGTGACGAGGTTGACCCGCGCGTCGGTCGTCTGCGCCGACAACACGACCGCGACGAGCAAGGTGAACGGATCGACGTGGGCGAGCGGGATCTCGGGCTGCGGGTAGAGGCGATCGAGGACGGACTGGATCTTCGCGGCTTTTTCGCTGCGCTTCATGGGGCTTCGTGCGCGGCAAGCCTACTGGAAATCGGCGCGAATTCGAGCCCTGGCGGCCGAGGCCGCGGTAGGGCGCCCCCAGGGCTTGTCGCGTGCCGATCGCCGGTCCTTCACGTGCCCCGCCGCGCGGGTCCGTGTGTACAATCCGGACCCATGACGCCGACCCCTCGTCTTCTCGCCCTCGTCCTCGCCGCCATCAGCATGGGCTGCTCGCCGACGACGTCGGGCGGCAGCACCCCCCCGGACAACTCCTCCAACAGCGGAGGCGGCGGCGGCGGAGGCGGCGGGGGGCCGACGATCGGCGGTGGGTCGACGGACGCCGGCGGCGGTGCGGCCGGTGGCGCGGGCGGTGGGCAGACCGGCGCCGGCGGGACGGACGCGGGCGCCGGCGGTGCGGGCGGCGGCGCGGGGACGACCGGGCAGGGCGGCGGGACGGTGGTCGCGGGCGGGCCGAACGACACGCGGTTCCTCGGGCCGGAGATCTCGCACTCGAAGGGCGTCGCCGGCGGCGTGGTCGTGCTGTGGCCGCGGATCATCCCGAGCACGATCGCGGCGGAGAACCAGCAGTACGCGCAGGCGGTCCAGCAGAAGGTCAAGCAGCTGGTCGAGAAGGCGCTGCCGGGCCGGCCGATCGACGTGCGGCCGTCGCCCGAGCGCGTGTGCCCGAAGACCGGCTGCGAGGCGATGTCGGTCGGCGTGCTGTTCACGCGGCAGAACAACTCGTGCATCGCGGTCGCGCTGGTCAACGGGCCCGGCGTGTCGCAGACGAAGATGATCCCGTGGGGCGGCGAGGTCGCGTTCAAGGGCAGCGACACGATCCAGTTCCGCGACCCGCCGGAGAACTTCGTGCAGATCAAGGACTTCGCGGTGTGCGACCAGCTCGTCGTCGAGATGGGCAAGGCCGACGGGTTCGTCGAGGCGGCGATCCGCGCGGCCGCCGGCCCGGCGCCGAGCTCGACGGCGACGACGCCGGCGAGCTCGACCGTCACCGCGAACCCGGCCGGCAAGAAGTAGGGCGATGCGGATCCTCCACACGATGCTGCGCGTCGGCGACCTCGAGCGGTCGCTGGCGTTCTACACCGAGGTGCTCGGGATGCGCCTCTTGCGGCGCAAGGACTACCCCGAGGGCCGCTTCACGCTCGCGTTCGTCGGCTACGGGCCGGAGTCGGAGGTGGCCGCGCTCGAGCTGACGCACAACTGGGACACCGCGGCGTACGAGCTCGGCACCGGGTTCGGCCACGTCGCGCTCGAGGTCGAGGACGCGGCGGCCGCGTGCGCCGAGCTCCGGGCGCGCGGCGGCAAGGTCGTCCGCGAGGCCGGGCCGATGAAGCACGGCACGACGGTGATCGCGTTCGTCGAGGACCCCGACGGCTACAAGATCGAGCTGATCGAGCGCAAGCGCTGAGGTCCCGCGGGCGCGCGGGCGGCCGCGTGCGAGCTGGCCTTCGAGACAGGTTCCGGCGGGCAGCTGTGGTCGAGGTCGCTTGTCGGCGCGGGCGGCCGCGGCACGTTCCCCCGCGATGCCGCGATTCGTGATCTACGGAGCGTTCGGGTGGTGCGCCGAGATCGTGTGGACGGCGGCGTGGGCGTACGTCTCCGGCGTGCGCCACGACCCGGCGGTGCCCGGCGGGGCCGTCGCGCTCGACCGCTGCGAGCGCCTGCGCCTGGTCGGCCACACGTACCTGTGGATGTTCCCGATCTACGGGCTCGGCGGGCTGATGTTCGAGCGCTGCCACGAGGTCGTGCGCGCGTGGCCGTGGCTGGCCCGCGGGGCGCTGTGGACGGCGCTGATCTTCGCGGTCGAGTACGCGACCGGGTGGCTGCTGCGGCGGGCGACCGGCGCGTGCCCGTGGGACTACGGCGGCGCGCGCTTCAGCGTCGGCGGGCTGATCCGCGTCGACTACGCGCCGGCGTGGTTCGCGTTCGGCCTGCTGCTCGAGCGGCTGCACGACGCGCTGGCGTGAGCGAGCGGCGCGCGGCTCACTGGCCGAGGTTGTACGTGCCGGTGTACCCGAAGGCCTCGCGGCCCTTCTTGAAGCGCTTCTTCTCGAGCGCCTTGACGACGCAGTCGCCGAACGCCTGCTTGTCGCGGTGCGACTTCATGTCGACGTTGAGCTTGCCGGTGCCGGCCTCGACGTCGAAGTAGACCTGGATCGCCGAGCCGTTCGGGATGTCGTGCAGGCTGGCGCAGCGGCGGACGTCGCCGATCAGCGGGCCGAAGAAGTCGTCGTGCTCGGCCGGGGTCGACGGGACGTTGGCGGCGGACTTCTTGGACGTCTTCTCGCCGTCGCCCTTCTTGGCCGGCTCGTCGCCCTTCTTGGGCTCGTCGCCCTTCTTGGGCTCGTCGCCCTTCTTCTCGTCGTCGGGCTTGCTGTCGGCGTCGGGGGCGGTCTGCGGGACGACGACCGGCGTCGGGCCGCCCGGCTCGCCGGTCGGGGCCTTGTCGCGGGTCAGCAGGTAGTAGACGAAGCCGCCGAGGCCGGCGACGACGAGCAGGAGCAGGACGGTGAGGACGCGGTAGGGGTTGGAGCGGTGGAGGGCGCTCGGCTCGTCGTCGGTCTCGGGCTCGGCGCGGGCCGGCGTCGGCGCGGAGGTCGGCGGCGGGTCGTGCGTGACGGTCGGGATCTGGGCGGTCGGCGGCCGCGGCGGGTTCGTCTGCGAGGAGGTCAGCAGCGCCGCGGGGACGCGGAACGAGGCGTCGGGCGGCGGCGCGTCGAGGTCGGGGTTGGCGTCCGGGTCCCACTCGAGCGGCGCCTGCGAGGTGTAGCGGAGCGTGCGGTCGGCCTCGATGATCGCGTCGGCGAGCTCGCGGACGGACTGGTAGCGCTCGGCCGGATCCTTCTTGAGGGCGCGCAGGACGACCGCCTCGATCGCCTCCGGGATGTCGGCCTCGGGGGCGCGCCTGCGCGGCGGCTGCGGCTCGTCGACCATCTGCATCGCCACCGTGGCCATGAAGGTCTGGCCCTTGAACGGGACGCTGCCGGTCAGCAGCTCGTACATGACGATGCCGAGCGAGTAGACGTCGACCCGCGCGTCGGCCTTCTGGTCGCGGGCGATCTCGGGGGCCATGTACTCGGGCGTGCCGAGCAGCGTGCCTGCCTCGGTCGCCATCTTCGGGCGGTCGGCGCGGTTCGGGTTCTGCCCGTCGACGATCACCTTGGCGATCCCGAAGTCGAGGATCTTGATGAAGTCGTGGTTGCCGCCGCGCTTGATCCGGAAGCAGTTGTCCGGCTTCATGTCGCGGTGGACGATGCCCTTCTCGTGGGCGGCGTCGAGGGCGCGGCAGACCTGGAGGATCATCCGCCGCACGCGGGTCCACGGCTGCCGGCCCTCGCGCGCGAGCAAGGTCGCGAGGTCCTCGCCCTCGAGGTACTCCATCGTCAGGAAGGCGAGGCCCTGCTTCGTGTAGCCGAAGTCGGTGATGTCGACGATGTGCTCGTGGTGCAGCATCGAGGCCGTGCGCGCCTCCTGCAGGAAGCGCGCGACGATCTCCGGGCTGTCGCAGTACTCGGGCGCGAGCACCTTGACCGCGAGCTTGCGGCCGATCGTGATGTGCTCGGCCTGGTAGACCGAGCCCATGCCGCCCTCGCCGATCAGCTTGACGAGGCGGTAGCGGTCGGCGAGCACCGTGCCGACGAGGTTCTCGGGGGCGAACTGCTGCGAGGGCCGCGGGACGTGCTCGCCCGCCGGCGCGGCCGCGACACCGTTCACCACGACGTTCGCCTCCGGTGGCGCACCGCCCTCAGCGCTCGCGGGCGAGTCTTCGCTGGGCGCCGAGGGGTTGGGTGAGACGATCCGCATGGATGCAGGGTCGCCTCAGCATACCCCAGGCGAGCACCAATCTGGGCGGCCTCGGGGGGACAGAGTGGCGGGTGAGCGCCGCGGGTGAGCGCGGCGGGCGAGCGCGGCCTGTCGCCGGACGCGGATTTTGGGCCGGCGCGCGATCGCGCCGGCCCCGGAGCGAGGCCGCGAGGGGCGGCCGCGCAGGGACGGCCGCGCAGGGGGGCCCTGCAGGGGCCGGGCCCCGGTCAGGAGCCGGGGATGCCGCGGACGGCGGCGACGAGGTCGCCGACGGTGAAGTTGTCCGGCAGGCCCTTCTCCTGCAACTGGACGAGCAGCGGGAGCAGCGGAGTGTCGGCGGGCTGGTGGCTGAGGGCTTCGCCGAGGGCCCGCGCGGCGGCGCGACGGCGACCGAGGGCGAGGCCGCGGGCGAGGGCCTCTGCGACCGGGCTCATGGTTTTTTTCCGCTCGGCCGGGGCGCCGGCGATGATCCGCTGGCCGCCGAGGCGCCCGCGCAGCGCATCGGCCGCGCGCGAGGGCTTGGTGATGATCTCGGGTTCGCTCGGCGCGGGCGCGGCGGATCCTTCGGAGATCGCGGGCTCGTCGGCGGGGCGGGCGACCGGGGCCGGCGGGGCCGACGGCGGCAGCGCTTCGTCGCCGCGCTCTCCGCCCCCGGCCGGCCGGACGACGCGCTCGACGACCGGCGCGGGGCTGTCCCGGCGCCAGCGCGGGCGCTGCCAGTCGTCGCGCTCGCCCGGCCGCGGCGGCGGCTCGCCGGCGGCGACCCGCTGCTCGAGCGCCTGGCCGCGCTGGAGGATCTCCTCGCCGTGGCCGCGCGGCAGGACGGTGACGACGGTGTCCTCCTTGATGATCGCATAGAGGATGTCGCCGAAGCTCTCGAGCGGGATCAGGATCTGCGGCTCGGCGAGCATGACGTCGAGCGTGCGCACCGCCTTGCCGGCGTCCTCGGCGGCGGTGATCGCGTGATCGAGCCGGTCGCGCAGGGCCTCGTCGTCGTCCTCGCCGACGGTGGGCACGAGCTCGCGCAGCCGCTGCACGGCGCGGTGGGTGATGCTGTAGCGACGATGACCTGGGAAGGGGGTCCGCATGGTGCCTTGCCGCGCGGGGTGTATCGCAGCGGGGACAAGTTTGCCACCGCGCATCGGCCCCCGGGGGGAAGAATTGCGACGGATCCGAAAACCGAAGGGATCTGGAGCACTTGTCGAGGGCGAGGCCGGGAGGACGGCGCCCCGTGTCACGGCTGTGTCCGATCCCGGGGTCTCCCCGGGGCGGCCCGCAGGACGGACCAGGCGGTCCACCGCCGCCCGCGCCGCACCCGGGACCTCGGCAGGTCGCGTCGGGTCGTCGCCAGGTCCCTGGACGCCCGGCGATCTCCGATGTGCGAGAGGAGGTGTGCGATCCTCGCCCGAGGAGGCGAGCATGGAGGAGGGAGCGAGATTCGAGCGCGAGCGAGGCGTCGAGGGCGGGGGCGCCTTGTTCACCGGGGCGCGCTCGCAGGTCGCCGACGACGATCGGTGCACCTGGCGCTCCGACCATCTCCTCGACGCCTCGGGCCTCGTCGTCTTCCGCGGGGTCGCCGTCGCCCGCGAGGCGACCACGCTCCGCCACGTCGCGCCCGACCTCCCGCCGGGCCTGAGCCTGCACTTCACCCGCGGCGGCACGTACACCTACCGCGTCGCCGGGATGAAGGGACATGTCACGGCGGACATGTCACGGCATTGCTGGCTGATGCCCGAGGTCAACGACATCGAGTTCTCGCTGCCGGCCGGGACACGCCTGCACAACCTCAGCGTGCGCCTGCCCGAGGCGCTGGTCCGCGAGCTCGCCGCCGCCTACCGCGGTCCGTTGCCGCTCGCGCGGATCGCCGCCCGCGGGGCCTGCGAGCCGTTCTGCCTGCCGCTTGCGAGCCCTTCGGCCTGCCACCGGCTCGTCGACCAGCTCGCCGCCGACACCTTCGCCGGGGCCGCGCGTCGGCTCCACGTCGAGGCGAAGGTCCTCGAGCTGCTCGCGCTCAGCCTCGACGCGACCGAGCGCCACGAGAAGACCGCGAGCGGCGCCTCGCCGTCGCCCGACGAGCGACGCCGGCTCGCGGCCGCCCGCGATCGTCTGGCCGCCGACCCGCTCGATCCGCCCGCCTTGACCGCGCTCGCCCGCGAGGTCGGCCTCTCGCCCCGGCGCCTCAACGACGGCTTCCGCGCGCTGTTCGGCGTCACCGTGCTCGGCTGGCTACGCGACGCCCGCCTCGAGCTCGGCCGAAACCTGCTGCTCGACGGGCTGCCGATCAAGGAGGTCGCGTACCGCCTCGGCTACTCCCACGTCAACAACTTCACCGCGGCGTTCCGCGCCCGCTTCGGCGAGCCGCCCGGGCGCCATCGGCGATCGGCCCGCCCCGCGCCGTGACCGGTCCGCCGGCCGGCGAGACGGCATAGAAGATCGTGCCCGCATTCATGGAAGAATCCCGACCGCCGACGGGCGGCGGCTTCTATTGGTGGACACATGTCCCATCCACGGCCCCCTGCGCCGTCGACGGGCGCTCGCCGCACGACCGCCTCGCTCAACATCGTCCTCGAGTTCTCGCGCGCCCGGCAGGCCGGACAGCCGCACGCCTTCGAGTTCGAGCCGCAGACCTACCTGCTGCGCAACCCCGGCGGCGGCTTCGAGAGCGCCGAGTTCCCCTGGAGCCGCGAGCTGCTCGCGGACCTGCGGCTCGCCCGGATCCCCGGCGGCGAGTCCGACGCGCTCCACCGGATCGGCGCCGTCTTGCGCAACTTCCTCGCCGGCGCCGGGTGGAGCCACCACGAGCACGCGATCGTCAAGGCTGCGCGCGAGGGCGCCCGGATCAACGTCACGATCCGCTCCGCCGCCGCCGAGCTGTACGCGCTGCCGTGGGAGTTCGTCGCCCTCAAGTCGACCGGCCAGCTGCTCGGCAGCGTACCTGGCCTCATGGTCAGGTACGAGTGGCCCGAGACCTCGACCTTCCCCGACCGCGTCGACGCGGCCGCCCGCCGCGGCCGCGTCCTGTTCGCCTGGTCCGCCGCCGGCGGCGCGGTCCCGGCCGACCGCCACCTCGCCGCGCTCACGGCTGCGTTCGCCGATCGACCCGACGTCTTCGACCCCGCGCGCGACGTCGTCGCCCACGCGACCTTCGCCGGCATCGATCAGGCGCTCGCCGACGCCGCGTGCCACGGCCCGCCGATCGACGCCTTGCACATCCTCTGCCACGGAGCCGCCAGCGGAGCGACCTACGGGCTCGCCCTCGACGACTCGCAGCAGCCCGGCGTCCCGGTGACGGTCGGCGCCGGCCGCTTCCAGCAGTTGCTCGCGCCGCACGCCGGCATGGTCCGCATGGTCGTGCTCGCCGCCTGCGACAGCAGCAACGCCGGCGAGCTCGGCAACCACCTCGGCAGCGTCGCGCAGATGATCCACCGCGCCGGCGTCCTCGCCGTGATCGCCTCGCGATTCCCGCTCAGCGCCGAGGGCTCCGCGCAATTCGCCGCCGCCTTCTACGGTGAGCTCGCTCGCCGCGCGTCGATCGAGCAGGCGTTCCTCGCCGCCCGCGCCGCCCTCGTCCGCGACCCGGGCCAGCTCGACTGGGCCAGCGTGCAATTGCTCGGCCGCGACGAAGACTCCGACGCCAACTACCCGCTGCAGCTCGGCGCGCCTCCGTCCGCCCCGACGTCGCCCCCGTCGCTCCCCGTCGCGCACGTGCGAGCCGACCCGGCGCCCGTCGTGCTCGGCGAGCCCCCGCCGCGCGACGCGACACCTGCCCCGAAGCGCAGGTGGATCCTCCCGCTCGGCCTCGCCGGCGCCCTTGCGCTCGTCGGCTTCCTCGCCGCGCTCCCCGGCCGAACCCCCCGCGCGGAGCCCCCCGCCGCGGAGCCTCCCGCCGCGGAGCCACCCGCTCCCGCGCCCGTCGAGGCGCCGCGCCCCCCGCCAGCGCCGACCGGCCCGACGGCATGCTCGCCGGCCGTCGACGCCTACCTCCGCGGCTTCCTCCCGGATCACCCCGACAGCGCCGTCGACGTCGCGCTGGCGATCGAGATCCCCCGGACCGGCCTCGTCTCGGTCGGCAACCGCGAGCACCCGGACCAGCTCGAGCGCGCCGCCGACCTCCTGCTCCAGTCGTCCCCGGAGCGGCTGATCGAGCTCGGCGGAGCCGGCCTGCCGTGCCACACGACGCTCGTCTGGCGCCCACCGCCGCCCCGCAGGGCGGCCCCCAGACCGACCCCCGAGTCGGGCCGCGGCACCGACCCGCCGACGGCGAACCCCGCCGCGCCGAAGACGGCGCCGCCTAGGCGCCCGGGCAAGTGCTCGCGCGCCCTGGTCGATTATCTCCGCAGCGTCTATCCGAACGACCCCGCCGGCGCCGTCGAGGTCTCGGTGGAGATCGAGGTTCCGGCGAACGGCCTGTTCGGGGTCTCCTGCGACAACCCGGACTATCAACAGCGCGCGTTCGACGTGCTGTTCGAGCTGCCGATCGATCCGTTGCTCGAGCACGGCGGCGCCAGCCTGCCGTGCAAGACGAGGATCGTCTGGCGCCCCTGACCACCCGCCATCGAGCGGATCGTGCACTCCACGAGAGAGAGAGACGACATGGGAACGCGTTTCACCTGGACCCGCATTCAGCTCACCTCGTATCATGACACCCGGTTGATGGCGCACCCCGACGGGCGCGTGCTCGGCTCCCCGAACCGCGAGGCGTGGGAGACCTGGTCGGCCGAGGACGCCGGCGACGGCGCGGTGTTCCTGGTCGGCGCCCACGGCCTCGCGCTGCGCTCCGAGCCGAACGGGACCGTCGACCTGACCCGCGCGCGCCTCGGCTGGGAGCGCTGGCGGATCGTCCCGAGCGGCGACGACGACACGTGGTTCGTCCGCTCCGTCGAGCACGGCCTCGACCTGTGCCTCGCGCCCGACGGTCGCGTCTCCACCAACGGCAACCGGGGACACTGGGAGCGCTTCTCCCTCGCCGTCGTCCGCCCGGCGATGTCGCCGCACGTCGGCAAGACCCTGCGAGCGCGCGAGCTCGCGGGCTCGCGCCGCCTGTCCGCGAGAGGCGGCGGTCCGTCCGTCGACCACGCCGACACGACCTTCGAGCGCTGGGTCGTCGAGGACGCCGGCGACGGCCTCGTACACCTCGTCAGCGAGGCCCTCGGATCCTGCCTCGCGCGCTCCGAGGGCGGACCTTCGCTCCTCGGCCGCGGCCCGGACGCGCGCTGGTCGCTCGACGAGCTCGCCCCCGGCGTCGTGCTGCTGAGCGCGGGCGTCACCGGCGAGCGCCTCGCGATCCGACCCGACGGCGGCCTCGCGCTCACGCGCTCGCTCGGCGACGCCGCGCGCTGGCAGCTCGAGTTCGCGACCCCGGCCCACGCCGGGCGCCGGATCCACCTCGCCAGCAGCCACGACACGCGCCTCGCCGCGCGCCCCGACGGCCGCGTGGTCGCCTCGCGCGAGCGCCTCGCGCAGGAGACGTGGGAGGTCGTCGACGTCGGCGCCGGCGAATTCGCCCTGCGCTCCGCCCACGGCAACTGGCTCGCCGCGCGCCCCGACGGCTCGATGTTCCTCGCCGGCACCGTCGGCGCGTGGGAGCGCTGGAGTTGGCTCCCCCGCGACTCGGGCCGGATGCTGCTGCACTCGGTCGCCCACGGCCAGCAGCTCCAGGCGACGCCCGAGGGGCTCATCCGCCTGACGCCGAACCGCGACTCGTGGGAGCGCTGGCAGGTCGAGCCGCTGCCGGCGCGCTTCGTCGGCCGCGTGCTCGTGCTCGTCCGCCCCGACGGCCTCGCCCTCGGCGCGACGCCCGAGGGCTCGGTCCGGACCACCGACGCCCAGCAGCGTCACGAGCGCTGGCAGGTCGAGGACGCCGGCGAGGGCGCCGTCTACCTCGTCAGCGCGCTGGGCGGCGCCCTCTCGGCGACCCCCGACGGCCGGCTCTGCCACGTCCCGGGGCGCAGCGCGGCGGAGCGCTGGCAGATCCGCGAGGTCGAGCCCGGCTCGTTCAGGATCACCTCGCGGCAATACGGCCACCACCTGGCGATGCGCGACGGCGTGCCCACCTCGCGCGAGCCGTCCGCGAGCACGCTGTGGTCGATCGTCGAGCGCCCGCGCACCACCTTCGCCGCCGCCCGCTTCCTCGGCAAGCGGATCGTCCTGTCGAGCTCGCACGGCACCCGGCTCGCCCACGGCGCCCGCGGTGTCACGGTCGCCGGCCTCGACGACGGCCCGTCGTCGGTCTGGACCCTGAGCGAGGTCCCGGGCGGCTTCCACGCGCTGGTCGCCAGCGACGGCCGCGCGCTCTGCCTCGACGACGCCGGCAACCTCTCGCTCGGCGCGGCCGGGGGCGCCGCGGCGCACTGGTCGGTCGAGGAGCTGAGCCCCGGCGTGTTCGTGCTGACCCACTGGCGCGGCCGCAACCTGCAGGCCCGGCCCGACGGCGCCGTGACGACGCACCTCAACACCGCCCTGTGGGAGTGGTGGCGCATCGAGCTCGCCCCCGAGGCGCCCGCGTGGCCGCCGATCGGCCGCCGCGTGCTGCTGACCAGCCACCACGACACGCGGCTCAGCCTGAACCCGGCCGGCGAGCCGTCGACCTCCCCCAATCGCCTGTCCTGGGAGACATTTGCGATCGAGGACGCCGGCGACGGCGACGTGTTCCTCGTCAGCTACCACGAGACCCTGCTGTCCGCGGCCCCCGACGGCGCGGTGCGCGGGACGACCGCGCGCACGCCCGCCGAGCGCTGGAGGCTCACCGAGACCCGCCCGGGTCACTGCAACCTCCGCTCGGTCGCCACCGGCCGCTGGCTCCGCGCCTGGCCGAACGGACAGATCGACACCGCCCCCGCCGCCCTGAGCTTCGAGGAGTGGCGCGTCGACCCCGCCCTGATCGCCCCGCTGTACCCGAGCCAGGGCGAGTGGGGCAAGCCGCCGGCGTCGGCCGCCTCGCTGACGCGCCGTGCGATCGCCGGCTCGCCGCTCGACGTCGCGGCGCGCACGATCCACGCGCTGATCGAGGCCGCGGTCTTGCCGGTCCTCGCCCGCCTGCAGGACGTGTTCGTCCGCGACATCGAGGACACCCTCGCCGCCGCGCTCTCGCAGACCCAGAAGATCGCCGAGGCGCTGCAATCGACCGCCAGCGCCGCCGCCGCGACCCTGCTCGACGACCTCCGGCAGAGCCCGGTGATCCAGGCGCTCGCCGATCGCAGCGTAGCGATCGCCTCGCCGCTTGGCCGGATCGAGCTGCACAAGCGCGGCGCGGCCCTCGGCGTTCACCTGACCGTACGCGGACCGAACGGCGCCCGCGCGCTCGTCGGCCTGTCGAACGCGGACCCGCTGTGCGCGCGCGTACCCGCGCGCATGGCCAACCCCACGGGACAGGCCCTCGCCTTCGTCGACCTGCAGCTCGGCCGCTCGCACGTCCACGCCCGCGCCCGGCTCGGCGCGCAGCAGCTCTCCGTCTCCGGCGAGCACTTCTTCAAGCTCGGCGACGAGTGGATGCGCCTCCGGCTCGGCGTCCTCGACCCGCGCGCCCACACCGTCGAGGCCGGGCTCGAGATCGGCGTCAAGCTCGGCGTCGACGCCAAGCTCTCGGCCGAGATGGCCTGCCGCGCCCGCGTTCAGCTCTCGACCAACCCGGCGGTGGCGGCCGCCGCCGTGCGCACGCTCGCGGAGGCGCTGCACGCCGACGCCGGCGAGGAGGGCATCCGCCTGGGCGACGGCGGCACCCCGCTGCAGGTCGCGCGCGCGCTCTCGAAGGCCCTGAACGCGCTGGCGGCCGCGTGCACCGACGAGGAGGCCGAGCAGATCGGGAAGATCGAGCTCGCCGTCGAGGGCGCGGGCAAGCTCGGCGTCGGGATCGCCGACAGCACCCTCGCCCTGCTGTCCGCCACCGGCTCCGTCTCGCACGCGCTGCCCTTCCTCGCGCTCGCCAGGCTCAACGTCGATCTGCTGCTGCCCGTTCTCGAGCTCGGCGCCGAGCTCGGCGCCGCGGTCTCGCAGCTCGGCGCCGGCCACCTCGCGTTCCCGGACGCGAGCGAGCTCCCGCGGGTCGCCGACACCGTCGCCCGGCGCGGCCGTGAGTTCGTCGGCTCGCTGGGGTCCGCGCTCGCCGAGCACCTCGAGGACGCGACCTTCACCGTCGAGTTCCAGGTCGACGCCCTCGGCGAGAAGAAGGACGGCGGCGGCGGCGACCAGGCCGACATGAGCTTCACCCTGTTCAGCGCCGGCCTCGAGCTGCCGGTCGGCGCCGCGATCGTGCGGCTCGTCGAGGATCCGCGCCTCGTCCTCCGCGCCGCCCAGGCGATCCTCGCCGTGGTCGCCGACCTCGCGCCGCAGATCGGACGCTGGCAGCGGGACGTCCCGAACGCGCCGAGCCAGCCGGCGCCGATCGACTGGCACGCGCTGTCCCTTGGGACAGATGAGAAGACCCGGCTCGCGGTCGAGGCCGCGGTCGCCCCGCTGGCCCGGGTCGGCCTCGACGTGCCCGCCGTCCCGCTGCTCAAGGCCCTGCACCAGACCTCCGCCGACGCCCGCGAGCTGCTGCGCAGCGCCGTGCAGAGCGCCCGCGACGGCAGCCTCCGGCCGCTGCACGCCGCCCTCGAGCGCCTGCAGACGAACCTCGGCGACGGCGCCGTGACGCTGCTCGCGGACGCCGAGCTCTCGCTCGTCGTCGGCGGCGGCCTCAACTTCAACCTCGGCCTCGAGGTCGACGCCGAGCTCGGCCTCGGCGCCTCGTTCACCGCGAAGGCCACCCCGGGCCTGCTGCTCCGGCTCGGCAGCGTCGGGCGACTCCGGCTCGGCGAGGCCGAGGGCAGCATCGTCCTCGCGGCCGCGGGCTCGCTGGCCGCGGGCGTCAGCCTCGGCGAGCTCGTCGAGGTCGACGCCGAGCTGTCCCTCGGCGGCCAGAGCGCCCTGTTCTCGCTCGAGCTCGCGGCCTGGGACGGCGACCTCCCGCCCGCCGCCGACACGCGGGTCGCCGGCTTCGAGGTGCTCGACTTCGCCGGAACGGTCGCGCAGGACGGCGCCCTCGACGGCGCGGGCGAGCTCGTGCTCCCGACCGGCGGCACCGTCCCCGCGAAGTTCGCCACCGACGCCGCCGGCCGCGTGCTGCGCGGCAGCTGGAGCGCCGACCTCGAGCTCGGCGAGCACAAGCTGTCGATCACCCGCGGCGCCCTCGACGACCGCGGCCTGCACGCCCGCGTCCTGCTCCCGATCGCCGGCCTGCGCGGCGAGTTCGAGCTCTCGCTCGCCTCCGACGGCGCCCTGTGGATCCGGCACGGGTCGGACCTCGAGCTCGGCGGCGTCCGGATCGCCCGCGCCGACCTGTCCCTGATGCCAGACGGCTTCACCGGCGCCGGCAAGCTCGTGATCCCGGACCTGCTCGCCGCCGACGCCACGCTGCGCGTCGATCGCAGCGGCGACTTCTACGCCCGCGCCCGCGGCACCATCGACATGTTCGGGCGGACCTTGACCGACGCCGACCTGACCCTCGGCGCCTACGACCTGCGCGATCCCGACATCCGCGGCACGCTGGTCCAGCTGTTCCCGGACCGGCAGCACCTGCTGCCGCAGGACGCGTCGCAGCGGGTCGCGTTCGTCAGCGGCGCCGCCACCCTCGACCTGCTCGGGGGTCGGCACACGTTCCGGCTGCGGCTGATCCCCACGCTCGGGATCGTCGAGGCGACCGCCGCGAGCAGCCTGACCATCGACGGCCTCGTGCTCTCCGACGCCCGGATGCGCCTCGGCAGCGGCGGTGTCACGGGCAGGGGCTCGCTGAAGCTCGGCGGCCTCACCCTGGCCGTCGACCTCGCCATCGATCCGCACGACGTCGTCTCCGTCACGTGCTCGCAGGACCTCTGGATCAACGGCATCAACCTCGGCCGCTGCGCGCTGAGGCTGACCGGCGAGGGCTTCGTCGGCACCGCGAGGGTCTGGACGCTGTTCGGCGAGGCCAGCATCCACGTCAGGATCCCACGCAGCGGCGCGCCGTCGATCTGGGTGTGACCGGGTGCGTCACCGTGGCGACGAACCTGGCTCGAAGAGCTGGTCGGCGCTCTCGCCGCCCGGCGGCGAGCGGGCGGCGCAGGTCGCGGCGAGCGTGCCGGCGTGCGGCGTGCGGCGCCCGTGAATCGTCGCTCCCGCACCCGCTGCAGCATTTGCGCACCGGTCTCGCCGGGCTGTGGCAGTGCCGTGACACAGCGAGCGTACAGAGACGTCGTGAGCGACGAGGAGACAGCACGCGATCGCGGGCGCCGATCGAGCGACCGCGCCCTCGCTCGCCTGCTCGCAGTCGCGGCCCTGCTGGCCGCGGCGCCCGCGGTCGCGATCGTCGGCCTGTTGCTCGTCCGCGGGCTGCCGGCGCTCTCGCTCGAGTTCCTGTTCGCCTTCCCCGTCGACGGGATGACCGCCGGGGGCCTCTGGCCCGCGCTGCTCGGGACGCTGTGGCTGGTCGGCGTCTCGCTCGCGTTCGCCGTGCCGGTCGGGGTGCTCGCCGGGATCTGGCTGTCGGAGTACGCGGGCGACGGCTGGCTGCCGCGGATCGCCGAGCTGGCAGTCGTCAACCTCGCCGGCGTCCCCTCGATCGTGCACGCGCTGTTCGGCCTCGGCGCGTTCGTGATGTTCTTCCAACTCGGGACGTCGATCCTCGCCGCCGGCTTGACGCTCGGCGTGATGACGCTGCCGGTGATCATCACCGCCACCCGCGCGGCCCTGCGCTCCGTGCCGCACGCGTTCCGCCTGGCGGCGTGGAACCTCGGGCTCAGCCGCTGGCAGACGATCCGCGCGATCGTGCTGCCGAACGCCCTGCCGGGGATCCTCACCGGTGTGATCCTGCAGGTGAGCCGGACCGCCGGTGAGACGGCGCCGATCCTGTTCACCGGCGCCGCGCTGTACCTGCCCGTGCTGCCGACGAGCCCCTCGCACGAGACGATGGCGCTCAGCAACCACCTGTTCGTGCTGATCACCCAGATCCCCGGCGTCCCCGAAGACATGAAGTACGGCACGGCGCTGGTGCTGCTCGCGCTGGTGCTGGCGATCAACGCCGCCGCGATCGTCCTGCGCTGGCGCCTGCGCGGGAGGCGTACGTGGTAGAGGCGGCCGTCGTCGTCCGCGACCTGCGCGTCCGCTACGGCGAGCACGCGGCCCTGCGCGGGCTGACGCTCGCCGCGGCGCGCAACGAGATCCTGGCGATCGTCGGGCCGGCCCGCAGCGGCAAGAGCACGCTGCTGTCGGTGCTCAACCGGACCGTCGAGCACGTGCCGCAGGCGCGCTGGAGCGGCGACGTCCAGCTGCACGGCGCGGCGATCCGCGACCTCGACCCGAGCGCGCTGCGCCGCCGCGTCGCCATGGTGCTGCCGCTGCCGGTTGGGCTGCCGATGTCGATCTACGACAACGTCGCGCTCGCGCCACGGATGTCGGGGGTGCGCGACCGGACCCGGCTCGACGCGATCGTGCACGACTGCCTGCGGCGCGCGGCGCTGTGGGACGAGGTCAAGGATCGCCTGAGCGAGCTCGGCACGCGGCTGTCGGGCGGCCAGCAGCAGCGGCTGACGCTCGCGCGGGCGCTCTCGACCGCGCCCGAGGTGCTGTGCCTCGACGAGTTCTCGATCGCCATCGATCCGATCACGACCGCGCGGATCGAGGAGGCGCTGGCGGAGATGCGGGCGAGCATGACGATCGTCCTCGTCACCAACCTGCTCGGCCAGGCGCGGCGGGTCTCCGACCGCACCGCGTTCTTGCTCGACGGCGAGCTCGTCGAGCAGGGTCCGACCCGCGAGCTGTTCGCGGCGCCCCGCGACCCGCGGACCCGCGATTATCTGGCCGGGAGGTTCGGATGACCCGCCCGATCGTCGCCGAGTCGCTGTCGCTGTGGTACGCCGACTTCCGGGCGCTGGCCGACGTCGCGCTGGTCGCCGAGCCGGGCGAGATCCTCGCGCTCGTCGGCCCCTCCGGGTGCGGCAAGTCGACGCTGCTGCGCTGCTTCAACCGCATGAACGACTCGCCGACGACGCGGCTCGCCGGCCGGCTCGCGGTCCTCGGGCACGACGTCCTCGGCGCCGAGCACGACGTCATCCGCCTGCGGCGCGAGGTCGGCATGGTGTTCCAGCGACCGAACCCGCTGCCGATGTCGATCCGCGACAACGTGCTGTTCGCGCTGCGCCTGCACCGCGGCCTGCCGCCCCGCGCCGCGGCGGATCGCGTCGTCGAGGACGCCCTGACGCGCGTCGGCCTGTGGGAGCGCGTCCGCGATCGCCTGTCTCGCAGCGCCGAATCGCTGTCGCTCGAGGAGCGGCAGAAGCTGTGCATCGCCCGCCTCTTGCCCCTGCGGCCCCGGCTGCTGCTGCTCGACGAGCCGTGCTCGGCCCTCGACCCTGCGGGCACGCGGGCGATCGAGGCGTTGATGCTCGCGATGAAGGGCGAGGTGACGCAGGTGATCGTCACGCACAACCTGGCGCAGGCGCGACGGATCTCCGATCGCTGCGCGTTCATGCTGCTCGGCGAGCTCGTCGAGGTCGGGCCGACCGCGGCGATGTTCGCCGCGCCGCGCGACCCGCGGACCCGGGCCTACCTCGGAGGCGAGTATGGCTGATCGGCGATTCGTCGCGTTCGCCGTGCTCGCGGTCGGCTGCGGCCCGGGCGACCGGACGGTGCTGCGCAGCAAGGGCAGCGACACGATGGTCAACCTCATGGTCCGGCTGTCCGAGCGCCACGCGCAGCGGCGGCCGCAGGCGGTGCTGGCGGTGTCCGGGGGCGGGAGCGGCACCGGGATCGCGGGCCTCGTCGACGGGACCACCGACTTTGCCGCCGCGAGCCGCGAGATCAAGGCCCACGAGCTCGCCGCGGCGCGCGAGCGGGGCGTCCGCCCGCACGCGACCGTGCTCGCCCACGACGGCCTCGCGGTCTACGTCCACCGCGACAACCCGATCGCCAGGCTGTCGATCGCCGACCTCCGTTGCATCTACGCCGACGGCGGCGGCTGCACGACGTGGTCGTCGCTCGGGGTGTCGCTGGCGTGCCCGGGCGGCGACGAGATCATCCGCCTCGGCCGCCACAACAACTCGGGCACCCACGAGTACTTCCGGGAGACCGTCCTCGGCCGGCGCGGCAGCTTCGCGCCGACGATGGAGCAGAGCGGGACGCAGCAGGTCGTCGACGTCATCAGCACGGCCCCGTGCGCGATCGGCTACGGGGGGATGGGCTATCAGAGCGACGCCGTCCGGTTCGTCTGCGTCGCCGAGGACGATCCCGGCCCGTGCCACGAGCCCTCGCTCGCCAGCGTGACCGCCGGCCGCTACCCGTTCGCGCGGCCGCTGTATCTGTACACCGACGGCCCGCCGACCGGCGAGGCCGCGGCGTTCGTCTCATGGGCGCTCGGGCCCGAGGGTCAGGCGCTCGTGCTCGCCAGCGGGTTCGTGCCGACCGGAGGCGCCGGGACATGAACGTGCGGACGCGCGAGCGGATCGTCGAGGCCGTGGTCGCCTTCTGCGGGGTGAGCGCGATCGTGTTCGTGCTGGCGATCTTCGCGTTCATCGGCCGCGAGGGGCTCGGGTTCCTGCTGACGCACGGATCGATGCTGACGGACACGCGGTGGGAGCCGACCCACGAGCCGCCCGCCTTCGGGCTGCTCGCGCTGCTGCTCGGCACGCTGTGGGTCGTCGGCCTGGCGCTGGCGATCGCGGTCCCGCTCGGCGTCGCCGCGGCGGTGTGGCTCGCCGAGTTCGCGCCGGCGCGCTGGCGCGACCCGATCAAGGTGATCATCGAGCTGCTGGCCGCGGTGCCCTCGGTGGTGTGGGGATTCATCGGCGTGATGGTGCTCGGCCCGGCGCTGCAGGCCCTCGGCGCGCCGGTCGGCCTCAACGCGCTCAACGGGGCGCTGCTGCTCGCGCTGATGACCCTGCCGCTGATCGTCTCGCTCGGCGAGGACGCGCTGCGGGCGGTGCCCGACGCCCACCGCCAGGCCGCGCTCGCGCTCGGCGCGACCCGCGGGGAGATGGTCCGCCACGTGTTGCTGCCGGCGGCCCGCTCGGGCCTGCTGGTCGCCGTGCTCCTCGGGCTCGGGCGCTGCGTCGGCGAGACGATGGCCGTGCTGATGGCGACCGGCCACTCGCCGCAGCTCCCGGGCGACCCGCTCGACCCGGTCGGCACGCTGACGGCGACGATCGCCGCCGAGCTCGGCGAGGCCGCGCGCGGCGGCGAACACTATCAGGCGCTGTTCGCCATCGGCGTGCTGCTGTTCGTCGTGACCCTGGTGATCGACCTGATCGCCGAGGCCGCGATCCGTCGCGGCGGCGACGCTCGTCGCGACGGGTGACCCGTCGGTGGGAATGTCGAGACGCGGCGGCGACGCGACGGTCGCGTCGCCGTGCCTCGACTGTCACATCCTCGTCCGCCGTCATGTCCGACCCACGTCGCCTCGGCGGACCGATCTGGACACGGCGCCGAAATGTTACCCGCTTTACGTCGAGGGCCAACACTTCACAGGTACGATACGACCGCGCTCCGGAGCAACCGGGCGGTCATGAACATGGAGCAGCCGTCGAGTCGCATGCCCTGGTCCCGGTTCGTCGGCGCGGCGACGACGTCGCTGACCCGCGTCTTCCTGCAGGAGGACGTCAACTTCCTGCTGACCAACCGGATCCCGCGCCGTTATGCCACCCTCTTCATGGGGTGGTTCAGCCGGATCGAGAGCCCGCTGCTGACCCGGCTCGCGCTGGCGATGTGGCGGCCGTTCGCCGACCTGCGGCTCGACGAGGCGAGGACCCACGAGTTCAACAGCCTGCGCGAGTGTTTCACCCGGGAGCTGCGCCCCGGCGCGCGGCCGATCGACCCCGATCCCGACGTCGTCGTCAGCCCGTGCGACGCGATCGTCGGCGCCTGCGGGCGGATCGACGGCACCTCGCTGATCCAGGCCAAGGGCTTCCCCTACACGCTGATGGACCTGCTCGGCGACCGTGAGCTGGTCGACAAGCACCGCGACGGATGGTTCGTGACGCTGCGCCTGACGGCGAGCATGTACCACCGCTTCCACGCGCCGTGCGACGCGCGGATCCGGGGGGTGACCTACGTGTCCGGAGACACCTGGAACGTCAACCCGATCGCGCTGCGTCGCGTCGAGCGGCTGTTCTGCAAGAACGAGCGCGTGATCCTCGACCTCGATCTCCCCGAGCCCGGGCGCGCGCTCACCCTGGTCCCTGTCGCCGCGATCCTGGTCGCCAGCGTCCAGCTGCGCTTCCTCGACCACCCGCTCGACCTGCGCTACCGCGGGCCGAACCGGATCGCCTGCGACGTCGCGGCCCGGCGCGGCGAGGAGCTCGGCTACTTCCAGCACGGTTCGACGATCGTCGTGTTCGCCAGCGGCGGAGCTCGGCTGTGCGAGTCCGTCGTCGAGGGCGCGACGATCCGCGTCGGTCGACCCCTGTTCCGCTGGTCCGCGCCGGGCGCGGACCGATCAATCCAAGGAGAGCCGGATGCATAGCACGAGCACTGCCGTCACCCGACCGATGACCTTCCTCGAGGAGCTGCGAGAGCAGCGCTGGGACGACCACCGCTACTACCATCGCAGCTACATCAATCAGGCGCTGCACCTCTTCAGCGCCTGCTGCTTCGTCGTGGCGTACGCCCTGATCCCCTTCAACCCGATCGCCGCGGCGCTGCTCGGGTGGGTGGTGGCGATGTGGTCGCGGCAGATCGGGCACTTCTTCTTCGAGCCGAGGGGCTACGACGAGATCAACCGGGCGACCTTCGAGCACAAGGAGGAGATCAAGGTCGGCTTCAACCTGCAGCGCAAGGTCGTGCTGCTCGCGGTCTGGGTCGCCATCCCCGCGCTGCTGTGGGCGAGCCCGTCGCTCCTCGGCCTGCTCGAGCCGCACGCCGACTGGCGCGGCTACCTGGACCACGTCGGCGCGCTGTGGCTCGCGCTCGGGTTCCTGGGCCTCGTCGGGCGCACGCTCTACCTGTGCGCGACCCGCAGCCTGCAGACCGGGGCGGTGTGGTTCACCAAGATCCTGACCGACCCCTTCCACGACATCATGCAGTACTACCGGGCGCCGCTGCACCTCCTCCGGGGCGAGCGGCTCGATCCGCAGGACGACGTGCTCAGGGCGCTCGCGGCGCAAGCCGGGCGCTGATCAGCTCGCGCAGGACCCGGCGCCGGATCGCCTTGTCGGTCAGCGCCGGTCCGTCCCACCACCCGTCGGCGAGCATGGCCGCGGCGCCGGCGACGACGCGGTCGGCGATCTCGGCGAAGTCGGCGTCGCTCAGGTCGTGGCCGAAGATGAAGCGTCCGGTGCCGACCCAGCTCATCGTCAGGCCGGCGGCGCGCAGGTAGAATTGCAGCATCCAGTTGTAGCGGCCGGGTCGCGTGTACAGCGTGGTCCACACCGAGGTCATGTTGACGACGCGGACCGGGATCCTGCGGGCCGCGAGGCGGGCGTTGAGCGCCGCGGCGCGCCCGTCCCACAGCGCGTCGAGCCCCGCGTAGCCGGCCCGCACGGCGGGGTCGTCGAGGTGGCGCAAGAACTCGTTCATGGTCGCCATCACGTACGGGTGCGAATTGAAGGTGCCGCGGGCGAAGCAGATGTCGGCCGGACGGTCGTCCCGGAACCTGCGCATCAAGTCGCGGCGCCCGCACAGCGCGCCGACCGGGAGGCCGCCGCCGAGCGTCTTGCCGTAGGTCACGAGGTCGGCGCGGACGCCGAAGTACTCCTGCGCGCCGCCGACCGCGAGGCGGAAGCCGAGGAACACCTCGTCGAAGATGAGCACGATCCCGCGCGCGGTGCAGACCTCGCGCAGCCGCTCGAGCCAGGCGCGGTAGCCCGCGCGGTCGAAGTGGGCCGAACGGTCGCTCGCCAGCAGCGCCGCGTCGCCCGGCGGCGCGCCGTTCGGGTGCATCGCCTGGAGCGGGTTGACGAGCACGCAGGCGATGTCGTCGCGGGTCCGCAGCACCGCGAGCGTCGCCTCGTCCATCTCCTTGAGGGTGTACACCTCGTGCGGCGGGCGCGGGTTGCCGACGCCCGCCTGCACGCCGTCCCACCAGCCGTGATAGGCGCCGCAGAACCGGACGACGTGCGAGCGCCCCGTGTGGTAACGGGCGAGCCGGACCGCCTGCATCACCGCCTCGGTGCCCGACATGTGGAACGACACCTCGTCGAGGCCCGAGAGGGCCCGGAGCCGCCGGACGTTGTCGACGATCACCGGGTGATACGCGCCGAGCACGACTCCGAGGTCGCGCGCCCGCTCGACGCCGCGCTCGATGCAGCGGCGATAGAAGTCGACGCCGAACAGGTTGACGCCGTACGAGCCGCCGAGATCGTAGTACCAGTTGCCGTCGAGGTCGCACACCCGGGCGCCGTCGGCGGCGGCGAGGAGGCAGCCGAGCTCGATGTTTCGGCGCACGTGCCGGCGGAACTGGAACGGGACGCGGTAGCTGTCGACGAACGCGACGTCCGAGAGCCCGCCCGCGAGCTCGGCCGAGCGCGCGAGCGTCTGCGGGGCGCGGGCGCGGAACAGATCGCGCAGCCGCGCGAAGCCGGCGCGGCGGCGGTCGACGACCTCGAGGTCGGCGCCGTCGACCGAGAAGAACTCGTCCTCGCCGTACTCGACCAGCGGGACCTGCCGGGCGACCCGCAGCGCCGTCCGCGGATGGCCGCGCAACGACGGGTGCTTGGCCGTCGACAGCAGCAGGCGCGCGCCCACGCGGCGGAGAGGAGCGAGCGCGCCGTCGAGGATGCGCCTCCGCAGCCCGCTCATACGAGCTCCTCCGCCGCGGCGCGCGGCTCGTCGGCGTCGAGCTGCAGCGACCCGAGGTCGAACACGCGAAGGAGCCGCGGCGGCTCGCCGTGCGGCGGCTCCTCCCGCTCCTGCTGCAGCCGGCGGCGGTACGCGGCGGAGTCGAGGATCGCGGTGAACGGCGCGTCGACGCGGTTGGCCTCGGCGAACGCGCGCGCGTCGCGTCCCATGCGGATCCGCCTCCCCGGATCGAGCAGCTCCGACATCGCCGCGCACAGGCCCCGCGCGTCGCGGCCGGTCACCTTGAAGCCGGTCAGGCCGTCGACCATCAGCTCGGCCGGGCCGCCGACGTCGGACACGATCACCGGCAGACCGGAGGCCTGCGCCTCGAGCGGGGCGTTCCCCCAGGTGTCCGTCGTGCTCGGGAACAGCTTGATGTCCGCCGACGCGACCGCCCGCGCGAGCGCGTCGCCGCCGAGGAACCCGGTGAACGTCACCGGCAGCCCCGCGAGCTGGCGCTCGAGCTCGGCCCGGTACGGTCCGTCGCCGACGACGATCAGGTGGATGTCGGTCCGGGTCGCGCGCAGCAGCCGGTAGGCCTCGGCCATGACGCCGAGGTTCTTCTCGACGCCGAGGCGGCCGACGTAGATGAACTTGACGACCGCGTCCTCGTCGGCGAGGCCGTGCTCGGCCCAGAAGCCGCGCACGCGGTTGCGCGGGTGGAAGCGCTCGGTGTCGACCCAGCGGTCGAGGATCAGCAGCTTGCGGTTCCGCAGGCCGCGCTTGTGCAGCAGCCGGGCGATGAACCGCGACGGCACGAGCACCTCGTCGACCGTGTGATAGAAGAGCAGCATATAGCGCCAGGTCAAGGCCTCGAGGCTGATGTCGCGGGTGTAGTTCTCGACGTACTCGGGGAAGCTCGTGTGGTAGGTCGCGGCCGTCTCGATCTGCAGCAGCTTGGCCGCCAGCAGGCCCGCGAGGCCGATCGGCCCGGGCGTGCTGATCTGCATCTTGGTGAAGCCCGACTCCTGGACGTACCGGAGCAGCTCGAGCAGCGGCGGGATCCGCAGCCTGAGGCCGTCGTACTCCGGGAACTCGAGGCTGGTCACCGAGGGCAGGATCTTCAGGCGGCCCGCCTCGACGAACGCGCGGACCTCCGGGTCGGCGCAGCAACGGTCGCGCTCGGCGGCGTCGAGGCAGGTCACCACGACGAACTCGATGTCGCGGCGGATCGCCTCGCGCAGCATCCGCCGGATCGTCGCGGACACCCCGTTGATCTCGAGGAAGGTGTCGGTGACGAGCACGACCCGCGGGCGATCGCCGAGCTGGAACGCCTTGCGCAGGTCCTTGACGATCAGGCTGTCCGAGCTCTGCTGCAGGAACGACAGCAGGTACGGGAGCGACACGAACAGGTTGGAGGCGAGCAGCGCGACGCCCTCCTTGATCGCGCAGATCAAGCTGCGACGCGCCGCGCCGCGGAGGTTGTCGACGTAGCGGGCGAAGATCCGGTTGACCAGGGTGCCGACGACGAGGAAGATCCGGTCGTCGGTGCGCAGCGTCGCGGCCAGCGCGGCGCGGAAGTCGGCGTCGGCGAGCAGGAGGTAGACCTCGGACTCGAGCACCTGCTCGAACGACTCGCCGCCGCGCGGGTCGCCGGCGCGGCCGCCGGTGAGCCGGTGGTACAGCGCCTTCGCGCGCAGCTGCAGCCGCTCGAGCGGACCCTCGGCGTCGGAGTCGAACACGATCCGCAGGAGCGAGCGGATCGGGCTGCCCTTCGCGACGAGCTGCGGCCCCGGGCCGCGCCGCGTCCCGCCGTCGTGGAGCAGCTTGAGCAGCGAATTGGCGAGCGTGATCGGGCCGCCGTGGACGCCGGCCGGGCGGGTGTCACCGCGGCGGATCGCGGCGACGAGGTCGTTCGCGGTCGCCCGCGCGCCGCGGTGCTCGAACTCGGTCCAGGTCCGTCCCGGGTTGATGCCGGCGTGGTCGTCGGAGCCGGCGACGACCGACTTGATCCACGGGGTCGGGCCCCGGGGCGAGAGCCCGTGCTTGTCGGCGAGGCGCTCGATCGTCGCGCGATCGAGCGTGCGCAGCAGGCGAGCCGTCAGCTCGTTGAGCGCGGTCGTCCGCGAGCCGTTCTGCGCCTCGAAGCAGTCGAACAGCAGCAGCGCCTTCTCGATGTGACTCACGGCGAGCGCGCCCTCCCGGCCGTACGGGCGGTTCTGCGTGCTCATCAGCGGGTGCGTCATGAAGTAGGCCAGCTTGTTGCCGGCCTCGCGCTCGCGCGCGATCTGGCCGTCGAGGAAGCCGACCATCTCGTAGACGTTGCCGCGCAGCCGGTTGACCTCGGCGAACTCGGCCTCGGTCATGTTGGCGACCGTCACGTGGATGTTGCACCCGTCCTCGGGGAAGGTCGCCGTCATCTCGGCGCTGATGAAGACGTGCGGGAGCCCGGCGTCGAGCAGCTCGCGGACGCCGTCGATCGAGTTGTGATCGGTCAGCGTCACGAGGGTCATGCCGCGGCGACGGAGCAGGTCGTACAGCGCGCGCGGGTCCGAGTAGGACTCGGGGATCGAGAACGCGTTGGCCGCGTAGTAGTCGGTGACGTTCGAGGCGTAGGAATGGAGATGGAAGTCGACCCGCTGTATCGTGTACTCGCTCACCGCTGGCCTCCTCGGCGTCGCCGCTCGACGCGTCCGATCGAAGCACACGAGTGTGAGGACCGCGCGGCGCCCGGCTCACCGCTCCGAAACAGATTGGTCAAGAACACGCGGGCGCCGGGCCGGCCGGTGACGCATCTTCGCGACAGCAGATCGGCGGCCGTGCAGCGGGCCCGCGGAGGACCCGTGCGGATCCGACCCGGGCCGGCGTGCGCGACGCCCCCGGTGAGCCGGACGTTCGGACAGCGAGCTCGGACGGGCGGACCATGCGGGGCCTCGGCGGAGCCGTCACGCTGTCCGCGATGAACGCCCAGCCAAACCCACCCGCTCTGCCGATCGAGCTCGAAGCGCTGCTCCACGAGCGCGGCGCGCTCGATCCGCAGGTCTACGTCGATCCCCAGATCCACGCGCTCGAGCGAGAGCGCGTGTTCGGCCGCAGCTGGCTGCTCCTCGCGCACGAGTCGCATCTGCCCGGGGCCGGCAGCTTCGTCACCGCGACGATGGGCGAGGACCCGGTCGTCGTCACGCGCGGGGACGACGGGACGATCGTCGCGTTCCTCAACCAGTGCCGCCACCGCGGCGTGCCGATCTGCCGGCTCGACGAGGGTCGGGCCCGGTCGTTCACCTGCTCGTATCACGGCTGGACCTACGACAGCCGCGGCCAACTGGTGACGATCCCGAACGAGGCCAGGCTGTTCCGGTGCCCGGTCGATCGCGCGGCGTACAGCGCCGTGCGCGTGCCGCGGATCGAGTCGCGCCACGGCCTGGTGTTCGGCTGCTGGGACCCGCTCGCGCCGACGCTCGAGGAGTGGCTCGGCGAGGCCCGCCTGTACTTCGACCTCGCCTTCGACCGCCCCGGCGGCTCCGAGGCGCTGCCCGGGATCAGCCGGCGGGTGGTCGCGGCCGACTGGAAGTTCGGCGCCGAGCAGTTCGCGACCGACAACTTCCACGCCCCCTTCACGCACGCCTCGGCCTTCGCCGCGCTCCGCGCCGCCATGCCGCCGGAGGCGACCACCCCGGACATCGACACGCTGCGCAAGCCCTTGATGCAGATGTCGAGCACGCGTGGCCACGGCATGGGGTTCGCCGACGACCGCAAGGTCGCCGAGGGCTTCGGCAAGCTCGGCCCGCATATCCACGCCTGGCTGTTCGGCCCGCGCATCGAGTACCTGACCGCGAAGTACGGGGCCGAGGCCCGCGAGATCTTCCCCATCCACATGAACTTCTTCCCCAACACCGGCGCGCTGTACCCGTTCGAGCTGCGGGCCTGGCAGCCGCGCGGGCCCGGGCGTATGGAGGTCTGGTCGTGGCTCCTCGTCGACCGCGCCGCGCCGGACGAGGTCAAGCGCGAGCTCCGGATCCAGCACCAGCGCGCCTTCGGCGTCGCCGGCATGGCCGAGCTCGACGACACGTACAATTGGGTGGAGGCGCAGCGGGTGCTGTCCGGCTTTCGGGCGAGCCGCAGCCGCTTCAACGCCGAGCTCGGGACGACCGAGCCGGACCCGCGCGAGCTCGTGATCGAGCGCGCGCCCTCGGAGGCCGGCGGGCGGCGGTTCTTCCGCCGCTGGGCCGAGATGCTGGTCGGCGAGACGACCCGGGGAGGTGCGGCATGACCGTCCAGACCTCACCGCTGGTGACGCCGGCGCTGCAGCACGAGATCGAGCAATTCCTCTACGCGGAGGCGGCGCTGCTCGACGAGCGGCGATTCGACGCGTGGTTGGCCCTCTTCACGCCCGACGTCGACTACCGCGTGCCGGCCGCGCGCGAGCTGGACGCGCCGGACGACCCGCAGGCGCCCCGGCTGATGCACTTCGAGGACGACCTCACGGGGCTCCGCCTGCGCGTCGGTCGCCTCGCCTCGAAGGCCGCCTGGACCGAACAACCGCCGCCGATGACCCGCCGGGCGGTCACCAACGTCCGCGTGACTCCGGGAGACGACGGCGAGCTCGAGGTGCGCTCGTACTTCCTGCTCTACCACGTCCGGCGCGCGCCTGCGGTCGATCTACTCGCGGGTACGCGGCGCGACACGCTGCGCCGCGCCGGGGCCGGCCTGCAGATCCGGCGGCGGATCGTCTGGCTCGATCAGGGCACGATCGTGATCAATCCGCTGAGCGTGCTGTTCTGAGCGCAGCTTGCCCGGCGTGCTGCCCCGGGCGCGCCGGTACGCGCGGCTGAAGTTCGCCGCGTCGGTGTAGCCGACGCGGCGGGCGATCTCGGCCAGCGGCAGCGCCGTCGTGGCGAGCAGGTGCTCGGCCCGCGCGAGGCGCTGCCGGGCGAGGTAGCGGATCGGCGCCTCGCCGACGCAGGCCGTGAAGCGCGCGGCGAAGGCCGTACGCGACATGGCGACCCGGCGCGCCAGCGAGGCGACCGTCCACGGCACCTCGAGGTTGGCCTGGATCAGCGCCACCGCGGCGGCGATCGCCGGGTCCTCGACGACGCCGAGCGCCAAGTCCACGCGCTGGAAGTGAGCGGCGATCGCCTCGACGAGCAGCAGCTCGGCCATCCGCTCGAGGACCGCGGTGCCCCCGGGCCGGCCTCCGTGCTGCTCGAGCAGCGCGATCGTCTCGCGCCCGAGCGCGCTCGGGCTGCTCACGAGCGCCGGCGGCAGGGCCCGGGCGAACGGCCCGAGCCCCTGGTCGTCGATCACGCACCGGAGGACCTCGACGCGGGTGAGCTCGCCGCGCTCGCCGAGCAGGAGCGTCTCCCGGCCGCGGCGGAGCCGGACGTCCTCGGACCGCGGCACGTCGACGGCCGGGACGGTCCGCAACGCGAAGGTGTTCGAGGGCAATGCCAGGCCGATCTCGCCGGCGGACCAGCGGAGGCGCGCGCCGGGCCGATCGAGCGGCTCGACCCACAGCTCGCCCGACAGGACCACGACCAGCACGCCGGCGCGCCCGCGCAGGTTCGGTGAGCGGAAGCCGACGGGCCCGCGGAGCTCGAGGCGGCGGCGCTCGAGCGCCTCCACGTGGAGCGTCCGCAGCAGTCGCGAGAGCGTGTCCATCCTGTTCGGGGCCGGGGTGGTGCTCACGCCGAGCCGGCGTCCTCCGGGGCCGGCAGCACCACCAGCGTCATCACGAGCGCCGTCTCCTCCGCGAAGGTGGTCCAGGGGCACTCCTCCAGGCAGTTGATCGGATCGCCGGTGCCGTGGGCGCGTCGATGGACCAGGGTGTATTCGCCCGCGGGAAGCGACTCCAGTGCGTAGTCCACGTGGGTGCTCACGCCGCAGCCGTTGTGGGCCGAGTTGTCCACCTCGGTGGTGCTCGACGCCACGTCCACCCGGACATCGCCCAGGTAGACCTCGAGCGGTTCGCCGCCCGGAGTCCGGCCGGCCGGGAAGGAGACCGTCAGGTGGGGCTCGAACCACTCCATCGCCTCCCCCCAGCGAGGCGTGGTCGACCCACCGCGACTGCCGATGCCGAAGGTGAGGTACGCGTCGTCGCCCACGCAGCAGCCGAGCGGCGCCGCCGCCAGGAGGACGAGCAGCATTGCGGTGGCGGAGTCCGGGAGCCGACGGGCTTTCACGGCAGGCACCTGGCAGGTCGAGCACCCCCGCCGGCAGCGCCGGGAGAGCATCGGCTCGTCGAGGGTGGAGGAGGGTGCGGGAAAAATCAAGGGCGCGCCCGGACGCTCGTGTTCCTGCGGGTGGAGAGCTCGTCGTATCCTTGCCTGGTCATGGGCTCGAAAGCACCCAGGAAGATCATCTTCCTCGACATCGACGGTGTCATGAACAGCCATGACACCCGCACCGATCACGAGCTCGGGCTCGTCTCCTGGCTCGACGCGAGGAACGTCGCCGTGCTCAATCGGATCGTCCAGGCGACCGGCGCCGCTGTCGTCGTGTCGTCGACCTGGCGCTTGACGATGCCGTTCGACGAACTGCGCGCCACCTTCGCCGCCGCCGGTTGCGTCGCCGATCTCGCCGATGTCACGCCCGACATCGACGCTCGCCGGCGCGATCGAGAGATCCAGGCGTGGCTCGCCGCGCAGCCGGAGCCGCCGTCGCGCTACGTGATCCTCGACGACGACCGTGACATGCCCACACTTCCGGAGAAGCTGGTCAAGACCTGTCCAAGCCGCGGCCTCAGCCCGGAGGACGTCCCGACCGTGCTCGCCCTGCTCATGGACTGATCGCCCCGCGCCGGCGGTTTCGCGCGGAGCTCGCGGCGCTGACACAGCGCTCGGCTGTGTCGACCCGCGGGCGACGCGCGGCACGATGTCGCAACCTCCGGCGACACGCGTGCAGTGCGCAAGTGCGCGACAGGACCCGGAGTTTGGAGGTCCTGGCGGGGTTGGACCGGGCCTCGCCGCGCGGCTCCGCGTTTTTGCGACATACTTGCGCCCTCGCGGGGCCGTCTGTCAGGCTCCGGAGGTCATGGTGCGCCGCCGAATCGGGCCTCGGTCACTCGCCTCGCTGGGGCTCCTCGCGTGCGCGCTGTGGGCCGGGCCGGTGCGGGCCGCGCCGTTCGCCGGGACCGGCCACGCGCCGATCGGCGGCAAGGTCGACCCGCTCAAGGCGCGCGGGCAGGCCCTGGAGCGCGCCCGCAAGGCGGCGCTCGAGGCGGCGCTCGAGCAGATCGGCCCGGCCGAGCCGACGGCCCGCAAGAAGATCCTCGACGAGGCGGCGGTGTGGACCCGGGCCTACCGCGTGCTGCAGCAGGGCGACGACGGGGCGACGGCGACGGCGGTCGTGTCGGTGGAGATCGACACGGCGCGGCTGTCGAAGGCGCTCGCGCTGCCGGCCGCGCCCGCGGCGAGCGAGGCGCCGGCGCTGGTCGCCGTGCGCGAGGACGGCTGCGTCGAGGGCACCGCGGAGGCGCTGGCGCAGCGGCTGGTCGCGGCGGGGCTGGTCCGCGACGGCCGCGGCGGGACGGTGTCCGGGTCGTCGGCGCGGACGCTCGAGCTGCGCTGCCGCGAGGTCGGGGCGATCAGTTATCCGCGCGGGGTGGTCGTCGAGGCGGCGCTGCTGCTGCGCGGCGGGGCGGACGCGCCGGTGACGGCGGTCGGGTTCGCGGCCGACGCGGCGGCGGCGACCGCCGAGGCGGTCGGCAGGCTCTACGGACAGGTCGCACCGGCCATGTCCGCACAGACAGGCGCCGGCCTCAAGCTGCGCCTCGCGGCGCCGTGGCCGGCGGCGCGGGTGCGCCGGCTCGAGCGCGCGATCGCCGAGTCGGTGATCGGGGTCCAGTCGGTGCGCGTCGCGGCGCTCGGCGGCGACGGCTCGGTGACCCTGCGGATCGATGGGCCGCTCAGCGCGGCCGAGCTCCAAGAGCGGCTGGCCGCGGTGCAGGTGCCCGGGGCGACGCTCGAGGCCCTGGAAGTGGAGGCCCCCGATGTGGTTCGTGCGCGCTTGCAGTAGTGGTGGCGGTGTGAGGTCCGGTGCAGGGAGGCTCGGACGGGTGTGCGCGCTGGCGCTGGCGCTCGCGGTGGCGGGCGGGTGCAAGCGCGGCGAGCTCAGCGGCGTCGAGCAGTCGGCACCGCTGGTGATCGAGACTGTCCCGGAGGACAGGGACGCGGAGGTCTACGTCGACGGCAACTACGTCGGCACGGTGTCGGCGATCAGCACGCCGGAGACCGGGCCGCTGCTGCTCGCGCCGGGGATCCACCGCGTCGAGGTCCGCAAGCCGGGGCGCTTCCCGATCCAGCTGACGGTGACCGTGAAGAAGGATCGCAACGGGCCGGTGGTGATCCGCGCGGAGCTGCTCGAGGATCCGAGCTGACGCGGGGGCGCGGGCCGGGTCGCTGCTCGACGCGGAGACCGCCGGCCCGGGGCCTCGGCGGTCCGCGTCGTGCTCCGCGCGACGACCGTGCGGCGGTCAGCGGCGGAGCTTGGGGACGCACTCGCCGTCGACCTGGACGAGGCCGGGCTTGCAGGCGCCGCGGCCGGGCAGCGGCAGGGGCCTCAGGGGCGGCCTGGCGGCGGCCATCTTCTTGATCAGGCCGAGGTAGGCGCCGGTCTGCTGCAGGCCCTTGGCGATCTTGAGGCCCTCGGGGCTCGGCGGGGCGACCCACGCGTCGGCGGCGAGGTCCTGGGTGTTGACGAGGTCGAGCTGGATCGACCGCAGCTTGACGTTCTCGCAGCCGATCACGGGGGTGTCGTTGCTCATGCCGGAGTCGACGGTGCACTTCATCGAGCTGAGGGCGCCCTTGCCGTTCTTGCTGAAGGTCTCGGTCCGCGGGTCCTCGCCGGTCTTGCCGCGCAGGATCCCGTGGTACTTGTTCTTCTGGACCGCGTCCTTGCACTGCTCGAACAGCTCCTTGAACGGCTTGAGCGGCTCGCAGGCGGACAGGCTCTCGGTGACCGGCTCGACCTTGACGCCGGTGCCCTTGTAGGCGCACTGGCCGAGGGTGATCGCGGCGCCCTGCGAGAGGTCGGGGGCGGCGAGGTCGAACACCGGGAGCTTGAGCGCGCTCTCGAAGGTCGTGTGGTCGGCCTTCAGCTCGTGGACCTTGACGTTGAGGCTGGCGCGCAGCTTGCGGACGCCGAGCGGGTCGCCGCCGGTGAAGTCGGGGGCGAAGTTGAGGTGGGCGCTGAAGCCGACCGGGCCGCCGCCGACCTCGCGGTCGCCCCTGGTGTTGCTGAACTGGCCGAGCTCCTGCTTGAGCGCGAGCGAGAGGACGTCCTGGATCTTGTCGCTGGCGTCGCGCGGGGCGTAGCAGTCGGAGACGTAGCGGGCGGGGAGCTGGTCGTACTCGCCGACGGCGAACTCCTCGAAGTCCTTCCAGCGATTGTACAGGGTCTCGCACGCGGGGCTGCCGGTCCAGTCGACGTCGCAGTCCCTGGCCTTGCTGCGCAGCTCGTCGAGCTGGCCCTGGTACCAATTGCGGCGCGCCTTGATGTGGGCGATCCGGGCCTGGCGCTTGCCCGGGGTGGTGCCGAGCGCGAACAGCTTGGCGTTCTGGGTCACGAAGTCGGCGTCGTCGATCAGCGCGGTCAGGCCCCACGCGGCCTCGGCGAGGCGCGTCAGCTTCTGCTCGGAGGTCAGCGGCGCGAGCGGGTCGGTGACCGGCCAGTTGGCGACGATCGCCTCGTAGGGGACGGCCTTGAGCTTGTAGGTCTGCTTGGGGCCCTTGGCGCCGGGGAAGGCGTTCACCTGGGCGAGGAACTGGTCGATCGTCAGGCTGGCGGAGCTCGTGCCGCTCGAGGTGACGCGGATCTGCAGGTCCTGGGTGCTGCTCGCCTGCTTCATCTTGTCGAGGGTGTTGACGCTCGCCTCGGCCGAGAAGGTGCCGTAGGTCGCGTCGACGGCGCCGCCGGCGGCGAGCTTGCTCTCGGTCGCGGTGTCCTTGACGCTGAGCTGGACGGTGCCGAAAAACCACCGCCCCTGCTGCTCGCCGACGATCAGGTAGTCGCCGCACTGCTGGCGGAACGCGGGCGTGCCGACGAGCGCGAGGTACTCGGGCCTCAGGGCGATGTCGCCGGCGACGTACTTCATCGGCTCGACGTTGTGGTACGAGGCGAGGATCGTGTGCGTCAGGAAGTTGGTCCTGGTCGACTGGAAGAAGTCGACCTTGGCGCTCGCGCTCGCGCTGGCGAGGCCCATCGAGGCCGAGAACTTGGTGGCGACCGAGAGGCCCATCTCGTCGGCGAGCTGCGCGTTGGAGATGATCGAGCTGAACTTGAAGTCTTCGCCGCTGGCGCCCGAGCCGCCCTCGACCAGGCCCGGGGCGAACTGGACGCACTGCCGCAGCACGAACTCGCGGCCGACGCTGTTGTAGCCGTAGCCGAGGCCGGACTTGGTCTGCGGCGGCTCGAGGTCGAGGTACTTGTCGAGCGCGGAGGCGGTCTGCGCGGCGGTCAGGGTCAACAGGCCGCAGGTCGCGACCACGAGCCGATGATGGATGACTCTTGGCATGATGGTGTGTCTCCTCGGGCGGGCGCGCCGCAGACCGATGGGGTCCGGGCGCCGCCCGCTCCTCGAGCGTCGACAGAGAAGGTGTCGCGCGAGGGACGATCAATTGCGGGGCGCGTCGCGGAGCGTGGGCGCGCGCCGGGGTGACGCTGCGATCAGTCGCGGAAGCGGCGGAGGTCGCGCTCGGTGAACGGCCCCCACTCGGGGGTCATCATGCCGGCGGCGAGCGCGTCGGCGCGGTACCACGGCGAGAGCGCAGGATCGGACGGGTTCTTGAGCACGTGGAACTGCTGGGCGGGCATGTAGCTCTGGCCGAGCAGGACGTAGCGGGCGCCGCGATCGTCCTCGGCGAGGTCGAGCACGAGGACGGCGTGGCCGGGGAAGCCGCCCTGCACGAGCACGTCGCCGGCGGTCAGGCCGGCGAGCTCGCGCCGCGGCAGCTCGGCGGCGATGCTGGCGGTGCCGGCGTAGGTGAAGAGGGTGCGCATGTAGCCGCGGAGGGTCTCGCGCGTGGCGGCGCGCGGGCTGCCCGGCTGGCGCTCGGCCCTCTTGCCGACGAGCTTGAGCCGCGTGCCGCCGAGGTACGAGGGGAGGTCCCACGGGGTGCCGTCGGTCAGCTTGAAGGCGATCGCGGCGCGCCGCTCGGCGGACCACAGGTACTCGACGCGCAGGCGCATCACCGCGTCGGCGCACTGCTGGAGGTCGCGGTCGCCGACGTCGAGGTCGACGACGCGGTGGTGCGCGGCCTGGTTGGGCTTGGTCTCGCCGGTATAGAGGAGGACCGGGGAATTCGCGGGCAGCAGCGGGAGGCCGCGCAGCCAGGCGCCGAAGCTGCCGTCGGGCAGGGCGACCCGGCGGGCGCCCGCGGGCGGCGCGATCGCGTCGGCGAGGCGATCGCGGGGCGCGGGCTCGGGCGTCGACTCGGTCAGCCAGGTGTAGCGCGCGAGCGGGGGCAGCGGGGCGGCGGACGGGGTGGCGGATGGGGCAGGTTCGGAGGGACCTGGCGCAGGGGGCAGGGCCTCGGGGGCAGGTGCGGAGGAGCCTGGTGAAGAAGACAGGTTCGCGGCGGCCGTGGTGGGCGCGGAGGACGGGCTCGCGGCGGGCGCGGGGGCGGCCGGCGGCGGGGTGCTGCTGGCGTCGCAGGCGAGCAGCAGGGCGAGGCCGAGGGCGGGGCGGGGCGGCATCGTCGCCAGTATGCGGGAAGCCGGGGAACTATTCCCGCGCGGGCGGGGGCGCGGGCGCGCGAGGGCGCGGCGCGGGGGCGGGGCGCGGGGGCGACGAGGAGGGGCGGCGGCGGTCAGCCGCGGGCCCTGGCCTTGATCGCGGCGATCTCGTCGACGGGGACGTGGAGGATCACGCTCTCGCCGGCGCGGCGCGGCTCGTCGCGGTTGAAGCGGTGGGTCGGCGGGTCCTTGCCGCGCCGGAGCCCGACGACGGGGGCGTCGAGGAGCTGGCGGATCTCGCTGGCGGTCTTGCCGACGAGCGGGCTCTTGTCGGTGAGGTCGATCTCGAGGGTGGCCATCAGCGTGTCGCCGAGGCGGTAGGCGCCGTGGACCTTCTCGTCGAGGGCGGCGGCGGCGAACAGGGGGGCGGAGAGGGCGGAGGTCGAGAAGATCGAGTCGACCGAGAAGGCCTTGCCGAGCTTCTTGGCCATGTTCTGGTCGAAGAAGCGCATGACGAGGCGGATGTTCGGGTTGACCTGGCGGGCGTCGAGGCCGACCTCGAGGTTGACGAGGTCGTCGTCGGTGCAGGCGACGACGCAGGCGGCGTGCTCGAGGCCGAGCTCGCGGATCAGGCTCTCGCGCCGGGCGTCGCCGATCACCAGCGGGACGCCGCGGGCCCGCGCCTCCTCGACGAAGGGGCCGCCGTCGCGGTTCTCGATGACGATCACCTGGCGGCCGCGGGTGAGCAGCTCCTCGAGCACGCGGTAGCCGACGTGGCCGAGGCCGACCAGAATGATGTGATCGCGGTAGGTCTGTGCCATGATGCGGATCCAGGCGCTCTGGTGGTTGCTGAAGTCGAGGAGCGAGAAGCCGACCTTGAGCAGGCCCTCGGCGACGATGAAGGCGCCGGCGATCGGGACGGTGAAGTACATGACCCGCAGGACCCAGTCCTCGGGCAGGCCGCTGACGTGCTCGAAGAAGAGCTGGGTGTAGACCTGGTAGCAGGCGGCGACGAAGTCGAGGCCCTCGACCTCCTTCGGGGCGCCGCGCTGGAGGAGGGTGAAGCCACCGATGAGGGTGAGGGCGGCGATCAGCGCCATGCGCCCGGAGAGCAGCCGCGCGGCGTACAGGAAGAAGCGCAGCTTGGCGGCGAGCGGGGTGCGGATCCGGCGGACGGCCATGCGGGCCGGCGAAGGCTAGCCCAGGTGGGGCCTGAGCGGCTAGACGGGCGAAAGGGCGCGCCCGGGGGGCCGGGGGCCTGGCGGGCGGCGGCGCTGGGCCCGGGGCGCGGGTTCGGGGGGGGACGAGAGGCGGAGGTGTGGGGCCCGAGGAGCGTGGAGGGGCAGACGCGGGGCGGCTCCGCGGGGCCCTCGCTGTCGGCGGGCTGCCCCCATGGCCGTGCCCGGCGGCCTCGCGCGCACACGGACGACCAGGTGCGAGGGGGCAGGTTTCAAGAGACCTGTCTTCAGTGCCATGTGGAGGCCGCCTGCGCACGCGCCGTGGGGGGAGCCCCCGCCGGCGCCCGGCTGCGCCGCACTTCGTCTGCCCGCTCGGCGATCGGATGGACCCCGCCCCTGCGGTCGGGCGATGCGCCCCGCATCCGCCGCTCGGCGATGTCGCGGATCCCGTCCCGGACGGCCGGAGGAATCGGCCGTGGCGGGTGCGGCCGTGAGACAGTCGCGGCTCCGCGGGCGCAGAGGGGGCGGGCGGGGGTGTCGCGGGGGCTCGGGGATCGGGCACACTGTCCGCGAGATGATGCGACGTACATGCTTCATGGTGATCGCCGCCGCGCTTGCGTGCGGAGGCGACGAAGGGACGACCGAGGGCACCGAGGGGGCCGGCTCGTCGAGCGGCGGGACGACCGGGTCGAGCTCGACGAGCGCGACGACCGGCGGGTCCACGACGGGCGAGCCGACCGGTGGCGAGACGACGAGCACGACCGAGCCGGCGACGACCGGGCCGGCGTGCGAGACCTCGGCCGAGAGCTGCGGCGTGATGGTCAGCGACCAGGGCTCGTCGTGCCCCGAGCCGCAGCCGTCGATGGGCGAGCTGCAGATCGAGGTGCTCGGGCCGGGCCAGATCAAGGTGACCGAGGTCGGCTACGACTCGACCTGCGGCATGACGATCACGCCGGTCGTCAAGATCTTCGCGCCGAACACGATCTCGATCACCTACGACGTCGGCGGGCAGGGGATGGACGGGTGCATCTGCAAGTTCTCGATCACGTCGACGCTGTCCGGGCTCCCGAGCGGGACGTGGACGGTCAACGTGCTGCCGTACAGCCAGCAGGTCGAGGTGCCGTGAGTCGCGCCGCCGGCGGGTGAACCTGGGGACATGTCCCGCAGCGCCGGGCGCGGGAGCGGGCGCCCGCGCGCGCGGCGAGCGGCGCGCGGCGGGGAATGTCCGGACAGCGGAGCCGTTCCGCGCGCGGCGCGGCGCCCCCGGGCGCGAGGGGCCTGTCCGAACGGACAGGCCGGTGCGGCGCGCGCGGACGGGATCGCCGCCGGGGCTCGGGCGATTTTGCCGCAGCACGGCGCGGGCGCGCGGGGGCGATCGCGCGACGCGCGAGGCGGGTCGGCGCTTGCCCGGCGGACTCGGCCGCGGTTATGTCACCCGAGAGTGAAGTTCGACAGGCTCACGATCGACGCGCCGACCCTGCGGGTCGCGGGCGTCCGTGACGAGGTCGCCGAGGCCGAGCCGCGGGCGCGGCACTATGTGATGATCTTCCACGGCGAGTCGTCGACGATGTTCGCGCTGCCGCTGGGCGGGACGGTGCTGGTCGGCCGGTCGGAGGAGGCGCAGCTGCGGCTCGACGATCACGGGGTGTCGCGGCGCCACGCGGCGATCACGGTCGAGGACGGCGAGGCGCGGATCGCCGACCTCGGCAGCCACAACGGGGTGTGGGTCAACCAGGAGCGGATCGCGGCGTCGCGGGTGCTGATCTCCGGCGACGCGATCACGATCGGCTCGGCGACGCTGGTGTACCACGCGAGCGCGGGGCGCCCGGCGGGCCGGCGCGCGCTCGACCTCGCGCAGCTGCGCCAGCGGCTCGGCGAGGAGGCCGAGCGGGCGGCCCGGTTCGCGCGCGAGCTCGCGGTCGTGGCCCTGGCCTTCGGGACAGACGCCGACCGCGCGGTCGCGGAGGTGACGCTGCCGGGGCTGGTGCGGCGGTGCGACATCGTCGGGGTCGACGGGGCCGGCGGGCTGGTCGTGCTGCTGCCGGAGACCGACCCGGCGGCGGCGGCGACGGCCGCGGAGGCGCTGCTGGTCGGGCTCGCGCCGGGGGCCCCGGACAGCCGGGCGGGCTTCGCGTGCTACCGCGTCGACGGCTGCGACCCGGACTCGCTGCTGGCGGGGGCGCGCGCGGCGGCGAAGGCGGCGGCGCCCGGGCGCGCGGTCGCGGCGGCGGAGGCGTGCCGGGTGCTGACGATCGCCGGGGTCGAGGTGATCGTCGCCGACCCGGCGATGCACCGGCTGTACTCGACGGTCGAGCGGATCGCGGCGAGCGACCTGCCGGTGCTCGTCACCGGCGAGACCGGGACCGGCAAGGAGCTGGTGGCGGCGGCGATCCACGCGATGTCGCGCCGGCGCGAGGGGCCGTTCGTGGTGATGAGCTGCGCGGCGCTGCCGGAGCACCTGCTCGAGAGCGAGCTGTTCGGCCACGGCGTCGGAGCCTTCCCCGGGGCCATGTCCGAACGGCCAGGCAGGCTCGAGAGCGCCGCCGGGGGCACGCTGTTCCTCGACGAGATCGGCGAGCTCAGCCCGGCGGCGCAGGCCAAGCTGCTGCGCGCGATCGAGGCGCGGCGGGTCGTCCGGGTCGGCGAGGTCCACGAGCGGGCGATCGACCTGCGGATCGTGGCGGCGACGCACCACCCGATCGACGAGGAGGTGCAGGACGGGACGTTCCGCCGCGACCTGTTCTTCCGGCTGACCGGGGCGCGGCTGTGGCTGCCGCCGCTGCGCGACCGCCCGCGCGAGCTGCCGTTGCTGGCCCAGCGGTTCCTCGCGGCGGCCCGGCGCGCGCTCGGGGCCCGGCCGATGACGATCGGGCCGGCGGCGATGCGCTGCCTGGCGGAGCATCCGTGGCCGGGCAACGTCCGCGAGCTGCGGCACCTGATGGAGTACGTCGCGGCGGCCCACGCGGACGACGTGCTCGCGCCGCACCACCTCGCGGAGCGGATCCCGGCGGCGCGCGTGGAGGTGACGCGAGAGACGTCGCCGACGCTCGACGCGGGCGCGGCGAAGGAGCCGGCGCCCGCGCGCGAGGACGCGCCGCGGGGCGAGGCGCCGCGGTTCCGGCCGATCGACGACGAGATCCGCGAGCTCGAGATCCAGCGGATGACGGCGGCGCTCGAGCAGACGCGCGGCAACCAGACGCGGGCGTCGGAGCTGATCGGGATGCCGCTGCGGACCTTCATCAACAAGCTGAAGCGCTACGGGCTGACGCCGGAGCGGAGGTCCTGACGGGTGAAGCCGGGCCACGACGACTGGACGCCGCCGGACGAGTTCGACGAGTACAAGCTCGTGCGCCAGCTCGGGCGCGGGACGATGGGGCAGGTGTACCTCGCGCACGACCGCCTGCTCGATCGACTGGTGGCGATCAAGTTCATCACGGCGCTCGAGTCGAGCGCGCGCGAGCGGTTCCTCGTCGAGGCGCGCGCGGCGGCGCGGATCCAGCACCCGAACGTCGTCGCGGTCCACCGCGTCGGCGAGCTGAAGAGCCGGCCGTACCTGATCTCGGAGTACGTCCGCGGGCAGAGCCTCGCCGAGCTCAAGCTGCCGCTGCCGTGGGCGCGCGCGCTCGAGCTCGGGGCCGGGCTCGCGCGCGGGCTGGCGGCGGCGCACCGCCAGGGCGTGCTGCACCGCGACATCAAGCTCGCCAACGCGATGCTCAGCGAGGCCGGCGAGGTCAAGCTGCTCGACTTCAGCCTCGCCAAGCTGGTCGACGTGCCGTCGCTCGGGCGGCTGCGCGGCAACACGATCCCGCCCGGCGGGTCGCGGGCGCTCGAGTCGATGGCCGAGGCGGCGACGCCGCTGGTCGACGGGGCCGCCGCGAAGACGATGACGCTCGCGGCGCCCGACGGGGCGCAGCCGGGCGCGTCCTCGACGACCGCGAGGGAGCTCGACTGGCGCGCCGGCGGGCTCGAGATCACGGCCGTCGGCGCGCTGGTCGGCACGCCGCACTACATGGCGCCCGAGCTGTGGCGCGGCGAGCCGGCGTCGCGGGTGTCCGACGTGTACGCGCTCGGGGTGCTGCTGTACTGCCTGTGCTGCGGGCAGCCGCCGACCGAGGCGACGACGCTGCTCGAGCTGGCGGAGCGGGTGCAGGAGGTCGAGGCGCGGCCGCTGCTCGAGCGGGCGCCGGAGGTCGATCCGCGGCTGGCGGCGATCATCGACCGCTGCCTCGCGCGCGATCCGGCGGCCCGGTTCGCCACCGCGGACGCGCTGCGCGAGGCGCTAGAGGCGATCCAGCCGGCGGGGCCGCGGTGGCCGGCGCCGGGCGGCAACCCGTACCGCGGGCTGCAGGCGTTCGACGCGGCCCACCGCGAGCTGTTCTTCGGGCGCAACGCGGAGATCCAGGCGGTGCTCGGCCGGCTGCGCGCGCACAACTTCGTGCTCGTCGCCGGCGACTCGGGGGTCGGCAAGTCGTCGCTGTGCCGCGCGGGCGTGATCCCGGCGGTGCTCGACGGCGGGCTCGAGGACGGGCAGCGCTGGGTCGCGGTGACGCTGACGCCCGGGCGGCGGCCGGTGCAGGCGCTGTTGTCGGCGCTCGCGCGCACGCGCGAGGCCGACGAGGCGCTGCTGCAGAGCGCGGTGACCGAGCCCGGGGGGCTCGCGCGGGCGCTCGGCGCCGGCAAGTCGACGAACGGGTGCCTGCTGTTCGTCGACCAGCTCGAGGAGCTGATCACGCTCGCGCCGCCGGCCGAGGGCGAGGCGGCGGCGCGGATCCTCGGCGCGGTCGCCCGCGGGATCGCGGGCGTGCGGCTGATCGCCACCGTGCGCGCCGACTTCCTGACCCGCGTCGCGCCGCTGCCGGAGTTCGGCGAGGAGATGGTCCGCGGGCTGTTCTTCCTGTACCCGCTGTCGGCCGCGAACGTGCGGCGGGCGATCGTCGGGCCGGCGCAGGCGCGGAGCGTCCGCTTCGAGTCGGACGCGCTGGTCGACAAGCTGGTGACCGCGGGGGTCGAGGGCAGCCTGCCGCTCCTGCAATTCGCGCTCGCCGAATTGTGGGAGGCGCGCTCGCCGAACAGCAATGTCATCACCGCGGCGGCGCTCGACAAGATCGGCGGGGTGTCCGGGGCGCTCGCGCGGCACGCCGAGGGGGTGCTCGCACGATTGTCGCCGCGGCAGCGGCGGGCCGCGCGGTCGCTGCTCCTGCGGCTGGTGACGATCGAGGAGACGCGCGCGAGCATGACGCCCGAGGAGCTGCGGGCGGACGGCGACGACGCCCGGGTCGCGCTCGACGCGTTGATCGCGGCGCGGCTGATCCTGATCCGCGACGTCGCCGAGGGCCCGCCGGTGTACGAGATCGCCCACGAGGCGCTGATCCGCGGGTGGGTCAGCCTGCAGGTCTGGCTCGACGAGGAGAAGGAGAGCCGGCTGGTCCGCCACCGGCTCGAGCACGCGGCCGCGGAGTGGGACCGGCTCGGCCACCCGCGCGACGGACTGTGGAGCGGGCGGCAGCTCAAGGAGAGCGAGCGGCTCGACCGGGCCTCGCTGCGCAAGCGCGAGCTGGAGTTCCTCCGGGCGAGCGCGGCCCGGCTGACCCGGATCAAGCGGACGAAGGCGGCGCTGTGGATCGGCGCGCCGCTGCTGGTCGCGCTCAGCGCGGGCGCGGCGTACCTGATCCAGCGCGCGGCGGTGCAGCGGAAGATCGACGGGCACCTCGAGGCGTCGCGCTCGCTGGTCGAGGACGCGCGGGCGCTCGGCGCGGACGTCGAGCAGCGGCGGCGGGCCGCGTTCGCGGCGTTCGACGCGGGCGACGAGGCGGGCGGCGAGGCGGCGTGGCGACAGGCGATCCGCGGCGCGCCGGGGGTGCAGCGGCTGTACGCGCGGGCGGCGGGGCGGCTCGAGACGGCGCTCGGGCTCGACGCGGGGCGGGCCGATGTCCGCGGGGCGCTGGCCGACGTGCTGTACGAGCAGGCGCTCCTGGCCGAGCGCGACCACGACCTCGAGCAGACCGAGGCGCTGATGCTGCGCGTCGAGCTGCACGACCCCGACGGCGAGCGGATGGCCCGCTGGCAGGCGCCGGCGCGGGTCGAGGTGCGCAGCGAGCCGGCCGGCGCGACGCTGACGGCGGCGCGCTACGAGCGGGACGCGGAGGGCCGGCTGCGGCTGGTCGAGGAGCAGGTGGTCGGGCCGACGCCGGCGCGCTTCGAGGCGCGGCCCGGCTCGTACCTGTGGACGCTCGCGGCCGAGGGGCGCGCCCCGGTCCGCTACCCGGTGCTGCTGCGCCGCGGCGAGGACTTCAGCCGGGCGATCGCGCTGCCGCCGATCGAGCAGGCGCCGCCGGGCTTCGCGTACGTGCCCGCGGGGCGGTTCTTGTACGGCAGCGCCGACGACGAGGACCTGCGGAGCGGGTTCTTCACCGCGCCGCCGATGCACGAGGTCGAGACGGGCGCGTACTGGATCGCCCGCCACGAGACGACCTACGCGGAGTGGATCGGCTTCCTGCAAGCGCTCGATCCGGCCGAGCGGGCGCGGCGGACCGGCGCGAGCGAGGGGGTCAGCGCGTCGGCGTCGATCCTGCGGCTCGACGCCGACGGGGCGTGGCAGCTCGAGCTGCGCCGCGGCGATCGGACGCTGGTCGCCCGCGCGGGCGAGCTGCTGCGCTACCCGGGCCGCGGCGATCGCGGGGCGCAGGACTGGCTCAAGATGCCGGTCACCGGGATCACCTGGGACGACGCGAGGGTCTACATCGAGTGGCTCGCCCGCACTGGCAGAGTCCCGGGCGCCCGCTTCTGCACCGAGGTCGAGTGGGAGCGCGCGGCCCGCGGAGCCGACGGGCGCCGCTTCCCGACAGGCGACGACATCCGCCCCGACGAGGCCAATTACGACGCGACGTACAGGCACGACCCGGCGGCGATGGGGGCCGACGTCGTGGGCTCGTACCCCGCGTCGAGCAGCCCGTTCGGGGTCGAGGACGCGACGGGCAACGTCTGGGAGTGGACGCTGCCGGCCGGCGAGCCGCCGCTCAAGGTCGCCCGCGGAGGCTCGTACTTCTTCGCCCAGGTCGCCGGCAGGCTGGTGAACCGCACGTTGCTGGACGCGAGCTACCGCGACAGCACGCTCGGGCTGCGCGTCTGCGCGACCCCACAGGGCGGCAGCGTGCCCGACAAGTAGCCGCCGCCTGGCGGCCCCATCGTGCCAGTGTTGCACGATCGGGTGTGTGCAATCGGGACGCGTCGCGCCGAATGTGCATGGTGAATGGGGGACCCGTGCAAGCTGTCCCCGCGGACAGTTGGGGGCTGGCGGCGGCTTGCCGGCGGTGCGCGCCGAAGATATGCTGGCGTCGATAGGGGGGTCCGTGATGCGCGTACGAGTCTTCGGTGTCTTTCTGGTCGCGTCGCTGTGCGGCGCGTGCGATGCTCCCGAGGCCGCGGCGGACGAGGCCCAGTCGCTGCGCAAGAAGCTGAACAACGGGATGACCCTGAACGGCGCGGGCCTGAACGGGATCACGCTGAACGGGATCACGCTGAACGGGATCACGCTGAACGGGATCACGCTGAACGGGA
>ERZ1066137.242-NODE-242-length-47185-cov-16.440632_pt1 | contig 47185 bp, 27 predicted proteins | sample MGYA00382784_ERZ1066137 | MGnify/ENA primary metagenome ERZ1066137 (study PRJEB33369, sample SAMEA5778367) | biofilm metagenome | biome: Industrial cooling water; feature: Water cooling tower basin; material: Biofilm | place: United Arab Emirates | collected... | reverse complement strand
ACGGAGCCGACGACCGGCGATCGGGCTTCACACGACTGCGCCGTGCTCCGGGCCGCTGCGCACGGACGAGCGCCAGGCCGCCGGGTTCAGGGCCCGCCGTAGGCGTCGGAGAACTCGGCGATCGTCGACATCAGCCCGCGCGGCACCTCGATGCCGTCGCGGCTCATCTCGCGGAGGGTCCGCTCGTAGTCCTCGAGGCCGGTGCCGGGGATCCGGGTGATCCGGTCGAGGGCGCCGCGGAGCTGCTCGATCACCTCGTCGGACATCAGCCAGCCGTGGACGGCGTGGAGGCGGAACACCCGGTCGAGCCAGACGCCCGAGGCTGACTTTTGGGCCAGGGCGATCAGGCACTGGATGCACGAGCGGGCGGTCGGGTGATCGGCCGGCACGTGGGCGCCCATCAGCTGGTTGGTCAGCGCGAGCGCGTAGCGCTCGGCCTCCTTGATCTTGCCCATGTTGAGCGACTTCTGGACCAGCTGGCTGATCAGCGACGGGAACTGCGTCTCCTCGTGCGGCCCGATCGTCTTGCGCAGGCTGTCCATCGGGTCGTCGACGGGGCCCTGGCTGCCGTCGCTGATGATCGCGATCACCTCGCGGCCGATCTTGAGGTTGTCGCCGTGGGTCAGCGGCGTCTTGACGCGGCCGGTCAGCCGCTGACCGTTGAGGAACGTGCCGTTGCTGCTGTCGAGGTCCTCGACGAGCAGTTCGTGGTCGGTGACGTGCAGGCGCGCGTGGTAGCGCGAGGTCAGATCGTCGTCGAGCGTGAAGAAGCAGTCGCTCATGCGACCGACCAGGTGGGAGCCGGTGGGGAGGGACATCGTTCGCCCTCCGAACTTGATCTTGAACTGCGGCACCGCTGCCTCATGGTAGCGCAAGTCGCAGGCGAGCCCCAAGCACCAGGGCGCCCACCGCGGGGGGCCGGCCGGGGCCCGCCGCCGGGGGTGTCAGCGGACGAGAAAGCGGACGTCGGGGTTGACCTGGCCGCCCGCGAGCGTCACGCGCACCACCTGCCCGCGCGTCCCGCGACCGCCCGAGCCGCCGGAGCTGTCGACAATGAACACGGTCGACAGCTCAGGCGCGTTTACGATCCGGGTCGGCCCGACCAGCGACACGTTCGAGGTCACGACGACCGCGTCGTAGGGTGAATACCCGCGGCGCGTCGAGAACGACTCGCGGAACGCCCCCGGGATCCGCGAGCGGCGGAACGCGCCCGCCCAGCCCGGCCACAGCGCCTCCTCGGTGCCGGGGATCGGCTCGGTGAGATCCTGCAGGCTCGTCAGGTCGAGCACCAGGCTCATCATCGGGTTGCTGTAGCGGATCGCCGGGACCGGCTGGGCGCCGTCCTGCTCGGTGCCGTAGCGGAACACGTGGTAGAGCGCGGCCGAGGTGTCGGCCTTGAGCTGGGCCGGGCGCAGCGTGTCGATGAAGCACGGGTTCGGCTCGCTGCCGTCGGGCGGCGTGCCGCCCGCGGTGCAACTCGGGATCGGCCACAGCGCGTTGGTCCGGGAGTCCTCCTCGTCGCGGCCGAGGCGGATCCGGCTGGTCAGCAAGTTGGAGACGGTCGTGTCCTCGAAGCACTCGCCGGTCTCGGGGTCGGCCTTGACCCGCTGCGGCAGGAAGTCGTAGGGCCCCGGGCCGCGGACGACGAAGCTGTTGCGCGCGTTGACCTGGTAGCGGAGGAGCTCGCGGAAGCACGCCGGGCCCGGCAGCGGGGTCAGGGCGCAGTCCTCGTCCGGCCCGCACACCGCCCTACACACGCCGTCGATGCACAGCGGGAAGTTCGGGTCAAGCTGCGCGCAGTCGGAGTGCTGGCCGCAGCCGTTGTCCGGCTGCGCGGTCCCGCACGACAGCCGCGCCTCGCACTCGACGAACCGGCCGGCCGCGAAGTCGTAGTCGCCCTGGCAGCACGCCGGCTGGCCGTCCGTGCCGCAGTTCGGGTTGTCGACCGCGGACACGCACGCGTCGCCGTCAGCGCCCCGAACGAGGGCGCCGCTGCACAGCGCGTCGATGTCGGCCTGGTCGTCGACGGTGAAGTTGGGCGGGATCGGCATCGCGTACGACTCGAACCGCCGGTCGAGCACCTGCAGCCACAGCTCGCTCTGGAACGCGCGGGTGATCAGGAACTCGCGGCGGGCCGCGCCGCACTCGTCGCGCAGGAACGGACGGCACAGCTGGCGCAGCTCGTCGTCGCGGTCCTCCTCGAACACCGCCTGCGACACGCACAGGCCGGTCGAGCCGGCCGGCGCCTCGTTGTCGATCAGGCAGAACTGGCCGATCCCGCAGTCGGCGTCCTCGGCGCAGCCGAGCAGGAACAGCTTGTCGCCGGCGAGCACGCCCTCGTCGCAGAACTGGGCCGTCTGGTCGACCATCCGGGTGTCGCCCGCGACCGTGCTCAGGCAGGTCGCGTCCTGCCAGCCGGGCGTGGCGCACACCAGCTGGCCGTTGGCGCTGCGGGTGTTCGGGATCTCGCCCTCCCAGTAGAGGTTCCACTCGCCGCCCTCCCAGGCGGCGTAGTCGCGGACGACCGCGCGCACGACGTCCTCGCGGTAGAGGCCCGACAGGATCGTGTCGTCGACGTTCAGGAGCGCGGCGAGCTTGTCCTGCTCGTTCTCGGTCACCGGGGGCGACAGCGCCGGCCCGATCGTCTCGCAGTAGCCGCTGCTCTGGCCGCCCGGGATCTCGCAGGTGAGGCCGTCGCAGTCGGCGTCGTTCGAGCACGCGCGGCGCAGCTCGTAGGCGTTGTCGATCCGGCGCAGGCTCGGCGACAGCCGCCGCGTCACCGTCGGCGGCGTGATGTCGCCCGGGACCAGCCGCTGCGGCTCCTTGTCGTCCATCCGCGGCAGCGCGCTCGGTTCGACCGGCGTGGTGAACGGGTCGAGCTGCGGCCACAACGAGTGCGGCGGGACCCGGGCGTCGAGCAGCCCGAGCTGGTCGGTGGTGGTCGAGATCGTCCGGGCGCCGGTGAACTGATTGAACACGCCGAACACCAGCCGGCCGAAGCTCGTCGTCCCGACGCCGACGACGCCGACGCCCTCGAACGGCGAGGAGATCACCCGCTTGGCGTCCTCGGTGCTGAGCCCGGCCGGGCAACGATCGGCGTTCGCCCCGTCGGCGAGCGCGCCGACATCGTGCCACTTCTGGAACGCCCAGTCGGTGATGATCGCCCCGCTCGGCGCGCGGATCCCCGGCCCGCGGGCGAACGGGCGCCGATCCGGCGGGTTTTCGCCCGGGAACTCGGCCGGGTGGCAGGCGGTGTTGGTCACCGCGGTCGGGTCGACCTGGGTGTCGCACTCGATGCCGAGCTCGATCCGCCCGGGATCGAAGTTGCGACGGACGACGCGGGTCGAGCCGTCGCCCGCGAGGATGTAGAGGAACTGGAAGAAGTTGTCGCCCGACAGGCCGCTGTTCATCTCCATCGCCGGGGTCGGGCGGATCGCCGAGATCCCCTGCGAGGCGGTCAGCTCGAACTCGAGCGGGTCGTCGGTCCAGGTCTTGCCGTCGAAGCGGAGCTCGAACAGCGCGTCGGCGCCGAGGCCACCGACGTACAGCGACGGATCTTGCACCTGCAGGTCGGCGTCGTCGACGCAGCCGGTCGGGTCGCTGGGCGGCGTCACCAGGGCCATCGCCAGCGGGTACATGCCGTCGGGGTCGCCGACCGGCGCGGTCTTCAGCGCGTCCTCGTACATCGGGTCGAGGAACTGCTCCGAGCAGTCGATCGGGCACACCGGATCGGCGCCGGCGTCGACGACGGTGATCGCGCCCTGGTCGTCGCGCACGAACTGGCGGCTCTGGAGGATCCGCTGGGTCCGCAGGTCGAGCTCGGCGACCAGCTGGCACGACGGGAAGGTGACGTACACGCTGCCCGGATAGGCCGGGTCGCAGGTCTGGTCGCCCGTCGCCGCGTTGCTGAGGGCCGGCGGGACGGCGATCACCTGGCCCGGGCGGGCGCCGAGCGGCGTGCCGTCGGCCCGGCGCGGGACCACCGTCGTCACGTAGCCGGCCGGGTCGTCCTCGGGCGGCTCCTCGAACGCGTACGAGGCGAGCCCGCCGACGTCGAGCACGCTGAGATCGCAGCTGCCGAGGTTGGCCGAGATCGCGAAGCAGCCGGCCTGGGCGCCGGTGGTGATCGTCATGCTCGACGGCACCTCGCCGGCGCTGATCAGCTGCGGCCCGGGGGCGCCGATGTTCATGTCGATCACCGCGCCGGAGCAGCGCGAGAACATCGCGATGTCGTTGCGCTCCGAGTTGGCGACGAAGCCGAGCAGCCGCAGGTCGCCGCACACCGACTCGGCGACCGCGTCGGAGCACTGATCGAGCGACTGCGGGATCAGCCGGCCGTCCTCGTCCCTGCGCACGCAGGCGAGCACGACGTCGAGCGGGCGGTCGAGCACACGGTTCGGGATCACCGCGGTGCGCCGGTTCTGGCAGCCGGCGAGGGCCGCGAGCAGGCCGAGCAGCAAGGCCGCCGGCAGCGCGATCGGCCGGCGTTCGAGGGTCCCGAGGACGGGGGCGTGGGCGGAGCGGGTCATCGGGTCAGCGTCTGTAGGGCTGTTGCAGGCCGACGCGGGCGATCTCGGCGAAGCGGGTCGGCCGGTCCTTGGCGACGTCGATCACGCTGACCGTGCGGTCGAGCGTGTTGCCGACGTAGAGCAGCCGGCGCGCGCGGTCGACGACGATCGGGTGCGGGCCGGCGCCGGTCGGGACGTTGGCGACGACGCGGAAGCCCGAGAGGTCGACGATGAACAGCTCCGACGGCGTCGGGCAGGTCACCGCGGCGTACTCGTTGGCGCCGTCCTCGAACAGCGCCATCGCGGTCGGGCCGCTGCACATCTCGACCACGCCGGCCGCCTCGTCGCGGACCTCGCCGCGCTCGTTGACACTGGTGTCGATGTACAGCAGGCTGGACGGCGCGGTCTGCACGGCGAACAGCCGCCGGCCGTCGCGCGAGAAGGCGATGTCGCCGAGGCTGCCCGCGCCGGTGCCGCTGTCGAACCCGGCGGACCGGACGAAGCCGGCGAAGAACAGCTGCGGGTCGCACAGGATCGCGCCCGGCTCGCCGACGTTGTCGTCGCCGAGACACGACTGCGCCAGCCCCCGGAGCCGCTCGATCTCGGCGTCGAGCGCCGCGACCTCGGCCGGGCTCGCGCCCTGCTTCTGCTGCTCGAGCGCGGCGATCGCGTCGGCGTAGGTCAGCGGGTCGACCGTGTCGGGGAACATCTTGGCGACCAGCAGGTTGGTCCGGAAGCTGCCGTAGAGCATCGGACGCGTGCAGTCCGCGCTCAGGTTCGGCGGCTCGCTCGCGAGGCACGGCCGCTCGGCGAGGCCCCAGCCGCCGCCGCTCGCCTGCTCCCCGACGATGAAGATGTTGCGCGCGTCGACGATCATCGGCTTGGTCGCGCGCTGGCCCTGCGCCGGCATCGCCCCGGGGACCGCGGCCGCGAGGTCGATCAGGATGACCTCCGGCGTCGTCGAGAAGCTGACGTAGGCCCACGGCGCGGACGACGACACGAGGATGTTGGTCGGTTCGGGCCCGATCCGCGGGAAGGCCGAGTCGTCGAACGGGAAGCGCAGCGCGTGCGTGCGGCGCGAGCAGCGGCCCGGATCGTCGAGGTCGGGGTCGGGCTGGCCGCAGCCGAGCGACAGCGAGGTCGGCGCGTACGGATCGGCCGGGTCGTAGGGCTCCAGCCCGCCGCTCAGCTCGATCCACGTGATGCTCGGGTCGGCCTTGACCGCCGCGAGCAGCAGCGCCTCGCCGGACCCGGGCGTCTCGACCCAGCCCTCGAGCGCGGTGATGAAGCTGCCCATCCGCACCGAGACCGGCGACGCCCCGCTGCGGTCGCCGGACCCGAGGCGCGACGCCTCGTCCTCGGCGAGCACGAACGTGTCCTCGCACTCGATCACCTGCGGGCGGAACGCGACGTGGCGGCACGGCGCCTCGGGCTCGACGTCCTCGCCGACGTCGCGCACCGTCGCCTTGATCCCGCAGGCGTCGGCCTTGGCCTCGGCGCTGCAGGTCGGGTCGTCGACCCCGAGCAGGCACAGGTTCGCGCAGTTCATCCAAGAGTCGAAGAAGCGGTCGAGGTCGACGGCGACCAGCGAGCCCGCGTTGTAGTTGAGCGCGCTGTTGGCGTTGGCGACCATCAGCCAGCGCGCCGGGGTGCCGTCCGGCACGCGCGGGTCGAGCGTCATCGCCGCGGGGAAGTACAGGCCTGCGCGGTTCGGCGGGACGCCGAGGTTGCGGCCCTCGCAGCCGCCGAGCAGGGCGACGGCCAGCGCGAGCGCAGACGCAGACTTGGTGCGCGACATCGGCGTGGACCCTAGCACAGCCGCGCCGGATGCTACACCCCCTCGCCGGACGCCTCGCGCGGCAGCGCCGCGAAGAACGCCTGCGAGTGGAGCGCGCGCCGCAGGTGCGAGCGCACGACCGCCTGGACCGCGTCCCGCAGGGCCCGGCGGAGCGCCGGCGGGGCCGCGTCGACCGGCGCCGGATCGCCGCCCTCGGCGAGGTGACGGATCGCAAGCACCGCGCCGGTCGGCAGCCGCGGCGCGCCGCGCTCGTGCTGGAGGCACAGGAGGCCGCCGCGCGGCCCGTCGAACGCGACGGTCCCGCCCTCCTGCAGCTCGACCGGCTGGCCGCACACGCAGCAGCCGTCGAGCGCGGGCAAGAACCCGAGGCAGCGCAGCAGCGCGAGCTCGTACTGGCGCAGGTGGACCGCGCGCGGGGCCCCGGCGATCACCTGCTCCAGCGCCTCGCACAGGGCGGCGAACACCTCGGGGTCCGGGTGGCGCGCGAGCACCAATTCATCGGTCAGCTCGCACAGATAGGCCACGTAGGCGAAGCGGGTCAGGTCGGCGCCGACCGGCGCGTGATCGGCGGTCGGCTCGAAGCTCTCGAGCCGCAGCAGCGCCCCGCGCCCGCGCGCGACGCCGGCGACGCCGCGCATGCCCGGGCTGAGGCCGCCGGCGAACCGCCTGTGCGAGCTGCGCGCGCGCGCGGCCGCGGTGTCGACCTTGCCGAGGTCGGGCGTCAGCAGCACGACGACCAGGTCGGCCTCGCCGAGCGGACGCGTCCGCAGGATCACGGCGGGCGTGGAGTCGGCGCGCATCACCAATTATCCAGTGATTCCGAGGAGCATCGTCGCTAGCCAGAAGTAGAACAGGAGCCCGAGGATGTCGACCGAGGTCGTGACGAACGGCCCGGTCGCGACCGCCGGGTCGATGTTGAGCCGGTGCATCAGCAGCGGCACGCTCGTCCCGACGGCCGCGGCGATCATCATGCTGCCCATCATGCCGAGCGTGATCACCAGCCCGAGGTGGAACGGATCGCTGCTGGTCGCCCCGAGCATCGGCGCGGCGACCGCGATGCCCGCGCCGTAGACCGCCCCCAGGGTCGCCCCGAGGGTGACCTCGCGGAGCACCAGACGTCCGAGCCGGTTGGTCTCGACGTAGCCGACCGCGAGCCCGCGCACGACGATCGTCGAGCTCTGCGTCCCGACGTTGCCGCCCATCCCGGCGACGACCGGCATGAACAGCGCGAGCGCGGGCACTGCCTGCAGCGCGCCCTCGAAGCCCTGGAGCGACGCCGCCACCAAGAGGCCGCCGGCGGCCGCCGCCAGCAGCCACGGCATGCGCGCGCGGAAGCTCGCCGCGAACGAGCGGGTGTCGACCAGCATCTGCCCGGCGCCGGCCATCTTCAGGATGTCCTCGGTCGCCTCCTCGCGGAGCACGTCGACGATGTCGTCGATCGTGACGACCCCGAGCAGCCGCCGCTGGTCGTCGACGACCGGGATCCCGACCAGATCGTAGCGGCTCGCCAGCTCGGCGACCTTCTCCTGGTCGGTCGTCGCCGTCACGTAGACCAGCTCGGTCGTCATCACCGCGTGGACCGGCTGGTCCGGCTTGCAGCGGACGAGCTGGCGCAGCCCGATCACCCCGACCAGCCGCTCGTGCTCGTCCACCACATAGAGGTAGTGGACGTGCTGCGGCAGGTCGTCGGCGGTCTGGACCATCCGCGTCGCCTCCGCGATCGTCACGTCGTGGTGGATCGAGAAGACGTCGGGCGACATGATGCCGCCCGCCGTGTGCTCCCCGTACGCGAGCAACTCCTCGAGCGCGTGCGCGTCCTCGACGTCGAAGCGCGCGAGGATCTGCTTCAGCTTGCCCTCGTCGACCCGCCCGAGGATGTCGGCCGCGTCGTCGGCCTGCAGGTCGTCGAGCAGCCCCGCGGCCTCCTCGGGGGCGAGCCGGTTGATCAGCTCGGCGGCGACCTCGTAGCGCATCGCCGCGAGCACCCGCGGGCGACGCTCGCTCGCCAGCGCCTGGAACACCAGGTCTTGCTCGCGCGGCTCGAAGTTGTCGAGGTACGCGGCGACCTGCACCTCGTCGAGCCGGGCGAGCGCCCGCGCGACCCGCCGCGGATCTCCCGCGTGGACCAGGCGCGCCAGATCGTTTTGGTTCAGCGCGGGGCTCATCGTTGCGGCGCCACTATATACGCGGGCGCCGGGCCCCGGAGTAGCTCCCTCGTACCCCCATCCTCTTTAAGGAAGGGACATTCATGAGGGCAGGCGGACTCGAGGAGGCGCGCCGGCGGCTCACGAATGCGGCGCGGACGCGTGGAGCCCGGCGACGGCGAACGCCGAGACCGCGATCGCGGCGACGACCAGACCGACGACGATCCACATCAGCGTGCGGCTCTGCGGCAGTTGCCCGAGCGCGCGGACGAAGGCCGCCCAGCTGTCGCTCAGGATCCCCGCGGCGGCGCCGGCCCCGGCGAGCGCCGGACGGGCGGGCTCGAGACCGGCCGGGGCCGCGGACAGCGCCGGCGTGCGGGACGCCGCCGGGGTCGCGCGCACGGCCTGGACCGGCGGGCGCTCACGGCGCGACGGCTTGGACCCGGCCTGTTGGGCCCGCAGGTGCTCGTGGAGCAACCCGACCACCCCCTCCGGGTCGAGCCCGAGGGACCGGGCGCAGCAGCGGAAGAACCCGCGGACGAACACCGGCCCCGGCAGGGCGGCGTAGCGGTCCTCCTCGAGCGCCTCGATGCTCGCGCGCGGGATCTTGGTGTCGATGGCGAGCTGTTCGATGCTCATCCCGCGCCGCTGCCGCTGCTCGCGGATGTAACGTCCGGGTGACGGCGGCCCCTCTTGCAACTCGGCGACCTCGATGGGTTGCGTGCTGACGATCCGGAGGCGGCCCGTGGGAACTCGCATGCGCGCACATTCTGAGATCAAGGTCCGGCCCCCGGCAACCCCCCGGGCAGCCATTTTCACACCGGTCCTCCCTGCCATTTGCGGCCCGGGGCGCGAGTTCGCCCGCCCGTCCGCGCGCCTGATTCGTGCGATCTTGGGCCTACAGGGGCCCCTGAAGTCAATTTCCCGGCGATTTCGTGCCCGGGTGTGGTGGCGATCTCGTCCCGTCCGCGGACGGACGACCGGCGTCCGTCGCCTGCGGACCCCTCGCCGGGGCGCGTCTCAGGCCGCCCGCGCGCCTGCGGGATGTGCTCGCCCTCTCCTCGCCCTCGGCTTGAAAGCCCCGCGCAGTGGTCCCTCGCGTGGCCCCTCGCTATCCTTGAAACGTGGATAACGTAGCTTTAGTGGCCCTCGTGCACGCCGACCCCGAGGGCCCGGGCGTCGAGGTCGGGTGGCTCTCCGAGGTCTTGCCGCGGGCGTGCGCCGGGTACCACGTCCCCCGGAGCGACGACCCGGACTGGGTGCGCGCGTGGAGCGTCGGCGGGGTGCAAAACGGCGAGACCCTCGTCCAGTCGCGCCCCGTGGTCCGCGACCCCCGCGCCGACTTCGTCGCCGACTTCCTGCGCGCGACCAGCCAGACCACCCTCGCCACCTACTTCGCCGCCCGCGACGACGGCGCCGAGTCGCTCGCCGTCCCGCGCCTCGGCCTCGCCCGCTTCCAGCGCTGGATCGGCGTCCGCGCCGAGGGCGACCTCACCGCCGGCGAGGACCCCGCCGCCGCACGCGAGCGCCTCACCCGCGCCCTGCCCGACTTCCTGGTCCGCAGCCTCGGCCAGCACGGCGACCGCGAGCTGAGCGTCTTTGCCTTCCTCGCCGTCCTGCACGCCCAGGGCGACATGAGCAAGCCCCTCGTCGCTCCCCCGCAGATCCGCAGGGCCCTCGCCGCGCTCGACGAGCAGCTCGGCCGACCCCCGCGGATCAACCTCTTCGTCAGCGACGGCCGGAGCGTCGGCGTGCTGCACCGCGGCGGCCGGCTCTTGATGGTCGAGCCGCCTCCGCCGAGCCGCGCCGTCCGGGCGATCGCCCAGGCCGCCGCCCCGCGGACCGCCTCGCTCCTCGTGTTCGACCCGGAGGCCGGCGAGCTGCCCGCCGGGAGCACCGCGCGCCGCCTCGCCGAAGGCATCTTCACCCTCCACGTCCGCCAGCCGGGGCAGATCGAGCGCGAGTGAGGTCCGCCGGCGGGTCGGCGCAAATGCTGTTTTGCGGACGAAGGCCCGACGTGTAGGTATAAAGGGACCCCCCGCATGGCGGTCCATATCCTCCACCACGGCTGGTGCTTCGACGGCGCGGCCTCGGCGGCCCTGTTCGCGGCCTTCCTGCGCCGCCGAGGCGACGCCGGGCCGATCCGCTACATCCCCAAGGATCACCGCCCCGGCGACCCGTACGACCCCGAGGACTTCGCCGCCGACGTCGTCGCCAGCGTCGACTTCCGCTACAGCCAGCACCCGCGGCTGACCTGGTTCTTCGACCACCACCACAGCGCCTTCCAGCTCCCCGGCGACCGCGAGCACTTCCTCGCCGACACCAGCGGCCGCAAGTTCCACGACTCGGCCGCGACCAGCTGCGCCGGCTACATCGCCCGGATCGTCCGCGACCGCTTCGCCTGCGACCTCGCCGCCCACGCCGAGCTGATCCGCTGGGCCGAGGTCATCGACGCCGCCGCCTTCCCCGACCCGCGGATGCCGGTCGACCTCGACGAGCCCGCCCTGCTCCTGATGGCCTTCGTCGAGAGCAACCAGGACCTCGCGCTCGTCGGCCCCTTCATCGACGACCTCCTCGCCCGCCCGCTCGCCGAGCTCGCCGGCGCCGACTACGTGCAGCGGGTCGTTCGCCCGCGCCTGCAGCAGAACCGCGAGGACATCGCGCTGATCGCCCGCCGGGCCGTCCTCGACGGCGACGTCCTGCACTACGACCTGCTCGATCAGCCGGCCCGCGCCTACAACAAGTTCATCCCGTACTACCACCACCCGCGCGTCCGCTACGTCGTCGCCCTGACCCGCGCCACCGATCGCCGGATCAAGCTGACCGCCGGCTACAACCCCTGGCTCCCACGCGACGCCCGCGAGCACAGCATGGCCGCGCTGCTCGAGCCGCACGGCGGCGGCGGCCACCCCTACGTCGCCGGCTGCAGCTTCCCCGCCGATCACGAGGATCGCGCGCACGCCGTCCTCCGCGACCTGACCCGTGTCCTGCGCGGCCCCGGAGCCGCCCGTGTCTGACGCCCTCGATCGCCCGGCCCTGCTCGGCACCCTCGTCCAGCTGCGCCGCAAGGTCGACGCCCACTTCGACGCCGCCGTCGCCCGCACCCCGTCCGCCTTCGCCTGCCGGGCCGGCTGCGACGCCTGCTGCCACCAGCGTTTCGGCGTGTTTGCGATCGAGGCCGAGCCGCTGCGCCGGGCCCTCGCCCGCCTGGCCCGGGAGACACCTGAACTTCGGAGCAGGATCCGCGAGCAAGCCCGCGAGCAGGCGGAGAATCCCGCCGCCCCCGACCGCTGTCCGCTGCTGGTCGACGGCCGCTGCGCGGTCTACGACGAGCGCCCGCTGATCTGCCGCTCGCACGGCCTGCCGATCGCCGTCGCCGATCCCGCGCCGCGGATCGACCATTGCCCGCTCAACTTCACCGACCAGGCCCCGCCGCCCGCGAGCGTCCTGCGGCTCGAGGCCGTCAACCAGCCGCTGTCCGTGCTCGCGGTCCTGTGGAAAAAAGCCGGTCCTCCGGGCGACAACCGTACGGGAGATCTCTCCGACGAACGCATCCCGCTGGTCGACCTTGCCCGCGAACTTTGACCCTCTCGGACCCTCGGATCCACCTCGGTCCTCGGCCGCGCCCCCCGCATTCGCCTGAGCCCGTGCGGCCCGATTCTGCGCTCCTGGAGGATCTGGACCCCTCCACGCGCCCGATCGTCCGCCCCGCCGTCGGCCTTCGCTCGGGGCCCTCGGGCCGCCCGGGAACCCGACAAAAAATCGTTGACACCGTCCCCGTCCGGGCGTAAAAGCCCAGCACTCGCTGCGGGGTGGAGCAGCCAGGTAGCTCGCCGGGCTCATAACCCGGAGGTCATAGGTTCAAATCCTGTCCCCGCTACTCTCGAAGGGCTCGTTCCGCAAGAACGGGCCCTTCGCCTTTTAATCCGTCGGGTTCGACCCTGGTACACTGCCTCGCGGTGGCCCAGGTCGAGCTCGTCACCTCGCGCGGCCTGCTCGTGCTCGAAGGCGCCGCGATCCCTGCCGACGCGCCGCCGGCGACCTTGCTCGACGCCGTGCGAGCGGCCGGCCTCCCGCTCGGCCAGAGCTGCCGCGGCGAGGGCGTGTGCCGCAGCTGCGCGATCGACGTCGAAGCCGGGGCCGCAGCGCTCCTCCCGCTGTCGCCGATCGAGCAGCGCTTTCGATTCACCCCCGAGCGACGGCTCGCCTGTCAGGCCGTGATCCCCGCGGGGGCCGTGCGCCTCCGCCTCCACCACCCCGCCTGGGGCCGTCAGCCCGCGGTTCCGCCAGCGCCAAGACCGGACTCGGGTGGTACGCTAGACCCCTGAAGCGTGGCCAGGGCCGGCGCAGCGAGCAATTCATGGCAGCGAGAGGCCGACCTCCTCGCCGACGGACGGGTGTATCTCGAGCGCCTCTGCAGCCGGATGCGCTACCGCCACCTGTTCCCCGGCGGTCCCGACCTCGCGCTCCTGCTCGCCGCCTACCAGGACCTCGAGCGCCAGCGCACGGTCGGCCGGATCGCCCCGGACAACGTTCGCCGGGCCCGTCGGCACCTGCGCCGCGAATTGCGGCGGCGCCTCGCCGACGAGATCACCGAGCGTTCGCTGCGGCTGACCTACCGGATCCCGGTCGCCCGCCCGCGGATCGTCCTCGGCGGCCTCCCCGAGCTCGCCGAGCGGGCGCTCGCCACCGTCGACGCCGACGCGCGTGACGAGGTCCGCGCGCACGTCCTCGGGCGCCCGCGCGAGGAGCTCGCCGCCGAGGCGAGCGCCGGCCAGAGCCGCGTCCAGTCGCGCCTCGACCGCGGCCTCGGCCAGCTGCGCGAGGCCCTCGTCTACCAGGCGCTCGCCCACCCGGCCGAGATCGCCGGCCTCCACCCGCAGCTGGTCCGCTTCGCCGCCGCCCCGCTGCCGACCCGCCGCCAGCACCCGGTCGCCCGCTTCGTCTTCGTCAAGCTGCCGGTCTACCTCTGGCTCGGCTTCCTCGCCTTCTTCACGGTCGCCTACGTCGCCGCCTACTTCTTCCTCAACGACGAGACCCTCGGGCGCCTGCTGACGCGGGTGATCGACAGGCAGATCAACGGCAAGATCGAGCTCGGCAGCGTCCACTGGCGGCCGGACCTGATCTTCGATCTCATCACCGGCCGGCCGCACCACGCCACCGTCCACGGCCTCAAGATCTGGGGCGGCTACAAGCTCGCCGGCAAGAGCGAGCCCGACGTCCTGCTCGGCGAGGGCGCCGGCCCGATCGAGGCCGACATCGTGCTCCACGAGATCATCCCGTGGAACCGCTTCCTCGTCCCCCCGGTGCTCGAGGTCCCGTGGGTCCTGCACTTCACCGAGCTGCGGAGCGAGGCCCCGCTGCGGCTCGACGTCAAGGAGCGCCGGCTCCCGCAGCTCACGGGCGGCGACGCCTGGGTCGTCGACCTGCTCGACGCCTTCGGCGTGTACGCCGAGTGGCCGCCGCTGTCGACCCGCGGGATCAGCATCCGGATCGACGACACCGACCTCGCCGCCGTCGACCTCGACCTCGACTTCCGGGCGCAGACCGGCTGGCAGACCGAGCTCGACCTCCACCAGGTCCACGCCGCGATCTTGTTCGAGGGCCTCCACCCGAAGAAGCCGCCGCCGCCGAAGAAGCCGCTGCAGTTCTCGCTCGAGGCCGTCGCCGACGACGGCGTGATCCGGATCCCGCTGATCGGCTACGAGTTCCCGGTCGACGGCCTGCACATCGGCACCTTCGCGGCCGGCGGCGACTACCCGCTCGGCGACATCCGCGTGTCGGCCGACGGCAAGATCGGCGGCTCGCACGGCCTCTACGAGGGCTGGCTGCGCGACGTCTTCTCGAGCACCGCGCGGACCGTCGAGATGACCGCGCTGTTCGACGACGCCGGCCCGATCGGCCGCCTGATCACCCGCGCCCACGGCCTCGCCGACCCGATGATCGACGCTGCCGGCGCCCCGGCGCAGGTCACCTTCCGCGGCCCGTTCAGCGACGTCGAGATCGGCCTGACCGCCTCCGGCGTCGACCTCAACTTCTTCACCGACCCCGCGGTCGACTGGTCGATCCAGGACGCCGCGATCGACCTGACCCTCGCCAACGACCCCGTCCCCGAGATGTGGGCCCGCTACATCCCCGCGGGCGAGAAGCGCTGGCTGATCGACCTCGCCCGCTTCGAGGGGCGCATGCTCGGCGGCGCGTTCCGCCTGCGCGAGCACGACGCGCGCAACCACCTCGTCCTCGGCACCGGCCCCGAGCGGCGCATGCTGCTCGCCGCGCAGACCGAGCTGACCGCCGTCGACCCCGGCGAGCTCGTCGCCCCCGGCCAGGCCCGCGCCCTGCTCGCCGGCGCCGCCAGCGGCCGGCTCGACATCGCCGGGCTCGCGCTCGACCTCGGACCTGGCGAAGCGAACATGTCCGAGGAGACCGGTCCCTCGGACCAGCCGATGTCGAGCACCCCGGCCGACGTCACCTTCGCCGACGCCCCGGCCGCCCCGCCCCCGCGCGGGCGCGGCAGGCAGCGGGGCCCGCGCGCCCGCGGCGAGGCGGCGGCCCCGGTCGCCTCGGCGCTCGGCGAGGCCGCGGCGACGTCCGCCCCGCCGGCCGAGGCCTCCCCGCTCGAGCGCCTCGAGCTGACGCTGACCGACCTGGCGATCGAGCGCCGCCACGGCCCGGCGGACGACGGCCTGCCGCGGCGGTTCCGCCTCGACGGCGGCGTAGTCCTCGACCGCGCCGCCGGCCTCGACCTCGACGAGCTGGTCGTCACCGTCGACGGCGCGACCCTCCGGCTCGACGGCGGCCTCGACGCCGCGTTCGCCGACCTCAAGCCGACCGACCTGCGCCTGCGGATCACCGACGGCCCCGCCTTCTTCGCCGCGATCGGCCAGGCCCCCTACGTCGAGCGCCTGACCGCCGGCCTGACCGTCTACGGCCCGCTCGGCCGCCCGAGCGGCACGAACGGCTCGCTGCAGGTCGGCGACGTCGGCACCGGCGCGCTCGCCCTCCGCGACGTCCGCGACGTCTCGCTCGGCCTCAAGAGCGGCGTGCTCACCCTGCGCAGCCCGAGGACCAGCCTGCTCGGCGGCACCGGCGGGCTCGACGTCGCGATCGGCCTGTTCGACGGGACAGGCCTGTCGAGCGACCCGACCCTGCGCGCGACCGTCGACTTCGACGGCGTCGACCTCGCGCGGCTCGGCGGCGCGACCGTCGGCGGCACCGGCGACGTCCGGCTCGACATCGGCGACGACGCCGGCCGGGCCGTCCCGCTGTCGCAGTTCCAGGCCCGCGGCGCGCTGTTCGTCCCGGTCCTGCGCGTCGGCTTCGGCGAGCTGCGCGACACCGAGACCCGCTTCCGCCTGACCCGCGACGGCCTGGCGATCGACGACTTCGTCGCCCGCCAGCACCGCAAGGTCAGCCCCTCCGCCGCCCCCGACATCACCCTGCCGATCGGCGACCTGCGGGCCAACGGCTCGATCAGCTTCGACAGCGACCCGAAGCTCGACCTGCGGGTCACCGCGCGCAGCCTCCCGGTCAGCACCTTCACCGCGATCGCCGGGATCACCGACCTCCCGGCCGGCGCGCAGATCGACCGCGGCACCCAGCTCGCGGTCACCGGCACGCTCACGCGCCCGAGCGTCCACGGCACCGTCGAGCTGACCGCGATCAACGCCGTCGGGATCCCGCTCGGCTCCGGCGAGCTCGAGCTCGACAGCAACGACCGGCCCGCCGGCGACGGCCTCGCCGCGCGCCGCGAGATCGTCGTCAAGGGCCGCTTCGGCGACGACGGCGGCCGCCGGCGCCGCTCGCCCTACGACTGGGACGTCGACGCCGTGGTCGCGATCGGCGAGACCCGGCGCCGCGGCGGCGCCCCCGACTACGCCGCCGACCTCGCGGTCCACTTCGCCAACCTCCCGCTGCACAACCTGCTCCACGCCGCCGGCCTCGACCCCGGCGCCGGCCTGCACGGCCAGGCCGAGGGCCTGACGATGTCCGTCCGGACATGCCCCGAGGGACAGGCGCTGCTGACCTCCTGCCTGTGGCGCGACGACGCGCGGGCCGAGGACCTCAAGGTCCTGATCGAGCTCGACCGCGTGTGGGCCGCCTCGCGCGCCCCGAACTCCGGCGTCCAGGCCGGCAGCAACCAGCCGGGCGACCCCTGCCGCGAGCGCGAGTCGCTGTGCAGCCAGAGCCGCCTGGTCGCCACCCTGCAGGGCTCGCGCGTCAGCCTGCGCGACGGCTGGGACCTGCGCTCGGGCGGGACGAGCGGCGAGACCCTGACCGTCTCCGGCGACGTCGAGCTGTCGGCCCCGCCGGCCGAGGGCGAGGCCCCGTCGCCGCGCACCTGCGACGAGCCGCCGACGGCCGCGCGCACGCCCCCGCCGACCGGCGCCGCCGCCCGCCTGCAGGGCAGGCTCGCGCTCGCCGGCCTGCGCCCGTTCCTCGCCGGCAGCGCCGTCTCCGGCCTCGACGGCAAGATCGGCCTCGACATGCGCCTCGACGGCCACGTCGCCGACCCGATCATCACCGGCAGCTTCACCGTCCCCGACCCCGCCGCCCCGGTGGTCGCCAAGGCCGGCGCGGTCGGCTTCTCGGTGCCCAAGCTCTCGCTCGAGTGGTCGCAGGACGCCCTGCTCGCCCGCGGCGAGCTCAACGTCCGCGGCCAGACCCTGCAGTTCGGCGACCTGATGGGCCACCGCAGCTTCTTCGTGCTCGGCGGCCCGTGCGACGGCAGCTTCAGCGTCGCCGCGCGCGGCCAGCTCGACGGCCGCCTGCTGCGCGAGCTCCTGCCCGACACCTTCGCCGCCAGCAGCGGCGGCCTCGAGCTGCGCGACCTCCACGTCGCCGGCCGCGTCGGCGACGCGCTCGACCTCCGGACCGCGCGCGCGCGGATCGAGCCGGCGGCCGGCGGCCTGCGCTTCCAGGCCGCCGGGATCGGCCTCGACGCGATCGACCTGACCGAGGGCACGATCGACGTCCAGCGCTGCGGCGACGCCGACCCCTGTCCCTCGAGGCAGGACGGCTTCGGCGTCTTCATCGCCGGCAGCGCCGCCTCGGCCGACGACGCCGAGCCGCCGGAGGGCGCGCTGCGGGCCCGGATCGGCGACCGCGGCCGGATGGCGCTGTGGGGCTCGCTCGTGCTCTCGCCCGACCTCTCGCGGATCGCCGCGAGCAGCCTGCGGACCGACCTCGACGAGATCCAGTACCGCATGTTCGACAACTCCGGCCGCCCGCAGCTCTACGCGACCGTCAGCAGCGAGGGCCTCGTGCTCGAGGGCAAGGACGCCCAGACCCTGCGCGGCGAGGTCCTGATCGAGCGCGGCCGCTGGGTGCGCGACGCGCAGGAGGGCGTCAAGGTACTATCCTTCGCCGACCCGACGACGGCCCCGGCCGCGCCGCCCCCGGAGATCCTGCGCGACATGAACCTCGACCTGCGGCTCCGCACCACCGCGCCCTTCCGGGTCGAGAACAACGTCATGAAGGGCGTCGAGGGCCAGGTCCTGCTCGCGCTCGGCGGCACGATCGGCGACCTCGAGATGTCCGGCCGGATCGACGTCACCGCCGGCGTGCTCGACGTCGCGATCTTGAACGGCGCCTACGACATCCAGTACGGCCGCGTCTTCCTCGAGGAGACGCTGAGCGCGAGCGCCGTCGACCTGATGGCCCAGCGGCAGGAGCCGATCTACATCGACAACCAGCCGCGGCGGATGTTCGTCCGCCTCGGCGGCACGCTCGACGCGATCACCTGGCGCTGCATCGTCCAGGGCGACACGCGCGCGCGCAGCCGGACCACCCGCGAGTGCGTCGACTACCTCGTCCTCGGCGCCGGCAACCGCGAGGTCGCCGACGCCAACGTCCGCCGCTACGGCTCCGGCGGCCTCCTCGGCCGCCCGCTCGGCCTCGTCGGCAACCTGACCCAGCTCAAGCTCAACCGCTACGTCGAGCAGTCCGCCCCGCGGCTCGCCCCCTACATCCCCGAGGTCGGCATGCAGCTCGGCCAGCTCGGCATCGAGGTCAACGCCGAGACCCCGCGCCCGTGGTTCCGCTCCGACTGGGGCAACCTGACGATCGGCGCCGGCTACACCCGCGGCTACCCCGGCCTGCTGCTGCGCAACAGCTACGACTGGCGCGTCCGCTTCCGCCTGCTCGACACCGCCACCCTCGAGTTCCGCGACAACCGCCGCTCCTACTTCAACGAGCGCATCATCTTCGACCCCCTCCGCCAGCGTTCGCTCGAGCTGCGCTTTGACTACCAGCTTCCCAGCCTCCGCTGAGCGCCGCGCCGCTCGCCTCGCGCTCGCCCTCGCGGCCCTGCTGGCCCCCGCGCCGGCCGCCGCCGCGCCGCCGCCTGCCCCGGCGCCTGCCCCTGAGACCATGCCCGCGCGGCCAGGTCCCGCGGAACTTGCCCCGGAGGACCTGCCCGAGCGGCCAGGCCCGACCGAGCCCGGCCCCGACGACCGCCCGCGCGAGGCCGCGCCGCCGCCGGTCGCCCCGACCGGCCCCGAGGCGCCGCTGGCGGTCCCGAGCGCCGAGCCGCCGCCGGACGAGACCGGCGCGCCAGGGCCCGGCGCCGCCCCGGACACCACCGTCGTCGCCGGCACCTGCGCGCGGCTCGACAGCCCGGCCGACCCGCTGCGCCTGATCGACGCCGTGCTCGACGGCCTGCGCGCCCAGGGCTTCGTCGTCGGCCCGCGCGAGCGGCGGACCAACATCCGCGGCACCGCCTGCGCCGTGCGGGTCGGCGGCGGCGACCCGGCCTTCCTCAACTACCAGCTCGAGCGGACCGCCGAGGACGGCTACGTCGTACTCGTCCTGCCGACCGGCAAGCGCTCGGTCGAGCTCGTCGTCCGCCCGCTGCTCGAGGGCGAGGACCGCGGCGTGCTGTGGGCCGGCATCGAGCACATCCGCCTGACCGGCACCTACCTCAAGGGCGACGACGGCGTCCGCCTGCGCAAGATCCTCGACCTCGGCCCCGGCAACCTCGTGCCCGCGGCCGTCGGCGCCGGCCTGCAGCAGCTCGGCTACCGCGCGGTGTTCGAGGCCGACGGCCCGGCGCAGCTGCAGATCGTCGTCGACCCCGGCCAGAGCATCCGCCGCGTGCGCGTCCGCGGCCACCTGCCGCTGTCGAAGCGCGAGATCCAGCGCGAGCTGAGCATCGCCTCGCGCCCGGGCGCGCTCGCGCGCGGCAAGTGCGTCCCGCCGCGGCGCCTGCGCGACGAGCCGCGCCCGCCGGTCTGCGAGCCCGGCGACGCCGCCTGCGCCCAGTGGGAGACCGACGAGGTCGCCCGCCTCGAGCGCTACCTGTTCGACAAGGGCTACCTCCAGGGCAAGGCCTCGCTCGGGCTCGCCTGCGGCCGCGCGCGCGAGGAGGTCGACCTCCACGTGTTCCTCGACAAGGGCCCGGCCTACCGCGTCCCGCTGAGCAAGCTGACCGTCGTCGGCAACATGCCCGAGGCCGACAAGCGGTGGATCCGGCGCGCGTTCTGGCCGCGCGTCAAGGCGACCCCGTTCCCCGCGCGGATCACCCGCGAGGGCGTCGAGGACAGCAAGGAGCGCGCCGAGCGGCAGTACGCCGAGCCGCGCGACAGCCTGGTCCGCCAGACCGCGGTCCCGCAGCTGACGCTCCCCTACCCCGAGATCCGGATCGAGACCAGCTACGACGACCTCAAGCCCGAGGACGTGCCGCGCAAGGGCGGCCTGCCGCTCAAGGTCAAGGTCGACCTCGGCCGCGGCGTCAAGACGCAGTTCATCGGCAACCGCAGCTACACCGACCAGCGCCTGCGCGGCCAGCTCCAGCTGTTCTCGCGCCGCGAGGCCCCGAGCGACCAGGCCGCGCTCCGCGAGGCAGCCAACCTGCGCGCTTATTACCAGTCGAAGGGCTTCCTGCTGGCCGAGGTCAAGGGCAGCCACAACGAGTACGGCAGCGCCGCCCCGAGCCAGCTGCAGTTCGTGATCAGCGAGGGCCCGGTGGTCAAGATGCGCCGCCTCGACCTGGTCGTCCGCCGCGGCGTGCCGCCCGGCATCCTCGAGCGGATCGAGCGCGACTTCGCCGACGAGCGCGCGCTGCGGGCCCCGGGCACCTTCACCGAGGCCGCGGTCGTCGACCACCTCAGCGCGCTGATGGCCAAGTTCGCCGACAACGGCTACCTGTGCGCCACCGCCGGCGTGCGCGTCGCGTTCTGGCCCGACGGCCTCGACCGCAAGGGCGAGCACGCCGACGTCGACATCGAGACGATCCTCCGCCGCGACCCGTTCCCCGCGTGGGCCGAGCGCGACCTCTCGCCCGAGGGCCTCGCCGCGCTGCGCCGCCTGGGCCGCGCCGACCTCTACGTCCGGATCACCGTCGAGCCCGGCCCGCGCGTGTTCACCTCGCGCCGCCCCGAGACGATCCGCTACCTCGACATCCCGATCCCGGGCGACCGCGACGTCGAGGACCTCCCGGTCCACGAGCGCGGCGAGTGGGGCCCGACGCGGATGCTCCGCGGCACCCCGCTGCGCCGCGAGGGCGACGACCGCCCCGGCAACATCGCCGTCAGCCCCTCGCTCGACCGCGACGTCGAGGAGGCCGTGGTCGCCAACTACCGCAACAGCGGCTTCCCGGTCGCCGACGCCGAGCTGCGCTGGCTGTACACCGACCCGAAGACCGGCGAGGTCCGACCTGTCCCGAACGCCAGGCGCCTCGCCGACCCAGACATCGGCATGTGCCAGGCCTTCCCGAGCGGCACCGCCGTCGAGGTCGGCACCGAGCTCAGCGTCTACGAGGGCCGCCAGGGCGTGTTCGGTGACACCGTGCTGCGCGGCAACTTCAAGACCCGCGGGTGGGCGCTGCGCCGCCAGTTCGCCCACCGCGCCGGCAGGCCCTACTCGCGCGCCGCCGCCGACGCGACCCGCAGCAACATCGACGGCCTGCAGGTCGCCGAGTCGGCGACGCTGACCCCCTACCCCGTCGGCTGCGACCTCGACGACGACCAGGACCCGCAGGGCTGCGTCGTCCACCAGGTGCTCGAGGTCCGCGAGTCGAAGGACGTCGCCATGGACATCGGCGGCGGCGTCGGCCTCGCCACCCTCGACCCGTTCTACCTGTTCCTCAACCCCAAGTTCCCCAACCTGTTCGGCACCGCCTGGGACCTCGACGCGCTCGGCCACTACGGCTTCAACACCAGCCAGATCCCCGCCGGCGTGCCGTTCCTCGGCGACTGCGCCGGCCAGGAGTGCTACGAGCGCAGCGCCCGCGGCACGCTGACCCGCCCGCGGATCTTCGCCTCGCCGCTGACCTTCGAGGTCGGCGGCCAGTACCAGCTGCGCGTCACCCCGGCCCGCGGCCCGATCGAGTCGGCGATCGGCCAGATGACCTTCACGTACAACCGCGGCAAGCGCTGGCAGTTCTACCTCGGCTACCTGATCCAGCGCGCCAACATCTCGCAGGACGTCGTCAAGCCGGCCTACAGCCCGGCCGCCGCGGGCGCCGTCCCCCCGCCCGTGATCAACCGCCGCGACGCGATCGTGTTCGACCGCACCGGCGCGCTGACGGCCGGCGTCGCCTACACCAACATCGAGGACAACCCGTTCAACCCCGAGAAGGGCCTGATCGCCTCCGCCGACGTCCGCTTCGCCTCGCCCTACCTCGGCGGCCTCGACTGGTTCCTCCGCGCCGACCTGTCGTTCCAGCACTTCATCCCGATCCCGCGCACCAACGGCCGCCTCAACTTCCGCTACGCGCTCCGCTACGGCCAGGCGATCCCGCTCCCCGGCCTGCCGACCCCGAGCGGCAACCCCGGCTCGAACAGCGTGCCCGAGATCTGGCGCTACTTCGGCGGCGGGACGATCGACCTCGGCGTCCGCGGGATCCTGCCCGAGACGATGCTGGTCGACATCGAGGAGATCGACCTCGGCAACGGCGTCAAGCGCCTCCACTACATCGCCCAGGGCGGCCACATCCGCGCGCTCGGGACGCTGGCCCTCCAGGTGGTGTCGCTCAAGGACTTCCTCGGCGGCAAGCTGGCCCACTCGCTGTTCGTCGACCTCGGGATCCTGGCCCAGAAGTGGTCGCAGGTGCAGCTGTCGCGCGACCTCCGGCGCAGCGTCGGCATCAACTTCCTCAAGTGGGACATCAAGCTGGTGACGCTGTCGCTCGGCTACGCGGTGCTGCTGCCCAACGCGATCGCGCCTGGCAACGTGAAGCCGATCGACGACCGCAACGGCCGCTTCGTGTTCGACGTCGGCATCACGTTCTGAGGCCCGGGGCCTCGTGTGCGCGGAGGTCCGGGCGCGTCCGGGGACGCGGGGCGCGGAGTTCCTGGCCGGCGGGGCCCCGGGGCGGCGAATCGGGTCCCTCGCAGACGGCGGGTGCCCCCCGTTTCACGTGCTCGGCGGCCCGCGCGTCCCACTGCCGACGAGTCGCAAAGCACATGTCCTAAACGACCTGCCTATAGTGCCAGACAAGCCGCCTGCGCGCGCTGAAACGGACTCCGCCCCGCCTGCGTCCCAATTCGCCGCCCCGGGGCCCCGCCCCGACGGCCGTCCCACGCCCCGCTTCTCGGCGCCCCGCGTCTCCTGACACTCGCCCCAAGGGCCGTCGCACCCGCGGCGGCCGTCCCACGCCCCGCGTCTCGGCGCCCCGCGTCTCCTGACACTCGCCCCAAAGGCCGTCGACGCACCGTGTCTCGGTGCCCGGCGACATCGGGCGGCGTGCGCCCCGACGGCCGTCCCACGCCCCGCTTCTCGGCGCCCGAGGCCTCGCGGAGACAGGCGACCACGCGCGTCGCGGTCCGACATCGAGCAGCCGGGTGGGCCTGGAGGGGGCCGTGGGAGGGGTGCGAGGAACGAGCAACCCTCCCGCGGCGGGCACCGCGGCCAGACGACGTCCCCGTGCGGAGCCGGCGACCGGCTGCGACGCTTTTCACGCGTGCGCCGTGCACCGGGCCGGGGATGCGGGTCGGCGCGTATCGGATGGTCGGTGGAGCCCGACGAAGGAGGGTTCCACCGGCCAACGACGCGCGCCGACCCGCATCCCCGGCCCGCTGCGAGGCACATGCGGCAATCAGCAACCCGGCGCCCCTCCGCCGCCCCCATGCAAGATGCGCGCACCCGCCCCCCCGCCGACGTACTACCTTTACCGCATGACCTGCCCTTATCGCGCCGCGCTCACCACCCTGCTCGCCCTCGCCCTGCCCGCCTGCGGCGACGACACCGCCTCGACCAGCTTCGGCGCCAGCACCACCGACACCACCGGCCCGGCGACGACCGACCCGACGACCGACGCCCCGACCACCGCTCTGCCGACCACCGACACCCCGGACACGACCTCGACCTCGACCTCGACCGCGACGACCACCACCGACGCCACCACCGAGGACCCGACCGCCACCACCGCCACCACCGGCGGCCCCGGCGTCTGCGGCGTCGACGGCGAGAGCGTCCTCGCCGAGCTCGTGCACGTCGGCGAGCCGGTCCCGTGCGGCCCGCTCGAGTTCACCGGCCAGCTCGTCAGCGACCCCAAGGGCCCGATCTGGCAGCTCGACGCCTGCCCCTGCGGCGCCGACTGCCTCGTGCCCGACCCGTGGACCCTGACCATGCAGGCCCCGGCCGAGTGGTTGCCGACCCTCCCGGCCTGCCCGCGGATCGTCGTCGATCGGCAGATGGGCTTCGGCGGCTGCCAGTTCGCCGCCGTCTCGATCTGGGACAGCCAGCAGCCGAACGGCCCCGCCTTCTACCACGCCGGCGCCGGCTTCCAGGCGACCACCGCGGCGCAGGACGAGCTGACCCTCGCCCCCGTGCCCGTGCAGACCTGCGACTGCGAGGCCTGCTGCGGCCCCGACGAGCTGTGGGACATCGCCTTCGATCTGCTCGCCGTCCAGGCGACCGTCGCCGAGGGACAGACCGCGCAGCTCGACACGTTCACCGCGATCAACCTCGAGTCGCACCGCTCCGGCCTGTGCGACGCCCCGCTCGACGTCCACTGGGTCGTCCGCCAGGCCGGCTGAGCCGTCCCCCGCGGGCGCAAGGCGCCGTGCTCGCGCGCTCGCGCGTCGGCGAGCTCGGCGGGCCCGCCCGAGGACACCTGTCCCTGCGGACAGGACCCCGGTTTACAGCCCCCGGCGCGCGCGCCTATGCTCGCGCGCATGCACCTGCTCCCGCACCTCGCCCTGCCCCTCGCCCTCGCGCTCGCCTCGACCGGCGAGCCGACCACCGGCGAGCCGACCACCGGCGACGCGAGCGGCACCGACACCGAGGCGACGGGCGGCACCCTCGGGCCGATGCCGCCGGTCTACGAGCCGTGCGGCTGCGCGAGCGCGGGCGAGGGAGGCGCGTGGGCCCTGCTCGCCCTCGCGCTCACTGCGGGAGCACGGTGCCGACGCCGGCGCCCCACCAACTGACGCCCTTGTTGCCGATCAGCGTCACGGCCTTGGTCATCGGGTCGACCTTGATCAGCTGGCCGCCCGAGTTGAACGCGACGATCAGGCCCTCCCAGCCGGCGAGCCCGTAGACCGTCGGGTAGCCGTTGAGGGTCGCCAGCTCGCCGAGCACCTTGCCGTTGGCCGGGTCGACCGAGACGATCACGGTCGCGTTGACCACGCCCTGCTTGTTGACGGCCGCGTAGGTGCCGACGCCCTCGATCGAGAACGCGTCGCCGGCCGAGCTGTAGCCCGGGCCGTAGGTGCCGAGCTGCTGGGCCTGGAACACCCCGTTCATCAGCGTCAGGCGGAACCACCCGCCGGCGTTGCTGATGCCGATCAGCGTGTCCTTGTTCGGGTCGATCACGCCCTTCGGCACCAGCGTCAGCCCGTTGAAGGACTGCGGCAGCGAGCCGAGCTTGTACGCGGTCGCCGTCTGCGGGTGGATCACGTAGGCGCAGCCGAACGTGACGCCGTAGAGCACGCCCCAGCGGTCGATCGCGACGTCGGTGACCGAGTGGTCGCAGCCGTCGTTGCTGAACTTGAACGCCCCGACCTGCACCGTGTCGTACGTCGTCACGTCGACGGTGTGCAGCACGCCCGACGAGTGCGCGTACATCTTGAACGGGACGACCACGCCCGGCAGGTTCTTGTCGTTCGGGAACGGATCGTCGCCGTTCGGGATGTTGTCGCCGTCGAGGTCGTCGTCGCACACGTCGCCCTTGCCGTCGCCGTCGCCGTCCTTCTGGTCGGCGTTGGCGATCAGCGGGCAGTTGTCCATCGCGTCGGGGTCGCCGTCGTTGTCGTCGTCGTCGTCGCACGCGTCGCCCTGCCCGTCCTTGTCGGCGTCCTCCTGGCCGGGGTTCGCGTCCGCCGGGCAGTTGTCGGCACCGTCGGGCGCGCCGTCGCCGTCGTCGTCGTCGTCGCACAGGTCGCCCTGCCCGTCGGCGTCGGCGTCCTCCTGGCCGGGGTTCTCGTCCGCCGGGCAGTTGTCGCACGCGTCGCCGAGCAGGTCGGCGTCGCCGTCCTCCTGGCCGGGATTCTCCGCCGCCGGGCAGCTGTCGCACGCGTCGCCGAGCCCGTCGCTGTCGCCGTCCTCCTGGCCGGGGTTGGCGAGGTCCGGGCAGTTGTCGACGTCGTCCGCCGCCCCGTCCTCGTCGGTGTCCGACGGGACCGGCTCGCTCGTGCCCGAGGTCGCGTCGCCCGTCGAGCCTTCCGAGGTCGCGCTCGACGCCGACGTCGACACCGCGGTCGTGCTGCTTCCAGGCTCGGTGTCGGTGCCGATCGTCGTCGTGTCGTCCGGTCCGGTCGTCGGCGGCGCGGTGGTCGTCGGCGGGCTCGTGGTCGCCGTCGTGGTGGTCTCCTGCCCGGCCGTGCCGCTCGTGCTCTCCGACGCCGAGACGCCCTCGGTCGTGAGCATCGAGGGATCCGCGGTCGAACAGCCCGCGAGCGCGAGGACGGTCGAACATGCACCAAGGGTCAGCAGGCGAAGGGAAGGGGCGAAGCGCATGGCACCACGGTAACGCATCGCGCGTCCGGGCACCACGGGCGGCGCCGCGCCATTTCGCGCCGTGACGGCGGTGTGCCGGCGAGACCTGCCCCTGAAGGCAGACCCTTCGGGAGCGCCGCCCCGGGCCGCGACCCACGACCTCCGCCTCGCCCTCCAGGATCGCTCGATCGCCCCTCGCGCGTGCCCACGAGGGAGAGGCGCGACTACGAAAGTTGTCGTTGCAGGAGTTTCGTGGCGCACTGCCTGGATGCGTATTTCGACATCTTGGGTGGGGATCGGGGCGCTCTCTCTCGTCGTGGCCTGCAGCGACGACAGCACCGGGCCGACGAGCGAGACGATCGGGACGACCGACGCCGGCACGACCGCGGCGAGCGCGACGACGTCGCCGACGACCGGCGTGACGACCGAGACGACGACGGAGATGGGCACGGGCACCGGATCGGGCACCGACCCGACGACGGGCACGACCGCGGAGCCGACGACGGATCCGACCGCGACGACCGGCCCGGCGCCGGCCTGCGGCGACGGCACGGTCGACGACGGCGAGGAGTGCGACGACGGCAACCAGGACGACACCGACACCTGCACCGCCGCCTGCAAGACCGCGATCTGCGGCGACGGCCTGGTGCTCGTCGGCGTCGAGGAGTGCGACGACGGCAACACCGAGGACGCCGACGACTGCACCAACGCCTGCAAGGCCGCGGCCTGCGGCGACGGCATCGTCGGCCCCGGCGAGGAGTGCGACGACGGCAACCAGGACGACGCCGACGCGTGTACCAACGCCTGCAAGACCGCGATCTGCGGCGACGGCGTCGTCGGCCCCGGCGAGATGTGCGACGACGGCAACAAGTCCAACGCCTCCCTCGCCAAACATCCCCGATCCACGGCCCCCTCGCTTCCTGGTCCAGTTCGGTGTTTGGCGGGGGTTCTGCGTTCCCCGCCTGAGCCCGACCGAGCCCGACCTGAGCTGGCAACGAGCGCGGCACGGGCGGTCTCGGCAACGCGGTGGCAACCGACGCGGCGCCATCAGCGCACACGCGCTGCCGACCGCTGCCAACGGCCATGCGCGTTCGGCACGCAGGCGTTGCCAGCCGTTGCCAGAAGGCGGGCTCGGCTGCTGCCCGCGCGGCCAACCGCCGGGCCCGTCTTCGCCGACGGACGGCGCGCTCACTTCCACGAGCAACAGCCCCGGCGCGGCCCGCCGTCGCTAACACGCGGCGATCCACGGCACGCAGCACCTGCGACAACCCGCATGCGCGCTGGCGCGCCGGGTGACGGCGCGCCGACGTCGAGCCCGGGACTGGTGTACCATCGCCTCGGCGCGAGAAGAATATTATGGCAACGCAAGATGACTTCCAACGCGAGAAGCAAGCGATCATCGACAAGAACAAGGCCGAGCGCGAGGCCATCCAACAGCGGGTCCGGCAGGCGGAGGAATCGAGCGAATTTATCGAAATCTACGAATGGAGGACTGGGGAGCCGCGGCCGGGGGATCGGGCCAAGATCCGCAACTACGTGCTCGAATTCATGGAGTACCCGCCGAGCGGCGCCATCCCACAAAAGGGAGACATCCTTCGGCTTCAGGTGCACCCACGGCATTTCAGCTACAACGAGGAAGAGGATGGTACTGGTTGGGGGACGTCATTCGTCGTGCTCGAGAGACACTTGATGCTTGGCCGCATCTGGGTTGAGGATAAGGAAAGCCCGCCCGGCGAAAGATTCTACAAAGGCTCCCCCGACGGCGCGGTCGCACCATATTCCAAGATGTGGCTGATGGTCCGCCGCCTTTCGGAAATCGAGAGCCAGCAGATGTGAACAGCCGAAGCCGTCGAACTCTGACGCCCTTGCGCCGCGGACGAGGTTGGTGTCCACGCGCGCAGACGGCTCTTGACGGCGAAACGGGGAATCACTCGAGCAGGCCGCGCACGTCGCGGCAAGTGCCATGCCAGTTGGCCACACGTGCCCCCTCGACCGTGGTTCATGGGATGAGCCGGTACGGTCGTTCGACGATCGGCCCGTCCTCGGGCCCGCGCCAGTAGGGCTTCACGAACCGCTCCTGCTGGTCCTTCCACCCGGGATTGGCCCGGCGGCGGTAGCCGCGGACCAGACAACGATGGATCTGCTCGCCGCTCACCGCGCCGAATTTCGCCTCCTGGAGCGCGCGGAGCACCCGGATGTCGATCGTGCCAGGCAAGTCGAAGACCTGCTCCTCCGTCCGACGTTCCCGCGACGAGGTGTCCGGCCGCGGCGGAGGCGGCTCCCGGGCCACCTGTTGTCCGCGGGTCGAGGTCACCTCGAGAATCGTGTGGACGACGAGGTGAAGCAAGTGCCGCAGCGGGACGCAGGACCACAGCGGGGCCAACTCGCCGGCGTCGCTCCCGGGCGCGACGCTCGCCAGGATATCGACCACCCGCGCGTCCGGATCGACCGGAAAGTAGCGACCGAACACTGCCGGCCACTCGTCACCGTCCGCGTCGCAGGTGAACACGACGCGGATCCCGTGGCGGCCGCCGGGCAATGTGATGTTGTGCAGGTAGACCGTCAGGACGCGGAGGATCCGGCCTCGGAGCGGAACGCCTGGCGTCCGCGCGAGCAGCCGCTCGGCCAGCCCGAGCGCATAACGGTCGGTGAACACCAGCGCGAGGCAGCCGAACGGGAGCCGGAGCGCCGAGCCGTAGACCTCCTCAAGCGAGCTGGCACTGAACATCCAACTCAGAGCGTCGGCGACCCAAAACACCTTGCGCAGATGGAGTTGGAAGTTGCTGAGAAAGACGAGGTGCGCCGCCAGCAACCGGACCACCTCGCCGAACTCGCGGGGTTCGACACCCTGCTGAATGTGGGCATCTATTTGGTCCTGCATGAAGCGACGCACACGCGGATCCCGGGCGACGACTTCCTCCGGAATCGTCCACTCGAGGTCGCGGTCCCGGGCGTTGCGGTGCCTGCGGGCAACCTCCGTGGCGACGTCGGCCAGGCCGGGGAGAAGCGCCGCCATCGTTTCGTGGCCGAGCGGCGGCGGATGATCGCGGGGGCCATCACGCAGTGCCCGGAGCCCGAGGTCGTCCCACAACAGCGAAGGGTCGAACGCCGGCTCGTCGAGGGTGAGACGGCGCTCGTACTCGGCCTCGATCTCCCTCAGGAGATCGACCAGCCGCAGCCGCAGTTCTGGGGACTCGGCTGCGGCCCGCGGTGTCGCCCCGGCGAGCCGCTCGCTCGCTGCGTCGATCCAGTTGGCGAACTCCGCCTGTAACTGCAGCTCGGCGGCTTCGCGCGCGGCATCATTCGTCGCGGCCGTCGGTGCGCTCGCCGGCGCCGGCGGTGCATGGACATACGAACACCACCGGCGATACAGGATCGGCGCGAGCGCCTTCCATTCGTCGCCCGCTGTGTCGCCCGCCGCATGGCGGAGTGCCGCGAGTTCGTCACGCAGCAGTCCGACGAGCTCCGCGCGCAGGAACCCAGGGAACGACAGGCCCGGGCCGACGAGCTCAGCCCCGCCCGAGACGCCCCGGGTGACGACCCGGGCGGCCAGGAGCGCGACGCTGCCATCCACCCCACCGGCCAGCACGTGTGTCTTGCCGCTCAGCACGTCGCGCAGCACAGCCTGGCGACCCCGCCTGTGCTCGTTCACTTCGTAGAGGCGGAGCGCTGAATCGCGCATCGCCGCCGCGTAGGCCCGAACGCCTCGCGGCAGTCCCTTGGTGCGTAGGAGCAGGTCGACGAGCCGCGACCCGCGGTTGTTGCGGACATCGAAGTACAGCCAGTCAAGGTAGACGTCGTCCTCGATGCTGTGTGGCCCTGGAGGCCGCCCCTGCGGCCCGTAGAATGCCTCCCACGGGACCTCGGATACGCCCTGCCATGTCCCGACGAGGCGCACGAGCGCCTCGAGCCCACGCTCCGCGTCGTCGTCGGTGAACCCCTGCGCACAACAACGCTTGTACTTCAGCCCGCTCCCACACGGGCACGGGGTGTTCCGTCTGGGCTCCGCCACAGTTCGTGAGGATCGCAGGCTGAAGGTCCAAAGGGAAGTCTCCCCACGTGCGAGGCCGGCCGGAGGGCCGGAGGGCCGGAGCGAGCCCGAGGACAAGGGCCATTTTCGAGCGCGCGGCGCTTGCGGCTCATCGAGTTGAGCTGTCTCGCGTCCGCGTATTCCTTGCCTCGAGCGGGAACGCTACAGATCCGCGACGCCGACGAGCACTGCGACGCTGGCTTCGGCGGCGCGATAATGCCCACCGACCCCGCCCTCGGCCTCCTCCGATTAGCAAGCCAACAGGGAGATACACAAGAACATAAGCGCCCCGCCTCCGGCGAAGGCCACGTTAATCAGTGCGCGGTATCCACACTTCAGAGAAGTGGCTTTGTCCTCGTTTCTCCGAACATAGGAGTAGTGGACGGCCTGACATCTATCAACAAAACTGGCTGTGAACACCGGGAGATCAATCGAGCCCGGATGGAGATCGTTGGCGGTAAACTCATCGACGGGTGAAGGCCCCATTCCCTGGATGCCACGAACAGCAGCGCAAGTCAACTGGAGAACAATATAGCAAATCAGAATCAGAAAGATCGCATTGACGGGCTCCGCGTGACTCTTGAAGCTAGTATTCACAAGTAGTCCGAACAAGAGAGCCGTCGTCCCTCCAGATAGACCGACCAGCGCACTCAATCGGCTCTCAAGGCTCGCTCGTCTTGAACGCTCAGCGTCGATCCACTTCTCCAAGATCGCCTTTAGCGCAACGAACTTCTCCAGGCTGTCCACCGTCTTTGCACTGTTCCTGAACTTCGTCAGCTCAACGACGTATCGCTCCTTAGCTCGCTCAGCATCAAAAGACTCAAACGAAGTCGGCCAAACAATATCTGTCACCCACTCCCCAAGACGCACCAGCCTCTTAGGGAGCCGCATCACACTCGTTCTCCCGACAGCCAGTTTGCTACGGCATCAGTGATCCCAAAATCAAGAAAGTCGTCCAACCAAAGCCATTGACCGTTCGGATTCACTTCGAGGAACTTCCACTCCCCCTTGCGTGTCTTCACGAAATCGAGAGCGCCGTAGCTAAGCCCCAAGGCCGACATGAGTCGTTCGATGCGAATCACAATTGAAGGCGGAAGCGAAATTCGGTCATGCCCTAGTTGCGGATTAGTGGTTGCGCGCCAGTCGATTGAGGACGACGGATCGCTTTGACTATCGATTGAAGCCGCAAACGCGCGGCCGCCCACCCAAGTGACGCGGACGTCGAACTCTTTGTCCAATAATTCTTGGTATATGCTTGGACAGAATGCCGCAGATTCCACATTAGCCAAGTGCTGCTCAAGGACCTGGCTAGTGTAGATCGCCATGCCGGTTTCCCCATCGTCCACATATCCAGAATGAACGGGCTTGCAGACCATGCGTCCGCCGAACATCGCATAGGCATCGAGCACAGACTGAGGTCTGTTCGTGATCATTGTCCGCGGAATATCGAGGCCGACTTTCCTGGCCACGCTCAATTGCAGCAGCTTATTCTCAGCGGTCCATATTCGGTCTATGGGGCTCATGCTCCGAACGCCTTGCAGCGCTAGCAGTGACCCGCGGATGGTATGATACGCCTCGCTTCGACAAAAATCATAGATCCCCGTGCTCATGTCGTGCGGCTGCGCGGGACCTCGGATCTTTCGTACCCACACCGAGTATGGTTGGATCTGGCGCCCATGAAAGCGCAGAACTTGATCATGTTGGTCTGAACATTCCCACGTGATGTGGTGGCCGAAAGGAAACGCATCTGTGTTGAACCGGACGCACTCCACCCCTCGGCTACACAAAGAGCGGGTCACTGCGTCAGTCTCCAGGTCCAGCACGGTGCTTACAAGGACCACGAGCCGCTCGGAGCTAGGAGTCATCCGTTGTCTCCCGCCCTACGAGGGTGATGCGCGTCTCTACGGAAATGGGCTCTCTCTGATCTAAAGCGCAAATCCAAGAGACACCACTTTGAACCTCTGTCATTTGAGTGTTTGAATTGTATCGAATTTTCCGCGGTTCTGCGGCGGGCAGAGGTCGGGCATAGAGTAATATGAACGGTTTGCCTGGCATCATACCAACCCTGTCAGTCGTCCATTGTCTCGCGCTTGACATCCGTCACCCGCGTTCCGCGATACTCGAGTGCCAGGTCCCCTGAGATAGGACGAGGCATCGATCCCTCGAACGTCGCCTGATCCGCCAGACAAGCGGTTGTATCCCTCCTAATCGCCTGAAGTTGCATGAGGAAGGGCCTTGGCTCGGGAGCGTGACGTATCACGAGAAAAGTGTACCTCTCCGGCGCGCCTCGCGTAAACCACGCTCAGGGCCGCATATTTACCCAGAGGTCTTCCTGTGTGGACATATCAAAGAACACCCAAACGCCCACACAGGGCTCGCTGGCAACCCTCGCTGGCTCCTCGGCAGGGCCGGCCAACAGTGCCCTGGCTCGGCTGGTTGGCGGTGCTCGCGCAGATCAGCGACGGCCTGGCGTCGCACCTCCCCTCAGCCCGCGGCTGCTCTTTGGCTCGGGTAAGGCCCTCCGTGTGAGGCGCGGGCGCCGAGGCAGGGGCAGCCGCGCGACGCTGCTGCAGCACCCGATGTGCGCTTGATCACTCAGCGATCGCGCGTGTGGCCCTGTTGCAGGTAGATCTGGAACTGGGTTTTCATCACACTACGAGCCATGGCTAGGCGCACTGACTGCATCTTCTGCGGAAAGGAGACAGGTTCCAGAGAGCACACGTTTCCTGCGGCGTTAGGGGGGAGACGTGAAAACAAGGGCATATTATGCGAGGGTTGTAACAACGGATTCTCGCACCTTGACGGTCTGCTCGCGGCGAGGCTCAGTGCGCTGAACGGCCTGATCGGCGTGAGGGGGGACCGCGAAGACGTGCCTCGCCTGGCAAAGGTAGAACATCCTTCCGAGGGAATATTACATGCAGACATGACAGGAAGGCTATCCCGACCATCTCCCAAAGTGATTGCGGAGGCGCCGTTAGACGAAACGAGCACCCGCATCGAGGTGGCTTTTGCCAATCTGAGACAGTACGAAGATTGGAGACAAGCTCTCAGGCGCGAGGGTAAGCGCGTTCGTGTCCATGAGCGCAAAGAGGTTGAGCGGTATTTCGACGCCAACGTTCAGGTTAATCTGTCGTTCGACGGTGATGAAAACCTCCGCTCGATTGGGAGGATCGCTCTCAATTTTTTTGCTACTCTGTGGCCGGATGACGCTCGTAGTCCTGCCCTTGAAAGTTTCAAGTCTTACATTAAGAAGGGTAAGAGCTCCCCCGGCGATGGTGCCCATGTCTTCTGGACACCTGCGGGAACGTTTCCGTTGCCCGCGCCTGCAACTCCCTTCGCTCACCGGATTCTATTCATCATCAATGGCTCACATAAGACCGCTTACGCTAGAGTCTGCCTCTTCAATGCATATGACTTCGTTGTTCAGTTTGGAGTTACTGGGCAGAACTCGGACGCCTGCAAACTGATCACCATCGATCCGCTCGCAGAGCATGCTCAGGACGGCGTCGACGTTTCCGTGTGTGATCTGCCGCTGGACGAGTTTCCGTGCTCGCTCCCTCCTGGTTCCATTGCTATAAGCGAGGCAACTGCAGAGATGAGCACCGCGCGCGTGGCTGCGTTGTTCGAGGCGATCCGAGATAGGCAATGGACTCTAGGTACAGAAGGGCTGGTCGACAAGCTGAACTTGACGAGGAGCACCGAGCCTGGCGAACGTCTAACTCTAATCTGCGAGCAACTCAAAGAGCATGAAGCCAGGCTCTACAGGCTTATGACATCCGTGTCCGACCTTCTCCGCGAGAGACATAAGGACTCGGACCTGCTTGCATTCTTTGACTGGCTGACTGCGCTCGATGGCACCCAGGAAGACGGACTAAGCACTCAGGCACGAGGGTTTCTTCAGCTCGCGGTGCGCGTTGTTTCCCATCGGTTAACAGAACGTCTCAACGTTGGCGAGCTCACCGAGCAAGAGCTGCGTGAGCTCTTGGACGGCGTTGAGGGGATTCGCGTAGTAGGCACCCTGATGTCGGAGGGAGCACGGCGTATCTTCGCCGAAGACACCGATGCTTGATCGCACAGCGGTCCGCGGGGGCAGCGGTCGCGCTTACCACGCCCATGAGCCGCTCGGGCGCTCGGGCAGCCTCGATGGCAGGCGCGTGGGTGCTGCGAGCGTCGGGGGTCGTAGCGGACCTGCTCGGGGGACATGTAGGGGGGGGCCGTCCGAGCGTCCGAGCGTCCAAGCCTGCGGTCGGATCGCCGGGCGGTCGGCGAGGTCGAGCAGCGATGCCGCCAGTCGCGTTGCCCTCGATCACCCCGTCCTCGGAGCGAAGATCTGCGGGTCCTCGCTGGCTAAGGCAACGCGTTCGCCCACTCACGCCGATGAGGACATCGATTCAATGAGCAGTTGCTCCTGCTCCAATCCAGCATTGAACTCATGAATAAGCCGTAGAACAGTTCGCACTTCAGGCAGCGATGACTTGCGCACTCGTCCGAGTACGTTCTGATTCTCGCGCTTGCGTAGGAGGCTACGCTTGCTGAAGCGCCCGAAGCGCTCCCCAAGGTCTTCGGGTAGATGAAGCGTAACCCGTGCGCCGAGCGCACGCCGCAGACGGATAAATTCACTCAAGCCGACTGGGTCATAGTCGGGGAAGTGCTCGAGTTGGAAGTCTTCGCGTGTTTGGAGCGCGAGCCAGGCGAGCACGCGATGAGAGAGGCGCCCGGTCCCGTACAGCACCCCATGGCAGTGAGAACGCAGGTGTTCGAAGTTCAGAAACAGAACTGGCCCTTCGACCAGCGCCCAGGAGCCGCGCAGCGCGTATGACGCACCTCGTAGGACGAAGGAGAACACGCCGTGCTCCGCCGTGAACGCCGAGAGGCCGAGAGGATGGGCGCCACGCCAGAGCGCTATGTCTGACCAGGCGCGTAGCGAAACAATGTCTGGCGTGTCGGCAACTAGTGCTTTGGAGTCGCGAAAGCGTGCGACAGCCACTACGCGGTTCGGCGCGTTGTTGGAGATCGTCACGTCGGGGAAGGCCCGCCGGACATGCTCGCGCAGGACCTCTGGCTTCTGAACCGCCAAGCGTACGCCCCGTCCGGAGCGCTCTTTCACGACCACACCCGCGTCGAACGACGGCTTGAGAAAGGACTTCAACGCATCGCTGCACCCAGACCAGGGTGACGATCCGTTCCGAAGCAATGACTGGAGAGCCTCATGAAGTTTGCTGTGATCCATCATCGTCACTCCGAGAATGCCTCACGTCGATGCGATGTCCCTGGCGGATAACGATTCGCCCATTCCGCGGCTGGACAAAGTACAGCGCGTTCACCTCACCAATTGACGATGGCGCGGCCGTGACCGCGATGAACCCTAGGCGCCGGGCCATGGCAATGATGGCGCGCCGGTTCGTCGGGTCCAATGAGTGTACCTCGTCCAAGTAGAATGGAATTTCGCACAGCAGTGTTTTGTTGGTGTCCTCGCGGAGAAGGCTACGAAGCACGACCAAACTGAAGAGCACCTTGATTGTGATCGTCGTCCCATGTGACTCCACCTGCTTGAAATCCGTGTAGTGGTGCTCTTTGCCGTCATCCCTAACGACCGTAAATTTCAGCGCGAAAAGGTCGCCGTATCTCAGGCGCGGATTATCGTAAAACCGCTTGCGAAGTGCGTCGAAATGCGCCTCCACGCTCGTTCTGTCGTCGAAAAGACCGGGCTCTGCAAAACTTGCGAACCGACGCAGCGGCTCTACGATATCTGTCTGCTCCATGACTTCCATGCTCAAGGTCCTGACGCCCGAAATGTCGGCGCTATCCAAGGCGCGCTTGAGGCGGCCCGCCGCGGCCTTAACATCTTCGATCGCTTTGAGAACGTGGTGAAACGTTGCACGCAAATCATGGAACTGATGCTCCCAGTCGCGTCGGAGTGCCGCCTCGCGGTCGGGGAGGGCATCGACTCCCTCCTGCAGCAGTTTGATCGTCTCGTCCTCGTCGATTCCGAAAAAGTCACCGGAGACAAGGCCCTCCAGTTGGCGAAGGCCCTCACCCACGTTCGCGTCAATTTCCTTGAGCTTCTTTTGCCGTCGAAGAAATACTTCGACCGCGAGTTCCAACCCGGACGGGATGGACTCAATCGGCGCCGTGGGCTTCCCCGGAAAGTCCGGAAAAGCGCACTCGTCCAGCCGAGCTAGCACCTTCGCATGGGCCTGCTCGCGCTCACCACTTAGCTGACCGTACTTTTGGGCATTCTCGCTGTGAAACTTCGCTGCGGCTTCGGCACGCCGGATCTTCTCCTCGCAACTGCTCAGTTGGCTCACGATACCCCGAAGTTCCGACTTGAGCGACGTCTCATTCGCCTTCTGTGACTGAAACTGCTCCCACCCGAACAATTCGGCACGCAGGCCGGTCGCGTGCCCCTCTTTTCCTTGTAGCTCGGACTCGAGGTTTTCGCGTTGGTCAATTGTGCGCACGATATCCTCCCATCGCGCGAGTTCCTCTTCGACCTCCACCAACTGCTGACGGACTGCAGCGGGATTTGTGAACGAGGAGAGATTGGCCTCGCCGTTCAGCGGCAGTTCCAGGTTTGCGTCGCGGTACACGCCATCGTGCACCCGTAGTTGCAGGGAGCGAAGAGTTCGGATTAGACCGTCGCTATCTCGAATCTGGACGCCATGCTCACCTACTGGAAGATGGAGCAGATTCGTGGAGAAGAGCTGCGCCAGCGGCTCGAGCTCCTCATCGGTGAACTGCTCACGGAGGACTGTAACGAACGCTCGATCAAAGTTCTCCGCGTTCCGCCGCATCCGCTCTGCCTGCTGACGGTACTCATCAATTCTGCGCTCCGCCTTGGCACGTGTTTCTTTCCCAGCCTGCGCTAGGACAAAACGAAGGCGTTGCATTTCCTCCTCCAAGTTGCTGAGGCTCACCCGGGCCAGAGACTCTACGAAATTTGCATACTTCGCGCTCTGCTCGTCTATTTGTCTAAGCTGGCTCTCCACAGCCCCCTTATCGCCCTGCAGCTTGCCAAGCTTCTTTCGTTCCTCCTCGACCGCTTCCGCCTGTTTCGCGGCCTGTTCAGTCTCGTGCTGCGACTTCTCCGCGAGGGACTGGATATCTGCTCGATGTTCCTCTTTGAATGCTTGCGCCTTCTCGCGCAGATCCGTCCAGCGCCACATCAACTCGCGTCGGATCGACGAACGCTCCACTCCCAGCGCGAGGATTGCCTCGACCCGAGAGATGTTCGCCTTGAAGCGGAAGAGTTCCTCACGGCGGCGAACGATGGTGTCGTAGTCTTCCCCGAAAACCTTGCGGATATCAAGAGCGAACTTGTCTCCGGCTAGACCAGCCAGCATCAGCAGTCTCTCTCGCATCTGGTCTTGAGTGATCGTGCTTAGCGCAAGTATATTCTTCAACGTTGCTCGAAAATTAGCGTATTGATCGAATTGGCGCAGCGCGACGAGACCGGAGGCGTTCGGCACACCTCGGGTGGGAAGCAGCAAAAATTCGCGATGCTCCTGTGCCGTCTTCAGGAGGCTGAACTGCCGCAAACTCAGGCGTGCGCTCACATCATCCCTTTCTCGAACCACGCCGTCCTCGTCGAAATAGTCGCTCAGAGAAAATTCTCCCTCGTAATGGAACCGTTCGGGTTCGCCGCCGGCGACCCTGCTTCGCCCACGCCATCCGAGCACGAACTTGCCTGCTACACCGAGGCACTCGAACAGGACATAGCTGTACTGGTTCGGGAAGTAATACTCGGCGGTCTGCTCGCTGGAGAAGGCCCCGAAGTTCATCTCACCGCGGTCGTCGATGTACAGGAACTGTAGCGCGTTGATAAGTGTCGTTTTGCCGGTGTTGTTGGGGCCAACCAGTTGGAGTGATCCGCTGAGCTCGATCTCAGCATAGTCATAGCTCCCGGCGTTGATGAGGATAACTTTCTGCGGGCCGTTGGGCATGGTAACTCCGAGTCAGGATGGTCAAGACGTGGAACCGGCTGCGGGCTCCGCGTTGCCCGCCCATGGCCGTGGACCGGACAACTCTAGACACTTGTCGAGCATTCGGTGAAATGGTCGGAGAAAGCGAAACTCTTCGCCGTCCAAGAACTTTAGCCACCCCATCCGGTGCATCTGCCTTAGTGTTGGGCGTAGCCCTTGGATGTCCCGGATGTCGACCTGCTTTAGCAGCACACAGTATCGATCCAGACTAAAATGTGGCAACTGCGAGACCAGAAAGTGCTGAGTGAAGATGTACTCTTCGAGATTGCGCCCGATGTTTGCGGCGTGGTCGATCAAGATATATGAGAACACCGCGATGCGAGGCAACCCGTCCGGAACCTTGTCGCCGGGCTCGGGGGCGAAGTAGAAGAAGTCTCGTGGGTGCCTTACCAGAGTGAGTTTGATAGCGGCGAAGAACGTCGCATACTCCTCGTAATTGGCGGCAACGGCGGAAAAGAGGGGCTCGTCTTCCAAGGACAGATGGTGCCCTCGCCGGAGGCGATCGAAAATTTCTCCAACATGAGCTAGAGCGGTGTTCATGGCGCACGAAGTTCGACGGGGTTGGCAAATATGATGCTGTCCCCGATCGCGTATGTTCGGCGTTCAGCATGGGTGAAACTAGCGGAAAAATCCTTGTGGAAGACGAGTCGCGTGAAGCCTTCCAAGATATCCGCTGTGCTCATGGACGGATACCGAAGGACAACCCACGCGAGCAGGTCGGAGAGCGGGAGCGCCTTTCGGACCTCACGGGGTAATGCGGTGAGCCATTTCTGACGCACGAGTTCCGTGGGGACAGGTTCATCTCGATGAAGGTCGACCTTCGGCGGTCTCTCTGGCCGATAATCGCTCAAAGCCCTGACGCACCGCGCGATTGCTGCGTCACTCGGGACGCTGTAATTTAACGTCGTGTACACCGGCACGACGTGTTTCTGGGCCCAGCCGCCAATGCCGTCCCGCTGCAGATGTTCGAGCGCAAGGGCCGCTCCTGCCGCGATAAACGATGAACGGCGCAAAGACTCATAGAGCGGACGCAGTTCATCTCGACATTGCCTGAAGACGCGGAGAGCTTGCCGCTCAATCAGCCGGAGTTGGCGTGCACACCGGTCCAGTGCCGGTACGTCACTGAACATGCTCGAATCACGGGCACGGAGCAATAATCGCTCGAATTCTTCGAACGTCGCAGTGCGCAGCCCATCGGGTCGGACGAATTCCACCAGTGGCTCGACGTAGCGGTCCATCCAGTACACGATGCGTCGGAACTGCTCGCGCATCGCCACTGTTCGGCGCCGCGTCTTGTAGTCCGAAACCTCGGAGCAGACCGATCTGTACGTTTCATCGAGGTCGGACTGGATTCGTTGCAATGTCTGCTGCAACTCTTCTAGAGCCAAACGCACTGCGAGAATATCATCATTAGCTATCGAACGAGCGAGTCCCCGGCCGAGTACTTCGAGGGACTCCATGTACCCACGGATCATCTCTGGCGTAGCGGCGTGCGCTTCATCGAAGAGATAGGCGATGAGGCGGCTCACCGGCCTGGCCATCACGTAGTAGTCGCTGTCTACCTCAGCCGGGACGAGGATCTGAAGCGCTTGAAGCTGCTTCCACGTCTGCTCGAGACTTTCGAGACCCAGGACTGGGTCTGCTCGAATGATCTGCCGCACCTCGGCCTCGGAGAGCTCGCCATCCAGCCCCGCCAGCTCTCGCAAAAGGTCCACATGACCTGCGCAAAAGTGGAAGAAGCGTTGTGGCGGTACCTTCACGTGAACGTCTGCGACCTCGGTGCCCTTCTACCGTCGCGGCCCAAGACGATCAATACCGCGCTTGATCTGGTTGGGATCAAGCAAGCTGACGGGTTGCTTTTGGTAGCTTCGCTGCCGGTGCTCGTGCACGAGAGCGAGCCGGGGTGGAGGGTCGTCCCTCCCGGCGTGTTGCGGAGCTACGACGTCGGTGCGCTCAGGACCGCCTGCTGTGGGACGGTCTCACGCTCGGCCATCCCCGCGAAGACCAGTCGTCGCGCGTGCGGGTCCGGCAACCCTCGTCGCCAGCGGGTGGCGGGGGCGCGTCGTCACGGGGGCGGGCGGCGATGCCGGCGGCGTGCTGGCCGGCAGGCGGGACGCCCGACTCAGCGCCTGTCCTTCTCGTCACCCCCAGCGCTCGCGCACGAGGGCCTCGATCTCGTGTCGCGCGTAGAATTTGCGGGCCTCAGGCACACACATCTGCACCGGAGGCAGAACTAGCGACGCCGACAACGTCGCACGGCTCGATGCCATTACCGCGCGGCTGTTTGTATGCAACTCACCAAAATTTCAGTCGGGTCGTCGGGCCTCGTACACTACGCCGTCGGGCCTGCCTTGGATAAGGCAGCATGAGGCCCGATGAACCCACCCGCGCCCGCAGTTCTTCGCGTTGCGTCCGCGCGTCAGTGGAGTTCTAATGCGGGTGAGAGGAGCAGGCGATGGCGTTCGAGTGGATTCGGCCGCAGCAGGAGCTCGACTCGGAGGTCGAGGTGTTCTCGCCCGAGTCCGACGACGCCGAGGACGACACCAACCGCGTCCTCGACGGCCGCTACGAGCTGCGCGAGACGATCGCGTGGGGCGGGACGGCGGCGGTCTACAAGGCGTTCGACCCCCACCTCAAGATCTTCGTCGCCGTGAAGGTACTCTGCTCGGGGCTGCGCGAGCAGATCGGCGCGTACTTCGATCAGGAGGGGCGCGTCGCGGCGGCGATCTCGAACCCGCACCTCGTCCGCGCGCACGACCGCGGCGTCGGCGAGCCGCCGTACATCGTGTTCGAGCTCGTCCCCGGGCAGCCGCTTCCCCAACTCTACTTCGAGCGACCGATGCCGTGGCGCGAGCTGTGCGAGGTGATGTTGCCGGTGCTCGACGCCCTCGACACCCTGCATCAGGAGGGCATCGTCCACCGGGACGTCAAGCCCGATAACGTGATCGTCCAGCGGCGGATCGGCCGGGAGAGCCGCGTGTGGCTGCTCGACGTCGGCTTCGCCGCGGTGCCGCCGGGCCGGATCTCGAACGCGCCGGCGCCGGATGAGATCGTGTTCGGGACGGCCGGTTACATCGCGCCCGAGTACTTCGCGGGCCACCTGCCCGACCCGCGCTGCGACCTCTACTCGGTCGGGGCGCTGATGTACTCGATGCTGACGACGCGGCCCGTGCTCGACGCGCGGGAGCTCGGCGATCTGCTGGCGATCCCGCCGCCGCGGGTGATCGCGCCGGGCGCGGAGATCCCCGAGGCGGTCGAGGACATCGTGATGCGGGCGCTCAGCGATGTCGAGGTGCGCTTCCAGAGCGCGCGCGAGATGGCGACCGCGATCCAGGCGGCGCTGGCCCCGCCCGCGGTGGAGCCGATCGTGGCGGCGCCGGTCGAGCGCGTCGTCACGGTCGAGCGCGTCGTCACGATCGAGCGTGTCGTCACGGCGAAGCCGAGTCGGTGGTGGTCCGGGGCGCTCCTCGCCCTTGGGGTGGGGCTGGGGATCGCAGGCTCTGCGGGCACGCTGTCCTTGGGGACAGGTGACTTGCGGGTAGAGGTCGAGGATGCGCCGGTCGAGGTGGGGCCGGTCAAGTTGGAGCCGCAGGCCATCGCGGCGAAGGTCGACGCGGCCGCGAGAACGCCGAGCGCCGCGGAGGTGCCCAGCGAGGCGCGGCCTGCCGCCGCCGCGCCGGTAGTGCCGGTCCCCAGTGTGCCCGCCGAACCGTCCAGGTCGAGGACGCCGACGCTGACATCGACGAGCCACTCGAAGCGGCCGCCTGCGCAAGGGCCCCGTGCCGCGGCGAAGGCCGCCGGGAGCTTCACGGGGGCGATGGCGGCGATCGAGCCGAAGATACGGGCGTGCGCAGCGCAGCACGGCGTCCCGATCGAGCCGACCATGGTCAAGGTGCGTGGCACCGGCGGCTCGGTCGAGTCCGTGCGCGTGCTCGGCATGTCGTCGCAACACCCGTTCCCGCAGTGCATCGACAGGGTGGTCCGCGAAGCGAAGCCGCCGATCGAGGGCGGGCTCGTCGAGGCGTTCGAGTTCTTCCGCAAGGCATAGGAGGTCACGATGCTGCTCCCCCTTCTTCTCCTCGCTGCCCCGGCTCCGCCGCCAGAGATCGCGGCGCGAGCGGCCGAGCTCGCGGCCCGCGCCCGTGCGCACCACGACGCACAGGAGCACGTGCAGGCCGCGGACGCCTACCTCGCGCTGTCGTCGCTCCCCGGCGTCGACGTCGACGACGCGCTCGGCCGGGCACACTTCGACCTCGAGGCCGCGTTCTCGTCGACGCAGCAGGCGAACCACCTGTGCCGCGCGCTGCAGCTCGCGCGTGGGCGCCTCGCACTCGCAGCCGACGACAACGAGCAGAAACGCCAGAGGCGCCTGTTCTGGGAGGAGACCGTCGCCGAGGATCTGGAGCGCCTCGCGGAGGTCGGCGGCGAGGCCATCTGCCCGCCGGCCCAGGCCCAGCGGGTCGACCTCCTCGTCGCCGACGGCCCGCCCCCCGCGGCAGCGCCGAGCTCGCCGATCGAGGCCACTCTCGCCCCGATGGTGGACAACACGCCACGGCCGGTCGAGCGCCGCCTGCGGGCGCGCCGTGCCGCCGGCTTGACGCTCACTGGTGTGGGAGTCGGCTTCGCCGGCCTGATGGGCGCCGCGCTCGCGGAGTACCTGAAGTCCTACGAGGTGATCCAGGCGGCCGGCGACAAGCCCGAGGGCTTCGTGTACTCGGGCGATCAGCAGGCGGCGCTCGGCCGCGAACATGCCGACGCGCAGGTGCTCCAGGGGCTCGCCGCCGGCCTCGGGGTGGCGAGCGTGGCGACGTTGGCGACCGGGATAGGCCTGCTCGCGTCACAGAAACGGGCGGCGCGCAAGATGGCGCTGCTGCCGTCCAGCGTGACGCGCGGGGGCGGCCTGGTGCTACGACTTCAGTTTTGAGGGAGATGCCGAGATGCGAGCGAGCTTCCTGACCCTCACGGTGCTCCTGGCGACCACGACCGGCTGCCTCGCGTCGGCCTGGCAGGACGTGACCGAGCACTTCACCGACACGGCGACGACGGCTGCCTCGACGGCGGCGGCCTCGACCGCGAGCGACACGACCCCGACGACGACTGCCGACTCGAGCGTGCAGACCGTCACGGGCCTGCCGGGCGAGACGACGACGACAGGGCCGGGCGAGACGACGAGCACGAGCAGCACGACATCGCCGCCCGAGGAGAACGAGCCGCCGACGGTCAAGCTCAAGACGGAGCCGGATCACCTCGACGAAGCCGGCCAGGCGCTCCTGCTGCTCGACACCGACGTGGACGTGGTCAAGGTGCGGCTGTCGATGAACGGTGAGCCGCTCGCCGAGCTGACGCCCGCCGACTTCCCGTACCTCGCGTTCGAGGCGTTCTCGGCCAAGGACAACACCGTCAAGGACCACGTGTACGAAGTCGAGGTCGAGGACGACGAGGGCCTGATCGCCAGCGCGATGGCCAAACTGTCCGTGCAGCTCCCGGCGAGCGGGGCGGAGCGGTGCCTGTTCGAAGACAAGACGTCGAACGGGAGCATGATCTCGGCGATGGTCTACACCGACGCGGCGATCGTCGCCGGGGGCTGGAGCGACACGGGCGCCGGGCCCAGGGCGACGATCTGGAAGCTCGACCCGGATCACTGCGAGGAGACGTTGCCCGGGTGGCCGAAGACGATCGCCAACTGGACCAGCGAGGAGGACGACCTCGATGCCCTGCACTCAGTCCTGTCGGCGATCGCGGTCGACGAGACGGGGACCATCGCCGTCGGCGGCAACCTCGTGGTAGGCGGCAAGCCGCAGCGCTACACAGCGCTGCTGACGGAGAGCGGAGGCCGACTGTGGGAGCGGACGGGGCTCGTCGGCGAGGTCGTCTCGAGCGTGGTGATCGCGGACGACGACCTCGTGATCTCGGGCGGATGGAAGTTCACCAGCGACAACCCGCCGCGCACCGACGCGATGATCTGGCGGCACCTGTCCGATGAGTCAGTCATCAAGACGACCCTCAAGGCGCCGTTCACGGCCGACGAACCGCCGGACGACCCGAACTGGCGCAGCGAGATGATCCGGGCGATGCTCATCGAGCCGGAGACCGGCTTCCTCGTCGTCGCCGGCGAGCGGGAGTTCAAGCCTAACAACGACGTCAACATTTACACTCGCGCCTTCATCGCCCGCTTCGTCCCGCTGGGCGGGCCAGTCGGCTCGCCCTCGACCTCGCCCGGGGATGCGTACAAACGCGACGCCGTGTACTCCATCGCCGTCTGCGGCGGCAAGTTGATCGCGGGCGGATGGACGCGTGAGAAGGAGGACCCGAACGTCACGCCGACACAGCCGCTGTTCCGCTGGGCCTCGAACGGCATCTGGTCGGATAAGCTGGTGGAGCCGATGCTCTCCACCGAACTGCGCGGGGCCGCCTGCGACCGTGAGGGCAAGGTCGTCGGCGCGGGCTTTCGGTCGGCGGGCGGCTCCGACGCCAAGGTCTTCGCGTTTGCGGATCCGCTTGGCGAGCGGACCTGGTACGAGAGTGGGATCGCAGGCGACGACATGGCGAACGGCGTGGTCTGCGACGCGCGCGGCTTCTGCGCCTGGCCCGGCCACCGCACCATCAACGGCACGCCGGTGGCCGTAGTGCGGGTGCATCACCCGTAGTGCCGCGAGCCCGGCCATCACTGCGGGATGACGAGGCCGTCGCAGATCTCAACGACCTCGGCGACGGCAGCCTCGAAGAACGGTGTGTAGGTCTCCTCGCAGATCGAGCCGATGAACCCGTGGCCGATACCTTCGACGAGCAGGCGGAGCCGGTTCTTGTCCATGTCATACATGTCGGGGTGGCAGAGCTGCCAGTAGCCGAGGTCGATGTCCGTCGTCAGGACGAGGACCGCGAACGCGTCCTCGTCGCCGTGCTTGGCCGCGCGCAGTGCATCGATCCAGCTCTCGACCGTGCCCTGGGAGTCCACGTCGTATCCGTCGTCGAGGATCGTGACGACCAGGAGCGCGTCGTTGCGCAGAAATCCCTCATTGCAGTCGCCGAGGCCGTTCATTTCGGGGCTGATCGCCTCGACCATCGACTCGGCGGACGCAGCCCCCGCACCGTTCATCCCGGCCTGGCTCATGCAAGCGAACGACTCCTCGAACTTCGGGTCATCGCCGACGATATAGCGCTGGCCACCGAAGAAGTCGCAGCGCCGGTTCGCCGAGCCCGTCCCCGCTGGGAAGGCGACCCCCGCGCCGATCATCTTGTCGCACGAGTCGAGGCCGACCCCGCATGCGGGCGGCGAGGCGTTCGGGTCGCATTCCTGATCAGCGCAATACGCGCAGCTGTCCATGTCCCAGTAGCCGTTGGGGTTGGCCGAGAGGATGTGGATGTCGAACTCGTCGAAGTGCTGCTGGATCGACGCCAGGAAGCCCGGGAAGCTGAGGGCGAGCTGCTTCTGGTGGCCCTCCATAGTCCCCGACGTGCTGATGACGAAGAGGAAGTCGATCTTCCCCTGGCAGCCGACCGGGGGCCCGGGACCGAAGTCGGGCATGGCCATGTCGAGGCTCAGCGCCCCCGAAGCGTCTGAACTGCTCGCCGACGAGGTCGAGGTCGAGTCAACTCCCCCGGACGAGGTCGAGCTTCCCCCGCTCGAGCTGCTGGACTCGCCGGGCAAGGTTGGCGAGCTCGGGCTGCTCGAGTTCGAGAACCCCGAGGTGTGTGCCCCCCCGCCGCCGCAGGCCAGCGGTGCCGAGAGCAGGAGAAGCGCGACGCCGCGGAGCACTACCCACAGCCTAGCGGATCCGACTCCACCTGTCACCCCGTCCGGCAGGCGGCGCCGGGAATGAAGCGCAAGTGGCGACGAACTGCGGTCACGGTACACGGACATAGTCCACGTACCCGACCAGTTCTTTGCCATGACGATGAACTTCAGCATAGAGCCAAAGATCGCTCTCGCCTTCTTCTCGGGTCCAGAACGGCATTTCGATCATCCATGAGTCCGTGGCATCCGATTCCGGGTACACCGCGAGCTTGGCAACGGCCTCTTCCGTGGGGGAGACCGGCGTTCGGCCGTACTCTCGAATCGCTGCCACGATCTCCTGGACCGTACCTCGACCGGGTGGACATTTCAGCAGTTCGTACTCCGCGCGCACGAGTGCGTTCATCATGTCGAGCGTGATGGTCTGGAGCTGGGTCTTGAGGCTCTTGTTCATTGTCTGTTGCCAGGGATGCGCGTCGGGGTCGTTGGGGTAACACCGATGGACTGGAAGTACCGATCCGCCGTCTCAACTGCCTGCCGGGCGTGCTCGGGCGACAAGCCTGCGGCTCGAAGGGCTTTATACCCGATCCGCCGCTCGGCGGCGTAGGTCCCGCCCCCGGGCTCGCGCTGAAGTTGTGTCGCTCGGTAGTGCGGAGTCCCAGGTGTCGTCGGCGGACCTTCCAAACGGATCGCGGGCGCCCGGTTGGGATCGTAGCCGGGCAGGTCGCGGGCTGCGGCGTTCTGAATGACGTGGTGAGAGTCGCGGGCCTTGGCGTCGCGCAGCTCCTTGTACGTGCGCACCTCGACACGTTTCGCGGTGGCGGCGGCCTCGTCGGCGCCGCGAAACCAGCGGTAGGTCGACTTGAGGTCGCCCGCGCTGATGGGCAGGGCCTCGCTGGCGAGCGAGAGGGCGGAGAGGACGCGGGCGCCGATGCCGGCCTCGGCGCTGGCGATCGTGGCGATGTCGTCGACGATCCCGCTGAACTCGTCCACCTTGTCGTAGCCGCCGACGATCTTCTTGACGCCCGCCTTGCCGGTCTTGATGACCCAGGCGATCCAGCCGTGGCCGGTCGGGTCGGTGTTGGCGATCGGGTTGTTCGCGGCGTAGCGG
>ERZ1066137.241-NODE-241-length-47311-cov-9.969401_pt1 | contig 47311 bp, 32 predicted proteins | sample MGYA00382784_ERZ1066137 | MGnify/ENA primary metagenome ERZ1066137 (study PRJEB33369, sample SAMEA5778367) | biofilm metagenome | biome: Industrial cooling water; feature: Water cooling tower basin; material: Biofilm | place: United Arab Emirates | collected... | reverse complement strand
TGGCAGTACTCCCGCCAACGGCGAATACATCGAGGGAGTTGCCGTAGTTACTTCCTCTGTGGGTTTAGCTCTTGGCATTCACCGTCGGCTATATGTTAACTGGATTTCCCCTGCACTTGACCCAGCGCTGAATTTTAGTCGCTATTTCGTCTCTGTGTTAGCACTGCCAGTTGTGATGACTGAACCTTACCCAAGGTTATCTAGTCAGTATCCGGCTGCTGTCAATCTTTTAGAAACGCAGCGCTTTGCTACGCCATCAAACTTGGAATTATGTATCGACTCGCAAGTATAGCTTGAACGCGGTTCTGTATCTGCTTACGCACTTTTTATTTATCTAAATTCCAGAGGATTTCATGACATACAAAAATCAACTGCACCCCTGGTGTATTATCCAACCCCTGGCTAATTTAAAACGCAAAATCGTTGCGCGTTTTCGCCGTCGCAGCGATGCAGAAGCTCATTTACAAGCGATGCGTCGTTTGGTACCAGGTGCAACTTACCTGATTGTTTTCGATGTACAAATTGAGCCACAGAACTCGATGCTAGAGCAGAAATAGTCGCGGTGTCACTCTGGGCATGTTGCACAAAGAAGGGCTGCGCGATCGCCAGCGTTAATCAACTGCACTATCCGCTTGCAACAGCACCCTATAGTAGGGGTTTTGGTTGTAGAGGAAATAACTGAAGTTTCATCAGAGCTATCGCAAGTTTCTCTTCTTCAATAAAAACCCTTGACCGACTATTCTGGGTTAAACCATTGGTAACAAACAAGCTGAATATCTTCTTCCTTAATCATCTCCAATGGCTTTAAGTCTTCTTGGTCAAGCTCGTAGTATTGGTCTTGTTCAACAAATAACTCATCAAGAGAGAAAACGAGTGCGTTTAAGTCTTTAGATGAAACGTATTTTTCCCATATTCCCTTGATGTCGCGCTCGTATATGCGAAGGTTAACTGTGGCGATCGCTTTTAACACCCGTTCTTTAGCTTCTTGGTAAGTTGGCTCTTCTGGGCTGGGGCTAAACTGCGTCAATGCGTAGTGAACTTTTTCTAAAAGCTTGGTCAGTTTAGGTTTTAATTGCCTGCTAGTTTGCTGTTTTTTAAAGTATGCCATCAAGTTACATACAGCCTCATCCAGAACATCAAAGATGCTGTTATCAAATTTCACGGGTAGCAGTTGTTCAGGAGGTGGGAAGTCCTCAGCTTTGCACTTGAGCCAGTTGAAGATTTTGCGCTTGTCACCAATCATTTTATTAGGTTCTGTCGAAATCGCACCATTGACACGGGGATAAAAGTGCCAAAAGTGTTTATCTTTGGCGCGAAATGCTAGAAATATTCCCCCATGTTCGGCTTCAGGAATAGAGACATGGCGCGTACTGTGAATCCCCAGAGGAATTTCTTGGGCTGCTTCTTCACCCTCTTGCTTGAAAAATTCCAATAAAGGCAAACGCATTTCATCCAGGGATACCAAATCAGCCGCTTGCTCAAGTTCCTCTAAAATTGCTGCTTTATCTGCATCGGTAATTGCCTTCTTAAGTCGATATAATTCTTCCAATGATTTGTCTGAGATGATTTCTCCTAAAACGCTGGCATCTAATCCCACTTCTTTATCGATCGTGGCAATCCGGTTTTGTAGTCGTTTCACTAATCCGAGTAACGCCTCCAAACCTTCTTCTGGAAAGCAGTTATAAATAAACAGTTCTTCATAGTTAGTACCCAAACGGTCAATTCGTCCAGCACGCTGAATCATTCGCACTGGGTTCCAATGCAAATCGTAGTTAACTAAAACACCAGCATCTTGTAAGTTTTGACCTTCGGATAAAACGTCAGTACAGATCAGAATGTCAATTTCTTGACCTTGGAGATTCTGCTGCACTTCCTCACTCTGGTAGTTAGCATTGGGTGCAAAGCGTTTAACTTTTTCTTCTCTTTGCTTACCAGAAGTTTCACCTGTGATTTTGTCAATTGTAGGATAGCGCTCGTCTATTGCCATCGCTTTTAACCAGTCAGAATCTGAAATTAACTGATTGTGCAGATAATCAGTTGTGTTTTTGAAATAGCTGAAAACCAAAACTTTCTGACCCTTAAGCTCGGCAATCAGCAGTTGTTTGAATGCTGCTAGCTTGCGGTCATAATCGCGTCCTAATTCGACATTTTTTTGAATTTGTAATAGGGTATTCAAAATGCGGTTGAGGTTATTAAGGTCTAATTGAATTTGCGATCGCAACTCGTCAATCCGGTAATCTTTGGGATCAATTTCATCCAAAGACGCAATTAAATCTTCTACGGAACTGCTCTCCTCTTCATCTATTTCTGCTGCTAAAATTTTGCGAAAATGCTGGCTGGTTAACAGTTTACCTTGTTGTAGCAAGGTAAAAAACCGTTCTTGAAAATTCCTCTGCTTGCGGATACTACTTTCAAAAGCAATCAGCGAACTTTCTAGCCGCTTCAGATAAAGCGACTTCATCAGAGCCACCAGTGCTTCATTTTTTTGCACCTGCTCTTCATCCGACTTTTGACGCTTTTTTTTGAATGCCCGAATGTTGTAAGGTGCTAAGTGCAATGAGTCAATCTGATTGGCAATTCCCGCGTAAAGTCCCTGAAAGCTAGCCTCAAAATTATAGGTGAACTGCTTAAGAGAGCGTTTGGGGAACCGAATCTTTTTACCAGCAATGTAAATTTCTTCCCCAGCCAACTGGCGCTTGATAACATCTTGGCGAGAGCGTCTCACCATTGTTTGTAACAGCAATTCAGTAATCTCTGCCCCACCTTTAGCCAAAGCTTTAAAGTAAGTTTTAAGATTATAAATACCCCACTCTCGATAATAGGTTTCCGTATTACGTGTCAGCAGTAAAATTTGATGGTAAAGGTCATAGATGCTGGTATTAATTGGAGTGGCAGTCAGCAGCAATACCCGTTTAGTTCGCTTACCACTACCAATCAGTTTTTGCAAATTTCTGTATCTATTTGTTGCACTATTACGAAAGTTATGAGATTCATCGACAACGATGATGTCATGCTTGCTATAGCGGCGGATGTCGAAGGTTGTTCGGCTAATCTCTTCCTGGGAAAGCACATCAGCTTTGATTCCGAATTCATCGAGTTTTTTCAGCCAAACCAAGTCCCGCAATTGGGCTGGACATACTACAATTGCACGAGGAACATAACCAGGACGCCTATCTTTAATCAGGTAGTGGTCAAGTACCCGCAAGCCGATAAAAGTTTTACCTAAACCTACGGCATCTGCTACGATACAACCTCGGTGACGCTCTAGCAACCTAACTGCTCGTTCAAACCCTTCCTGTTGGAAACTAGCCAGTTCTAGGCTAGTACGAACGCTTGCTTCTGGTAAGGTATCTTCTTTGAATAGTTCGTAAAGTGCTTTTAAAAATACTTGATAGGGCGTGTAAGGTTTGCTGCCAAATTTGGAGGCGTTGAGAGCATCAATTAGTTTAGCTTTGTAGTCTAGATCGACACTTTTGTCAGTCCAGAATTGCTCAAACCAATTTTGACGCAAGTCTTTGGCAATTGCTGGTGTTTTATTTAAGACGTTTAGCTCTGTGTTACCACTCAAGCCAGCGGGAGTGAAATTGCTCGAACCGATGATGCTGTATTTGTCAAAAATGTAAGCTTTGGCGTGGAGAAATTGTAGCTTGTCGCCAACTGCTCCATAGAGTCTGATTTGGATATGTTTTTGCTGTAGATATGCAATTAAACGGTCAATCTGCTGTTTATATTCCCGTTTGAATTTTTCTGTTTCTAGCTGATGTAGAAATTCGCGACGGAAGTATCGGATTAGGTCGATGCGATCGCTTTCTGCGGGTCGAATTGTGGGATCGCGACCAATCAGCAGACGCAGACTGGTTAGATGGTTGAGTTCCTGTTCTAACCTAGCCCATGCTTCTATACGGAAAAATCCGGTAGCAATATCCAGGTGGGTTTGGCTTTCTTGCAAAATGAGCGATCGCAAAACTTCTTCCAGTGTATGTTGATTATTGTCGATGTAATCTGGGAGAGCCATAATTTACAAACCTTTATTTTGAATTAGTGAATATGGCAATCCTCCAAATATCGCGGAACGATTGCCTACCATGCAACCAAATTGATGATTCTGTTATTACTCTTCGATAGATTGGAGAACAGAACCCACTAGAGGATTAATCGACCATAATTCCCTACCGTCTTCCTTGCCTGCGGGACTGGCAAGGCTTAGTAAATCTGCCCACATCAGGACTTTGTTAACAACTTCTGCTTGGATATTTTCGATGAAATCGACTAAATCCTCAGCAGACACTTTACCATCAGGACATATTTCGCACAATTGACCTAAAACACGTAATACTTTCTGCTGCTCATGACGGTCAATTCCTAACTGCAACGCCATATTACGCGCCTCTTGGCAGTTATTCAATGAATTTTTTAGGTTTTGTAAATAAAACTCCCAGCGATGTATGTCTGACTTGGAATCTTGGTAAAAGCGCTGAAGCAGTGTAGGCCAATTTCCTGTGACGGATGCGATTTGTTCGCGGGCTACTTTATCGCTAGGTAAATTACAATCCTGTAGCCATTGCCGCAGCGCCGGATCGTGCCAAGGTTTTAAACTGACGATCGATCCATTAAGCCAATCAAATTCTTTGGTATTCTTACTAATCAACTGCCATGCCCGATCGGGGTCAGTGATGAAAACGACCCGGACAAACGAATTTTTTGATCTCCTTTTTGCAACTTGCCGCCTTGCCTCATCAACCCAGTGCTTATTCCAAGGACATGGCTCGGACACAAAAACAACTGTCGTACCATCTTTCTGCCGATTGTGAATAATGGTTTGCAAGTGTTGGGTAAAATCAGCTTGAGCTAGGATATCGTCCAAATAGTAGAAGAATTCCTTTTTCTTGCTGAACATTGATTCGAGGAAAATTTTCAAGTTGTCGAGACCAGCTGCAAAGCAGCCAAATATAATGGAGACGCCATTCTCGCTGTTCTGGAGTTTTGATTTCTGTTGGTCTGTTAAGGGACTGCGCCGGGAATCATCCTTAATGCCAAGAGCAGAGCGAAAAGTAGCAGGCTCATATACAGGAGGTAATTCACGGGGTTTTAAGAGTGCTGCTTCAATCTCTTCTGGGGTTCCCATAAGCAGCAATACGTTGCGACTTCTAAGTGTAAAGCACCCACCATTTGTTTCACGTAAAACCCCTAATCCGACCATTTCTTCCAGGAGAACCTGAATTTCATCTAATGACAGATCGCGGAAACCGTCAGCCCACCAATACAGCACTTCATCGCGAATCCAAGATACCGAGAAACCATCGACCATGCCCTTCTTATGCTCCAGAGTTCCGTAAGCAATGGAGTAGGCAATTACCTCGTAGCGCCGATCGAGTTCCAGCGTCAACATAAAGCGATCGCGGATATGTTTACGAAGGTCTTGGTTGTTATAAGCGTCATCAACCTGCTTTGAGGTGATTACATAAGGAGGACTGCATTTGTCATCAAAATTGACAGCATCAGGGTTAGTAACGTGGTCGATCAATTGTTTGCAATAAAGTTGAATCAGACTGGGATAGTAGTTAGTTTGCGAGATAATTCGCGTAATCAAATCGGGAGATTCAAAGCGATAGCCAATGCTAGCTAATGGGCGTTCAATTAAAGCTCTTGCAGCTCGCATTTCGCCATTATTCAGCAGGGGGCCAATACAGATGGGTTCCCCAAAGTGAGCTAAAGGATGATTTTCCACCCTAGTAGTACGTTGAACGTTGTGTAACCCAGCAAATACTACCTTGAAACGTCGGTTTGTCTCCCACATTAATCTTCTCAATTCATCGCATCGCGGGAAACCCTCCTTGCCGTCTCCTGCCAGAAAATTATCTGCTTCATCCAACAACAGCAGAATGCGCCGCTGGTTGTTCGCATCCAACCAACTTTGAATTTGCTGTAGTAGGTTTCTGGGGTTAGAAGGATTACTTCGCTTGGCATCTAGGATTTGCAATTTCTCTAATTCCTCTACAAGAAAAAGCCAAGTATCGTCTAGAGGTTGCTGATCTCCAACTTTTTTGATATCTAACAATAGGGCTATTCTGCCTTCACCCGGAGCATGAAAAGTGCGATGAACGTAGCGAAGCAAAACTGTTTTACCTAACTGCCGACCGCCATAAATCAAACAAGACCCCATCGGATCGATTATGGATTGTCGTTCTCTTTCCCGCCCGTAAAACATTTCAGGTACAAACTCACTCGCCGTTGTCGTATAGGGTTCTAGGAAAGTAAAGGGCAAACTACAGTCAAACAATACAGGTAGACGTGCGCCTCGTTCTCCGCAGAGGTAAAGCATTAGGGTGTCATCGATGACAATGAAAGTGCGGCGACCTTCCCGACACAAATGGGCAAGGTCTCGGCGTCTTTTTTCAGTCATTCGTCCGAAATGAAAGACGATTGTTGGAGAACCTTGAGAAGTATCTCCCACTGCATTTAGAAGATCTTCTTCAGTCGGTCTATCCCATACACAAAGAATGCGGTAGCGCCCATTAGCTTTTGAGCCGTAAGCTGGAACAGGACAACGATTTTTGTCTTGAATCGGTTCACTTATAACGTCAATCCAGGTATAACTGCGAGATTTATTTATGTCAATTTGTGCCGTGTTACAACCGAGATTGCTCAGAATTTGGCGAACATCTTTCTCAGTGATTGCTTGCCTCCTTCCCTTTGCATTCAACCAAGCATCGAGCATTTCAGCAGCTTGTTTTGCCTGAGTACCCGGTACCTGCTGCATCTGGAGTAACGCAATGTTTTTACCCTTTGAAATGTTGTTAATTAGCTCTTGCTTCTTGTTTTTATTCTGCTCAAGTACGTCTTCTAGAGCGGCGTATTTTTTGAAAAAGTCTATAAAGGCATTTCTCTTCTGCTCCTCGGCTTCGGGAATGGGTTGCCCCTTCTGAACCAGATCTATATATTCATTAGCGGTTAGGACATCACCTGTATCCAAAACACTACTAATTCTGGTATAAGCTGGATGATCTGAACCTATTTCCTTAAGAAGTTTCTGCTTGTCTTCATCGATTTTTTTGGCTCGGTTGGCGTTCATCGCCTCACCTATAGCTACTATCTGCGAAATCTTTTCGGAAAAACGAAGTGTTGTCCCTACGGCATCTTCTAGGCTTTCAATCTGCGCCACATAATCTGACCGATCTTTTTCTTCAAGTAAACCTAAAGCCACATCACCTTCGAGTTTTTTTCTAATTTCCTTGACGGCTTCCTCTAATTCGGATCGACAATTATTAATGTGTTTATTTCGTTGTTTCTCAAGTTCATCAATATTAATTGACGTTTCAGAGTAGGATCGAAGATACTCGATAATTCGTCCAGTCGCCTCGTGGTCTTTGCTATTACTCCGCGCCAGGAAAGCTTGTCGCCAATTACAATGATGTTGGTCAACTAGATTAAGCAGTTCCTTCACCAACAAGTCTTGGCTGTCATTTTCCGGTTGCCAATCAGAATTCATAGGTACTGAAGGGATTTTTAGCAACTCCGCATGGAGGAGATATTTCACATCAGGCTCAAATATTGGTAACGGCTCGTTTGGATCGAAGAGAGTCCGAATGTCTTCTACTGCTGTTCTACAACAAGAAATTCCAGCCTTAACCAATATTAAGGAATTTCTCAGATCAAAACCATCTAGTTCTTGCAAAACAGCTTGGTGAAGGCTCGAAAGGTCTTGTTTCAATTGTTGAGTTTGTTTTTGAGAATAATTGTTGCTTTTGTCTGGTCTAGATTCTTGCAGCTTAATCCATTGATGCACGAAATTAACTGCTTCAAGAACCTGTTGGCGAATTCGATTCAGAGTCCTACCAGTGATGGCATCACCGCTATCACGAAAAAGACCCATTTCGCGTTGTGTACGCTTTACTTCTTCGTTAATCTGGCTTTCATTAGACAATCGCTCAACATAATCTTTGGCAACATTCAGCTTGCTCAAATCGTTTTGCCTAACAGGATATAGCAGAGAGTAAATAAGTTGATTGGGCTTAAACCACTCAATCCAAACTGCCTTAGCTGTTTCATAATATATGTGTAAAAGCTGAGCCTGAGACCACCAAGCCTCGACTTTTTCACGTAAAGAAGTCATTTGGGCTTCCCACACTGCCTGAGTTCTTACTGTCTTGATGGCTGTTGTATCTATAGCCAATCCTTGGTTTCCATACTTGGCAATAGTTTGGCAGTATTGATAGAGTTGAGTAAGACCTTCTCCTAACCGTAGTGACTGGAGAATAGCTGAAGCATGAGTATTTGGTGCTAGTAAAGTAGGGCGCAGTGCGGCAGCGGCTAAAAGCAAACTAATTGCTTGGTTCCACTGACTTTCTCCATGTAGAAAACAATTATTGATAAGGTTAGTAAAGTCATCTTTGAGAATGTTGGCAATTTCTCCAATTCCTACTTCATAGCGCAGGTGGCGACCCAAAATTACTCCCCGAATTATTGCTGAGGGCAAGTGTGGCTGAAAATTTGGGTATTTGGTTTCTAAGCAACGTGCTAAATGAAAAGCAAGGCTGAGTTTCTTTTCCAATAGCAATTGCCAAATTTGGTTACGAAGAACGAGTGGTTGTTCTTCGCTAATATCGCTGCGTATAGATGTAGTATTTTGTGGCTCTGTATCGGTTGCCTCTGACTGATATTGGGGCTGTACTTCTGCCTCTATTTGTGACGATGGCGCGGATTTCTCAGTTTCAATTGTCGGCGGTAAAGTTACAGTTTCGGCAGTCGTACTCAATGTCTCTACTGGCTGAGAGTCTGGAATAATTTTATTGTTGGGTGTTGCGATCGCTGCTTCTACTTGTGTCAAATTTGACTCTTTTTTACTTTGTTGCTCCTCTTGCGATATTTCGGTTTCATTAGGTTCAACACTAGCAGCTACTCGCTCGTCCTTAAGTGAGGGTAAATTTTGTATAGATTCTTCTCGAACTATAAGTTTGCCTCTGACTGCTGCCATAGCCAAAGTTCTTCCAAATGATTCGGTTACAGCATCCTGAAGATCGGCTAAACACTCGTCGTCTAAATCTTCCAAATCTGAAATTAGTTTCAGCAGTTTTGAGAATGGATGATTCCCATCAGCTAAGTTTTGGGTGTCCGGATGTAAGTCAGATTCCTGTAAATCCGAGATAACAAGGTAGAGTTCGCTGGCTTTTTTATGACATTCTTGCAATGGTTGAAAATCGCTTTCTACTCGATGCGCGATCGCTAAAACCTTGTCTATAACTTTCAAAGCAGAAGATCGTACTTTTTCGCTTTCTGATTTTTTCTTTTCTGCGTCTGCGATCGCGTGCAGCAAAGTTTCCAGATCCTGCCGGGAAACAATTTCATCAGGCTTAAGTATCGGCGATATTCGAGACGATTCTGCCAATTTTATTACCCTGTCTCGCAACTCCACAAAATTTATCCTGGCTGACTCAAGCTCTAAAATTAGCTTTTCAGATAGAGGTATACCAGGATCTTGCAACTGTGAAGCCGCCTTCGATAGTCCTATACTTAGTTGAGAAAATAACTGTTCCAAAGATGTAAGTTCTTCAAGTAAGTCCGCCCAATTGTATTCCATAGTTTTAATTAGTCCACTCAATTCAGTTTTTTCCAAATCGGTCATGTTACGAGCCACCTCTTGACTATTGGTATGATTTATGTTTTCCTCCTCTAAGTTGACTGTGGTTATTGAATAATTTTGTTGCATCAAATTTTTGGCTGAAGTAGCCGGAAGTAAATTATGTTGAAAATCAATAATATTTGTCGGCTGCCATTCGCGTAATTTATTTAATGTTTTCTTGACGATTTGACGAATTCGCTCGCGGGTTAGACCAAAGTGCTGACCAATTTCTTCTAAGGTTTTCTCGCGTCCATCATCCACTCCATATCGCATTTGTAAAATTTGGCGCTCGCGCGCGTTGACTCTTTCTAAGATACTGTCTAATTCTTCCCGCACCATAGTTTTGATGAGATGCGCTTCTGGTGTTTCCCCATCAAATTCAATCAAGTCTCCCAATGTGGTGTCTTCTTCATTGCCAATCGGCGTATCTAATGAAATTATAGGTAGAGCATATTTGACAATAGATAGTAGTTTTTTCTCAGTCATTTCCAAACGTTCAGCGATTTCTGTTGGTTTTGGACTACGACCCATTTCTTGAGAAAGCTGCTTGGTTGTTTTTTTAATCCGAGAGATTTTTTCCCAGAGGTGAATTGGTAAGCGAATACTGCGGGATTGATTGAAAATAGCTCGTGTTATATTTTGCCTAATCCACCAAGTTGCGTAGGTTGATAACTTATAACCTTTTTGATAATCAAATTTCTCAATCGCTTGGATTAATCCTAAATTTCCGTCTTGGATTAAATCTAAGAGGTCAACTCCTCGATGTGTGTAATTTTTAGCAATTGAGACAACTAATCGCAGGTTTGCCTCTATGAGCTTGTTTTTGGCTGCACGACCATTGGCTATACGATCGCGCAGCGCCGATAGCGATATACTAGCTGCTGATGCCCACTCTTCATCCTGCGGTTTTCGCTGAAGCGTCTTCTGCAATTCCTTTCTGATACGCTCTAACTCTTCTAACTGTGCGACTTGACGAGCAAGAGCAATCTCTTCTGATGTTTTTAACAGTTGAATCCGACCAATTTCTTGCAAGTAGATGCGAACTGAATCCAGAGTCTCAAATTTCCTCTGATACTTCCCAAATCGGAGAGCTGACTGCTGAATTTGGTAAATTGTTTGGGGAGCAAGGTTAAAAGCAGCAATTTTTTCTAACAGGTTCAGATCGGGATAACTAGGGTCAGCAACGTTAATCAGGCACTTGTGAATGTTGAGCTTTAAATTCATCTGAGCATCAAAGCTCTTGTAAGGACTAACGAGCATTAACTGCCTATAGTCCTTTGTGCCTAACAATAAAAAATAGGAACCGCGCTTACAGATATTGTGGGCAATCGCCTGCATTCGATGAGTCACAGCATCAAGCGAAATCCACTCATTAGGGTGTAGTTGAAACAGAAAAACCTGTAACTCTCTATCCCCTTGATTGGCAATTAAGTAGACTCGATTAACAGCTTGAGCGCTTCGCTCTGGCAGTTCCAAATCGCCAACATCCAACAGCTGGCAACTAGCGTTATAGCCTAACTTTTGAAATAGCGTCGCAATTTGTTCTGGGCTATTCGTTTTTTGGATATCCTCCAGATGCAGTAATCGCTTTGGCATGTTTTCCCCGGACTATTTTCTGCTCATACCTCACTTCCTATACCCCCAAACACCACACCTCAAATCGCTCCGAGACCGCATAACGCAAGGTAAATCCTCACCGTGCGATCGCCTGCATTTGACAGCGTTCCCTTTAATGCGGTCTATGGCTCAAATTTGCTTATTTATATAGATTATAACTTTTTATACAAATCTGATTCCGCAAAAACTCGGTAGTTAGCCCAGTATCCACAATAGGGAAGCTAGGGAAAACACCGATCTTCACGCGATCGCTTAAGGCTGAGGCACAAGAACGAAAGAAATAGGGTTTCTATTTGCAGATCAAACGCTGAAACGATGAGATTGTATGGGAAAAATCTGGTTTCTGCGTAAGTCCTATCTCAAAAATAGCGATTGTTTCCTAGATATTTATCATTATCCGATGATTTAATTTAAAGTTGTTGCTTTGTCGAGCTTAATGGCATTTAAAATAATGCAAGCTGCTTGCATTTCCCTGAAATCAAATTTGCCAGTGCAGTTCTTTGAGCTTGATTAAAATGCCAACGCCACACCCAGAGCGATCGCATCTCTCCATATCTAGTTTCAATTGCTTCCCAGTCCTCCTTAGACTGAATGTTCCACAAAAGTTTAGCGATTTGGTGCGGTTCGTTCATTTGATTTTTTCCTGTTGCACCAGGGTATTCCGCAGGCAAATGGATCAGCCTGCCATCTGGGCGTCTGAGAGTAACAGCACGAGGCGTATTCTCAATAATCGCCTTTTGAGTCAATGCAGAATTGGTGCTGCTTTGTGAAACCGGATGAAACTGCCCTGAAACTACAGGAGTTTCAGGCTGCAATTGTTGCTCCTGCGTGGTTTTGGCAGGTGAAACTGATGAAACCCGCTCCAGGGCAGTAAAAACTAACTCTTGGGAAGATTCACTGCTAGTAGCGATATGCAAATTATTGTCTTGTTTGACATTAATTTTTACAGTTCCCTGGTTTCCAGTAGGGAGTTGCAAACCTGAAACCTTTGCTGGAAAAGCATTTGAGAGTGAAATAGAATTTGGTTTCATAACAGTTTCAGCTGTTTCACTATCAGGTAAAGGTTGAGCGCAGGTGCTAACCGCGTCTGCGCTCCGCGCGATCGCTAACTCATCAGTAAGCAAAACTGGAATTTGGGTCAAAACAGTTTCAGTCGTTTCAGCAGTTTCGGTATTAAGTGAAGATTGAGCGATCGCTAACTCATCTGTAAAGGAAACTGAAATTGGTTTCACAACAGTTTCAACAGTTTCAACCGTTTCACCACCAAGACTTTCAGGTTCATCTCCAAACCCTTTATCAGAAAGATTATTCGGCAGATCAGTATCGGGGTCTATATCCGCGTTAATGCCAAACATTTCAAACGGAATTAACCACGCCTTTTTCATTTTTTTCTGCGGCGGTTTCGGTTTAATAGGATTTCCTTCCTTGTCTTTTCCTGCTGTTAAAGTTTCCCCATTATAGGCCCAAAATTCATCTCGCGATGCATAGAAACGCACCGATTTATCTACCTTACCCCCAACTTTTAACAATTGCATCTTGAGTGATTTTTGATTGAAAGTGGTTGCTTTATAAACTTTCTGCACCTCACTCCAAACACTAGCTGGATAAATGGCTACCCACTTTACCCCCTGCTCGTCGGTAAATATGCGCTTATCCCAGCTCCCAATCAAATTTTTATTTTCTAACGCGATAATGCAGCGAATAAAATTACCCAATTGGTCGCTATGATTTTCAATTGGTGTCAGATTATCCAACGCCCACTTCCGGGGATTTTCTTCCCTTCCGACTAGCTCAATCAACTTTTCGGCATAATACACAACAACTGCTAGATTCCAAGCAATTCGCTCGTGAGCTAAAGGCAACAGTGCTAAAAATTCGCTTTGTATCGCATTAATTTTTTGGCGATTATATCCGATATTAATTAATACCGGAAAAGACCCAGAAGCTTGTTCCATTGCTTCCTTCAACATGGGAATGGCATTTGTATTGCCACCTGGATAAAACGGAATCCTAGCAAATCGAGTAAAAGTGGCATCGCGATCGCTACCAATAACGCGATCGCTACTTAAACCAATTGGACTGTGCTGTTTCTGAAGATTTCCCCTCACCATGCGCGGTTTGGCGTTGTACGCACAATTGCTGAATTCGTCTAATTCTCTGGAATTTTCACCTGTTAGGGGAGCATCCCAAATCACGGGCAAACTGCCTGTTTTGCTCAGGTGTTCGTTGACGGCTTTTAGAGTTACTTTACTAATGATGCCGTCGTCAGACCAGTTAATTCCTACTAGGGATAAGGCGGCTTGTAGAGCAACATTTTTTGTGCTTCCAACAGCACCATAGGCGTTTAACAGAGGAAACCGACGTTCCTGCTTGAGGATACTTTGAAACTTCAGTCCGGCAACAACCCAACCGCAACATAGTAAAAATTGATGGATATTATCAGAGCCAAAAACAATTATGGCGGCTTCAATTAATGCTTTTAAGCCATCAATTCCATTGGGAGCAGCTAAAATTGGACAAGAAATATATTCTTCAGCATCCAATATCGGGTTGAAAATTGTTAAGCTCTCGTTTTCCTCTGTTTGTTGCCCTTTTGGTGTAAATTGAATATTTTCAAATACCCACAAGCCATTATCTTGTTGTCCGTAACGGTCAATGGAATGAAATATTTGACCGTTACGGGTGCGATGATAAGCAGCAAGTTTTGCAGCCATGAGGGCGTTAAGTTCGCATTTAGTCAGAGAAACGATCGCGTAACGACCATTCGCTTTAGCGATCGCAGCAGTGAATTTATCGGGGGAGGCTGCGTCTTCTGATGTGAGAATAGCTCGATACTGCTGTTGTCCCCATTCGGGTTTAACTTGAAGCACGAAACCACCCCCTGCTGCTGAAGAAAGTTCGCGTTCGATAACGAAGTCAAAGTTACATCGGGGTTCCCAAGTAATCTCTCCGTCTTTATTAGATTTCCAATAGCCGATGGTTCCCAAATAGCTTTGGGGTTCGTTCCAGTTCACTTCATCGGGGTTGAGGCGGGTCGTGGTATTTGAATTTGAGATTTCCATTGTATTTAACCAAGCAAATTTGAGCGCGATTTATTGCGCTATATCTACATGCAAGGAAAGCTTTATCCTCTAGCTAAGAGAGGTTCCACTAGCGGAAAAGATGTGTAACAGCAGCGGCAGTTAATTGCAGTATTCAAATGTGTCGTTGTTGGTTTAGTTTGGCTTCGGCCTTGGTTTTCAGTTTGTTGAGGGTGTCGAGCAGATCTAACAATTCTGTATCCGTCCATAGATCTGATTCTGGCTCAAGTTGGGGAGCGATCGCTTTCCAAATCGCCAGGATCTGCGATTGCGAGAAATACACCTGGTTGGACACAACGCCTAATGTAATCTCTTGGCAAATTGTGTCGTTGTATGGTTGAGTAAACGGACGATCGTCCACTTCTTCTGGGGCGGGATTTCTTTCCACATCTGGTAGTACTTGACTACCGTTCCACGATGTACCCAATAATTCTTTTTGCTTGTCGGCTAGCTCTGCGTTAACAGATGTGTATGAAGTGGTCTTGGGAATAGTTTTTTGGGGGAAGGTGGAAGTACTATGACTTGTATTTAATTGCTCTGGGCATTTCTCAGCTTCCCCATCATCCGAAACAGCATTTGCTTCTATTTCGGCATCTACGGCGTCAGATGCATTTGTTCTGGGTTCTGTATCCCAAACCTGCTGGTTATTGGCAACTGTGCTGTTTCCAGAAGATCGAGAGCTAACCAGTTTAAGCGCTTGATCGATGGTTGGGGAAAATCCGCCTTCGGAGGCGGATTTTTCGACAAACTCCTCCCACTTCTTGGCTAGCTGCATGTATTTCTGAGCCGTGCGCTCGGCAATTTTGGGGCAATTCGCTTCTAACCAAGGCAACCAACGAGCGGAAGGCAGGCGTTTCACTTTGGCTTTAGCAGCCAACAGAAGCAGCCCATTGTTTCGCGCTACCAGCAGACTCTCTCGGTAAAGTTGCTCCCTAACTTCGCAAAGTTCCTCGAATCGATCGTGACCTTCGTTGATTCGGGTGGTGAGTTCTTCCAATGATAAATCGGTTTCTAGTTGCCATTCTTCCTGAGTAGTAATAGATGAAGCGTCTAACTTCTCCAGTTTTGCGGCTTCGAGGGTTTCGTTTTTGCCGTTGTCTAGATACACTTGGGCGTAGAGAATTCGAGCCTCTCTTTCAGGGTAAAGTGCTTGCACAATTCCTTCTGTAGCCGATTCGGTGTCGCGATGGATTTTGATGCGTGAGCCAATCATCAGCAATTGTCCACTAGCATCAAATGCTTTGGTTGGTTCCTCCGATAAAGGTTCTAGCTGCCATAGGGGTACTCGGCAAAGGAGCAGCTTCTTGTCTGGTAACGGAAAGCGACATGCGATCGCGCAAATCGTCGCCATATCATCATCACCAATTTCAGTAATTTCATAGATGGCCTGTGTTTCTTTTGCGACTTGGTTCCAAACAACGCAGCTACCTACTTTCCAACCAGGAGCCTCGTCCCTTTTGACAAGCGAGCTGAATTTTGAACTGCCAGTGTGTCCTGCATCCTGCCCATCTATCAAGACAAGCTCTACTTGCTGGGCATTCTCTTCAGGAACGTTTTCGGCGACCAGTGGTTGGGCATCGTCAATCTCTTCCGGGTGGCGAGATGAGGCAACTACTGAGGTTGAAGCACTCAATGGCACAGACCGACCCCGAAGTGCTATCGTATGTTTGCTCACGGAGATTTCCTAATACGAGAGTGGGCAATTTCCTCCGCCCTTGCTGTGACACCAGTGGGGCGGCTGAATTTTTTAGCTTATTGATGAGAAACTAGATCCCCAAAGGTTGGGGGTGAACAGAGCGATCGCTTCCAACAGCAGAATTAGCCGCTGCTACGGTAGGAGGCGGTTACTTCTTCTGCTTTCAACACAATCCGGATGCGCCCTGCTGCATATCCTTGGGCGAGTGCCGACCAAACCTGCTCCAGCTGAAAGCCGTCTATTTCAGCCCGCTGTTTGGCGGCTTCATGATCTTTTTTGGGAATTCTGGGCCTTGCGTAATCTTGTTCCTTCATGTAATTTGTCCCAAGCATGGACGCTATTCTAACTTATTGTCCCAGCTTTGGACAAGATCGAGCATGAAATTTTGTAAATCTTGCCAGTTAAGCCAAAATAGAATTGCAGCAAGCCTCTGCAATGTTTCTAGCTCAATCAAAACCAAAAATGGGATTTAATCTTTCAATTAGCTAGGCTTCAATGTCCGGTGATGTACGGCGTTGCGTAATGGTTATGGATCAGTTGTGTCATCAAAAGCAGCCTTTAAGATATTTAGGCGAAATTATCGAAAAAGCGATGCGCCAGCACGGTGCTGATGGTAAACCTTTGAGCGTTAGAGAATTTACCGAATTGGTGAATCGGCACTGGGGAGATCAGTATGCTAAGAAAAGCTCTATTAATCGGTTGAAAAATGCAGGTCGATCGGATCGAAAAGATACCAGCAAACAAATTGATCGCCATTTGCTGACCCAAATCGCTCCGTTTACCCCTTACACGGCAGAAGAACTGTGGGCGATGGCTAACCAAAGGGCTACATCCTACGCGCCAGGTGATGCAGAACCGAAAAGTGCTTTAAAATCTCTTTGTACAGAAAAAGAGAGCCAGGGGAAAGACATGCCTGCCCTAATTGAAATGGTTGGAACCCAGGTGCAAGCAAAAGGTCGTACAGAATTTCTGCGAATTTCCAGACTCACGGAGGCAGAACTAGACAGCTTGCTCACTGGTAAACCCATTCATCAAAGTTTGGCTTACTTTTTAGCGCCCGTACTTTCCTTAAGCGTCGATCGCGTTCTCGATCTGATTGTAGAAGCCAATGAAACCTGTCACCCCGATCAAAATGACCCCCCCGACCAGCCACCGGGGGAGTCAACTGTAAATGGCAAACATCCTTAGAATTTACTGCGCTGGCTCAAAGTCGTGAGTTACCATCATTCTGGCCCACTCCCCTTGTACTTGTATTGCCTCTATATCAGCAGTCCAAATACCATATTGGTTTTCTCGCCAGCCCGTATAACGACGATTGTGCAGCACGCTTGAACCACGTAGTTCGTCCAAAATCTCTTGTAGCTGCATCGGAATATAATCAGAAGGCAAGTCGGGGCGCATTTCTTCTGGGCGCAGCCAGTAGGGTTTGAGATTGCGGCTGCGTGCTTTTTGAGGCTCAACCCCCAGCATGGAAAGCAGCGCCCGGTTGAAGTAGAGATTGGTGTGGGTTTCTAGGGATACCAAGGATATGGGTTTCGTATCGCTGGTATAGATTCGCTCTAAAATTCTCAGCGTTGCTGTATCATCCTGTACGCTTGATAGTTGACCATTCTTCATCGTAGATGAACCCCTTTGATAACGACTTTGTTTTGCGGCTAGCAGTTTTTCAACGGCAGCAGGCTCGGCATCGCTGCCATTTTGGGTTCTGATGACGATTCGTTCCATCGTCAGCAGGTGCAGGAAGGATTCGTGGGTGCGCCAGAGGTAATCCACCAATTGTTGGGACTCGCAGAGAATTTCCAGAATCCCTGTCCCTGGTTGCATCGTGGCTTTACATCCGGGTGGTAGACAAGTAGAGCTGACAAATTTCTGCAAGCGCTGGGTATCGTACTGACGCTTCAGTCGATCGAAATAATTGAGCGATCGCATCTGGCACTCCCTCTATTTTCCTTTGTGTATGCCTTCCTCACAACACCACAAAACAAAATTACCTGTGGCTAATCAGCCGCCTTCCCATCCCACAAGAGATGGGGTTACAGCAGGCATTGTCTATAAGTTTTGGCGAATTTTTTCCACAGGACGATTGACCATCATTTATACAAGCCAGTTTAAGCTTTGATCCCCAATAACGGGTAGCAGTGGAAGAGAAAAATGGAATCGATCCAATCCCTGATGGGATCGATTGCTTTTAAGTATGGTCAAATGATGATCGCAAGGGTTGAATTTGGCTGTACGCAGATGGAATCTGCCTTTAGTCTCGCTACGCACCGTTGCTACAATGCCAGCAGTTGCGATGTGTAGGCATTCTGATACTCTGAATTTTGACGCAATTGCTCGGTTTTCGTTCCCGCGCTTTGCAGTTCGCACGTTGAAGCTGGTGACAACAGGAGGCGCTTCGCCTACCCACCAACAGCTTTCGAGTGCAATGAGAGCGAGGTTGTCAACCCACCAATACAAAATATTCTGGTGGCAAGGGAATAAGTATGGGCGATGGCCTCTTAAAATTCAGCAGCACCAACATGAGATAAGTCACCCATATAGTGTTTTTCGATAATGCTGGCGCTGTTGCCAACCCAACGAGCGATTGTGGTACTATTCTTGCCTGCTGCTACCTGCTGAGTAATAAAGGTGTGACGTGTTTGGTATTGTGGGCGATAGTGGCTAATCTTGCCTTCTTTGGCTAACTTTGTCACAATCCCATCAACCTGTTTTCCATGACGCTTACAACCCTTCCAAACATCAGCATTGAATGTGTGAGCGTTGATGAGTTTCCCAGTTAAGGAAGTAAAAACCGGAGATTCTGGGTCGCAATTTTCAGGTTTGATACCCTTGAGTAGTGCCACTAACTTAGGAAGTGAAAACAAAGGAAACTTGCGAGATTTTTTCGTTTTGGTCTCTTTCCTGATTCCCTGAGACGATATATTCACAACAGCCTCAGTGAATGTAATTGTTTTGAAATCAGGTGAAATGTGTTTCCACTTCAAACCAACTGCTTCAGAAGTTCTAGCGCCAGTCCAAAATAGAAATTTCACAAATGAGGCATAGTGTTTATAGCGAGGATGATTCTCGAATGCAGAAATAATTACTTCCATCTCCTCTTTTGAGAAGCTGTCAATGTCTTCTGATTCCCGATTGTTATTTATTTTGAAATCCTCTGCCATCTCGCTAAATGGGTTATCAGCAATGAGCTTACTTCGTTTAGCCCATTTGCAACAGGCATTGAGTTGAATCCAGATTCGCTTGGCTGTATAAGGCGAATTGTGTTTAATCAAGTGATCTCGAATGGCGATCGCATCTTCCAGAGATTTAGTGGGTAACTTATTGATGTGACTGGTTACCCTGGCATAGTTTAGTTTGAGAGTAGTTTCACTCACATCCTTAGAGCGAGCCTCGGTGTATCTTGCCCAAAGTTCAGCTAGATTCAGACTTGGTTTTGGCTGGGGAGGCTCTAAAACCTTTAAGTTGGGCCCCGACTTGCCATACTTGGCAAGCGTGTAATCAAAGCGCTCAAAAGCTATATCCGCCTCAATCATCTTAGCCTTAGCTTCAGCGACTTTCCTATTTACGGTAGTGTCAGGCAATCCCAGATACAGATACTGCTGTTTGCCATTAAATAACTGCCGGGGTAGCCGTAACCGTAGCCTTCCCTGGAATGACTGTACTCCGACCCCACCTTTAGATAACTTACCTGTAGTTGTCTGGCTGTACATGGTAACTACGTACTACTCGATCTAGTTACCATCATACTCAAATCATACTCAAATCATCTTCAAACGCGGCTAAAAAACAGCTAAAAAGACCCAACCCATCTAGTTTTCTGGAAGAGAAAAAGGGGTTTAGCGGCAGCCTAAATTCTTGGGAATGCTTGCGGAGCAAGGATTTGATTGTATCGTAGGAACGGAGAGGGAGGGATTCGAACCCTCGTTAAAGTTGCCCCTAAACAGCATTTCCAGTGCTGCGCCTTCAACCACTCGGCCACCTCTCCAGGTTTGTACTGTATCGATCGTCCATGACAGGATTTTTCGCACAGAATTCTATTCTGTCATATTTTCTCAAAAACCGCAAGTACTATAGTGACTAATTTCCAAGCTTGCAGCTGTTGCCTTGTGGTATCGCGGCTGAAAGTCCCAGTTTTGCAGAAGCTTTCCGGCAAGCAAACAAACCTTAAGATAGATCCTGTTGCTTCAATTTTGCCAATGCCTCGCACCTATCAAATAAAAATTCACAATCGCCAAAAGGGAACCTACCACACCGTAGAAGTGCCAGAAGATAGATATATCCTGCACTGCGCCGAAAATCAAGGGGTAGACTTACCCTACTCTTGTCGCAACGGTGCCTGTACCAGTTGCGCGGTGCGCGTGCTTTCTGGAGAATTACATCAACCAGAAGCGATGGGACTATCGTCGGAGTTGCGCCGCAAAGGTTATGCGCTGTTATGCGTCAGCTATCCGCGTTCCGACTTGGAGGTGGAAACCCAGGATGAGGATGAAGTCTACGAACTCCAGTTTGGTCGGTACTTTGGCAAAGGTAAAGTCCGCGTGGGATTGCCGTTGGATGAAGATTAGAATCGACACCATTTCCTGCTTACTATTGACTGTTTGCTGTCTGTTTCTGATTTCCGGTTGCCAGAAAGCGCCTCAACCTAATGGCGTAACGGTACAGGCAGAGGTTGTCAGCGGACAAGCTTTAGAAGTGACGGGAGTTGGCGATCAACCCACGTTGATCCAACGGGTACGCTTAATTGGGATAGAAGCACCGGATCTCAAACAGCGACCTTGGGGAACTGAGGCGAAAAAGCGACTCGAGGAGTTAGTTGGCAAAGAAGCCGTTTTATTAGAGTCAGATGTAGAAACTAAAGACAGCTTTGATCGTAAACTGGCTTATGTCTGGAAAAACGGCGTCCTGCTCAACGAACAGATGGTAGCAGAAGGTTTGGCGCTGTTTCAGCCCCGCAGCCTTGCCACCAAATACGACGAACGTCTAGAACGCGCTCAAGAATGGGCTAGACTCATGGGATTAGGGATTTGGAACCCAGACAAACCCATGCGCCAATCCCCCAGCGAATTCCGCCGTCAAAACCGATAATCATGCATCTACCGACCTCCACTCAACTGCAAAATTTATTGGATATCGCCACTGAAGCGGCGCTTGCTGCTGGTGCAATTTTGCAAACCTATTTGGGAAAACTAGAAGAAATCCAAGAAAAAGGGCGTCCTGGAGATTTATTAACGGCAGCAGATAAAGCTTCTGAAGTCGCCATTTTAGATATTCTCCGTCGCCACGTTCCCGACCACCCGATTCTGACAGAAGAATCGGGGCAATTGGGAACAAATGAAAGCGAATACCTTTGGGCAATCGATCCTTTAGATGGAACGACTAATTTCGCCCATCAGTATCCGTTTTTCGCGGTTTCAATTGGACTTTTATTTGCTGGTACTCCCTGCATGGGCGTAATTTTTGACCCCTTCCATAACGAGTTATTTCGCGCCGCCAAAGGTTTGGGGGCAACGAAAAATCGCCATCCCATCCGCGTTTCCCAAACCAGCGAGCTGAGTAAAAGTTTATTGGTAACGGGCTTTGCATACGACCGGCGAGAAACCGCCGATAATAACTATGCAGAGTTCTGTCACCTCACCCATCTCACCCAAGGCGTGAGGCGCAGTGGTTCTGCCTCCCTGGATCTCGCTGGCGTCGCGATGGGACGTGTGGATGGATACTGGGAAAGAGGTATTTCCCTTTGGGATATTGCTGCCGGAGTGGTATTGGTGGAAGAAGCCGGTGGCAAGGTTACCGCCTATGATGGTAGTCCCTTGCAGCTTCGTTCAGGAAGAATACTGGCAACCAACGGTTATATTCACGACACTCTAAGTACTGAACTGGGACAAGTACGTCCTCTGACGGGATGGGAAAATCTTGTCCCTAAAGGGTAAACTAACCTCAACGGTCTAGTCCCCCGCATCGAAGTTGCAAAGTACACTAGATATCAACACCCCCGGAGGTAAGATAGGGCACTATGTCTTTTGATATTGAACGAGGATTATTCAAGTTTGAATTCAGCGACCACCATGCAGTATTAGGGTTGCCATTCGATGCAGACCCAGGAGTTATCCGCAAAAGGTATATTAAAATATCGCGTCGGTTGCATCCCGATACTTGCGCGAGTGAAAGTGAAGCGGCTAAACAGCAAGCGAGTCAGTTGTTTGCCAAGCTGGTAAATCCAGCCTACGAACAACTTTCTAAGGAGCAAAGTCGCGCCGAACATAACGCGCTTTTGCAACGAATGGGAAAGCGGCTACAGGAAGAAAGGGATAAGCTTGAAGTCACAAGCGAAGCGGCTAAGCAATTAAGACGCTCGAATAACTGGGAACACGAGTACAAAACTACGCTGCAAAAGCTAGCAGAAACTCAATACGAATCAATCGATGAAGTTTTGGAAAAAATTGCTCAAATTAGCGAGTTGAACTTGGTTTACTTGATGCGAAAATCTACTGGTGGTGGTGTAATTGCACCGCAACCAGCAGTCGCTGTTGCGGCGAAAGCTGCAACGCCAACAAATTCGCCAGCAGCTAGCGCAACCGTCAGCGGACGCCCTCCTGCCCCACCCAGACAACAAAAGGTAGAGCATGTTTCCCCAACGGAACCTTATTGCCGTCGCGCTGAAGAATATATGGCAAAAAATAGCTTTGCCAAAGCTGTTTTAGAGTTGAAAGATGCGCTGAAATTAGAGCCAAATAATAGTCGCTGCCACAGTTTATTGGCGAGGGCTTATTTGCGACAAAATCAGGCGACAATGGCAAAAATTCACCTGCAACAAGCTTTAAAATTAAATCCTCAAGATCCAAACGTAATCGAAGCTAAGAAAGAGTTCGATCGAGTGGCGATGCGAACGGTGAAGGGAACTCCTGAACCAACGCAGAAACCACAAGGGAAAACCCCGGATAAAACACAGGGGAAAACTACTCAGAAAAAGCCGGATAAACCTAGCGGCGGTTTCTTTGGTTTGTTTGGTGGGAAAAAGTAATGGTATATCAACCACCAGCAGGTGCGCGAGATTTATTGCCCCTCGATGTCGCCCAAAAACGCTGGATCGAAAATCGCTTGCAACAAGTGTTTCACGGGTGGGGCTATCACCGGATTATTACTTCAACTATCGAACGGTTGGATACGCTAATGGCTGGCGGTGCAATCAACCGTTCAACGGTCATTCAAGTACAAGATGGGGAAGAAGAAAGTCTGGGTTTGCGCCCGGAATTAACTGCATCTATTGCGCGAGCATCTGTCACCCGGATGGCAGGTGCTAGCTATCCGCTGCGCCTATATTACAATGCCAATGTGTTTCGGCAGGCTGCTGAAAACATTTACAGTTCGCAGCAGGAATTCTATCAAGCTGGGGTAGAACTGATCGGTGGCGGGGGCACTGTTGCCGATGCAGAAATTGTCCTGTTGCTAGCAGATTGTTTGAAGAGCCTGGAGTTAAGCAAGTGGCATTTAATTCTGGGGGAAGCGGAATTGACGCGCAGTCTTCTGGCTCCGTTTCCATCCGGGTTGCAAGATAAAATTAGGCGCGCGATCGCACACCTAGATCGCGTTACCCTGGAAACGCTACCTTTGTCTGAAGAACTGCGTCAGCGGGCGTTATTTTTGCTAGATTTACGCGGACGCCCCGCTGACATCCTCCAGCAGGTTGGGACGCTAGAATTAGACCCATCCGGGCAAGAAGCGCTCTCTAACCTGAAATCCCTCGTAGAATTACTCCAAGATTGCTTAAACGATGCATCTGGTCATGGGGATGGTTTAAATATCATCCTCGACCTGAGTTTAATTCAAACCTTCGACTACTACACCGGCATCGTATTTGAAGTCGTGGCCCAAAGCGAAACTGGACAGCGGATACTAGGGCAAGGAGGCCGCTACGATCGCTTGCTGCAACTTTATCACCCCCAAGGACAAAATGTTCCCGGTATCGGCTTCTGTCTTAACATCGAAGACCTATACCAAATTTTGCTCCCGACGGGACAACTTCCCCAGCAAATTCCCAGCAGCGAATGGTTAGTAGTACCCCAATCTCCCCAAGCTTACGCTAGTGCGATCGCTTGCGCTCAAAAACTTCGTTCCTCAGCTGATTTAGTCCGCGTCGAACTAGACTTGGGTGGACGCCCACCCGATGCCATTCGCGAATACGCCCGTCGCCGTCAAATTGGCAAAATTATCTGGGTAAAACCCGACGGTTCATCGGAAATTGAGCAACTCTGTTGAATTTGGGCAGAGGAGATGGGAGACAAGGGAGACAAGGGAGACAAGGGAGACAAGGAAGACAAGGGAGACAAGGGAGACAAGGAAGACAAGGGAGACAAGGGAGACAAGGGAGACAAGGGAGACAAGGGAGACAAGGGAGACAAGGAAGTAAAACTAATTTCTCTCCCATCTCCCTCAGCTTCCTCAGCTCCCTCAGCTCCCTCAGCTCCCTCAGCTCCCTCAGCTTCCCCAACTCCCCCACCCCCGCTCTGAGGCAAATCTGTTTAAAATTCTTAATTATAGGGCGCAGAAATCTATCTAGATTTGTCTGGCGCATCTTAAGGGAGATCAGAACACTGTGGCACACACTATTGTTACAAACACCTGCGAAGGCGTAGCCGACTGCGTTGAAGCTTGTCCGGTTGCCTGCATTCACCCAGGGCCGGGTAAAAATGTTAAAGGGACTGACTGGTATTGGATCGACTTTTCTACTTGTATCGATTGTGGTATATGTTTGCAGGTATGTCCTGTAGAAGGGGCTATTGTTCCTGAAGAACGTCCCGATTTGCAAAAGACTCCGTAATGCTAATGGCTAATGGCTAATTGCTAATTGTTGGATATCATTAGCAATTAGCCCATTACCAATTACCAATTACCAATTACCAATTACCAATTACCCATGACCCATGACCCGTTATTACAAGTTGAGGATGTTTACGCCGGGTATGTAAAAGACCTGGATATCCTTCAAGGCGTCAATTTTCGCATCGATGCGGGTGAATTGGTCGCTGTTATCGGCCCTAATGGGGCTGGTAAATCAACTTTGGTTAAAACTATTTTTGGATTGCTAACTCCCCATAAGGGCAAAATTACTTTTAAAGGTGTGAGTATCGGCGGGTTGAAGCCAGATCAAATTGTCGGGCGAGGGATGTGCTATGTACCCCAAATCGCTAATGTGTTTCCTTCGCTAACGGTGGAGGAAAATCTGGAAATGGGTGGGTTTATCCGTCAGGATTCTGTCCAACCTTTGAAGGAGAAAATCTTTGATACTTTTCCCGTTTTGCGGCGACGACATCGCCAGCGGGCAGGCACGCTTTCCGGCGGAGAACGTCAAATGCTGGCTATGGGTAGGGCGTTGATGTTGGAACCTTCTTTGCTGTTGTTGGATGAACCTTCGGCGGCTTTGTCTCCGATTCTGGTTACGAGTGTTTTTGAGCAAATCAAAAGCATTAATCAGTCAGGTACTGCGATTATTCTGGTAGAACAAAATGCTCGCAAGGCTCTAGAAATGGCAGATCGCGGTTATGTTTTGGAGTCTGGACGCGATCGCTTTACCGCCCCCGGTTCCCAATTACTCAACGACCCCAAAGTCGGCGAACTTTATCTCGGCGTCGGTCAAACTCATTAAGATATATCCCAGGGGATTGTTTTTGATTATTTGACATAGTATTATATTCATAATCGAATATTTGTACTTTTTTTAAAACAGTCAATATTTCCATTATAAAGTAGATAATCTAATAATATCAGAAAATAGCCAATAAACATTGGTACAGATCAAAGGAATTTTTGTGACAATTGTACTCGGTAGGGAGCATCTGCAAGCTATCTGTAGCCATGCTGAAAGCGTTTATCCGCAAGAGTGCTGCGGGTTGCTGTTGGGACTGGTGAGAGGAGATAGTAAAACGGTGGTGGAAGTGCTACCGACGGAAAATGCTTGGGATGAAGAAGCGATGCAGGCATTTCAAGCGATAGAACCCTTGGCGCAGTTGGGGCAAACGAAGCGGGGAAATTATGCGATCGCACCTACTGATATGCTAAAAGCGCAAAAAGCAGCACGAGATCGCCAGCTAGCAATCGTCGGCATTTACCATTCTCACCCAGATTGTGCCGCCATCCCATCGGAATTTGACCGACAAGTTGCTTGGTGTGAATACTCGTATATCATCGTTTCCGTCGGTTCTGGGAAAGCAGTTGAGGTCAACAGCTGGCGTCTAGATGACAACCGAAAGTTTCAGAGGGAAGAAATATCGGTGATAACCGCTAGCCCCTAATCCCTAATCCCTAACCCCTAACCCCTAATCCCTAATCCCTAATCCCTAACCCCTAATCCCTAACCCCTAATCCCTAACCCCTAATCCCTAATCCCTAACCCCTAACCCCTAATCCCTAACCCCTAACCCCTAATCCCTAATCCCTAACCCCTAGCCCCTATTAACGAAATTGAAAACTATTCTAAAAATCGGTGAGAGAGCGGGACAATTTAGGTGTAATATATGTAGTCCTGACTCCGCACCAATGCGATCGCTATGCTGAATCCGAATCTGGACGAGATCCAGCTGACTAAAGAAGACTACGAAAGATACTCGCGTCACCTAATTTTGCCCGAAGTCGGACTAGAAGGGCAAAAACGCCTCAAAGCTGCCAGCGTTTTATGCATCGGTACAGGCGGACTCGGTTCGCCCCTGCTGCTGTATTTAGCTGCTGCGGGAATTGGGCGGATTGGGATTGTCGATTTTGATGTCGTAGATCATTCCAATTTACAACGCCAAGTCATCCACGGCACATCCTGGGTAGGCAAACCTAAAATAGAATCTGCCAAAAACCGGATTTTGGAAATTAACCCAGCTTGCCAGGTTGATTTATACGAAACTCGGATATCTTCCGAAAACGCCCTCGACATTATCAAACCTTACGACATCGTGGTGGATGGAACCGATAACTTCCCCACCCGCTACCTGGTAAACGATGCTTGCGTACTGCTGAACAAACCCAACGTCTACGGTTCGATTTTCCGGTTTGAAGGGCAAGCGACAGTCTTTAACTACCAAGATGGCCCGAATTACCGCGACTTGTACCCAGAACCCCCGCCACCAGGGATGGTTCCTTCTTGTGCAGAAGGCGGCGTCTTAGGAGTCTTGCCAGGAATTATTGGCGTTATCCAAGCAACGGAAACGATCAAAATTATCATGGGGCAGGGGATAACTTTAAGCGGCAGGTTGCTGCTGTACAATGCGCTGGAAATGAAATTCCGGGAATTGAAACTGCGACCGAACCCAGTGCGCCCGGTCATCGAAAAATTGATAGACTACGAACAATTCTGCGGTATTCCCCAAGCTAAAGCAGAGGAGGCTAAACGGCAGATGCAAATGCAAGAGATGACCGTTAAAGAATTAAAGCAGCTACTCGATAGCGGTGCGGATGATTTCATTCTGGTGGATGTCCGCAACCCCAACGAGTACCAAATTGCCAAAATACCTGGTGCTGTTTTGGTACCGCTACCCGACATTGAAAAGGGTGAAGGCGTTACCAAAATCAAAGAAATGCTCAACGGTCATCGCTTGATCGCTCATTGTAAGATGGGCGGACGTTCGGCGAAAGCTTTGGGCATTCTCAAGGAACATGGTATCGACGGCATTAATGTCAAAGGCGGAATTACCGCTTGGAGTCGCGAAGTCGATTCATCTGTGCCTGAATACTAAGAAAGGTAGGTTGGATTTCCTAGTGTCAGCCCAACCTTCATAGGACTGATGCCAAGAAACCGGGTTTCTGTGATAACTTAGAAACCCGGTTTCTTGGCGTCGATGCCAGAAACCGGGTTTCTAGGAAAAATTGTTGGTTTAGAAACTAGAGATCTACTCAGAAACCCGGTTTCTTGGCGTCAGCGTCGATGCCAGCAACCGGGTTTCTAGGAAAAATCGTCGGTTTAGAAACTAGAGATCTACTCAGAAACCCGGTTTCTTCGCGTCAGCGTCGATGCCAGCAACCGGGTTTCTTGGAAAAATTGTTGGTTTAGAAACTAGAGATCTACTCAGAAACCCGGTTTCTTTGCGTAAGGGTATTTTTATTGATCCCCGTATTATAACGTTAATAATTGATAATTTTTGAGTTGATCCCCCACAATTCGGCATCATAGTAAATAGGGGGGTGGGTGATAGTCGTTGCGTGCAGCGCTGCTATCCGCGCTAGCGGAATCGCTCAAATCTAGGGTATCAAACCCGGTTTAACAACTCGCCGTCGTCCCTATGGGCGATGGTGATATCGCCATACCTCCCTTAGGAACGAATTGAGGAGATTACAATCGTGCGCTATCCCGCAGTGGCATTAAAACAGCCAAAAATAGTATGTATATCTGACAATGGTTCTCAAGCATTGGAATCGATGCCGAAGCCTAGCAGAGAAGAGGCTGAAATTTCAGCTTTGTTTCAACGACTACCAAAGATGTTAGCTTCGTTGGAAAGTTTATCGGAAAATTAACAGCTTTTAATCTTTACAAATATAAACATATCACCCCTTGACTTATTACCCATGATTTGTTTGATTAAAGCCAGGGTAATAAAGGTTTATTAATAAAAACATTATTGTAGCATTTACTACAGCAAAAAGAGTCAAACTCAAGATAGATGTAAAGTTGAAACAATAACAGTATTGTACTGAAACACATAAAAAAATCTTAAGAAAAAGTTAGTCGCTCGTTATTGAATGGCGTAAGTTAAGGTCTGTCCATTAGCTAGATAAGAACAAAAATCTAAAAAATGTCAGCGCCTCTATACTGGTTGCCTTACAATAGCGAATCGCTGAACCGCAGCAATCAATCGAAGAGGATTCAACGTGATAAAGGTGGATAGCAAGAATCTGTGTTACTACGGTAATTTTACCAGCCAAGTGCAAATTGCTCGCATCAAAAATATACCAAATTTACAGTTTGAGCGGGTGGTGTTTCCAGGAGATCGTTTGTTGTTTGAAGCGCTGCCAGAGGCTCAATTGGAAGTTTATATAAGTAAAACGGGTAGCGAAATTTTGTTGAATAAAATTTCTTGCGATCGCCTGCGGGTAAACGAAGGAATGAACGCCTTCAACTTCAGCGCACCTAGCCGCTCAAATTGAGCGATCTAATTGATGTGACCGAGCCGGTAAACGGCAGTAACATCACTGAAGCTAAGTAAAAACTAGGGAAAGGCTGAAAGCAACAAGCCAAGCTGCTAAGTAAAACTAACTAGCGACTCGATTCGCCAGCAAAGAAAGGTGACTAAAAGGATAAAAAAAGGAAGCGATCGCTAGTTAGAGAAATTTAGCAAGTTCAAAGCAGGGAGATGGGGATCAAACAAAAAAGGAGATCAAAAAGGGAAAAAACAAGGAAAAACATATGGCCTCAGTAAAATCCACATGCACCTAAAGATAGATGAGGGAAGCAAGGAGGCGGCTTTATACTAAAAGAATATTGGCACTAAAAAGTGTAAGCAAGGCGATTAAAGTGAGGAGGCTCAAAGCTTGGTACGGTTAACCGACCTCGCCTTTTATGGGGTGATAAGTTAAATCTAGACCTCAGAAGGAGAAAAGCAAAAACTTAGACCCAAGGTTCAAGCAAAGGAAAGCTAAAAGCAGATTTTCAAACAGCGAGAACCGGAAAGGCTAAAAACGGTTAAAGCGACCAACCAAGCGAGGAAAACTATGAAAATAGCTCAAGTTTCACCCCTCTGGGAAAGAGTTCCCCCGCCAGCATACGGCGGAATTGAACTGGTAGTAAGCCACCTGACAGACGAACTTGTACGCAGAGGCCATGAAGTAGTTTTGTTTGCTTCTGGCGATTCGCAAACTTTAGCCAAATTGCATTCAGTTTATCCCCATGCCTTGCGCCTAGACCCCAATATCAAAGAGTACTCGGTTTATGAAATGTTAGAACTCAGCCGAGTTTACGAAAGAGCCGCAGAATTTGACATCATTCATTCTCATGTCGGGATTGCCGCCCTGCCGTTTGGCAGCCTGGTGAAAACGCCAACGATTCACACCTTGCACGGCAAATTTACCAGGGATAACAGCAAAATTTTTACCCATCATGCGAAACAGCCTTTTATCAGCATCAGTAACAACCAGCGGGATGGCGTAGGGCTGAATTATATCAGCACGGTTTACAACGGTATTGACCTGCGAGGCTATCCATTTTTCTCTCAACCTTCAGATCCGCCTTATCTGGCATTTTTAGGCCGCTTCTCGCCGGAAAAAGGGCCGCAACACGCGATCGCAATTGCGAAAATAACCGGCTGGCGGTTAAAAATGGCAGGCAAAATCGATACGGTAGATCGGCAGTTCTTTGAAACCGAACTGGCACCCCAAATCGATGGCAAACAAATCGAGTATCTCGGTGAAATTAGCCACTCCCAAAAAGTTGAGCTATTAGGCAATGCCGCCGTGACGCTGTTCCCCATTACCTGGCGCGAACCATTTGGCTTGGTAATGATCGAATCGATGGCAACGGGAACCCCCGCTATCGGCATCAATCTTGGTTCAGTTCCGGAGGTGATCGCCCACGGCAAGACGGGTTTCGTCTGCCAAAGTATAGATGAAATTGCAGCTTTAATCCCAGCCGCATTAGAACTCTCGCGACAAACTTGCCGCGACCATGTAGCAAATCACTTTAGCGTTTCTCAGATGGTAGATGGTTATGAAGCCGCGTTCCGACAAGTAATGGAAAATCGCATTGCTTGGAACGGTCGCCTTCATACTCCAGCAGCCATCTCATCTTTTTAATTCACCATTTTTTAGTAGCAGGGAGTATCAGGCCATGAATCCGCGCAGTAACACTTGCCCATGTTGTGGTGGAACCATCCTCCGGCACGTCCGTCACGCAGAAATTTATTGGTTCTGCACCTCTTGTCACCAAGAAGTACCTTCCCTGCTATCCCTAGTGACACCCCGCCGTGATAACCTGACTCTGAAGTCTCGTCCGCTATCGGCGGTTAATACTTAAATCTTGTTAGCAGCTGTACTTTACGGTCAAGAAGATTTACGTCTCGAACAGGTGGCTGACCCCAGCCCAGCCCCTGATGAAGTAATCGTTAAGGTCGGTGCCGCCACAACCTGCGGCACCGACCTTAAGGTTTGGCGGCGCGGCGGTCACGCTAAAATGCTCAAACCGCCTACCCTATTCGGTCACGAAGCCGCTGGGCAAATTGTCGCAGTGGGCAAGGAAGTACAAGGTTGGCAGGTAGGCGATCGCGTAGTTGCCAACAACTCTGCCCCATGCATGAAATGTTTCTTTTGTCAACGTCAAGAATATTCGCTTTGTCCCCATTTGACCTGGAATAACGGCACATTTGCGGAATATATCAAAATTCCGGGTCAAATCGTCAAACATAACCTGTTACCCCTCCCCGAAGACTTGCCCGACGCCCTGGCATCGATGACCGAACCCTTAGCCTGCGTGCTGCACGGCGTGGCGCGGTCGAACGTGAAGCGAGGCGATCGCATCGTAGTATTGGGAGATGGGGCAATTGGGCTGATGTTCGTCGCCGTGCTGGCACAGCAACCTGTCGAAGTGTTTTTATTTGGTGGACACGACGAAAGGTTGCGCCTGGGGGACAAATTTGGTGCCGCCAAGACGTTTAACTATCATCAAGTATCCGACATGCCCGCTTTGGTGCGCGATTTAACCGACGGCATGGGGGCGGATGTGGTAATAGAAGCGACAGGAGTGCCATCAGTTTGGGAGGAAGCGATCGCTTGCGCCCGTCCCGGTGCTACCGTTAATCTATTCGGCGGCTGTCCCCGCGATACAACGATTGCGGTTAATACCGAGCAACTCCACTACAGCGAACTGACGCTTAAAGGTGTATTTCACAACACGCCGATCTACGTGCGAGAAGCGCTTTCTCTGCTGGCAAGTCGCACTATCCCATTTGAATTAATGGTGAGCGAACATCGCCCCTTAAGAGATTTAGAGCAAGTATTTCGCGATATGAAGGCTCGCAAATCGATTAAAGTCGCAATGGTGCCTTCAACAGTGGACAGTTGACAGTGGACAGTGGACAGTTGACAGTGGACAGTTGACAGTGACCTCTTCCTAAAGCTTATAGGATTGCGAACTAGGGAAATTAATTTTTCCTTTCCCCTTTAAAGGGGTAGGCTCACAACCCATTTTTCCTGGTAAATGTGAATAACTTGCTTGGGGAGGCATTTCGCCTCCCAAATCTAGTTTTTTGCTGCACCTTGGAACGAGATTTCAGAAACTGGAGTCTATAGTTAAAAATCCAGAATCAAAATTGAAAAATGTCAAAAACATCGCTGTTTATACCAATTTTTCATAAGGTTTCGGCACCCTTAAGGGTGTGGCTAGACAAACAAAGCCTGCCTCCGCAGGCTCAATTCAGCTTGCTTTTTTGGAGAAATGGTATTAGTTTTCTCATTTTTAATTGTTCGTTATTGTTTCCATTAGTAGCTAACGCCCTACCGGGACAAACTACCGATGAAGTGGCAGCTTGGATACAAGCAAATCCCTCTTTAAGCCCCGAAAGCGGCGAAACTTTATTAGTACGCAAAAGCGATACGGCTGCCCAAAGATTTGTGTTTCAAGCTTCAACCCTGCCACCTGGTAGAGCCACTCCACCACTGAGAACGGGTATCGTCCGCAGCGAACGTTTTGAGATCTTTGATTTAGTAAATGGGGTTAATGCTGACCGCTTGCAAGAAACTTTGCGGATTATTTATGGCTTAGGTATTTATCAAGATTTCCAACGGGCAAGGGTAGTTTACGCCTATCCCGACGAGACGCTAATTAACTTGGCTCGGAGTCGAAATGCACCCTTACTTGAAGCGTTGCAAGGGGAATTAAGATTAGGAGAACGCTTCGCTTACTGGATAGAAGTTGCCCAACCACGAGAGGGTAGACCGATCATCGGTAGAATGACAATTCTGCTGAAGGAAGATTTAGAAAAAATCCAAACAGAACTGCAAAACCGATAATCAATTAAGGTCGGAAAATGCGGTGCAGGTCTAAAATTGGGGGGGCAACTTCCGTTTGCATTAACAAATCGTGAATTTGTCCTCGATGGTGGGTTTGTTTGTTGAAAAAGTGTGCAACTAACAAAGTAACCGGATCGTTATGAGTTCTACCTTCCATATCGCGGTACTTGATTTTACCGCTGAGGAATTCATCGGTGATAGAGGAGAAGAACTTTTCAATTCGATCGTCTTCTTCAATGCGCGCCGCCCAAAGCTGATCGAAGTCATCGTGGAGGATTTCATCCTTTTGGGGCGCATCGATTGGTTGCCCCTCAAACCGCCCCATCCAAACGCGATCGCTGACGATAATATGGTTGAGCGTACCATGTATGCTCTTAAAAAAAGCCGGTCGAGTCTGCTTGCGCTCTTGATCTGAAAGCCTAGCGCAAACTCCGTAAAGCCTGCGGTTTGCCAACGTATTGTACCGAGCGAGCATTTGGAAGTAAGTTGTCAACATAGTAGAAGCGATCGATCGAATTCACTTATTCGTTTAGCTTAACCTTGCTTTGTACCTGCGAAAATATTCTGGACAGCGATCGCTATCCGTTCTATATCTCGATCCAATAAAGGAGGCCATTCCACTCCAGCAAAACGTCCTTCTACGTACAGCCGGTAGCTTTCGTAACACAGCAAATGCAGAGCCAGCGTTAGTTCCCGATCGATATTGGGTTCTTGTTGCACCACATCAGATACAATTTTTAGCGCTACTAATATCGATGTCATTTGACCCGGTACTGGCGGCTTTCCTTGCTTGAGCATCATCAGCAAGTCATTGGGATTTTGCTGGGTTTGCAGCGCAGTTCCTTGACTTAATAAAAAGTTACGAGCTGTTTTGTAGTTCATGAATGGGGAGTTTTAGATTTTAGATTTTAGATTTTAGATTTTAGATTTTATTGGGCGTTTGAGGTCATCAAGTGGCTCAATCAATTTTACTATAAAAAAAACGCGAGTAATATCGATTGATTGGTATAGAGGATTTTACGCTTACAGTGCGATCGCGCCATATCTTAATACGCAAACCCTTGTATAAAATGCTAACATACGTTCCGTAAGGGGTTACCAGATATGAGCCGGTCGAGTGATAGAATCCACACTAAAAGCAGTCGGTTGATAGCACTGCATGGCGCGAGATTAACTTGCTAAAGTAGATATCTACGGCTGAGGAGAGTTGCTTAAAATAAATTAAAACTGGGAATATTGGAGATTATACGCTCAAAATGTATTTTAATCTAATACACCGAAAGGAGTAGCTAGCAAAGGGTAGAGGAGCCGATGAAAACATTGCTCACACTTTTTAACAAAGAACGCAACAACCTGGAGACAGAAATTGACAAAGCAGGAAGCCTGAAACAAGTTGTTGGGCTGGTGCATAACCAACTAGATAATGTAGAAAGAAATTACATCGGAGAACTGAGCGTTAGCCAGGTAAGATTAGTCAAATTATTCCTGGATACGCTGCGACAATCGCTGACCGCAATTTCTGCTACTAACGAAACAGCAATAGCATCGCCAGGGGATGCAGTATCTATCCCAATCAAACGCACATCCCCCAACAGACTGATATTAAAAGGACTGCAAATACTTACCGCCGTCGGTATCGTCAGCACATCGTTTTCCCTCACAAGAGAAACCCCCGCTGCTTGGACAGATGTTTTGCTAATAGCAGTCTTAGTCGGATTGGAAATTGTTTTAAAATTCGACAAAAGTAACCGGGAAAACATTACCGAAATCCAACCAATCCAACCAGCACTACCCCCCGTACAAGTAGACAGCAAATTCCTTTTAGACAACCTAGCCGACGCATTAAACACAATAGATCGCGCCGTCGCACTGGCAGAAATTCAAAAACCCCTTAACGGCAGCGGGATTGAAGAGATGCCAGAAATGCTAGACTTTCTACAAAAACTTTGGGGTGCATCATTTTTAGGCAATCCTCAAATGGCATTAGAAATCAGCAAACTCGTACCGCAAATATTAATGGAACAGGGAATACGGGTGCAAAATTACCGACCAGGAGACGAACGTAGCCCGCGCGAATACTTCGATTTCGAGCCAAGTATCGACGGCTTAACCACAGATTACATTACCCTCACCCCTGCTTTATTGAAAAGCGATCGCTTACTCCGAAGAGGGCGCGTCATCGAACCAACATCAGCCCAATAACCCCAAAATCTCTTTCTTCTCCTCCTCTGCGTCCTCTGCGCCTCTGCGGTTCATTAACTCATTCTTAAAACTATGGATACACAAGTAGTAGAAACAATTGGATTCGATTTGGGACACGGCGAAACCGCCGTAGCCAAAGCCAAAGTAGAAAGCATCGAACCCCCCCAGATGCTAGAAGTAAATAACAAAAAAATCCAAATCACCGCCATCGGCATCCATCCCGAACTCGGAATTTTAGTAGGCGACCAAGCACTAATTCAAGCAGGCGTCACCCAACTGCAAATAGGTTTCAAACAAAAACCCAACAACTCGCCAAAATATCGCCAAACCATCCATAACTTTGTCGAAACCTACGACCGCATCTTAAAAGAAAGCAAACAAATCGAAGGCGGCGAAATCAGTCAATATTACGTCGGTTGCCCATCTGGATGGTCAACAGAAGAACGGCAAGAATACCAAACCCTGATCAAAGAAGCCGGGATTAAAAAATTAAGCATTATCCCAGAATCACGCGCAGCTTTCATGCAAGCCAAGGAAGGCGGAAAGCTGGGATATAACGAACTGCTTTCCACGGTTTTAATCGTTGATATTGGTTCTTCCACCACAGATTTTACCTTAGTTAAAAGCTTGCACGAAATGCCGCTAGATTTTGGGCGCAACACTTTAGGCGCAAGCTTGATTGACAAAGCGATTTTTGCCCGGACATTAGCCAACCACGAACAGAAAGAGTTGCTAGAAAAAATATTCAAGCAACATTCGCATCACAAATTCCGCTGCGAAATTCAATGCCGTAGAGTTAAAGAAGATTACTTTTCTAACGAACAACTTTACAGCGATGGGGCTACGTTTGCGCGGGGATTTGAATTTATCACCCCACAACTTCACTTTATCCCCCAAGTCAACAAATCGATTATGGAGGAAATTATCAACCAGCCGCTACCGGAATTGGAAAATAAAAGCTGGATTCAAACATTTAGAGAAGCCGTAAACGAAGCCAAAGAAAAACTAAAAGATCAAGGAATTCTGCCGCAAGTTGTGCTGATGACTGGAGGCGCATCGCGGATGAAATTCACCCGCGACGTTTGTGCAGAAATATTCCCAGAACCTGATACCCAAGTGCGCCCAGATCCAGAACCAGAAAGGTGCATCGCGCTGGGTTTAGCCAGAGTTGGACGCTGGGAATTGCGCGCGGCGGCATTTAAAGAAGAGGTGAATAAACTGTGCGATTCGCCCAAGTTGAAAGAGATTGTATCGAAACATATTCCAGGGTTAATTGACTTGCTGGTGCCGCCATTATCCGCCGGTTTGTTGCAAAATGCGGTGAAATCTGGGTTAAAAGAATGGAAAGACAACAAAATCAGAACATTGGCAGATTTGCAAACCACAATTGAACAGCGGGCGTTACAGTGGTTGAAAAGCGATCGCGCGCAGCAAATCATCAATAATCAATGCGTTAATTGGTTTAATACCGAAATTCGACCCGACTTAGCCGCAGAAACCGACCCCATCTGTCAAAAGTTCCAAATCTCTAAAAGCAGCTTGCGATTTGAGGGGGGAATTGATTCCACCGTCGTTAACCCGCAACTATCTTTTGCCGAAGATGTTTTGGGAGTTACAGTCTCATTTCTAGTCAGTTTAATTATTGCTGGCGGGACAATTGGCAGCTTGATTGCGCTGCTACTAACGGGGCATTTTGTGTTACCAATTGCCTTGGTATATGGGGCAGCATTTTTAGGCGAAGGAGTGCGGTTAAACAAAGAAAGAATTACCGACGCGCTCAAAACAAAGATAGATATTCCTGGGTGGATAAGGTTTATGGCATTGAGCGATCGCGCCATCGACGAAATGTGCGAAAAAATGAATCCCGATCTGCAAAAGAGTCTGAAAGAAAGCATGACACAGCAACGGGATGCGTTTGACGAACTGATTGGCAAAGTTGGACAACAACTGAAAAATGCTTTGGATGCCAAGGCGGAAGAAGCAATTATCTTGATTCAATAGACTTCTCCTCTCATAGAATCTCTTCTTTTAGATATCTGTAGGGGTGAAGCATTTGGGCGACAATTTATGTTTAAAACCCGATATTTTATCTCCAAATGCTTCACCCCCCCAGGATCTCTGAACAAGCCCTGTACGATAATTTATTTTTTGGATAAGTCTAATAGGGAGATTGGAGATTGAAGAATTGGAGAATTGAAGAATTGCAGATTTGTCTGAACAGTCTAAAATTTTAAGTCAACAGAGCGATATGCCTACGGCACGCTACGCGATCGCACCTTAGTTAAAAAGTCTCACATCTTGCAGCAGAGCCAACAGAAATAAATTTCTGGCTTAAAGCTAAAACCCGTTGAAACGGGTTAAAACGTTGGTTGTAGTTAGCTAAAGCTAACTTAAGCTTTCAGCAAGAAATTTATTTGGTGGCTGTTTATCGGGTAGGTGCAAGATGTGAGAAAATACAAGTGCGATCGCCTACAAAACAAACTCTCGGCGTACCATCAACGGTTGCAAAGCGCAATAAGTCAACAGTGCGATCGCTCGTATCGAGGGCAGAAGGTAAAATCTAAACAAGCCCCATGAGTAGAAAACCCATGATTATCACCCTTCCACCCGATGTCGAAATCGCCCTGCAAGCCATTGCGTCGCGCCAGGGAAAAGATATCACAGCGATCGCGATCGAAATCCTGACTCAAAGCCTTGCCGTCAATCCAAACGCAATTTTTACCAAACAAGCTAAATTCATGCGCTTTGCAGGTATCGCCGCCGAAGAGTCTGCTCTCCTCACCAGTCTGGAAGAAGATGTTTTCCGCGATCGCGCCCTCGATTTAAAACGGCAAGTAGATATATAGCATTTCCATTTGATATCTGAACTAAAAACCCTTATAAAATAAGTTTTGCAGTAGTTTCGCCGTTCAGGAATCAGTTGTAAAACTAATATGAAAAAAGCCCTTCTAGATACCAACATCCTCTCCCACTTTCTCAGAGGACAAGGCAACGTTGTCGCAAAACTCAACGAGTATGGGCAATTTTACGACTTCCTGACTTTTTCGATCCTGACCTATTATGAAATCAAAGCTGGACTTACCTACCGAGATTCCGGGAAACTGCTGAATCAATTTGAAGAGATTGCCCGCGAAAGCGAAATCCTGCACCTATATCTGCCCACAATGGATATTGCTAGTAAAATCCACGCAGACTTGCGGCAGCAGGGTGTAGCGATCGCACCAATCGACTTACTAATTGCAGCCAGTGCCATCGAGCATAACTGTACTTTAATTACAGCTAATGTTCGCCACTTCCAGAACATTGATGGCTTGCGTTATGAAAATTGGGCGCAATGAGCGATCGATACATATAGTGATGGTGCGTTACGCTATCGCTAACGCACCCTACATTTATTCTGTATTTCTCAGCCATTCGATTAACTCTTGATCGAATAACTCTGGCTCTTCAAAGTGCGGTGCATGACTGCTCTTTTCAAATACCCGAATAGTAAGATTGCTAAACTTATCTCTCACCGATTCCCACATATATGGGGGTGGTATTAGGTAATCATAACGACCGAGAGCAAGGAATGCAGGCGCTTGCAACCGATCTAAGTTCTTAGTAATATCGATGTCGCGAAAAACTTCGCCCCAGACGTAATCAAACATTGCCATATTTACTTGTATCCCTCCCCAAAGTTTTGTGGCATCATAGTTGTAGTTAAACCAACTTTTCGGCCCCATCAGAAGGCAATAGGTAATAAAGGCTTTCTCAGGTGCGGCTGCTATTGCTTGCGGCAATTTTTCCAGGTTTTTAGCAAGCACTGCTTTACGTTCTGGACAAACAGAATCATTCAGATATCTTTCCGCAGCCATATGCCCTTTCCGCGATAAATTTGGTGCGGCACACATCATTACTAGATGAGATACATTATCAGGATATTTCTTGGCATACTCCAACGCCATAAATGCATGACCTGAATGACCAATCATAATAACCCGATTCAATCCTAATTCTTTCCGAATCAGTTCAATATCATCAACGAGTAAGTCTAACTGAAACTGAGAAGTGTCTTGACAATCGTAAGGCGGCGAGAAACCTCGATGATCGACAAAGACCATGTTTAGACTGTTACGTAGATTGGCAGAAAATGTTCTGGAGTAATACAGCGAACTTCCTACTACAATGGCAGGTGTTCCAGTACCTTCAACGATGTACTGGAGCTTAAAACCGTTTGAATATACATGGTTTGTTGAAGACATATGCTTACGTATCTAGATTTTAGGAGGTTAATTTGTGACTTAGATCGCTGAAATCCAGCGATCGCACGCTTAAAATAAATTCATAATTTATTTTACAAAATCTATCTTAAGCTAGAAGTTGATAATTATTCACCCGTTCACAGTTAAAACTAAAAATTAGCTGTTAAGGCTATTGCGAAAATGGTAGCCGATAGTTTGTAAGTAAGTATAAATACAATCGCCATTTCAAGCGAGTTGCAGATGTTGCCTACCTTACAGATCGCATTACTGGGTAATTTTCGCCTCACCTACGGCGATCGCTCTCTGTTAGAACTGAATACAGAGCGCTTACAATCGCTGTTGGCATATCTGGTGCTGCATCGCGGTAAGCCGCAGCCTCGTCAGCGGCTAGCTGGCTTATTTTGGCCTGAGTCAACGGATACGCAAGGCAGAACGAATTTAAGGCGAGAATTGCACAATTTACGCCGGATTTTGCCCGATGCCGACCAATTTATTGAGGTTGATAGTAAGACATTATTGTGGCGTTCGCCAGCTCCATATATCCTCGATGTGGCTGAGTTCGAGCAAGCAGTAAGCGCGGCGGAGGTAGCCGAACAAATTGAGGATTTTAAAGTAGTTCGAGCAGCTTTAGAACGAGCGGTAACGCTTTATCAGGGGGACTTATTGCCCAGTTGTTACGATGATTGGATTTTACCCGAACAAGAGCGGCTAAAACAAACTTATATTCGGGTATTGGAATGGTTGATTGAGCGATTGCAGCAGCAACAAGATTATCGTGGTGCGATGCGCTATGCTCAGCAATTGCTAGAAGTTGCTCCTTTGAACGAAGGAGTTTATTACCAATTGATGCAATTGCACGCCTTGGGATGCGATCGCGCTAGCGCCCTGCGGGTTTACCATCGCTGTATGACCATTTTAAGGGAAGAATTAGGCGTCGATCCCAGTCCTGCTACCCGCAATTTTTACGAGCGTTTGCTGAGAGATGATGATGACTCCGAGAGCGTGGTTATAGGGGCGGGTTTAACCAATAACCTCACAATTAAAACAGACAATTTCTCTAAACCCGCCCCGTTTGGTGAGGTTGTAGGGGCGGGTTTTACCAACCAATCTACGGAACCACGAAATATCTCGTTAAACCCGCCTCTAAAAGCTCCATCCAAAATTGACTGGGGAGAAGCTACAGATGTCAGCTTGTTTTATGGACGTACTGAAGAGTTAAATACTTTAAAACAATGGATTTTAGCGGATGCTGATAACAAACTTAGCCAACGCTGTCGGTTAATTGCTTTGTTGGGTATGGGCGGCATTGGTAAAACAGCTTTATCCGTAAAATTGGCACAAGAAGTTCAAGGCGAGTTTGATTGCATAATTTGGCGCAGCCTCCGTCACGCTCCCACTTTGGAAACGCTGCTGAGCGACTTAAGTTGTTTTACATCCCAGCAACAGGAGACAGGAAATAAACTTGAGAGATTGATGTATTGGCTGCGAAGCTCTCGCTGTCTGCTAATTTTGGATAATTTTGAGACAATTTTACAAGGAGGAAAAACGGGTCAATATCTAACTGGATATGAAGGTTATGGGGAACTGCTGCGGGCAATTGGGGAAACCAATCACCAAAGTTGCTTGATTCTAACTAGCCGCGAGAAACCAGCAGAAATTGCCGCAAATGTTGGTCATGAATTATCAGTGCGATCGCTCCAACTAAACGGTTCCCAAGAAGCAGCGATCGCATTGATTGAATCGAAAGGTTTGAGCGGCAACTTATCACAAAAACAACAGTTATGTCAAGCTTATAGCTATAACCCATTGGCGTTGAAAATTGTGGCTACCTCGATTCAGGAACTATTCGATGGCAAGATAGAAGATTTCCTCGCCCAAAATACAACGGTTTTCAACGAAATTTATAAACTTTTAGACCAACAGTGCCAGCGAAGTTCCCCCTTCGAGAAAAATGTCATGTTCTGGCTGGCAATCAATCGAGAATGGACAACAATTGCCGAATTGGCAGATGATATTGTACCAACGGTTTCTCGTGCCGAAATATTGGCAGCTTTGGAAGCGCTATCTTGGCGATCGCTGATTGAAAAACAGTCGGGCAGCTACACTCAGCCACCCGTTGTCATGGAGTACGTCACCGAACGCTTCATAGAATGGATATGCGATGAAATTGCAGAAATGGGTTCGGGGAATGAAAACTCAGAAGGCAAAACTGCTTATTGCTCCAGACTTCCCAAACCTCAATTTCAACTTCCGCTTTTGCAAAGCCATGCGCTGCTAAAAGCAACTGGTAAAGATTACATTCGCGATATTCAAATTCGCCAAATTATCAAACCTCTACTCGCCAAGCTAATCAATCGTTTAGGTAGTCGGAATAATGTCGAACGCCATCTGGTTCAAATCCTGACAAAACTGCAAAAAGCATCATCAATACAACCAGGTTATGCAGGTGGTAATATCATCAACCTGCTGATTCAATTGGGAACGGATTTGACTGGTTATGATTTTTCCCATCTCCCGTTGTGGCAAGCTGATTTGCGAGATGTGACTTTGCACAACTGCAATTTTGCCCATGCTGACTTATCTAAATCTGTGTTTACAGAACCTTTAAGTCTGGCACTTAGCGTTGCCTTTAGCGCCGATGGACAACTTTTGGCAACGGGAGATGCTAATAGCGAGGTGCGCGTTTGGCGCGTGGCAGATGGGAAAAATATACTCACTTGCAGGGGACATAATAGTTGGGTTTGGTCGGTGGCGTTTAGTCCCGATGGGCAAACCTTGGCTAGTGCTAGCGACGATCGCACAATTAAGCTCTGGGATCTCAGTACTGGGGAATGTCTCCACACGTTGCGCGAACATACGCACCAAGTTTGGTCGGTGGCGTTTAGTCGGGATGGGGAAACTCTGGCTAGCGGTAGCGAGGATCGAACGGTTAAGCTTTGGAATGTCAAAACGGGTAGGTGCAACGGCACGTTGCACGGACATGAAAATTGGGTGCGATCCGTTGCTTTCAGCGCCGATGGTCAAATGATTGCCAGCGGTAGCGATGATAAAACTGTCAAGTTGTGGGATGCGAAAACCGGCGAATGTTTGCAAACGCTGCACGGACATAGCGAGCGAGTTTGGTCAGTCGCGTTTAGTCCCCAGGGAAAAACCTTGGCAAGTAGTAGTAGCGATCGCACAATCAAAATCTGGGACATCAAAACGGGTGCATGTCTCCTGACTCTACAAGGACATCAAAACTGGGTGCGATCGATTGCTTTTAGTGCCAACGGTCAAATTATTGCCAGCGGTAGCGAAGACCAAAGCGTGAAACTCTGGAACGTTCATACAGGAGAATGCTACCAAACCCTTCGGGGACATGCTAATTGGGTGCGCTCGGTTGCTTTCAGTCCCGACGGACAAACCCTCGCCAGCGGTAGCGGCGACCATACAGTAAAATTATGGAATTTCCCTACAGGACAATGTATAAAAACGCTCCAAGGGTATACCAACCGAGTGTGGTCTGTTGCCTTTACCGAAAGAAACCGGGTTTCGAGCAAAAATAGTAAGGGCACGGCAAGTATAAAATCTTCACTGGTGCAGAATATTTCGCCCGCCGTGCCCCTACAGACAAACAAAGGTGATGGCTTGATTCTGGCAAGTGGCAACGATGACCATACGGTCAAAATCTGGGATTTGAAAACGAATAAATGTTACCAAGTACTGCGAGGACACGCGAATTCAGTTTGCGCTGTGGCGTTCAGTCCGATCCCCCCAACCCCCCTTACCAAGGGGGGCAGCGGGGGGATCTTAGCAAGTGGCAGCGAAGACCATACAGTCAAGCTTTGGGATATTAACGCGGGTGAGTGTCGCCATACCTTGGAGGGACATACCAGCCGCATTTGGTCGGTAGCATTTAATCCTCAAGGTAATATCCTGGCGAGTGCTAGTGAAGACCATACTGTAAAGCTGTGGGATGTTAGTACGGGTCAATGCCTTCAGACGTTGCAAGGGCATACAAGTTGGGTTTGCGCGATCGCATTTTCCCCCAATGGACGTATCCTGGCGAGTGGAAGTTACGACCAAACGGTAAAGCTGTGGGATTGCACCACGGGGAAATGCCTTCAAACATTGCCAGGACATGACAATTGGGTTTGGTCGGTGGCCTTTAGTCCAGAAGGACGCATACTGGCAAGTGGAAGCGGCGACCATACAGTTAAATTGTGGGACATCCAGACAGGTGAATGTTACTGCACTTTGGAAGGACACACCAGTCGAGTTTGGTCGGTGGCGTTTAGTTCGGATGGTCAAATGCTTGCTTCTGCTAGCAGCGACCAAACTGTAAAACTTTGGGATGTGCGTACTGGGAAATGTTTGCACACTTTGCAAGGACATAGGAATTTAGCTTGGTCGGTTGCCTTTAGTCCCGATAGTCAAATAGTCGCAAGTGGCAGCCAAGATGAAACAATAAAGCTGTGGAATGTGCAAACAGGTGAATGCTTAAAAACCCTAATCGCCGATCGACCTTATGAGGGAATAAATATTACCAAAGCCACCGGATTAACAGAAGCGCAAACAGCTGCTCTGAAGGTGTTAGGCGCAGGCGAGCAAATCAATACTGTAGAGGCGGGTTTTACCAATCACGCTCAAAACGAAACAGACTATTTCATTCAACCCGCCCCTCAAGGTGAATTGCCTTTAGTGGGAAGGGAGCAAGAATGGGAAATTATCTGTAATTGGGTTGCATCCGCTAGCGGCACGGGAAAAGAAGAAATTCTCTTGCTATTGGGAGAATCGGGGATTGGTAAAACGCGGTTATTGCAAGAACTGGCAGCTAAAGTGCAGGCAGAGGGCGGTTGCGTTCTTTGGGGACGGGGATTTGAGTCGGAAATGCTCAGACCTTATGGCGCTTGGATTGATGCGCTGCGATCGCTCGCACCAAATTCAATCTCAAGTTTACCAGCCGAACTCCGCTCCCTATTTCCAGAAGTGAAAACAGGGCAAGCAAGTCCAGTTGACCGCAGTCAGCTATTTGATGCCGTTGTCCGCCTATTGTCCCAACTTTCCCACAATGGCAAGCCGACTGCCCTCGTTTTGGATGACATTCAATGGTTGGATGAAGCATCAACTGCTTTATTTCACTACGCAACTCGACTGCTTGGTAATTCTTCAGTTCTATTTGCTTGTACGGCTAGGGAACGCGAGTTAGCGGATAATATACCTGCTTGCAAGTTGGTACAAGCGCTGAGACGAGAACAACGGGTAAAAGCGATCGCACTTTCCCTGTTAAATCGAGAACAAACCCTACAGTTAGCTCATACGATTAATCCTGACATCGATGGCGATCGCGTTTTTATCGACAGCGGCGGCAATCCTTTGTTGGCGCTGGAAGTTGCTGCTGCGGCACATCACAATACAACCTGTTCGCATAATATAGAAGCTCTCATCCAAGACCGACTGCGCCAATTAAATGAAACCTCGCGCGAAATGTTGCTGTGGGCAGCAACTTTAGGTCGCAGTTTTAGCCCTACAACCGTGGCACTGGTGGCAGATTGTTCGCTCACCAAGTTACTCGCGGCAATGGAAGAACTGGAAAGACAGGGTATTATCCGTCCCGGAACCCCCATAGATGGGGAAATTGGCTACGACTTCGCGCACGATATTGTGCGTCAAGTCGCCTATCACCAATTATCCGCACCCCGCCGCCGATTGATGCACCTGCAAATTGCTCGTACTCTTGACAAAAACTCTAATATATGTATATGCGATGTAGCGCATCATGCCGAACTAGGAGGCGATCGCCAATTAGCAGCGAAAGCATTTTTAGCAGCTGCCGAACGCTCTTTGCGCTTGTTTGCTTATGCAGAAGCATCGCAACTGGCACAGCGGGGAATAGGACAGTTGGGTGGCCTCGAAGATATGCGATCGCGGGTTCGCCTTCACATCGGATTGCTGAAGGTTTACGTTTTGGCAGGGGTGACAAAAGAGCAGGTGCCCCAATTGGAAAAGACGCTGAATCAATTGGCTGCTTCTGCAAGTACTCTGGGTTTGAAAGATTGTGAAGCGATCGCTCTAGAAACGTTGATCGCTCTCAACTACGATCGCGGCAATTTCTCTAACGTTTGTTTCCACTCGCTGCAAGCAGCCCAAAAAGGTCGATTTGCCAGTCCAGCTACCACTGCCCGGATGTTAGCTTACAGCGGTTGGTGTCTGGCAGAAATTGAGCGCGAGATGCAGCGTGCGGAAGCGCTGTTAATCGAAGCACAAACGCTGGCAGCGAGGATGGGATTAGAAATTAGCGATGTGAGTTGCGGTTTGGGATGCGTGCGCCGTCATCAAGCAGATTTCGACTCCGCGCGATCGCTTTTAACCCAAGCGTGGCGGATGACTCAAGTTGAGCAAGATCGGTGGCGGGAGTGTGCTTGTTTGACTTATCTGGTAATGGTTGAGTTGGAATCTGGCAATCCTGATGATGCGATCGCATTCTGTGAAGAATTGGCAACTGTCGCTGCCAAAATTGGTGGTGAAGGTAGCGAAGGTGCAACCGCTGTGGCTTTAGATGCTCTCGCTCGTTATATGATGGGACAGCAAGATCAACTTGAGCAATCAGTGTTAACTTTGCGTCAGCTTGATTGTCAGCGGATGCTTGCTTATATCCTTACCTTTGCAGCTGAAATTGATTTGGAAAGCTCGCGGGTTAAGTTAGCTATTACTCGCGCTCAAGCAGCTCTTGATGCTGCGCGGATTGTAGACCATCCGAGTCTAATTGCTCTAGCTTGGGTTATGCTGATTCGGGGGTTGTTGGCGGCGGGGGAATGCGATCGCGCGGCTGAGTTGCGGCACAATTTACAGTCGGAAATTGACAATTTTGTCTTGAGTACCCGCGCTCGTTCTGCTATTGAGGGATTGCTCGCTTTGAGTTAGAGGGAGAAAGTATGGTTCGTGTTTTGGTGGAAAAGATTTTTGAACCGCCAATTTCTCAAGAGAAGTGGAACCAAGATATTGCGATTGGTATTCCTTGTCATAACGCGCATAATGTACGTTGGATTCGGTCGATGATGTCGCGCGATCGCTCGAGGGCAATCTGCGAATTTGAAGCGCCAGATGCCGAGACTGTGCGTAAATCTTTTCGTAAAGTTGGCTTACCTTTTGCGCGGATTTGGACTGTGGATATTTTGGAGCCTCTTGTTATCAATGAAACAGGAGAAATCGGGACGCAGGGCTGGGAATTGGATAACCTCAATCGATAATCGATTAATGACCTCAAATCCGTTGGCATCGGAATTATTTATCTCTCTCTTTTCTTCCTCTGCGTTCTCTGCGTCTCTGCGGTTTTAATCATTAAAATCAAAACGGAAACAATATAAAAACGTGGAACAATCCTAAGATAATTGTTCCACGTTTAATCAACCAACATCGTATATTTGAATTGGTGTAGGAGCGGGTTTTACAGACAATTAAAGCGTTTCATGCACAATTTAGATCAACCCACCCCGACTTTATACGATAGGGATACTATTACGCTTCGATGATGAAGTCAGTAGCTGCTAGCACGAGGCTACTTGGAGTAGGAATAGTAGCAAACTGAGCGCCGGTACCAAAACCTGCTGCTGCCCCGTTTTGATTGAAGAACAAGTTATTAGTTTCAGCACTGTAAACAATCCGCGCGCCGCTAGTAGCTGCTACTGTATCGTTGGCAACAACTGCAAATTCAGAGGCGACGCTAAAACCATTACCCAAAGAACTTGCTAGACCAAACGTAGCCTTAGACAAAACAATTTTGTCTAAGTTCTGGGTAAACTGTTCAATCGTGTCTACACCGAAATTAGCCGCGCTAAAAGTACCGCCAGCGAAGACATATTGGTCGCTACCTGCTTGACCATTCAGCACATCATTACCC
>ERZ1066137.239-NODE-239-length-47603-cov-17.621919_pt1 | contig 47603 bp, 43 predicted proteins | sample MGYA00382784_ERZ1066137 | MGnify/ENA primary metagenome ERZ1066137 (study PRJEB33369, sample SAMEA5778367) | biofilm metagenome | biome: Industrial cooling water; feature: Water cooling tower basin; material: Biofilm | place: United Arab Emirates | collected... | reverse complement strand
CGTCGCGCCGCATGCCCGTCAGCATCAGCAGCCGCACGCCCCAGATCGCCTCGCGACCGATGTGGCCGGGCTTGCCGGACGGGATCTTCTCAGCGGCCGCCAGCACGCGCTCGATCGCCTGCCGCTCCTCGGGGTTTAGGAAACGCTCGACCGCCTTCTCCTCGAACCGCTGCACGACCTCGGCCGGGTTGCGGCATGTCGTCACGCCCCACTGCTCGGCCTTCGAGTACATCACGCTGAGCACACTCTTCATATAGTTCGCCGCGCACGGCATCGCCTTCAGCTTGTTGTGGACGCGCTGGACGTCGGCCGGCGTCACCTCGTCGAGCCGCCGGTCGCCGAGCTCGGGGAGGATGTACAGGCGCAGCGTGCTGCGGTACTTCGCGGCCGTACGTGGCTTGAGGTACATGTCGATATGATCCTGTTCAAACCGCCTGGCGAACTCGCGGATCGTGGGCGACTTCGGCCCGCTCGGCGGGGCGGCCTCGACCTTCGGCCCGGCGGCCGCCGGCTCGCGGACGCTCGGGCCGCCCCCCTGCTGCCCCAGGACGACCATCGCAATCTTGCGCGCCTCCTCGACCCCGAACCCCGGCCCCATGAGTCCGAGCCGCTGCCGGTGATCCTTCCCGGCCGCGTCCCGGTACCTGGCGAAAAACACCTTCTTGCCCGTCGGGAGCACCCGCAAAACGAAACCGGGCAGAGCGTCGCAGGTGACTTCGTACTTGACAGCGCGCGGCTTGGCCTCACGCGCTTGCGTGTTCGTGAGCATGGCTACCTCCAGATACCCAACCAGATCGATCCAAAAACGAACCAACGCAAGGGCGGAAATCCACGTGTCCTAAGAGCCACAATCTGTCACAGAACCGCGCGTTCGACCGTTTCCGTCCATGTCGTCAGCATTGCCGTCGTCGCACTCCTCGAGCGGCCCGACGATCCCGTCGCCGCACACCGCGCTCTTGCAGGCGTTGGTGCACGCGTCGGCGTCGTTTTCGTTGCCGTCGTCGCACTCTTCGAGCGGGTCGATCACCCCGTTTCCGCAGCCGGGCGCGGGCCCGGTCGAGCTGCTGCCCGCGGACGGGTCCACTGCGGTGCTGGCGGCGGAGCCGTCGGTCACATCGCCGGTGCTCGCGTCGCCGCCGGTGCCCGTATCGAGGCTGTCGCCCGGATCGTCCGATGTGGCCTCGGTGGGCGAGCCGGTCGAGGTGGCGTTCGGCGTGGTGGCGGCCGTGGTCATCAGGGTGGTGAAGCCGCTCGTCGTCCCCTCGCCGGAGGCGCAGGCGGCGACGAGCAGCAAGACGGAGAGGTGGGCGGCGCGGGACATGACCCCGACACTATCGGAGAGGGGGGCGCATGGGCGCTCGAAGGGCCTGTCCCCGGGGCCAGGTAATGCGACTCCGACGCGCCAGCCCGCACGCGTCGATCGACGCACGAACCGGACCGTCCGGCCGGCCCGGCCGCGCGAGGCGAGCTCGATTCGGCTCCGCCCGCGACCGGCCGGGCGCGCTCCGCTGCTCCTCGCCGCGCGAGCGCCTGCGGCCGTGCACCTCGGACACGCTCGATGCCGCGCGGAGCGTCACCGCATTGCCGACGTCGTGGCGCGCGGATCGCGAGCTTCGCGCTTGCAGAACGGCGCGCACGTGCGCACACTGTTGCGATGCAGACGTCCCCCGACACCGCGGCTCGCGGGCTGCTCCTCTTGCTGCTGTGTGCCTGTCCCCCAGAAGGTGACGCGAACCCGACCGGCAGCTCGACCGGAGACACCAGCACCGGCTCGCAGACCAGCAGCTCCAGCGGCGGGGACGCGAGCACCAGCGGCACGTCGACGACCGACGCCCCGGAAACGAGCGACACGAGCAGCGGGACCTCCGGCGACTCGACCGGCTCGAGCAGCACGACCTCCGACGACTCCAGCTCCGGCGACTCCAGCTCCGGCGACTCCAGCTCCGGCGACTCCAGCTCCGGCGACTCCAGCTCCGGCGGCGATCCGGAGTGCGTGCAGAATTTCGGGTTCGACGAGACCGACTTCTGTTACTCCAAGCAACCGGTCCAATACGGCGAGGTCCCGGGCACGCGCCTGTTGCTCGCGGGCGACGTCCAGCCGGACGGGCACCTCGACGTCATCGTCCCCGGCGCCGCGGGCGGGATCGCCGTCTATCCGGGCGACGGTGCAGGTGGGCTCGGGCCGCCGGTGCTGACCCCGACCGACCCGCCGACCAGCGCGGCCGCCGGCGACTTCGACGGCGACGGGCAGCTCGACCTCGTCGTCAGCTTCGCCGGCGTGACGCCGCGGATCGACCTCATGCTCGGCGACGGCGGCGGAGGGTTCGTGCTCGAGGACTCGTTCCCGAGCGGCGTCAGCGTGGCGAGGAGCCTCGCGACCGGCGACTTCGACAACGACGGCGACCTCGACGCCGTGGCGATCCACAACGGCGTCGGCGTCAATCACCCCAAGCGGCTCGGCAGCGTCACCTCGGCCGGGGGCGTCGCCTGGTCGTACGCCGATCAGCCGCTCATCAACATCTTCAAGGACGACTTCACGTACGACGCCTGGTTGCCGTACTTGACGATCGGCAGCGTCGACGGCGTCTACACCGACGTGATCGTCACGACCGAACGCTCGGTCGACCAGCCGCATCGCCTGCGCAGCGACGGCCTCGGCAAATTCACCTACCAGGGCCTGCTCGACCCCAAGGGCAGCCTGATCGGGGTCTTCCCGCTCGTCGTGCTCGACGTCGACGAGGACGGCGACAACGACCTCATCGGCCCGACGAAGCCGGGCCTCCTCGTCTTCAAGTACCTCGAGAACCTCGGCGGAGGCACCTGGACCCCGCCGGTCCTCAGCGACCTCTCCGAGGGCGCCCAGGCCGGGATGGCCGTCGGCGAGCTGATCCAGGGCCCGCGCCCGGACCTCGTGTACAGCGGCGGCGACGGCTGGCCGACGATGGCGCGCCGGATCGAGGCCGACGGCGAGGTCGTGTCCCCCGGCGGGCTCGGGTTCAACCTCGGCCCCTCGCGCGCGTTCGTGCTCCCGGATCTCAACGAAGACGGCATGTCCGACTTCGTGTTCGTGCCCCAGTCCGCCCCGTACCCGCTGTCGGTCAAGCTGTCCCAGTAGCGCCGCGCGCCGGTCGCGGAGGCGAGCCACCGCGGGGCGATCGGCGGGTCGTCGAGAACCGCCGCCGCTCCGGCGAGGAGCGCGAAGGACCGGATCCGCGCAATTGCACGCTCGCGGTCGCGTCGGCCCGGGACGCGGCGCCGCAGCGCCGCGAGGCAGGCGCCGCCGTGCTAGCGTGCGACCTCATGGCGCCGTGGCCCCTCCTTCATTCCGCGGTGCAGCTCGCCGGGGTCGGACAGCTCGCGCTCGTGGTCGGCTCGTTCGCGATCCCGCGCCAGCTCGGCTGGCGCGACAAGCTCGCCACCACCTCGCCGCTCGTCCGCCAGATGTTCTGGGTCTACGCCGGCTACATCCTCGCCACCAACCTCGCCTTCGGCCTGGTCTCGACCTTCGCCACCGACGCGCTGCTCGACGGCGGCCGGCTGGCGACGATGGTCTGCGGATTCATCAGTCTCTATTGGATCTCGCGCGTGGTGATCCAGTGGACCTACTTCGACCTGTCCGAGATCCCGCGCACCCCCTTCAATCGATTCGCGCGCTGGAGCCTCGAGGGCCTGTTCGTCGCGCTCGCGCTCGTCTACGGCGCGGCGACCTGGGCCAACCTCGGCGCCCTGGACCCGACCCGCGAGGCGCATGCCGGCGTTCGCGAGTGATCCGGCGCTCGCGTGCGCCGGCGCGGCGATGGTCGCCGTGCTCGGGCTCGGCCACGCGATCACGCGGCTGCGCCGCCCCGCCCTCGCGCGCGCGCTCGCGTGGGCGCTCGTCGCCGCCGGCCTCGCCGCCGTGCTGCTCGGCTGCCGCGGCGAGCCGCCGTTGTTCCGCATGCTGGCGATCTGCGGGGTCGTGCTGTTCGCCATGAAGGCCGTCGTCGCCGTCGAGGACGCCGCGCGCCACGATCGCCGGCTCGGCGCCGTCTCGTGGTTCGCCTGGGCCGCGGCCTGGCCGGGCATGCGCCCCGAGCTGTTCCTCGACATCCCGTGGCGGCCCCTGCCCGGCGCGGCGGCGCTGCTGCGCAAGGGCGCCGTGCGGCTGGCGCTCGGCGCCGCCCTGCTCGTCGTCGCGCGGCTGACCTTCGACGCCACGCACTCCGGCCCGCTCGCCGCCGCGCTCGCGCTGCCCGGGCTGAGCCTCGTGCTCCACTTCGGCCTGTTCAACCTGCTCGCCGGCGCGTGGCGGCTCGCCGGCGTCGACGCGCGCTCGCTGTTCGATCGCCCGCTCGCAGCGCGCAGCCTCGGCGAATTCTGGGGCCGCCGCTGGAACCTCCCGTTCACCGAGATGACCCAGCGCGCCGTCTATCGCCCGCTGCAGCGCCCGCTCGGGCGCGACGGCGCCGCGGTCCTCGCGTTCGGCTTCTCCGGCCTGCTGCACGAGATCGCCATCAGCCTGCCCGTCGACGCCGGATACGGCTGGCCGATGCTGTATTTCGTGCTGCACGGCGGCGCGACGCGGATCGAGCCGCGCCTGCGCGGCGCCTTCGAGCGCCGCCGCTGGCTGGCCCACGCGTGGACGCTGCTGTGGCTGGGCCTCCCGCTGCCGCTGCTGTTCCACGAGCCGTTCGTCACCGGCGTGGTCTGGCCGCTGCTCGGGATTCGCTGATCCGCGGCGCGTCTCACGGCGACAGCATCGGGTTGCCGATCGCCGGCAGCGTGCGCGTCGACCCGATCGCCGGCAGCTCGAAGCGCTCGGGCCGCTTCCCCTCCCACGAGCGCCACGCGAAGCTCGCGTCGTCGAGCGGCCGATCGAAGCGCACGCGCGCGGCCATCGGCCGACCGTCCGCGGAGACCTCGAGCACCTCGACGACCATCGTGCCCGCCTCGACGCGCTCGCCGGCGCGGAAGCGATCGGCCTCGGCGCGGAACAGGCGATCGAGCGGCGCGTACAGCCAGCCCGCCTCCGGCCGCAGCTCGATCGTGCGGTCGTCGATTCGCGTGACCGTCAGCGCCCCGAGGCCCGCGTACAGGTAGCGGAATTCCGCCGGGAACGGACGTCCCTGCAATCGCCGCTCGGCCCGCGCGTACAACATCACGAGGTCGCTCGGGGCCCGCACGAGGATCACCCGCTCGGGCGGCGCGTCGGTCAGCGCCGCGTCCGCGGCCTCCGCCGCGAGCGCGTGGATCTGCGCCGGCGAGACCGCCCGCAGCGGCAGCAGCAGCGGCGAGAGCCCCGCGTGGATCACGAACCACACGCGGCCGAACCAGCGGACCCCGCGACGGCGATCGCTCCGCTCGCGCAGCTCGGCGCACAGCTGCGCCGCGAAGCCGAACACGCCGAAGCCGATCAACAAGAGCTGGCGATCGGTCGGGAGCGTCGCCCCGAGGGGCAGCGCGCACAGCAGCGTCCCGACCGCCCAGAACCGCAGCGCCGGCGAGCGCCGCAGATCGGCGCGCAGCAGCGCGGCGACCCCCGCGAGCGTCGCCGCCGCGACGAGCGCGGCCGGCAGGAACAGGCCCGGCGCCATCGCCAGGCCCTCGCCCGCGCTGACGAACACCTGCGACCATACGAGGATCGCCGCGTGCTCGAGCGAGCGTACGACGAAGCCGGACAGGTCGCCCGGATCGAAGTAGAACCCCGAATGCGCCGCGCCGTAACCGGCGGCGACGTAGGCCGCGCGCCACCCGAGCACCACCAGGGCCGCCGGGACCAGGGACAGCAGGCGACGCGACCACGGACCCCGCTCGAGGCACAGGGCGTACGCCGCCAAATACCCGCAGGCCGCCACCGCGCCCTCGCTGGCCAGCAGCCCGAGCAGCAGCGCCGCCGGTGCCAGCGCGGCCCCGGGCCGCCAGCCCTCGCGCCAGCGCACGTGCGCGACGAGACACACGAGCCCCAGCGCGGCGCCCATCATTCCGTTGCGCGCCGCGAGCCAGCCGACCACCATCCCGTGCCCGTGGTCGATCGCATACAGCAGGGTCGCCAGCGCGCACGCCCAGCCCGCCGGGATCAACCGGCGATAGGCCCGCGCCGCGATCACCAGCAACAGCGCGTACCACAGCAGGCTGTGCGCGTGCATCCACGCCGGCTGCCCGGCGAACACGCGCAGATCGAACAGGTGGGTCGCCGCCGCGAGCGGACGCAGGAGCGCGAGCGACATGTCCTCGTGTCGCCACCACGGCGCGTCGGCGTCGGCGAACAGCGGCGCCGGCCTGCCGAACAGCACGAACAGCGCCCGCGGATCGCCGCCCCCCTCGGCCACGCGCGCCGCCTGCAACACATCGTCGAGGTCGAGGCCGTTACCGAGGCTCGACGCGCACAGCAACACCCCGAGCAATACCGCGAGGCGCGTCGCCCCCGGCCGGGCGAGGGCACGCACATACCAGGGCTCCGTCATCGACGCACCATCGTGCCCGGTCTCTCACAAAGCCGCGCCCCCGACAAGCGACGCCGAGATCCTGCGACCCGCCGTCACGCCGGCACGCCCCCCGCGGCCCGGGCCCGCCGCCCCCGACAAGCGACGCCGTCTGCCTACCGCTCCCGCGCGAATTGCTCGCCCCAGCGCAGCCGGGCCTCGGTCGCCGCCTGCGCCGTCGCCTCGCGCAGCTCGGTGATCCGCGCCAGCGCCTCCTCCCGCGAATCGCCGAGGTAGCGCAGGAACGCGTACGTGATCATCCCCGTGCGGTGCAGCCCCGCCGAGCAATGGATGTAGATCTTCTCACCCGCGTCCAGCCATTCGACGATCCGCGCGAAGCAGGCGAGGACCTCGGGCGTCCGCGCCGCCCCGGGCGGATCGGCGGACTCGAGCCGCAGCCGGATCCGCGACGCCGTCTCCTCCGCGTCGCTCTCGCGATCGGACAGCAGGCTGAGCACCCGCGTGCAGCCGGTCCGCGCGAGCGCCTCTCGCAGGTCGCGCCCCGGCTTGTGACCGATGGCGAGGTGGCCGCCCCGCAGCGGCCGCCAGGTCAAACGATAGCTGCCCATGCGTGCGCCCGGAGGCCCGCACTCTACCACCCGGACCTTCGACCGCACAGCGCCCCCGATCCGCGGCAGCGCAGGGCAGTTTCGCGCGCGGGCCCGTGGCCCCGGCCGCGCGGCCGGCGTGGCGCGCGAGGCGGAGGTGATACGCTGACCCGCATGTCGATCGACGACCTCCGCCCCGGGCCCCGCCGATCGCGGCACGCCTCCGGGCTCGCCGCGCTCGCCGTGCTGGTCTTCGCCGCCAGCGCCGCGCTGTTCGCCCAGACCAGCTGCACGCCGACCGGCGCGACCCGGACCCCCGAGCAGCGCAGGCAGCCCGAGGACAACACGCCCGACCCGGATCCGCAGACCGTCGATCTCAGCCCGCCGAGTCGACTCCGTCCGGCGATGACGTGAACCACCGATGTCGACCCGCGAGCCCACGGCGGGCGCGAGCGGCTGGCTCCGCAGCCCGCGCTACGACCTCGCGCTGATCGTCGGCGTGTTCGCGCTCGCGCTCGCGCTCGGCGGCCTCGGCACGCTCGGCCCGACGGTGTTCGCCTGGGTGCTGCTGTTCGACGTATGGCTGCTCGCCTACCCGCACGCCGCCTCGACGTACACCCGGATCGCCTTCGACCGCGCCAGCGTCCGGCGCCACTGGTTCCTGCTGTTCGTCCTCCCGCCGACGATCTTCGCCGCGACCGCCGGCGCCGTGACGCTCGGCGGGGTCGTCGCGCTCAACACCATCTATTTCACCTGGCAGACCTGGCACTACACCCGCCAGAGCTACGGCATCGCCCGCGCGTATCATCGCAGCTCCGGCGCTCCCGCGCCGCGCGACCTCGCCAGCGACGTCGTCGTCTTCGCCTTCCCGCTGTGGGGCCTGCTGCACCGCGTCCACCAGCGCCCGGCCGAGTTCTTCGGCATGCCGCTGTGGACCCCCGAGGTGCCGCAGGCCGCCGTCGTCGCCGCCGGGGCGCTCGCGCTGGCCGGCCTCGCCGCGTGGACCTGGCAGCAATTGCGGGCCCTCGCGGGCGGCCGCTCGCGCAGCCCCGGGCTCGCGCTGTTCGTGCTGACGCACGTCCTGATCACCCTCGTCAGCTACGTCGCCGTCGCCGACATCACGACCGGCTGGCTGTTCATCAACATCTGGCACAACGCCCAGTACTTGCTGTTCGTGTGGGCGATGAACGCCCGCCGCTTCCACCGCGGCGTCGACCCCGCGCGCCCGTTCGTCTCGCGGCTGTGCCAGCCGGAGCAGGTGCCCCGCTACGCGCTCGTCTGCCTCGGCCTGTCGACCGCCTTCTTCGGCGCGCTCGAGCTCGCCACCGACCGGATCACCTGGCAGCTCCTCCCCTTCGCCCTGATCTGCTACCAGACCTTCAACTTCCACCACTACACCGTCGACGCGGTCATCTGGCGCTCGCGCCACGCGGCGAGCGCCTGACGGCCGAGAAGCTCCCGGGCCACCCCCGAGGAGCGCCCGAGAGTCTCCCCGACGTTCGACCCCCCTCTCTGGTCGGTCCGAAGGATCACCGGCGAGTCGTCGGCTTGTGGTCAGGAGCACGTGCCTCGCCGGGTCGGTTCGAGCTGGCTCTCCCACCCGGACAACCCCGTACATGGTTTCATTATCTGCCAGGCGAGCGATGTGCTCGCGAGTCATGGCAGCAAGAACTGATCCATAAACCACGGTGTGACGACTCCCGAGTCCGGAAAAACCCGACGAGTCATCGGGCTCGATTCCGCCCGGGCCGCGCACAAACGAACAAACCACTCAACGAAGGATACCCGAGGCCAGGATGCGACCCTGGCCCCGGGCATGGGTCCCGCGAGAACCTTGCATGAACCCTCGAGACCGGAACAATCATAGCGTCATCCTCACGACCGCGTACGTGCTGATCTTCCTCCATGAGCCGCCGCGGCCGTGGTGGAAGGACCTGGCCAGCTTCGTGCGGTACGTCGTCGTCACCACCAAGTTCCTCTGGTGGGTCGTCAAACACCTCACGTAGCGTCGCCCCAGGGCGCGATGCTCGCGTCCGACAGGCCGGCGGAGGCGGCCAGTACGCCGCCTCCGTCAGCGGAATTTTTGTCACGAGGAGCTCGATGACAGCAAAGCAATGAAATGCGCGGGACCCGCCGCGCCGGGTCGTGCGCAAACGAACGTCTGCATCGAGTGTCGATGCAGCAGTCTTTCTTTGGCGGTTCCCGCGCAGATGGTTCTGACACCCAAGGGAGTCCCACGACCACACGTCCGGACCTCAGCGCCTGACAACGCCTGCCCCTCCTGCCAGCGCCTCGACGCCGCCGACCACGAACGCGACCGTCGCCCGGATCACCGCCGCGCTCGCCGCCCCGCCGCGGAGCGACTCCACCGCGCTGCGCACCGCCCCGGCGATCAGCGCCGCCCCGGCGGCCGGGTCCTTCACGCCCAGCTCCGCGAGCGCCGCGTGCAGCGAGCCGAACAGCCCCGCGTGCGCCTGCGCGACGTGGGCCTGCACCTCCGGCTCGAGCTCGCCGCGGACGAGCGCGAACGGCAGCTCGTGGCGGCCCTGCGCCACCAGGCGCAGCTGGGTCCGCACGAACGCACGGACCCGGTCCTTCGCACAGGTCGCACGCGCCATCGCGGCGGCCAGCTCCGCGCGCCACGCCGGCAACTCCTCGTCGACGAGCGCGATCAGCAGCGCGGCGCGGGTCGGGAAGTAGTCGTACACGCTCGGCCGGGCCACCCCGGCCCGGTCCGCGAGCGGACCGAAGCGCAGCGCCGCCGGCCCGCCCGCGAGCACCAGCTCGCGCGCCGCCGCGAGCAGGCGCGCCCGCTGGGCGTCGCGGTGCTCGGGGACGGTCGCCGCCTTGATCCGGGGCATCGCCGGCACCCTAGCACAACGCGCTTGACTTTTCCGACGGCGTGTCGAAATCTTCTCGACATGTTGTCGGAAAAAGAAGCCGCGACCCTGACCCTCGGCGAGGCGATCCACGCCCTCCGCGCCGCCGAGGCCGAGACGAACGACATGACCGAGGTGATGTCCCGCGCCGCCGAGGCCGCGTTCGAGCAGCACGACGCCGTACACGTGCTGTTCGGCTGCGGCACCTCGCTCGCCGACGAGATCGCCGCCCACGTGTGGATGCTGCTCGGCACCACCGCCCGGGTCTCGGAGATGCACCGCGCCGTCGCCGGCGCCGAGCACCGGAGCGTGCTCCGCGGCATCGGCCACGGCACCCTGCTCCGGACCTGGCTGGGCAGCCTGCCCCGGCTCCTGCGGATCGCCGTCCGCGCCGGCCGGATGACCCGGCGCGTCGCCTTCGAGGACCTGGCGACGCTCAAGACGCAGACCGTCGCGGCGATCCGCGCGAGCCACGGGATCCGCCCGGTCTGATCGCTCGTCGTGCGCGCCCTCGGACCCTCACCGCGCATTCACGGCAGCAGCGTCCGCAGCACCATGTCCTTGAGCTGCGCCCGCGTCCGCGCCAGCCGCTCCGGATCGAGTCCCTCCGCGATCCCGTGCACGATCACCGCCCGGCCCGCGCGGATCAGCACGAACGTCGCCGCCTCGACGTCCGCGATCCGCAGCTCGTCGCGGCGGGTCGCCAGCCACGCGGCCGTGCGGCCCTCGACGTAGCGGTCGTGCGCCGCGATCGCCTCGGCCCCGAGCTGCTGCGGCAGCAACCGCAGCAGCTCGCGCTCGAGCCCGAGCCGCGCCAGGTGCAGCTCGTACAGCCCGTCGATGTAGGCCGCGATCGCGGCCGCGAGCTCGACGTCGGCGAGCCGGTCGAGCGCCGCGTCGACGGCCTCGCGCACGCGACCCGCCCTGCGCTCGCACAGCGCCGTGATCACCGACTCCTTGTCGGGGAAGTACTCGTAGAGCGACCCGACCCCGACCCCGGCGACCTGGGCGATCCGCGCGGTCGTCAGGGCCTTCGGCCCGCCTTCCTCGAGGATCCGAGCGCTCGCCTCGAGGATCGCCTCGACCGTCGCGCGCGACCGCTGCTGCTGCGGCGTGCGGGTCGCTGGGGTGCGTCGTCGTCGGACTGGCATGCGCGGGCCTCGGATCCGAGTCGCGGCGGCGCGGCCCGGCACGTATACCTCTCGCATCGCCATGCCCGATGCAATGACCCCGCCGTCCTCGTCCGCGCATGCCCCCCTCGACCTCCCCGACGTCCCCCGCCTGCCGGCGCTGCCGGCCGTCGGCAGCCTGCCATGGGTCCTCGATCGCGACGGCGTGATGGCCGGCATCGTCGCCGCCGGCGAGCGATTTCGCCACGCCGGCCTGTTCCGCGTCGACTTCCCGGGCGGGCGCGCCGGCCTGTTCGTCGTCAACGCCGACGTCGCCACCGAGGTGTGCGACGAGCAGCACTGGGAGAAGGTCCTCGACGGCCCGCTCCCGCGGATCCGCGAGTTCGCCGGCGACGGCCTGTTCACCGCCTATGGCCACGAGGACAACTGGCACCGCGCCCACCGGATCTTGACCCCCGGCTTCTCGGCCTCGGCGATGGACCGCTACTTCCCGGCGATGCTCGAGATCGCGGACGACCTGCTCGCGCACTGGCGCCGCGCGCCCGGCCCGGTCGACGTCGTCGGCGACATGACCCGCCTGACCCTCGACACGATCTCGCTGTGCGGCTTCGGCCACCGGTTCCGCAGCTTCGCCCGGCCGGCGCTCGCGCCGTTCCTGCAGGCGCTCGGGCGGGCCCTGCAGGAGACGGTCGACGGCCTGCGCCGGCCGCCGCTCGTCCCGATCTACGAGGCCTACAAGCGGCGGCGATTCGCCGCCGACATCGCCGAGATGTTCCGCCTCGTCGACGACGTGATCGCCGAGCGCCGCGCCCTCGACCCCGCCCGCTGGCCGCGCGACTTCCTCTCGCTGATGCTCGCAGAGGCCGACCCGAAGACCGGCGAGCGCCTGTCCGACGCCAACATCCGCTTCCAGATCCTCACCTTCCTGATCGCCGGCCACGAGACCACCGCCGGCCTGCTCGCCTTCACCCTGCACCGCCTCGCCGCCGACCCTGCGCTCGCCGCCCGGGTGCGCGACGAGGTCGATCGCACGATCGGCGCCGGGACGCCGACGCTCGATCAGGTCCAGGGCCTCGACCTCGTGCACCGGACCCTGCGCGAGGCGCTGCGGCTGTGGCCGACCGTCCCGGCCGTCGCGCGCGCGCCGAGGGCCGATCGCGTGCTCGCCGGTCGCTACCGGATCCCCGCCGGCCGGCCCGTGACGCTCTTGCTCGGCGCGATCCACCGCGACCCCGCGGCCTGGCCCGACCCCGCGCGCTTCGATCCCGACCGCTTCCTGCCCGACGCCGGCAAGCGCCCCGCCGGCGCCTACAAGCCGTTCGGCGTCGGCAAGCGCACCTGCACCGGCCGCCACTTCGCGCTCGTCGAGGCCGCCCTGTGCCTCGCCCTCGTCGTCCGCGCCTTCGACTTCGCTCGCCCGGGCCCGCTGCGCCTGTCCGGCACCGCCTCGCCCAAGCCGCGCGACCTCCGGCTCGCCCTCCGCCCGCGCGGCTGATCCGAAGCTGTCCGAAAGACCATGCACGGTACCGCCGGCTCGACGGGCGATCGCCCGGGCCCTCGACCTCGGCCTCGCGCGCGTTCCCGCGCGCCCGTCGGCCTCGCGAAAGCCCCCGGCCATGCTCACAGCGAACGCCGTTCGTTCGCCATGAACCACCGTTAATCTCCGCGACCATGCTCGCACCGCTCCTCCCCGACTTCTCCGGCGCGCCGCCGGAGGCGCTCGACCTGTGGGCCTGGTACCACCTCGTCTGTTCGTTCGGCTGCCTGCTGTGGATCGCCGCCTACGTCGCGTTCGTCCGCCGGGGCTTCCGCGACCGCGCGCCCGCGGTGCCGACGGTGGCGATCTGCCTCAACCTCGGCTGGGAATCGATGTACCCGTTCCTGCCGAACTTCAACATCTGGTGGCCGCTGCTCAACCTCTTCTGGCTCGGGATCGACCTGGTGCTGGTCCATCAATTGCTGCGCTTCGGCCCGGCGATGCAGCGGCACCCGGGGCTGCGGCGGAGCTTCTACCTGTGGGTCCCGGCGGTCTACCTGCTCGGCCTGTGGGGGCAGCTCGCGTTCATCATCTCGTTCCAGGATCGCCTCGGGCTGATCGTCGCGTTCGGCATCAACCTCGTGATGAGCGCGCTGTTCCTGTGGACCCTCGCCGAGCGGACCGACCTGCGCGGCCTGTCGCTGACGGGCGCCTGGCTCAAGATGCTCGGCACGCTCGGCACCTCGATCGGCGCGCACGTGTTCTTGCCGCTGATGAACCCGCAGATCCCCCACTGGTCCTTCCTGACCTTCCTCTGCGGCGCGATCCTGCTGCTCGATTGCGTATACATCGCCCTGCTGACGCGCGCCCGCCGGCGCGCCAGGACGACGCGCCCCGCGGCCGTGGCCCTCGACGCGCTCGACCTCGACGGCTCCGCGGCCGCGTGACCCCGCGCGCGGACGCGCGCTCGCCTGCGCGATCGGCCACGACCCTGCGCTCCCGCGAGCGGACCGCGCGGCGCCGCGGCTGCGCTACCCTGCTCGCCGTGACCAGGCGGCGCACGCGGAGCGAGACGGAGCGCCGCGCGGACCTCGACGCCCTGCTCGCCGACCCCGCGGCCGCATGGGGCACGGTGATGACCGTGCTTTCGACCTGGCCTTCGGACCAGGCGCCCGACCGGGCGATCGCCGCCGTCGAGGCGGTCGCCGATCGCTGGCCGCCGGCGACCCGCGGGCTGCCGCGGGCCGCGATCCGGCAATTGCTCGCCGGCGACGTCCGCCCGCACCTCCGGCTGGTCCGCGCCCTCGACCTGCGCCCGCTGTGGTCCAGCCGCGATCGCGTCGCCCTCCTCGATCGCCTGATCGCCGAGGGCGGGGTCTGCGAGCTCCACACCTTCATCGTCCGCTACGACGACGGCGAGGCGCTCCTCGCCCGGCTCGTCCGCCACGTCCGCGGCCTGCGGGTGCTCCGCCTCGGCGGCTGCCGGATCGGCCTCCCGGGCGCGCGCGCCCTCGCCGACGGCCCCGCGCTCGCCGAGCTGCGCGAGCTCGCGTTGCACAACAACCGGATCGACGACGACGGCGCGGGCGCGCTCGCCGGCTCGCCGCACCTCGCCCGGCTGCGCACGCTCAACCTCTACAACAATTGCCCCTCGAGAGGGACCGTCGCGGCGCTGCGCGAGCTGTACGCGGCGCGCGGCGTCCGGCTGCAGATCCACCACCAGCGCCCGCCCGGCGCCGACTGGCCGTGATCGATCGCATGACTCTCCGGACATGCTCATGACGACATGCCCCGCGAGCCCCACCGGTCGACCCGGCGCCGCTCACCGCCGCCGCGCCGTCGCCGTCGCCGGCCCCTCGATCCCCTCGCGGGTGCACGCCGCCGCGAGCTCGCGCAGCCAGCGGTGGCCCGCGTCGGCCTGCATCCGCCCGTGGAACACCATGTGGATCCGGCCACGCGGCAGCGGCACCGGCGGCGCGAACACCTGCAGCGGCAGCAGGCGGGCCATGTGCCGGACCAGCGAGCCCGGGGCGGTCAGCACGAGATCGGAGCGGGCGACGATGAACGGCGCGCCGAGGAAGTGCGGCGTGCGATAGGCGATCCGGCGCGTCAGCCCGCGGGCCGCGAGCACCTCGTCGACGACCCCCGGCCCCGCGCCGGTCGGGCTGACCAAAAGGTGCGGCAGCGCGGCCCAGGCCTGCGGCGTCAGCTTGCCGCGGACCTGCGGGTGGCCTGCGCGCGCCAGGCACTGCCAGTCGTCCTCCGCGACCTTGCGCTGCACCAGCCCGTGCCCCTCCGGCAACGCGCCGCCGACCGCGAGATCGAGCTCGCCGCGCTCGAACGCGTCGAGCATCCCCGGCCACGGCGCGCGCGTCACCAACGCCACGCCCGGCGCCACCCGCGACACCTCCGCGAGCACCAGCGGCATCACGCACAGATCGCCGAGGTCGTTGCTGCACACCTGGAAGGGCCGCCGCGCCGTCGCCGGGTCGAACCGCTCCGGCTGCCGCACCAGCCCCCCGAGCTCGCCGAGCGCCCCGCGCAGCCGCTCCGCCAGCTGCTGCGCCCGCGGCGTCGGCACCAGCCCGCGCCGCCCCGCCACCAGCAGTGGGTCGCCGAACAGCGCGCGCAGCCGCCGGAGCCGATGGCTCATCGCCGGCTGCGACAGCCCGAGCCGCGCCGCCGCCCCCGTCACGCTGCCCGCCTGCAGCAGCGCGTCGAGGGCGACCAGCAGGTTGAGGTCGACATCGCGCGTATTCGTCTCGTGCATGCCCATGATTCTCCACATCATCTGGAAGAATGCCAGCCGCGCCGTCACGATCGGGGCATGTCGATGTCGCGTCCCCTCCGCCTCGCGGCGGCGCTGCTGCTCGCCTGCGGCCCGGCCGGGCCGCCCGCGCCGGCCCGACCTGTCCCTTCGGCCAACCCGCTCGCCGGCCTCGAGACCGCGCCTGCGGGCGCGCTGCGGTTCGCCGGCCGCGTCGAGACATCGCTCGCCGCCGGCCCGTACACCTACCTCGGCGTCCGCGACGGCGACGGCGCGCTGCGCTGGGTCGCGACGATGGGCGCGGGCCAGCCGGTCGGCGCCGAGGTCGAGGTCCGCGGCGTCGGCCTGCGCAAGGGCTTCCGCTCGCCGCGGCTCGGCCGCGTCTTCGACACCATCGTCTTCGGCCCCGCCGTCCCGCTCCACCCGCACACCCGGCAAGGATGATCATGCTCCGCCACACCGCCCCGCTGCTCCTCTCCACCCTCCTCTCGGCCTGCGCCGCCGACTCCGGCGACACCTCCGAGGGCGGCGACACCTCGGCCTCGTCCGGCGCGTCCGACACCAGCGACACCACCACCGGCGCCGCCGCCGATCCATACGCCTGCGTCGAGACGATGCGCATGGAATTCGCGCCGCTCGCCGGCCCCGGCTGGGACCCCGCCGGCGGCCTGCTGCCCCCGCTGCAGGACACCTACATTGTCCATACCACGCAGATCCTCGTCAAACCCGAGGGCATCGCCCGCTTCGGCGAGCTCGTCGGTCAGATCAGCGCCCAGCTGCAGGCGACCGACGGCCTCGTCGCCTACGTGACCGCCCAGGACATGAATTGCGGGTGGGCGCGCACGCTGGGGATCTGGCGCAGCGAGGCAGCGATGTACGGCTTCGTCGCTTCGGGCGCGCACCTGACGGCGATGGCCGAGACGACCGACATCAGCTTCACCGGCAAGGTCACCCACTGGACCGTCGACGCCGACGCGCTGCCCGTCGGCTGGCAGGAGGCCGAGGCCCGCCTCGCCGCGGTCGCCCCGTCCCCCCTCTATGAATGAGGCCACCGCGCGCAGGCGAGCCGCACCAACGCTCGCCGACGCGCATCCGCGCGCCCCGTCGTCGCCGCGGGCGCGACGCCGCGAGCCGAAGGCCCGCAGATCGACCTGACCGCGAGCCCCACGGCAGACCACGACCCTCGCGTGCGCAACCGGAGAAACGTCTCCCCATGCGTGTCGCAGGGAAGCGAATTGTAATGGCACGCCCGACGACCCGCTTTACATTCGGTCCAGTCGAGGGGACGGGTATGCGGGACGCGAACACGATCGTCACTGCCAGGGGCGCCGCGGAGAGCGGCGTCGAGATCTTGAGCGGCGACCTCAGCGATATCAGCCTGTCGGCGCTGCTCCAGCTGGCCCAGAACGAGGGCATCAGCGGCTGGATCGAGGTCCGGCGCCGCGGCGCGATCGCCCTGCGCCAGGGCCACGTCCTCGACGCCACGTGCGGCCCGCTCGTCGGCGTCGAGGCCCTGCGTGAGCTGCTGTTCCACCGCGGCGGCCGGTTCTCGCTGGTCCGCGGCGAGCCCGAGGGCCCGTGCCGGATCGAGAACGTCACCTTCGCAATGATGGACGCGTACCGCCTGCGCGACGAGTGGGTCCGGATCTCCGGCGCCGTGCTCGTGCCCGCGTACGAGCGCCCGTGGACGCCGAGCGGCGGACAGCTCGACCAGGTCGTCGGCCACCTCGACGGCGTGCGCACGGTCGCCGAGGCGGTCGCCCTGACCTCGTGCAGCGCGACGCTGCTGCTCGACGGCCTGCTCGACGCGCTCAGCCTCGGCCTGCTGCGACGCGTCACCGCGCCCGCCGCCCCCGTCGAGGCCGACGCGCTCGACTTCTTCGAGCTGGTCGACCGCGCCCAGTCGCTGATGCGCAGCGCCAATTACGAGGCCGCCGAGCGCCTGCTCCTGCGCGCGCTCGCGCTCCGCCCCCACGACCGCGTCGTCCAGCAGAACCACCGCGCCCTGCTGCAGCGCCGCCGCTGCGCCTGATCTCGCGTGTGCCCGCGAGCGCCGCGGATCACGGGCCGGGCGCTCACGCCCCGCAGCACCCGTAGAACGACCCCGCCCCGGTGCTCGTCATCGTCAGCGTATACCCGCTGCACGTCATCGGCGTGAACACGAGCCGGTAATACGTCACTCCGCCCTCCTCGGTCACCGTCACCGCCTTCTCGACGGCGGCCCAGTCGACCGGGCCGCCGCCGACAGGCCGCAGCGTCGGGCCCATTCGCGGCCGGGGGTCCTGGAACTCGTGGAGACTGATCCACTGCATCCATGTGGGCTGCTCCAGCTCCGGGTCCGCCGGCTTCTTCGCCGACCTCTTCGACGGCTTCTTCGCCCCGCGCGCCGGCGGCTCGCCCTTCTTCGTCGCCCCCGGGTCCTCGCCGACATACAGCTCGGTGCGCAGCGCCTTGGCGAACGTCGCCGGCGAATCGATCGGCCGCGTCGTGAAGCGGTGCTCCGGCCCACAATTCGGCGACGTCCCCCGCGGCGGACGCGGGAACCCGGTCCGCGCCCGCAGCTCCTCCGACGGCGGCGGCTCGACGTCCTCGACCGGCGGCGCCGACGGTCGGGCGATCGGCGCCAGCGTCTCGTCCGCCGCGCGGCGCGCCGCCAGCCCCGCCGCGAGCATCTCTTCCTCCGTCGGCTGCCTCGGCGCGCTCGAGGTACAGGCCACCCCGAACACCACGACCCACGCCACCGCTCGCGTCGCCCGCATGGCCCCACGCTGGCACGCCCGCCGTTTGGGCACAACCCCTGTCCCGCGCGCGGCCCGGCGCCGCGCGAATGTGCACACCGCGCATTCGAGCGACGGAGCCGCGCTCCGGGGCGCCGCGTCCGTGGACGCGCGACGCCCCGCGCCGCTCACTGCGGCGGCGGCTCGCAGCTGCTCGCGTCGCCGGCGATCCGGAACAGCCCCGCGTCGTAGCAGCCGTCGAATGCGGTGACCGGGTGCCCGACGATCGCCGCGGCGTTGGCGAGCAGCACCTCCGTGTCGCACCCGCCGCCGTTGTACGGCAGGCTGTACCCGCAGGCCGCCAGCGGGCTGTCGGCCTCGTAGATCTCGACCGGCACGGAGTCGTCGACCTTGACCTGCTGATCGAGGTACCCGATCACCACGACCTTGCTCAGCGACGCCTGCGGCCCGAGGGCCACCTTCCAGATCGTCGGCTCGTACGCCGACAGCACCAGGATGTTGTCGCCGGGCAGGTCGAACTCGACCTCGGCCTCCTCGACCGGCTGGCCCGGGTTGTGCGAGTCGACGTCGTAGATCCCGATCACGTGGACCGCCGGCCCGTCGACCGCGTCGGCGCGCCACGAATTGATCTCGTAGCCCGAGGCGAAGTCGCAGTCGAGGATCACCTCCGGGTCCGCCGCGGGCGCGCACTCCTCGGGCTCGCGCGGCGGCTCCAGCCCGCCGCAGCCCTCGAACCGGAACTGCGACGCGTCGTAGCAGCCGTCGAAGCTCGCCAGCTTCAGCCCGGTCGCCTGCTCGGCGTTGGCGATCAGCACGTCCGTGTCGCAGCCCTGGCCGTTGTACGGCAGGCTGTACCCGCACGACGCCAGCGGATCCTGCAGGCCGCCCTCGTAATAGAACGTCTCGATCTTGATCCCCTCCGGCGCCGTGACCGTCTGCTCGTGGTAGCCGAACACGACGATCTTCTGCAGCGCGGCCCCGGGCGCGAGCGTGATCGTCCAGTTGACCGGCTCGTACGCCGACAGCGCGAGCACGTGCTCGCCGGCCAGCTTCCACTCGACGAGCGCGTCACCGGGCGGATGAACGCCGCCGCCGTGCTCGCCGTGCGTCTGGTAGATCGCCGCGAGGTGCAGCGCCGGGCCCTCGACCGAGTCGGCGCGCCACGAATCGACCTGGTAGCCCGATTCGACGTCGCAGTCGAGGATCACCGGCTGGACCGCCAGCGGTCCCTCGCACAGCTCGCCCTCGCCTTGCTCGACCTCGCCGCCGCGCGGGTCCGCCGGGTCGTCTCCGACATGGGCCGCGCAGGCGCTCCAACACACGAGCGCCAGCGCGCCCCCGAGAGTGACAGGATTGCGGTTCATGCGACCTTCTTCCCCTGAGCCTCTCCAGCATTACAGACCTTCCCGGCCGGAGCAGCCGCCGCTGCGTGACGTGCGCCACGACAGCCGCGCCATGGTCGCGCCCCCCCACGGCTCGCGCGCTACCGCGGCGGGGCGTCGCCGCCCGCGAGCGCCCGCTCGTACGCCGCGCGATCGAACACGAACGGCCCGAGGTCGTAGCTCCAATCGCGGTGGAATTGCTCGAAGTCCGACCAGATCACGACCTCGTCGAGCAGCGTGATCCGGACGAGCAGGAACCAGCACTCCGCGATCCCGCAGGTGCACCCGAGCACCGCCGCCTTGCCGCGCCGCGGATCGTCGGTCGCGACCACGAAGTGCGACACGAGGTCGATCGGCCGATCGAGCAGCGCCCGGCAGGGCAGCCGCAGGCTGCTCGCCGGGAACCCGAGGTACTGCCCCGCCAGCGCGTCGCCCTCGTCCGCGACGTCCTCGCCGGCCGCCGCCCGCTCGGCCCGCTCGCGCCGCGTGTGCGGCAGCTCGGCCGCGCGGACGAGCTCGATCAGGTCGACCCCGTTGATCTCGATCCCGCACGGACAATATCCCCCGCCCTCGGGCCAGGCGACGAACGGCCGCGCGGGCGCCAGGCGAAACGTGTCGCGCCGCGACCCGCCGGCCAGCGCCGCCAGCTCCGCGCGCGACGGCGGATGCTGTCCCTTCGGACATGTCCTCGGCCCGGCGCCGGCGACCCCGAGCTCGCGCGCGGCGACGACCTTCGGCGGCCCCGGCCGCGACGGCGCCCAGCCGGCGCGCAGGCCCGCGCGCACATACGCCGCGACGGCGCGCGGCGTCACGGCCTCGGATCGCAGCCCGACGGCGTTGCTCGGGTGCGCCTGGTGCAGCCGGACCAGCAGCGCCGGCCCACCGCTCTCCGCCGCGATCGCCAGCCACAGCGGCGAACGACAGGTACGCTGATCGGCGGTCGGCCGCCGCCGCACCCGCCAGCGATAGCCCTCGCCGTCGACGACGATCCGCCGCGAACCACGCCTCGGGACGCTCATGCTCGGCGCCAGGGTACCCGAACACGGCCGATCGATCGCATCACCGCGCTCCGAGCATTGCGACGTTCGCCGTGACCGCCGCCGCCGCCCGCCTCGGCCGGCCGAGCCCGACCGCCGCCGCGCGAGACCGCGCGCACGAGCGGGAGATCGACCGAGGCGAGCGAGCGACGGCCCCGGCGTCGCGGGTGGTCCGGCGGCGTGATAGCCTGCGGTGTGTGGTGCGCCGTCGCCTCGCGTTCGGCCTCGTCGGCCTTTGTGCCTGCGCCTCGCCGGCGCGGCCGACGACGACCGACGAGCCGATCGCCGTCCTGACGCCGCCGGAGCCCGCATCCGGGCCGCCGGCGACGGAGCGACCGGTCGCCCCCCTCGATCCCGCGCTCCGGGAGCTGCTCACGGCGGCGCACCGACCACCGCCGCCGCCGACGCGGGCGGACGGGCGCTCGCCGTGCCACCCCGAATTGCCCGATTCGCCGCGCGAGCAGTCGCTGTGCATCTGCGAGCAGGTGTGCGCGCGGACGATCGACGTCGCGGCGCTCCGCCGCAGGGCCTCGCGCGAGCTCCCCGCGGGCGAGGGCGGGATCCTGCACTATCCATACACCGACACCGACGGTACGCGGATCACGTTCGACCGCGACGGCCGGGTCACGCGCTGCTCGCACAGCGTCACCGGCCGACCCGGCTCGGCGCTCGTCCTCGAGTGCGCGTCGCTCGATCGCCGCGCCCACGCTCACGGCGCCGCCGCGCCGTGAGCGTCGCCCGGCGCGCGCCTCACTGCGGGATCAGCGAGGTGCACTCGGTCAGCGGCCCGGCGAGGCCGCTCCAGCCGTTGAAGCCGTTCTGCAGCATCAGGTTGGGGCCCTGGATCAGCAGCGGCGAGCTCGTGTAATTGGCGAGGTTGACCTCGAACAGGCCGGCGGTCTGGCTGAGCACGTAGAGCCGGGGCTTGCCGTCGTCGAACAGCGGCCCGCCGAGCGCGTGGACGCCCCACGTGCCCGACGTGTTGGCGAGGTTCATGCCGGTGCCGATCGTGTAGTCGATCTGCCACAGCACGGTCGAATCGATCGCAAAGCCGAGCTTGTCGTTGATCTCGCCGTTGACGATCCCCGGGGACATGTCGTCGATGTCGCCGACCGACGCCTTCTGCAGGTCGGTGATCACCTCGTAGGACAGGTCGCCGTTGATGTAGTCGCCGTTGAAGCGGAGCAGGCGGTTGCCGATCGCGCTCGACACGTCCTGGCCGGTGTCCATCAGGTAGACGCGGCCCTCGCAGTCGGTGTAGAGCGCCTCGATCCGCGGCGGCATCTGCCCCTTGTCGGGCAGGATCGTGCCGAGGAACTTCGCGTTCGCCGGCGTGTTCTCGGTGATCGGCGGGTCGGAGACGAGGTAGATCTGGGTGCCCTGCGCCGACTCGCGCGAGCCGAGCAGCGCGCCGCCCTCGAGCATCGTCAGGCCGTTCTGGCCGTGCCACAGCGGCGTGTCGGACGTCAGCGTATTGTGGACCAGCTTGACCACCGCGCCGTTCGCCGGGTTGATCTCGATGTACACGATCGCCTTGTCGACCGCGTACCACAGGTTCGGCTCGTCCCACAGCGGGTTCGGCGGGACCACGCCGCCGGTCGTGTCGTCGCCGCTGCTGCCGCCCCCGGTCGTCGAGCTCGCCTCGCCGGTCGTGGACGCGTCGCCGCCGGTCGTCGAGTCGCCGCTGTCGCTCGCGCCGCCGGTGCCGGTCGTCGCGTCGCCCGAGGTCAGCGCGCCCGACGAGCCCGCGGTCTCGCCGTCGCCGGTCGTCGCGGTCGCCGTCGCCGTCGCGCTCGTCGCGTCCCCGCTGGCGCTGCCCATCGTCGCCGACGCCGACGCCGACGCCGACGCCGACGCCGAGGTGGTCGGGCCCGGATCGCTGTCGCTGCCCTGCGAGCCCGAGCTGCCGGACGAGCTGCCGCCGGTCCCCGAATCGGTGGTGTCGCCGGGCGACGACGGAGAGCAGGCGAACCCGACGAGCGGGGCGACGAGGGCGGCGATCTGGATGTGACGATAAGACAAGGACATCGGGGCTCCTTCGGCTGGGAGATCGAGTATACGGCGGCCCCCGGGCCGTCGAGGGCCTCCGGACACGCCCTGCGAGGTCGCGGCTTCGCGCCGCGCACCGCTGAACGTGCCCCGACGGCCGCACGTCGGTGAGGCTCGGTGTACGTGAAATCGGCACACCCGAGCGCCGGGTCCGGATTCGTACGAGGGCAATTCCGGGGGCGCTCGCGCACCGCGTCAGCGACCCGGGAGGAACGCGTCCGGGTCGAGCTCGAGGCGGACCAGCCAGCGCCGGAGCTGCGTGCGGTGGACCCCGAGCCGCTGCGCCGCGCGGGTGATGTTGCCGTGCGCGGCGCGGAGGGCCTCCTCGATCGTGTCGCGGCGGGCGGTGATGTCGGCCTCGCGCGCCTCGACCTGCCGGCGCTGCCCTGGACTCAAGCCGAGCCGCGCGCGCGGCGGGCCGTCGCGCGGCTCCTCGGCGGCCTCCGCGATCGCCTGGCCGGCGTCCGGCGCGAGGTCGGCGAGCTCGACGCGGGCCCGGCCGCGCAGGCGGGCCGCCTGTGCGGCGACCCGCACCTCGGTCACCAGCTCGCGGATATTGCCCCGCCACGGGCGCAGCGCGCAGGCCTCGACGAGCCCGACCTCGCACGCGAGCGCCGGATCGAGCTCGCGCAGCACCGCGGCGATCAGCCACGGCAGATCCTCGAGGCGCTGGCGCAGCGGCGGCAGCTCGATCATCGGCCGGCCGATCCGGTAATAGAGGTCCTCGCGGAACTTGCCGGCGCGGACCAGCTCGCGCAGGTCGTGGTGGGTCGCGACGCACAGCCGTAGATCGACCGGCCGCGCCTGCGTGTCGCCGACCGGCACGACGCTGCGCGACTCGAGCGCGCGCAGCAGCTTGCCCTGGACCGCGGGCGAGAGCTCGCCGATCTCGTCGAGGAACAGCACCCCGCCGTCGGCCGCGCGGATGTAGCCCTCGCTCGCCTCGACCGCGCCGGAGTAGGCGCCGCGCCGGGCCCCGAACAGCAGCGCCTCGGCGAGCGGCTCGGGGATCGCCGCGCAGTTGACCGCGACGAACGGCCCCCGCGGGCGCGCGCAGCGGTGCAGCTCGCGGGCCGCGAGCTCCTTGCCGCTGCCGCTCTCGCCGCGGATGTACAGCGACGGCCCGACGCTCGCCAGGCTGGCGATCGCCTGCCACACGCGGCGCACGCGGCTCCCGATCACCCGCGTGCCCTCGACGTCGGGCGGGCGCAGGTCGAACGCGACGTCGCCGAGCGGCAGCACCACGCACTCGCCGACGCGGACCACCCGCGGCGCCGCGACCAGCACCTCGCCGCGGATCCGCCGACCGTCGACGAAGGTGCCGTTGCGGCTGCCGAGGTCGGTGATCGACCACATCGCGCCGTCGAAGGCGATCCGGGCGTGCTGCCGCGAGACGCTCGGGTCGTCGAGCACGAGGCCGGCCCCGTCGCCGCGACCGACGACGATCGGGTCGTCGCCGGCGAGCGGACGATCGACGCAGGCCGGACGGCCGCGCGACCACACGGCGACGACCCGCGGCACCGGCTCCTCGCCGTCCGCGTCCGACCGGCGCGGCGAGGGGAGCGTGGATTCGAAGCCCGGGGCCATCGCCGGCGAGTATAGGACAGCGCCTCCGGCGTCGGAGCGTCTGCGCTCGCGTCTTGCGAGCGCCGCGACCGCACCGCACGCAGACCTCAGGGGGCGCGATCGAAGCGGCGCTCGCACGCGAGGGAGCGCTCGCGTGCGAGCTCGGGCGGCTCGCGCAGCAGGCGTTCGCGCTGGCGCGGGGTCAGGCAGGCGGTCGTCGCGGCGCGCAGGCGGACCAGCAATTCTCCCGCGTCGGCGGTGAAGTGGAAGCGCGGGGTCCAGCGGGTGATCACGCCGGTGCGGGTGCCGATCAGCAGGTCGCGCCCGTCGCGGGTGAAGACCAGCGCACCGACCTGCGCGTCGAGCTGGCGCAGCTCGGCGTCGCCGGGACGATCGCTCGGCCACAGGCGCACCTGCAGGCCGCTCGCGGCGGCGACGCTGCGACCGTCGGGCCCGCAGGCGAGGCGCTCGATCGGCCCGACGTGACCGCGGTGGACCTGCAGCGGCGCCTCGGCGCGCGGGTCCCAGACCCGCACCGCGCCGTCGTCGTCGCCGATCGCCAGCCAGCGCGCCGCCGGCTCCCAGCAGTGGTCGAGCGGCGGGCCGTCGTGCTCGAGGCGCCGCGGCGGGCCCTCGGCCTGCACGTCCCACAGGTACGCGGCGGCCTCCGCGGCGAGGCCGACCAGCCAGCGGCCGTCGGGGCTGAAGCCGAAGTCGAGGGCGCCGCCGCGATCGGGGGCCAGCAGCAATTCGCCGCGCAACGGGTCGGCGCCGCGGAGGTCCCACAGCCGCAGGCTCCCGTCCTCGCTGCGGGTCGCGGCGCGCGCGGCGTCGGGGCTGAGCATGGCCTTGAGGACAGGCACCGAGTCGGCCGCGAGCAGCCGCGCGGCGCCGGTCCGCAGGTCCCACAGGCGGGCGGTCGCGTCCTCGGAGGCGCTGAGCAGCGCGCGAGCGTCGCGCGAGAAGTCGAGGCTCCACACCGGGCCGCGGTGGCCGAGCAGGGCGCGCTCGCGGCCGGCGGCGTCGATGAGGGCGATGTCGCCGCGGCCGGTGACGGCGATCGCGGCGAGGTCGGCGGCCGGGTCGACGGCCGGCGTGTACACGTAGTCGAGCCGGTGCGCGCGGACCGGGGCGAGGCCGCCGGGGATCTCGAACCACGCGACGTCGCTGCCGACGCGCGCGGCGACGGTGCGGTCGTCGGGCGCGGAGGTCAGGCCGAGCACCGGCTGATCGCCGGCGGGGACGTGCAGCTCGCGCGCGAGGCCCTCGAGCGGCCACACGTGGAGGTCGCCGAACACGGTGTCGGCGAAGAACCACCGCCCGTCGTCGCTGAAGGCCCGCGGCCCCGCGCCGATCTCCGGCAGCTCGAGGACGGCGCGGCGCTGCAGCTCGTCGGTCCGCCACAGCTCGACGCGGTCCGAGCCGATCGCCGCCAGCCACGCGCCGTCGGGCGAGAACAGCAGCTCCGGCGGATCGGGCGAGCCGCTGCCGAGGTCGACCGGGGCGCCGCCGCCGTCGAGGTCGTACAGCCGGACGCGGCCGTCGAAGTCGGCGGTGGCGAACCGGCGCCCGCCCGGATCGAGGCCGCGGTGCAGCGCCTCGTCGCTCGCGATCCGGCGCGGGCGCCGGCCGGCGCGCCACGACCACAGCTCGGCGAGCTCGTCGCCGATCAGCAGCGCGACGTCGCCGGCCGGCAGGAAGCGGCCGGCGACGCGGCCGCGGATCGTCGCGGTCGCGGCGGCGCCGGGCTCGCCGAGCGGCACCACGCAGATCGTCGCGCCGTCGTGGGCGAGCAGCACGTGGGCGCCGTCGCGGGTGATGTCGGCGCTGCGGATCGGGGCGTCGTCGCAGCCGAGCTCGCCGAGGCGCTCGCCTCGCTCGAGGTCCCACACGACGGCGCGCGGCGAGCCGGTCCCGAGCGCGACGAGCCGGCGGCCGCTCGGATCGCGGACGAGCGCGCTCGTGCGCGCCGGCGCGCCCGCGAGCTCGACCGCGGGCGCGAGCGCGCCGCCCTCGAGGCGCCACACGCCGATCCGCCCGCCGGCGATCGGCGCGGCGACGCGCGCACGATCGAGGCGGACCATCGCCGGCAGACCGACGCCGAGGTCGAACTCCGTCGCCGGGCCGCGGCCGTCGCGGCGGTGCACCCGGAGGCGGCCGTCGCGGGTGTGCACGGCGACGTGCTCGTCGGCCTCGCCGAGGAAGCTCGCGGCGAGCAGTTGATGGCCGGTCCCGCGCAGGATCGCGGCGCTGATCGGGCGATCGAGCACCGCCTGGGCGGTCGTCAGCCAGCCGGGCGTGGCCTCGGGCCGCTCGACCTCGGCGAGGACCAGCGCGAGCGCCGTCGGCTCGCGCGCGACGTCGCGCAGCACCGCCATCCGCAGCAGGTCGCGGGCCTGGCGGGCGGCGACCTCGGCGCGCTCGCGCGCCTCGTCGCGCTCGACCCGGATCTCGCCGACCCTCGCGGTCTGGTCGTCGAGGCGGCGCGCCTGGCCGCGGAGCGCGAGCGCGACCGCGACGACGGCGGCGACGAGCGCGAGCGCGCCGAGGCCGAGGCCGAGGCGGCGCCGCCGGCGGGCGATCGGGTCGTCGGCCAGCGCCGCGAGCAGGGCGTGCATCGACGGCCAGCGGGCATCGGGGTCGCTCCGCAGCCCGCGGAGCACGACCGCGCGCAGCCACGGCGGGACCGGGCTGCCCGGCGGCGGCGGCCGGACCTGCTCGCGCGCCGCCGCCTCGGCGAGCGCGTCGACGCTGTCGCCGACGAACGGGCGCACGCCGTACAGGCCCTCGTGGAGGCTGACGCAGAAGGCGAAGATGTCGGCCGGCACGCCGAGCGCGAGCCCGGCGTGCTGCTCCGGGGGCATGTACGCGGGGGTCCCGAGCACCGCGCGGGTCGCCGTCAGGTCGAGCGCGAGCGCGGAGCGAGGGTCGACGCGCGGCTCGTCGTCGCGGCGCTCGACCGGGCGCGCCTCCGCGCCGTCGGCGGCCCGCGCGAGGCCGAAGTCGGCGACGTGGACGCCGCCGCGGAGGTCGAGCAGGACGTTGTCCGGCTTGAAGTCGCGGTGGACCAGGCCGGCGTCGTGCGCCGCGGCCAGCCCGGCGCCGGCGCGGGCGAACAGCGCCAGGACCTCGGCGACGCCGGCGCGATCGACCGGCGGCCCGCGCCGCGCCAGGGAGGCGCGCAGCGTCTCGCCCTCGACGTACTCCATCGCCACGTGCAGCCGCTCGTCGGCGACGCCGACCTCGTAGACGCGCAGCACGTTGGGGTGGGCGATCCGGGCCATCGCCTGCGCCTCGCGCTGCATCCGCAGCGCGGTCGCGTGGTCGTCGGCGTGGCGCCGGCGCAGCACCTTGATCGCGACCTTGCGATCGAGGTCGTTGTCGTAGGCGAGGTAGACGACGCCCATGCCGCCGCTGCCGAGCCGGCGCAGGACGACGAACCGGCCGATCCGCCCGATCGCCGCCGCGGGCTCGTCGCCGACGGGCCCGAGCGAGCCGGTGTCGCCCGCCTCCGTCAGGTCGCCCTGGGTCTCGTCGTCGCGGTCCATCGCCGAGCCCCCCGAGCATAACCCAGCCGGCGCGCCCCGCCGCTCAGCCTGTCCGCGCGGCCAGATCGGCGCAGGTCGCCAGCGCGACGCCCGCGTCTGCGGTGCCGGAGAGCGCCCGGCAGGCCGCCGAGAGCAGACCGGCGCGCGTCAGCGGGTAGGTGTAGACCGAGCCGTCGTCACCGAGCACGTCGACCCGCTCGCCGCGCAGGGCGAAGCGCTCGATCTTCGCCCGCCCGCGCAGCTCGAAGCGCGGCCGGCCGTCGGCGACGCCGACGATCGTCAGCCGCCCGTCTCCTGTCCGAAAGGCCATGCTCTCGCCGTCGCGCGAGAACTCGGGCCGACCGACGAGGCCGCCGAGGTCGACCGCGGCGACCAGCTCGCGGCCCTCGACGTCCCACAACCACCCGCGCGCGCCGGTCTCGCAGGTCGTCAGCAGGTGCCGGCCGTCGGGGGCGAGGTGCGAGTGGCCCCACGGCTGCGAGACGAGGCATGGGTCGTCGACCCGCAGCCGCTCGGCGCCGGTCCGCGGATCGATCACGACGGTGCGGCCGCGGTACCGCAGGGCGAGCGCGCCGTCGGCGGCGAATTCGAAGGTCCGCAGGTACCGCAATTGCTCGTCGACCTCGAGCGCGGAGAACGGCCGCAGCGCGGCCGTCCGCTGGCACGCCCGGGCGTCCCAGAGCTCGAGCTCCCCCGACTTGCGGACGGCGGCGACGTGCTCCCCGCGATCGGTGATCGCGACGACCTCGAGCGCGGCGCCGTCCCCCGGGATCGCGCAGACCGTGCGATCCCGCGCGGCGTCGATCACGTCGATCCCGCCGTCGGCGGTCGCGGCCGCGATCACGGCGGCGTCGCGCGCCGCCGCGGCGGTGACGTGAAACCCGCGCCGGGTGTCGTCGTGGAAGAACAGCTCGGCGCCGCTGCTGCGATCGTGCAGGCTCAGGCGATTGACGACGTGTTGGGTGCCGTCGTCCGTGGCGGCGCCGTCGATCCGCCGCCACACGCCGCCGCCGCCGCTCCGCGCCTCGCCGTAATTGTGAGCCTGCCGCGGATCGCGGCTGGCGAGGGCGACCGGCGCACGGGCGCCGCGGCGGTCGTGGATCCGCAGCACGCCGGCGCCGTCGCGCGTCGTCACCTCGTCGCCATGCAATCCGACGACCCGCTCGCCGGGCGGCGGAGCCCACGCGTCGAGCGCGAGGAAGTCGCGCGCGCTCCACAGCGTCGCGCCGGTCTGCGTCACCGTGACGAACCGGCGCCCGTCGGCCGAGGCGACCAATTGCCGGACCGAGCCCGGGGCCATGTCCTGCGCCGTGAGCTCGCCCGAGACGTGCCACAGCGATTCTCCGTCGAACCCGAGCACGGCCGTCTGCAGCGGGACCGCGAACCACGGGCCGGGCAACGACAGCGAGCGCCCTCCGCCCGCGACGTCGAAGAGGTCGAGGCCACCGCCCGCGACGATCACCCGCCGGCCGTCGCGCGAGAACCCGAGCGAGCGCGACCGCGGGTGCTGCACCGGGCCGAGATCGCGCATCGTCTGCGCGTCGAGGTCCCACACCAGCAGGCGCCCGTCCTCGACGGCCTCGACGACCGCCACGTGCCGCCCGTCGGGCGCCAGCGCGAACGCCCGGGACGGCCACACCGGCCCGTCCGCGGCGTAGCGCTCCGCCGCCCGGGCGTCGCGGAGGATCGCCAGGCGCGCCCCGGTCTCGGCGGCGTACACCTCGATCTGCTCCTGCGCCCGGTGGTCGCGCTTGACGACGATCCGCCGGCCGTCGGGGTGGGCGACCGCGCCGAAGTCGAGCCCGTCGAACGGCACCGTCCAGCGCGGCGCCCCGTCGGCGGCGTCCCACGCGGCGAGCCCGGCGTAATTGCGGCTGCCCCACGTGAACCCCTCGCCCACCGACTTGCCGAGCAGCAGCGCGCCGTCGACCGAGAAGAACGGCTGCGCGCAGCCGGCGACCTCGAATTGTTTCGCGCCGCTCGCCAGATCCCACACGACGCAGCGCTCCTCGCCGCCGACGGCGAGCCGGCGGTGGTCGGGGCTGAACACCATGTGTCCCAGCGGACTCTCGCCGGCCGGCAATGCAGCGACGAGGTCGAGGCGATCGGTCGAGCGGATCAGGATCCGATCGTCGGGCCCGGCCATCCACGGGTAGGTCGCGACCAGCGCCCCGTCCGGCGAGAAGCTGGCCGCATAGACCGCGTGCTCGGGGGCCGACAGCTCGAAGGCCGGGAGCATCGCCTGCAGCGCGTGCGCCAGGCCGTCGACGGCGACCCGCGGCGCGGCGTCGAGGTCGGCGGCGTGGCGCCCGAGGACCTCGACGCCGAGCGCCAGCGCCTCGCGCTCGCGGCCGGCGGTCCGCGCGAGGCGGAGCACCTCGCCGGCGCGGTCGGCCTCGGCGAGCGCGGCCCGCTCGAACGCGGCCCGCTCGGCCCGCTCGGCCTCGGACGCGGCGGTCCGCTCGGCCTCGGCCACGAGCGCGCGCTCGCCCGCGATCCGCCCGGCGGCGACGACCCCGACGACCGCGAGCGACGCCAGCGACGCCGACGCGACCGCGACCGCGACGCGGTGGCGCCGGAGCCACAGGCCCGCGATCTCGCCGAGCGAGTACGCGTGCGCCGAGACCAGCCGCCCGGCGAGAAAGCGCCGGATGTCCTCCGCGAATTCGCCGGCCGATCCGTAGCGGTCGGCGGGCTCGCGGGCCAGCGCCCGGTGGGCGATCGCCGCCAGCCCGCGCGGGATCGCCGGATCGCGGCGCAGGTCATCGAGCGCGCCGGCGAGGACGCGGCGCGCCAGCTCCCGGCCGCCGACGTCGGCGAACGGCGGGGCGCCCGCGAGCACGTGGTAGAGGATCGCCCCGAGCGCGTAGACGTCGGACCGCGCGTCGACCGGCTCCCCGGCGGCCTGCTCGGGCGACATGTAGCGCAGGGTGCCCATCACGGTGCCGGCCTCGGTCATGTCCGAAGGGCCAGATTGCGACGCGCCCGGCTCGGCCGCGGCGGTCGGCTCGGCGACGATCGTGCCCGAGAGGTCCTTGGCCAGGCCCCAGTCGATCACCACCGTCTCGCCGAACGGACCGACGAGCACGTTGGCCGGCTTGAGGTCGCGGTGGACGATCCGCTGCTCGTGCGCGTAGGCGATCGCGTCGGCGACCGCGACCACGTGCTCGAGCAGGCGCAGGCGCGCCGGCAGGTCGCGGGCCCGCGCGATCTTCTGCTCGAGGCTCTCGCCGTCGACCAGCTTCATGCAATAGAACGGCTCGCCGGAGCCCCGCCAGCCGAGGTCGTAGAGCGGCACGATCCCCGGGTGCTGCAGCCGGGCGGTGATCGCCGCCTCGAGCGCGAAGCGCTGGTGCGCCTGCGGGCCGTCGCGCCGCAGCTCCTTGATCGCGATCGTGCGACCGAGCCGGCGATCCTCGCCGCGGCGGACGACCCCGAGGCCGCCGGCGGCGAACACCTCGCCGAACACGTAGCGCCCGTGCTCGCCGGCCGCGCCGGGCTCGCGCGGCGGCTCGGCGGCGCCGCCGTCGGTCGGGTCGCCGTCGGCGTCGTCGGTCGGGGCGGCGAGCCCGGGCAGGCGGGCGAGCAGTCGGGCCTCGCCGCGGCGGACGAGATCGGTCGGGGGGCTGGGGGGACGGGGTACGGCGCGCATGTCGGGCTCCTCGCCCGTGATGTGTCCGAACCCGGAATTCTGATCCCCGCTCGATCCCGCGCTCAACGGCCGCCCCGCTTCTCGTCGAGGTAGCCCTGCAGCTTGCCGAAGATGCTCTGCATGCAGCTGTCGAGGTCGCGCGCGCCGGCGTCGCGGAGCTCGGGATCGGCGATCAGGCGGTCGACCGCCTCGCGCAGGCGGGCGCGGGCGCGCTGCAGCCGGCGCGCGACCGTCGGCTGCGGCGCCTCGAACAGCGCCGCCAGCTCGGCCTGCGTCAGCCCCTCCCAGTCCTTGAGCTCGATCAGGATCTGGTCGTCGAGGGGCAGCGAGCGCAGCGCCTGGGCGACGACGTGCTCGAGCTCGCGGCTGGCGAACAGCGCCGACAGGCCCTCGGTCGCCGGGTCGATCGCGCTGTGCTCCGCCGGCTCGAAGCGCTGGCCGTCGCGCGCCTTGCGGCGGACGTGGCCGATCAGCACGAGCCGGGCGATCCCGTACAGGTAGGCGCGGAACGGGCTGTCGCCGCGGAACGCGTCGCGCCGGCGGATCAGCACCTCGAATGTCTCCTGGGCCAGGTCCTCGCACGCGCCGTGCGCGACCTTGCCGTAGAAGAAGCGGAAGATCGGCGCGTAGTACTTCTTCACCAGCGCGCGCCCGGCCTCGGCGTCGCCGCCGCGCCAGGCCTCGAGCAGCTGCGGGTCCTCCACGCCGCCAGCATACCCGACTCCACCTGCATCGGCGTACCCCGTCGACGGCCCGCGGCGAGGGGTGGTCGGCCCGCCCACCGCTCGCACCCGGGCCCGCGACGCCGCGGCGACGCTCCGCGAAACCGGCCGGCCGCCGCGTCAGTCCAAGACCAGGCAAAGGCCGAGCGCCTGCCGCGCGGCTGGCGCGCCGGTGCCCGAGGCCTCCGCCCGGACACCGCGCGGATCGACGATTCGAACAATTCACGGACCGGAGCTCCGGCGCCGCGAACCACGAATCGACGATTGAGCACACCGCGAGCGAGGCTCTCACTATTCGCAGCCACCATTCGCAGCCACCAACAGCAGCGATCGCCGGAGCGGCGCCGCATTGATAGGACCCCGCCGACGCGCCGGGAGTTTCACCGCCCGCGAAACGGCCGCAAAGGCCCGCCTGACAGCCCGTCCGCGCCGCAGCGCCCGCGCTGCCAATCTGTCAGCGCGACCATCCCCGCAATCGTCCCACATGTCGCCTCGCCCCCGGGAATAGCAAAGTTCCGTGATCCGTTCCTGACCCCGCCGACACTCATTCAACGTACCTCGGACGCCGCGCTCCGTCAGCCGGTGAAGCCGATCGAAAGGAAGACTCCCATGACCAAGATGATCCCCGCCCTGCTCGCTTGCTTCTTCGGCGCCGCCCTCACCGCCGCCTGCGACCCGAACGCGCTCGGCCGCCAGCCCTTCGACGTCGTCCCGCCGATCGGCGCCGGCGACGACCTGGCGAACCCCGGCGCGTGCTTCGAGGCCGAGACCGAGCAGGCGTGCAAGGCCGCGCTGTCGTGCGTGTGGGCCGACAACCGCTGCTCGGCGATGGACCTCTCGGCCGGCAAGTGAGCGCCGCGCGGCCGCCTCTTGCGGCGCCTCACCCCGCCGGATCGGCCTCGACGCCGAACCACAGCACCGCGTAGCCCTGATTGACCCCGGCACCGATCGCCCCCCACGGAAAGTCCTTCCAGATCCCCTTGTTGAGGATCACGTCGTTGTGCGCCGGGCTGCTCTTCCACCCGTCGAGCGCCGCCTGCGGCGAGCCGAAGCCGGCCGACGCGTTCTCGTAGCCGCTGCCCGGGTAGACCGTCATCTCCTTCGGCTTGTTCCACATGCAGGCCGCCTGCGCATGGTCGTCCGTATAGCAGCAGGCGCTCCACGGGCCGGCGTCCGACCACGAGTGCAGGTTGCACCCCGGCTCGGTGTGCGGCGCGTGGATCTCGAGGTCCTCGACGTGCGCCTGGCCGACGGTGCACAGCGACGGCGACGCCGGGATCGCCGGCAGCCCGTTCTCCCCGCGGTACGCGTTGACCAGCGCGATCAGCTCGATCGCCGCGGCGTTGCAGCCCGCCGGCGGCGGCTCGCCGGTCGTCCCCGCCGTCGTCGCCGCCGTCGTCGTGCCCGTATTCGCCGCGGTCGCCGAGACGTCGCCCGGATCGCCCGTCGTCGCCGCCGCGGTCGTCGCATTCGTCGTCGGTTCGTCGCCGGTCGACGTCCCCGCGGTCGAACCGCCCTGCGTCGTCGCGGCCGTCGTCGTCGCGGCCGCCGTCGTCGAGTCCGCGCCGGTGCTGCCGCCTGTCTCGCTGTCCGTGCCGCCCTCGCCCGGGCAGGCCGTCACGAGCGCCGCGCCGAGGACGAGCGCCCAGGTTCTCCGAGTCGTGCTCATCCCGCGAGGATACCCCGGCCCGCCGTCCGGTGCGCCGCCCGCACACGCGGGCGGACGCGCGCAGGCCACCGGGTGCTGCGGACTCCACCCCGTCATCCGAGCAGCGACGGGCCCTCGAGGAACGCGAACCCCTCCTGCGGCACGACCGCGCGCACCCCGTACCAGCGCAGCGCCGCCGCCTCCGAGCGCTCGCCGATCGGCGCCTCCCACCCGCGATCCAGGCGCATCCGATCGCGCCATCGCAGCACCAGCCCGCGACCGTCGCGCGCGGCCGCGACGCCCTCGAATCGCAGCAGTCGGAACGTCCGGTCCGCGCGCTCGACCAGCACGTCGCGGCGCCCGGCGACGCACAGCGACGCGAAGCGCAGCCGCTCGACCTCGAAGATCGCCCCGAACAGCGGCACGAACTCGCAGCGCCGGCGATCGACCCGCCCCGCGCCCGGCACGTGGCCTCGCAGCAGCCGCCCCTCGTCGCTCGTCAGCCGCCACGCCCCGTCGAGGACCCGCGCCGACACGAGCCCCTCGACCCGCCGCAGCTCCCGCGTCGAGATCGGCGGCAGCGCCGGCCGACGCGCCCCGCCCTGCCCCCGGCGCCAGCGCAGGCGCCCGACCAGCCGGCCCTCCGCCGCGTCCGCCGCGTCGCCCAGCTCGAACAGCGACAGCTCGTGCCGCGTCAGCGCATTGGCCTCGACGAGCCGCGCCAGCAGATCGCGGGCCGACAGCGGCGACACGCGGACGAGCCGGCCGTCGCCGGCGAAGCGCAGGCCGATGGGCTCGATCACGCCGTCACGTCCCGGCCGGCGGCAGGACCTCGTCGAAGGCCGCGCGGATCGACTCGATCACGCGCGACAGCACCGGGTCGTCCTCGTGGCCGCGCCCGTTCGCCTCGTCGATCGCCACCTGGATCGCCGTCCCGAGATCCGTGACCATCTCCTCGAGCTTCTGGATCCGCCGGATCTCGAGCCCGTAGTCGATCTCGACCTGCTGCGACGCGCCGACCTTCTCGCGGTAGCGCTCCTCGTAGGTGCGCACCCGCGTGCTCGCGTCCTCCTCGTAGGGCTTGTAGCGGACGCGCTCCTCGAACCTCTCCTCGAGCTTGCCGGCGAACGCGGGCCGGCCGTCGACCGTCGTGTTGTGCACGATCTTCGGGTTGCGCCGCGGCAGCTTCTGCACCAGCGCGATCAGCGTCGCGTGGGCATCCTTGAGCGCCCGCAGCTGCGGCACCGTCAGATCGGCCTCGATCCCCCGCCACGCGAAGCGCCCGGTGTTCTTGCCGTTGGCGCGCTGCCGGGCCCCGTGCTGGCGCACGACCTCGACCACGATCCCGAGCACCTGCCGCGCGACCTCCTCGGGCGGATAATCGACGTAGGTCTCGCGCGTCTCGGTGACCTTCTGGCCCGCCGCGTCGAACGTGACCTTGCGGATCTCGTGCGCCCGCAGCCGCTCGATCCAGCCCGCCGCCTTGGCGAGCTCGCGCTTCTGGCGCGTGAATGTTGCCTGTACCATGAATTGCCCCCCGTCGTTGCCGGGCCCGCGCGTCACCGCGACGGGCCGATGCTCCGTGAAGAAACCAGTGAAGCGAGAAAGTGAGGATCCGTGACGGCTCCTGACGCGCTCGGCGCCGCCGCGCCGTCACCGGCGCGGCCTCCCGAGGGCCGTGGGGACTTTCGTCCGGGAGTGCGGCATCGATCGACGTCCCCCCCGCCTGGCGCGCCGCCGGTCCGGGTCGGTCCTCGGGAGGTCTTCCGGCGATCCGCCTGCCCCCTGTCTTCGGGCCTGCCCGGCGACGACGCTCCCGCAGGGAACACGCCGCGGACGTCGATCGCGTGGAGATGCCGCGCCCTGGTTACTAGGCGCTCCCCGGGGCCCGAGGGCGGTCGCCCGCCGATCGCGTCCCGGCGAAACTCACCGATCCGGCCGCGCGTCACCGCGCGTCGGACCGAGAGGGCTTCACTCCCGCACGCGCGACCATTCGTCCGACCGCGGTCGGACCGGCCGTCGCTCGCCTGCCGGCAGATCGAGGTGGTGTCGGTGAAGGTGGCCCCGCCAGGCCCGTGGGAGGAGAGAAGTGAACGTCCGTTGCGATGACGGGCCCGCGCGGTGCGCCGCCGGACGCGTCGATGTTCGTCTCCATGGCGACCAGGGTCCGTTGGACCGCCGCATGGATCAGGCCTTCTTCGCTCACCGGGCTGTCCGCCCGCGATAGGGCCCGCGAGGGCCCGACAGAGCTTTACGACCCGAACGACGCCCGGGGCACCTCGCGGCCGCGGCTTGGCTCCGCGGCACCAGGAAGGATGCGGGCACGCGCTTCCGTTCATTCGTCCTTCGGTCTTTCGGGGCGAGCCCCTACTTGCATGGCGGTGCGTCCAGCCTTCGAGGGTCGCGCCGGACGGAGACGTGTCACCGTGCTCCGCCCACCGCGCCCCGGACGCTGCGTCCTCCGGCCTTGACCACCTTGAGCGCTGCGTCCTTCGCACTGACCTCCTTTGTCCTTGGACGAGCGCCTTGCACGCGACCTCGGCCCTACCCGCTGCCGGCGCCGGCAGACCGGGGTCGCTCTCGGGATCACGGATCCTCACGGCGCCCGTTCTATCCCGGATCGGCGCGCCGTTCAACGCGACCGCGAGCCCCCGGCGCCGCGGACGCGCGCTTTCGGGCGGCCCGGGCGACTATCGCCGGACCAGGCGCGCTAGCCCGTGCGCGAGGACGGCGAGCGTGAACACCCCATTGCGCGGCAGGATCGCCGGCCAGCACAGCGGCAGCGGGCCCTCGCGCCGCGGCGGCCGCTCGGCGAACGTCCGCGCGAGCCGCTCGCCGAGCGCCTCGATCCATTGCACCGAGCGCGGCGCCTCCCACAGCCCCGCCAGCCAGGCTTGCGGGACCGCCTGCGGCCCCCCGGCCGCGCCCGCGAGCCCCCCGGCGATCGCGGCGACCGTGTCCGTGTCCCCGCCGAGCCGCACCGCGAGCTCGACCGCCGCGCCGACGTCCCGCGGCGCGCACGCCCAGCAGTACAGCGCGACCGGCACGGTGTGATGAATGTAGCCCGAGACCCCGTCGACCTGGCCCAACGAGCAGGCCAATGATTCCGCCGGGGCCCCGCGCGCCAGGAGCTCCCCGCACTTCGTCAGCGCCGCCGCCAGCTCGCCGTCGTCGCAGCGCGCGCGCACCTCCGCGAGGACCTCGGCCGGCGAGCCCTGCGACCGGCAGGCGGCCGCCGCCGCGCGGGCGACCGCGAGCGCCCCGGCGAGCGCCCGCGGGTCGGAGTGGGTCAGCCGGGTCGAGCGCACCACGAACGCGCCGAGCCGCTCCGGATCGTCGCCGAGGCACACCCCGAGGATCGCCGCGCGCATCGCCGGCCCGTTGCCCGCCGAGCGCACCCCGCTGCGATCGACCGGCCACCCGAGCCACAGACGGACGATCGCCCGCAGCGTGCCCCAGCCGACGCTCGCCGGCAGGCCGAGCAGCCACCCGCGCAGGCGCCACGCAAGCGAGCGCGCGAACGCCTCCGGCCGGTCCGGCGCGGCGAGCAGCGCCTGCCCGGTCATGCACGCGTGCTCCGTATCGTCGCTGATCATCCCGCGACGGAAGGCGAGCCCGTGCCCCAGCGGACCCCCGCCGATCCGTCGCGCCACTCGTTCGCGCGTCAGGCCCTCGAAGGGCAGACCGATCGCGTCCCCGACCGCGCCGCCCAGCAGACAACCGACGATCGCCTCCCGCCTCCGCAGCTCCTCCGTCATGCTCGCACCTCCGCGGACCCCCCGAGCAACTTCCGGGCCACCGCGCCGCCCCGCGCGGCGCCCCCGCATCCTCGCCGCCGCGTCCCCCCGCGTGTGCCATCGTGGCGAGCATGATCCGTCCGGCGCGCCACCACGTCACCCCGCGGCGCTCAGGTCGACCCGCGGCGGCGCTCGAGGATCATCAGCACCCCGGCCATGATCTCGAGGTGCCCGTGGAACCGGGCCATGCGGAAATACCCGCGGTCGGCCTGCGCGAGGTCGACGATCGCCCACGCCGCCACGCCGACCGTCAGCAGGCCGGCGACGAGCAGGCCGACGTCGCCGAGGTCGCGCCGCAGCTCCTCGTAGCTGGCACGGAACGTCGGCGGCGTCGCGCGCCGGCGGTCCTCGTCGGGCAAGAGGTGCAGCCACACCGCGTAATGCATCGACTGCACGAAGCAGAACAGGAGCACGAGCCGCAGCCCGAGCTCGGGCGGGACCCCGGGCGCCACGCGCCACAGCTGATACTCCGGACCCATCGCCCCGCCGAACCACTCGAGGCCCCCGCTCGCGCGCGCGAGCTCGACCGCCGGCGCCGTCAGCAAGAACCCGCAGGCCGCCGCGAACAGCGCCAGCGGCACCCGGTGCGCCCACCCGCCGCGCGGCCGCCAGCCCCACCAGAACGCCACGGCGAGGAAGTTGTGCGCGTGCGCGAACACCACGTCGCTCACGTCGCCGAGCGCGAGCATCCCCGCCCCGCCCGCGGCGAGCAGCGCCAGCGCCACGAGCCGCCGCGCCAGCCCGGCGCGCGCCGTCAGGGCCACCGCGCCCGCGCCGACGAATCCCCACACCAGATCGCCGCCGCACGCGATCCACAGCAGCGGTCCCCCGGCCAGCCAGCCCAGGTGCGGGCGGCGGTGATACCCGGTCCGGACGACCAGGTACCGCAGATCGGCGACCACGTGCGGCACCCCCCACACGAGCGGCCCGAGCAGCAGCAACCACAGCGGCGCCACCAAGGTGCCGATCAGGCCCGTCACGATCAACGCCGAGAACAGCAGCGCGACCCGCAGCTCGCGCCGACGCACGATCGGCCGCGCCAGACCGCCGAGCAGACGCAACCAGCGGGCGCGCAGCCGGTCGGCGGCCGCGAGCGGCAGGCCGACGAGCGGGCTGTCGAGCACCGTCGCGGCCGGTCTCATGAAATGATGAACCTCCGCTCGGGATCGACGCGCACGTCGGCCCGGATCCGCGTCCCGGCCGCCAGGTCGAAGGTCCGCTGGATGTTGGCGTCCCTGTAGAGCACCTGCACGGTGTATCGCCCGGGCGGCAGCTCCCCGAAGTGGAACGCCCCGCCCTCGCCGGTCATGCGCTCGAGCATCCGCGGCAGGCACGTGCACTGCACGAGCACGAGCGCCCCCGCGAGCCCGCCTCCCTTCTTGCGATCCCAGACGATCCCGTTGACCAGCCCGCGCGCGTCGGTCCCCGCGAGCGGCTCGACCACCAGCTCCGGCTGCGACGAGTCCGACTCGATCACCCCCGTCGCGCACGCGACGGACACCACCCCGAGCACGACCGCGACGATCGAACGCCTCTCCATGGCCCCACGCTGCCAGCTCGCGGGACCCCGCGCACCCGACCCGCACCGGACCTCGCGGCGCCGCTCGCAAGGCCGCGCGCAGACCTGCGCGCCGCCGGCGAGCTGCGCTCCCCTCATTCGCCCGCGGCCAATCGCGCCACCCACACGCCCGAGCGCGCGCCGTCGACGACGGAATAGCCGATCGTGTCGGGTCCGAGCGCCGCCTCACCGAGCAGCGCCGCCGCGGCCACGCGATCGTCGATCGGCCGCTCCGCGAGCGTCTCCGGCTCGACGAGCACGAGCCGCCCGACCCAGTCGTCGCCGATGTCGAGCGTCGTCACCACCCTCCGCTCGTCCCCGAGGAACGTCGACAGCGCGGTCATGCGCCGCGCCAGCAGCTCGCGCGGGCCGCCGTCGTACGGATAGCGCCAGTACGATCCCGGGCGCCGCGGATCCGCCAGGTCGCGGCCCTCCCACACGTACAGCGCGTCCTCGCCGAGGCTCGCGGAGCCGGTCGAGCTCGTCACCATGAACTCGCCGCCCTGGAAGTCCATCAAGTACCACGGCCCCGTGAACGCGTCGGACGAGACCACCAGCCGCCCGTCGTCGAGCGCGCGGACGAAGCGACGTCCGGGCGGCAGGTCGAGCACCTCGAGCCCGGGCAGCGCGACGACCCGCTCGCCGAGCTCCGGCCCGCGCGGGATCCGGACGTGGTCGCCTCTGAAGCCCGGACGATTCTTGGCGAACGACCCCTGACCGAGCACCGAATCGCCGCCCTCGACGCGATCGCGGAGCACCAGGTCGCCGACCGGCGCCCCGGAGCCGTCGTCGATCGAGGTCAGCGCGTCCTGCCACAGCAGATAGCGGCCGTCCTGCGAGACGCTGAACCCGAGCGCGTCGTACTGCTCGACCTCGGTCGCCCCGTCCGCCAGCGCGACGCGGACGACCGCCCCGCCCGCGTCGAGCGCGAACAGCTCGTCCTCGTACGTCCGCACGCTCCAGTACAGGCCGACGCGCTGGACCGCCTCGAGCAGCACGATCGGCGCGCCCGCCCCGTCCCACGGATCGGCGGGCCACGGGTACAGCAGCACGCGCGCGGTCGTCTCGTCGATCGGCTCGATGTCGACGAGCCCGTGCGCCGTGGAGTCGCCGTCGCACCCGCCCGGCACGAGCAGGCCCGGCTCGGCCGCGCCCGCCGGATCGAGCACGACGAGGTCGCCCTGCAGCTCGCCGCGGCAGCCGAGCAGCACCCCGGGCCAGCGCAGGTCCTCCCGCACCGACACGATATTCTCCCCGAGCACCACCGGATCCTCGCCGCAGCGCCCGACCGAATACGCGGTGACCGACGCCGGCGTCGGAATGTTGAACACCGGCTCGCCCTCGCCTGTGCCGGCGAGCACGACGATCCGCTCGCCCGACCCGCGGAGCCCCCACAGCGCGGCGACGCGTTCCTCCGGCGCGAGCTCGAGCACCCGCACCGGCCCCGTCTGCCCGCAGAGCTCGGCGAATTCGGCCGGCTCCGCCGGCTCCGCGCAGGACGCGAGCGCCAGCGCGCTCAACAGGATCGGTGTCCGCCCAGGCATGCCGCAGAGGGTGGCCCAAAGGCCGCGCGGCAGCAAGCCCCCGACGACCCGCGGCCCGCCCTGCCGGTCGCGCAGGCGAGCGTCGACCATGGAGCCGGCGGGCACCGTCGATTCGCAGGCGGCCGCCGGGCAGCCTCGTCGCCACGGCACCTGGATCCGCCGTCCGGTCGAGCTCGACGGCCGTCGCCATCACACCCCCCGGGTCGCCGCGCGCCGACCGCGACGACGCGGACCCACACCCGGCCGGATCGTTCGCGCGAGCGATTCGCCATTGAGATCACACCGACGACCGCGCGATCGCAAACCTCCCTCCGCGAGACGATCGGCGCATGAATGGCGTTCCGGCAGCCTTTGCGGCCTGGGGAGCCCGGGCTGCAGTGACCGCTCGCACCCCCTCGGCTTGACCCGCCCCGGGGCTCCCCCATCCTCGGGTCGCAGGTGGCTAAAGGCCAGAACATCGGATCGAAGGTAGGTCTCAGCATGTCTACTCATACACGCTTCATTTTGATCGGGACCCTATGGACGGTCCCGTTGTCCCTGCAATGTGGACACTCGGAGATCGACGTCCCGTGCGGCGACGTGCCCGAGCAGGTCCCCGCGCCGTCGAAGCAGAAGCTCGAGGAGCTCGGCAAGCAGGTCTTCTGGGACAACATCTCCGATCCGCCCCGGATGGCCTGCGTGACCTGCCACGACCCGTCCGCGGGCTGGACGTTCAAGCACGCGCAGACCAACAAGCACCAGGTCGCGGTCACCGGCGCGAACCCCCACACGACGGGCTCGCTGAAGCCGCCGACCAACGCCTACGCGCACAAGACCGGCCCGTTCACGGACTGCGAGTCCCCGCCGACGAGGCTCTGCGGCGGCGTGTTCTGGGACGGTCGCGCCGAGGGTGACGACAAGCCGGGGGGCCCCGGGGCGACCGCGCACGTCGGCGACGAGGTGTTCGAGAGCAAGAAGGGCTACGACCTGAAGGCGCTCTACGCGGGCTTCATCGGCGCGCTGACCGACCAGGCGCTCAACCCGTTCCCGAACCCCGTCGAGCAGAACATCGCGCGCAAGCAGGTCTGCGAGCACGTCGCTTCGTCGAAGTACGCGCCGCTCTACGCGCTCGCCTGGGGCGAGCCGATCGACTGCAGCGACGCCAAGTACGGCAGCAAGGGCTTCCCGGCGTACGAGATCAGCTACCGCCGGATCGGCATGGCGATCGCGGCCTGGGAGTCGTCGAGCGAGGTCAACTCGTTCAGCTCGAAGCGCGACATGGCGCTCGCGGCCGAGAAGGACAAGGCCTTCCCGCTCGTGGGCTTCACCGAGCAGGAGAACCTCGGCTACGAGCTGTTCCTCGCCAACTGCGCCTTCTGCCACACCGACAAGCCGCTCGCCGACGCCAACGGGCCCGCCGACGACGGCACCGAGCCGTTCCAGCTGTACTCCGACGACTCGTACCACAACATCGGCACGCCGAAGAACCCCGAGATCCCGGGGTACCCCGAGGCCTCCCCCGGCCTCGCGGGCCACACCGGCGACCCCAAGCACGTCGGCGCGCACAAGACCCCGACCCTGCGCAACGTCGACAAGCGGCCGACGCCCGGGTTCGTCAAGGCCTACACCCACAACGGGTGGTTCAAGAGCCTCGAGAGCCTCGTCCACTTCTACAACACCTCCGACGTCGACGAGGACCCCGACAAGAGCGGCGCCACCGCCAAGAGCTTCGGGATCACGCAGTGCAAGAAGGACATGACCGAGGCGCAGGCCCTGGCCGCCAACTGCTGGCCCGCCCCGGAGCACACCGCGAACTCCGCGGTCGGCATCATCATCGGCGACATGGGCATGAGCCTCGAGGAGGAGGCCGCGCTCGTCGCCTACCTCAAGACCCTCACGGACACCAAGACGGTCAAGCCGCCGAAGCCGTACAAGTAGGGCGCCCCGCGGCCCTCCCACGAATCGCGCGACGTCCCGGAGCGCGGCGCCATTGCGCCGCGCTCCGGGACGTCTCGCCATTTCCCCGCCCGCGGCGGCCGCCCCATGCACAGCCGCTCACACCGTCCGCCCCGGTCACTTGTCGGACGTATGAATGCCGGCATCCTTCACGGCAAGGAGATTCGACTCGATGAATAGACCGATGATTTTGGCTTCTTTGCTCGCGGTGGCGGGCGTGGCGATCGCTTCGAACGCGCGAGCGACGGACGCGAACCCGACCGAGCTGCAGGCGCAGAGCGACCCGAGCGGGAGCCTGCCCTCGTACGGCCTCGTCGTCAAGAAGACCGCCGAGACCAAGTACGAGCGCAAGTGGAAGTGGGCGATCGAGAAGTACAGCGCGACCAAGGAGCTGTATCTCAAGCCCTACGAGAAGGCCTACGTCGACTACAAGGTCAGCGTCACCCCGTCCTACGAGGACGCCTACTGGGCCGTCTCGGGCGAGATCACGATCTACAACCCGACCTACTCGCCCGCCAAGATCCTCGGCGTCGAGGACGTCATGACCGCCGAGGGCGAGGCCGACATCAAGGCCGCGGTCGACTGCGGCGACGCCTACTTCCCGTACAAGCTGGAGGGCCAGAAGACGCTCACGTGCACGTACTACAGCGAGCTCCCGAACGGCAAGCCGCGCAAGAACAAGGCGACCGTCAAGACCGACGGCTACGTCGCCGGCGGCTACGGCACCGCGGACGTCGCGTTCTACGCCCCGGCCAAGGAGACGGACCGGTGCGTCGACGTGTACGACGACAAGTACGGCACCCTCGGCTACGTCTGCCACGACCACGAGAAGAAGTCCTGGGAGTACACGATGGAGCTCGAGCCGACCCAGTGCGGCGACTACACCTACACGAACACCGCCCACTCCGTGGCCAAGGACTCCCAGGCCGAGGCGAGCGCCTACCACGACGTCTACGTCAAGGTCCCCTGCGCCTACGGCTGCACCCGCACCCAGGGCTACTGGAAGAACCACTCGGAGCACGGCCCCGCGAAGTATGACCCGACCTGGGCCAAGCTCCCGAAGGGCGCCGACACCACGTACTATCATAGCGGACAGACGTGGCTGAAGGTCTACAACACCCCGCCGAAGGGCAACGCCTACTACAACGCCGCGCACCAGTACATGGCCGCGATGCTCAACGTCTACGCCGGCGCCGACCCGACCCCGGTCAAGGACGAGCTCAAGTACTGCGAGGAGTACTTCTCCAGCTACAAGCCGGGCGACGCGATGACCGCGGACATGAAGGCCAAGGTGCTCGAGTGGGCCGGCAAGCTCGACAAGTACAACAACGGCCAGATGGGCCCGCAGAAGTGCGAGTAGCGCGCGATCACGCGCCGGCGCGCCGCGGAGCCCCCGCCTTCGCGGCCTTCGCCTTCGCGGCCTTCGCCTTCGCGGCCTTCGGCGCCGCGGGCTCGGCGGGCTCGGCGGGCGCGGCCGCGCCCGCCCGCGACGTATCGATCGACTCGATCCGCACGTGACAGTCGCCCTCGACCCGCGCGAGCACCAGCGGCCAGCGCGGGTCGTCGAGCACCGTCAGCGTGACCTCGTCGGCCGTCGCGGTGATCGCCGCGACGCGCCGCTCGGCGCCGTCGACCCGCACGACGCAGGTCTCGCGGGTCGCCCCCGCGAGCTTGGCCCCGTCCGACCACGCGCTCTTCCACGCGAGCGCCTTGCCGGCCGCGAGCTTGGCGGCGCTCGCCCGCGCGATCACGATCGGCGGCACCACCTTCGTCTGCTCCTCGCTCAGGTCGACGTCCGCGCCGCCCTGCGCGATCGACACGGTCTTCGTCGCCGACTCGAGCGCCGCCTCGCTGAAGCGGGCCGCCTCGGCGACGACCTCGTCGCCCATGTGGATCGCCAGCGCGAGCCCGTCCTCGGCCGCGAGCACCGCGAACGTGTAGGTGTCCTCGGCGTCGAAGTCGGCGATCGAGACCTCGAGGCGCACGCCCGGCCGCGCCCACGCGAGCGGCTCCGGCGGCGCCGCGGCGGCCGGCGGCGCCGCGTCCTCGCGCCGCGGGTCCCACGGCCGGACGATCGTCAGCGCCACCGCAGGATCGCCGCCCGCGAGCACCAGCTGGCCGCGCGCGGCGTCCCACGCCGCCACCGTCGCGTGCGGATCGCCGGCCAGCGCGTAGCCGCCGACGACCCGCTCCTCGGCGTCGAAGATCGTCCGGGCGCGGAGGTCGTAGCGCAGGCCGTCGCCGAGCGCGACCTCGCCCCAGCCGGCGCGCGCGCCCTCGTCGCGCAGCTCCTTCGACTCGCGGGTCTTCAGGTCGTACTCGAGCTCGCCGCTCTCCGCGGTCAGCTTCAGCGTCCCCGGGCGCGCGCCGACGTCGATGTACTGCAGCTCCTGCGCGAACTTGATCTGCTCGAAGCTCGCCGTCACCGGATCGATCAAGAACAGCGAGTGCTCCTCCTGCCATTCGTCGGGCCCGGTCTGGAACGAGCGCTTGCCGATCAGCGCGCCGCGCCCCCCCTCCCATTCGGTCCACACGAAGGTCGACCACGGATAATCGATCGGCAGCCGGAGCTCCCGCGTCGTCCGGGCGACGACGTCGTGGACGGCGATCCGGTGGACCTTGACGCCGTCCTGCTCGACCGGCTGGAACTCCGGGCGGGTGACGTGGAGCCGCAGATCGGGGCTCCTCGCCCAGCCGCGGCTCACGTCGCCGAGCGCGAACACCTTGACGAACGCCCGGCCCCCCGGCGCCCGCTCGACGACGACCCCGTCCGAGGCCACGACCCGCAGCGTGCCGTCGGCGAGCTCGACCAGCTCGCTCGCCTTCGTCTTCTTGCCGCCCGGAAGCGCGAGATCGACGACCAGCTCGCCGGTCTCGAGCGACCACACCGACACCCGGCCATCCGCCTCGACCGCGTACACCACCGGCGCGTGCCTCGACACCATCAGCCGCGTCACCCACCGCTTCGGCGGCGCGACCTGGAACACCGGCGCCCACGGCGTCGACGGCAGCGCGCCCGCCAGCGCCAGCGCCCGCACCGCCTGATGCAGCGGGTGCGACGGCTCGGCCTCGACGCAGCGCTGCAGCACCGACTCGCGGCCGATCCGGCCCTTGAAGTACCGGGCCAGCAGCGCGAAGCCGTCCTTGACGTCCTTGCGCTTGCACAGCTGCAGGCCGACCTCGCACCCGGCGCGATCGTTCCGGTCATAAGCGGTCAGCAGCTCGGCGAGTGCGTCGCGGTACGGATCGGTCGTCATGCGCGAAAAGGTACCGGCTCGCGGGCCGGGCCGCAGGGTCCGCAGACGCCGAGCCAGGACCACCCGCCGCCCAGCGGGTCCTCGTGATGCCTTTTTCGTCTCCCCCCAATTAATTCCGCCGCAGCCGTTACAGACAGTGACACCGACGGGCGCGCCCCCGCGGGGGGGCGCGCCCCCGTCCGCGCGGACCCGACCGCTCGCATCCTTGCTACCCTGGGACGTTCCGATGGTGCCGCTGTATCTGGTCGAGGAGCATCATGAGGCGTACCTCGCGTGGAACCACGCGATCGCGGACGGCGTCCTCCCGCCGCGCGCCGACGGCCTCCTGCACGTCGACGAGCACAGCGACCTCGGCGTACCGCTGGTGCGCGCGCCCGTGCGCGCGGCGGCGCGGACCCTCGAGGGCTGCGCCGCGCTGACCTACCGCGACCTCGGCATCGCCACCTTCATCGTCCCCGCGATCTATCAGGGCCTGTTCCGCCGGGTGGTGTGGCTGCGCCAGCGCTTCGCCGCGCCGCCGCGGCCCGAGACGCTGCACGTCCACGCCCACGTCGACGGCGTCCGCCTCGCGCTGACCGACGACCTCGCGCGCGCCGGCGCCTTCAACCTCGACCGGCGCCAGTTCGTCCACGACCCCCGGACCGAGGCCGACCCGCGCCCGCTCGGCCCCGTCGACGTCCTCGACATCGACCTCGACTACTTCTCGTGCGATCCGAACGCCGGCCTCGGCGTCACGCTCGAGGTGACCGCCCGCGAGTACGCGGCCTTCCTCGCCGATCCGTACCACCCGCTCCGCTGCCGCTGCGGCCCGCAGGCCCAGGCGAGCAGCGACGGCGCGCGCCACTGGCTGCACCTGCCCGAGCCGTTCTCGCCCCCGCCGGCGGCGCTCAAGGTCGACGAGCCGGAGCTGCGCCGCCGCGTCGACGCGTTCGCCGCCTGGCTGACCGACCGCGCCGTGCGGCCGCGCGTGATCACCGTCTGCCGCTCGCGCCGCAGCGGCTACACCCCCGGCGATCAATGGGCGCAGATCGAGGCGCTGCTGCTGGGCGCCCTGCGCGAGCGCCTCGGCGCCGCGCCGCGCCTGCTCGCCGACCTGATCGACCCGCGTCCGTACCTCCGCGCCGAATCCACCCCACTCACCCCAACGAGACAGGAGCAACCATCATGACCGAGACCAAGTCACCGAGCCGCGCCGACTTCGAGGCGCAGATCGTCGCCCGCGCCTGGGCCGACCCGACCTTCGCCGCCCGCCTGCGCACCGACGCCAGGGCCGCGATCACCGAGTTCGCCGCCGAGAGCGGGAGCGACCTCGCGTTCCCCGACGACCTCGAGATCCGCGTCGTCGAGGAGTCGCCGAAGCAGCTCTACATCGTCCTGCCCCAGCCGCCGACCGGCGGCGAGGGCGAGCTGTCCGACGAGGCCCTCGCCGGCGTCAGCGGCGGCTTCTGCTCCCGCATGTGCCGCTGCTGGTGAGCCCCGCTCGCCACGACGCCGGCCCGCGGCGGGCCGGCGTCCGCCCCCGCCCGCTCCGCCGAGGAGACCCGATGCTCTCGCGCCCGCGCCTGCGCCCCCGCTACCGCTCCGTCGACGTCCCCGGCGACGGCGTCTACCTGCTCTCCGAGACAGGCGACTTCCTGCTGCGCGGCGAGCTCTACGCCCACCTCGTCCCGCTGCTGACCGGCGCGCACACCCCGGCCGAGCTCGCCGACCGGCTCGCCGACGTCGCCGCGCGCCCGCAGGTCTACTACGCGCTGACCCTGCTCGAGCGCCGCGGCTACCTCGACAGCGCGCCGCCGCCGGCCGACCCCGCCGCGGCTGCCTTTTGGGACATGGCCGGAGCGCCACCCGACGCGGCGGCCCGGCCGGCCCGCGTCGCCGTGCGCGCGCTCGCCGGCGTCGACCCCGGCC